>Ga0172376_10007001_pt1 | contig 12105 bp, 11 predicted proteins | sample Lak35m_FD_121114 | JGI IMG/M metagenome (GOLD analysis project Ga0172376, IMG submission 121114) | Freshwater microbial communities from Kabuno Bay, South-Kivu, Congo - kab_092012_35m | ecosystem: Environmental > Aquatic > Freshwater > Lake | place: Democratic Republic of the Congo: South-Kivu...
GATGAGGCATAGTAGCAGCCAGGGTCACCAACTGACGGGCCGCTGCCGCGGTGGAAAGGCCCACCAGGTCAACCCGGGGGATGGTTTTCTGGCGGCGGGCCAGGTCATAACGGTAGGCCCGATCGTAGTAATCCAGAATGATGGCACAGGCGCTGCGCAGATCGCCCTCGGCAATGGCGGCGATCGCCGCCTGGGTGCGTTGCCCCCCCAGCCGTTTGCCGATCCGCTGAGTGGCGGCGATCAGGTCCTGTCGGTCGGCATGGCCGTAGAGGTCCACCAGCAGGTCCAGCCGTTCCTCCAGGGAGCGCCCTAGCTCCAGGGTGGGGGCGGCCTCCATGGCTAGAAAGAGGGCATCGGGAATGCGACAGGTGCCCACCCGGCGACTTTCCGCCTCTATCCAGATGGGGCGATCGCTGCCCAGCTCCACCCACTGATCAGCGATCCGGTTTTCGTACTGCTCCGTCGAGGGTTGGGGGGGCAGCCCCAACCCCCCAAAGCTGCTACCCCGATGGTTAGCCAGGGCCTCTAGATCCAGAATGGGTTCCCCCAGGGCCGCCAGTTCCCGCAGGATCAAGGTCTTGGCGGTGCCGGTCATGCCCCCCAACACCACCAGGGGCTTGGGGGTGGCTAACACCTGGTGCACCCAGCGGCGGTAGGCTTTGTACCCGCCCGCCAGCAGGGTGACCTGAAACCCCGCCATCTCTAAGATCCAGGCCATGCCACCGCTGCGCATGCCCCCCCGCCAGCAGTGCAACCGCAGCCGCCGATCCGGTGCCAGGGCCTTAGCCGCCCTAATCAATTCGCCACAGCGGGGGCCAGCCAGGTCAAAGCCCAGCTCCACCGCCGCATCCCGGCCCTGCTGTTTATAGCAAAGGCCCACCTGGGCCCGTTCCCCATCACTAAACAGGGGAAAGGCGATCGCCCCACCCATGTGGCCCTGGTGGTATTCCCCCGGACTCCGGACATCCAGGAGGGGGCCGGGGGCGGCTAGAAAGTCAGTGATGGGCAGGCAGGTGGGCATGGCAGGGGTATGGGAGGTCACCAACGATCAAGGGTAATCGGTTGGGGCGAGGCCTCCCCCGTCACCTGGCCGATCACGGCGGCGGCGCCGTAGCCCTGGGCCCGCAGGGCCTGCAGACAGTCCTCCAACTGCGCCGCCGGGATGGTCGCCAGCAGCCCCCCCGCCGTCTGGGGATCAAACAATAGGGGATAGTCGGCATCGGCCTGGTAGTCGGCCCGGTTGGCGATCGCCTGGGCCGCTCCCAGGTTCTGGGGCTGGAGGGAGCTGACTATACCCTGGGCCAGGGTTTCCCGGGCGCCGGCCAGCACCGGCAGCGCACCTAACTCCAACTGGACCGACACCCGGGAGGCCCGCACCATTTCCAGCAGGTGCCCGATCAGGCCGAAACCCGTAACATCGGTACAGGCGGTGGCCTGGTGGGCCTGTAACACCGCCGCCGCCCCCTGATTAGACTGCACCATCTGCTCCAGGGCCGCCGTTATCCATCGACCCCGGGCTAGCCCCCGCATATCGGCGGCAAACAGGGTGCCGGTGCCCAGGGGCTGGGTGAGGATCAGCCCATCCCCCACCCCCATCCCCCCCTTACGCAGCAGCCGATCCGGATGGGCCACACCGTTGCAGGCCAACCCCAGCCCCAGATGGGCAGCCTGAATGCTATGGCCCCCCACCAGGAGGGCCCCGGTGGGCAGGAGTCCCTGGTGTATCCCCACCAGTAGGGAATAGAGGGTGTCGGCCTGCTTCGCCGGGGTGCTGTAGGGAACCTGTACCATGGCTAGCACAGTCTGGGGCTTCGCCCCCATGGCATAGAGATCGCTGAGGCAATGCTTCAGACAGATCTGGGCAAACAGGCAGGGGTCCTCCACCATCGCGGGGAAGAAGTCCACCGTATGCACCATCACCTGACCGGCGGGGACCTGAATCACAGCGGCATCGTCCGGGGCCTCCAGACCAATCAGTAGATGATCGCTGCCGGCTGCAAAATCGGGGAAATCCTGCCTCACCCTCTGCAGGGCCAGGGTCAGGGCATCACTCCCCACCTTGGCACCACAGCCCCCACAGGGGGGCGGGGCCGGGGCCGCAGCCAGGGCCAGGGGCGGGTGCTTCCGGTGGGCCGCCATGGCGGGAAATCGCCGCAGGCGGGCCATAAACCGCTGATCGATCTGGTCCTTCCAGCGACGACAGAGGGCAGATTCCCAGCTCCAGGGGCCCCGGGCGGCCAGGGTGCGGCCATAGCCGAGGTCGATCAGGGTGAGGAACTGGCGCTGGGGGTGGAAGGGTTGCAGGGGGCGGTTCTGGAGGAGGCAGAGCAGGTTCTGGTACAGGGGTTTACCCTGGCGGACGGCGAACACCCCGGCCTTGGGGCGGGGATGGTGGACCATGGTGGCCACGTCACCGCTGGCAAACACCTTGGGGTGGGAGAGGGTTTGCAGGGTATCCCCCACCTGGATAAAGCCCTGATCATCCAGGGATAGGCCGGAGCCCTGCAGCCAGGGGGGAGCGGCGGCGCCGGTCACCCAGAAAACCTGATCGCAGCGCACTACCCGTCCTGACTGCCCCTGGATCTGGACGGGACCCTCGGGGCTAGGCCGATCCAGCCGCACCACCGCCTCCCCCAGGTGCACCTGGATACCGCGCCGCTGCAGGATGCGCCCCAGCCGCTGGCGAATCAAGGGGTGGCGATCGGGGGCCAGGCTCTCACCCCGGTGGAACAGGTGGAGGGTGAGGTGATCGGGGGGTTGGCCCAGGTCCGCCAGGAGCTGCTGCAGGCGCTCCTGCATATTCAGCACCAGTTCTATCCCCCCGACGCCACCGCCTACCACCGCCAGGGTCCAGGACTGGCCAGGGTGGGTCTGCACCGCCTGCAGCAGGTGATGCCATGCCTGCAGGAGTTCTGGCACCGGCTTGGCTGGAATAGCGTATTCCCTGGCCCCCGGCACCGCCACCGTGGCCGGGGTGCTGCCGGTGTCAATGGATAGCACATCAAAGGCCACCGGTGGATGGTGGGCGCAGAGCACCTGCTGTCGCTCCATATCCACCCCAATCACCCGGTCCAGGTAGAGCCGGCAATTGGCAAACCGGGTCAGGGGGCGCAGGTCAAGGTGGGATTGATCAAGGCTGTAGCGACCGGCGATGTGGGCGGGCAGCATCCCCGAGTAGGGGGTCTCCACCCGATCGCTAATCAAGGTGAGCCGCACCCCCGGTAGCTCCACCATGCCCAACTGGCGCAGCACCAGGGCATGGCTATGGCCACCGCCCAGCAAGACCAGATCGGTGCTGATCGGGGTGACGGGCTGCTCCATCCCCCTAGCCTCCCACCCCCTCGCTCAGCTCTGGTAACGGGGGCCGGAGCACCAGGTACAGACAGGCCCCCACCAGGGGTAGAGCCAGCACCCCAGCGTAGATCCAGGGGTGTTGGGCCAGACCCCGACGGGTGAGGTCATCCCGCAGCAGGGTAGGGAACAGCAGCCAGAGGGCACAAAAGTCCAGCCCCATGACATGGATGAAGCGGCTGGTTTGCCACTGCTGCCCAAAGGCGGCCCAGTCGCCCTGGACCAGGCCGAGACCCAGCACGGCGATCGCCCCCACCAGCAACACAGCCCCTAACCAGCGGGCATCCACCAACCGCAGCAGGGCGGTTTTAGGACCGAGAAATTTGGCCTGGGGCTGCCGTAGGGCCAGGTAGGGCAACAGGGCAAAGGCCCCAAGGGCGAAGGCCCCCACCACGAAGGGCCAGGCCGGAAGCCGTTGTCCCTGGCCATCAATCAGGGCCAGGCAAGCATAGACCATCGGCCAGATGCCCATGGCATTAAATAGGGCGATGACGGCGGGGTTAATCCCCTGCCAGTCGCCTACCGACAGCCTGCGGATTAGATCAAGGGTGTCGGGTTGATCGGGGGGGGCCAGGATCGTGGCATAGGCGATCAATCCTAGCCAAAGGGCGAAAAAGAGAGGTTTCATAGCATCCAGGATCTGGGTTTTCACTAGCCTAGGGCGATAGGGGCGGATAGTGGGGTGAAGGCAGGTTAAAACAGCCAGAGCCTTAGGGTACCACGGCTGCATCGGTGCACCGTTGCCGCGGTCTAAACCGGGATGCTGCTCAGATCGAAGTCGACTTCGGCCCTAATCGCCTCGGCCAGTAAGCGGTCAGGGCTCGACCGATGAGAACCTGCAGGGCCCAGGTACTTCTCCACGAGGGTGGTCAGCTCTGCTGGACCAAAGGGTTTGGTCAGATAATCACTGGCCCCCACCATACGGGCTTTAACCCGGTCTAGAAAGGCCTCTTTACTGGTCAACATGACAATTGGGACCTGGCGGAAGGCACTGGCCTGACGCAGCATGGCACAGAGTTCATAGCCATCTAACTCTGGCATGGTGATGTCGCAGAGAATCAGATCGGGCTGAAGTTGAAACAGCAGCCCCAGAGCCTTGAGGGGGTTACCAATGGAGGTGGCGGCATATCCCTCTTGGTTTAAGATATCCTCCACACTAGCTCGCACAGTGGCACTGTCATCCACACAGACCACCCGAAGCGGACGCTGGCACCAGGCTTGGTGAGCGATTAAGGGGGCAGGCACCCTTACCGGAGCGGGCCCCACCGCCAGGCACCCCGATTGGATGGCCGGCAGGAGAGACTCGGCCACGGCTACCAGATCTTGCTTGAGATAGCGGGCTAGTTGTCGCAGGGAGGGTTGGCCCGCTAGCCAGGGGGTCAGATTTCCATAGGTTGGCTTAGTCCCCACCTGGTCAAAACCCTCTGGGTCCACCAGGGTGAAGCATTGATCGGGGGATTGGAGGAGGGGATGAAACTGATGCCAGGTCTGGATCTGTTGGGTTAGCCCAGTCACCAGGCTACTGATATTTTGAGTGATCAGCTGGGGACTCAGGCCCGCCGTTAGCTGGAAAATAAAGGACCCGTGGTGTAAGCCGAGCAGGTCAAACAGGGTTTCCTTTACCATATGGGTAAGGATGGTGCGGCCCTGATCGGGGCTGAGCAGGTGCTTTTCCAGCATCAACCACAGGGTGCCGTACTCGAGGGAATTGAGGGAGGCGATCGCCGATGTGGTACTGGGGTCTGGTAGACAGTCCACCATGGCCAGGGGGTGGAGATAATCCCGCAGGCGCTCTAGGGAGTTGTCGTTAGGGCCGGCATAAACAAGCTGTCCGTTCGCTACAAACACCAGCCAGGAGGCGCTCACTTCCGGTGCATCGGCACTGCTATGGGTGCCCCGGCCAGGTAACTTGGGTGAACTTGAGCCATAATTTTCCAGGTATAGAACACCCGTGCGCTGGCCCAGCTCAATCAGTTGTAAAATGCTGCGAATATCGATCTCAGAGAGGTAACCCTGCATGGGCCAAAAGTTTCAGTACTATGGACAATATGTGGAAGCCGTAATCCCTGAGCACCAAATGAAAGCTTATAATTCTAGTATAGGCGGTATTGCTTTAGAGATTAACAGGTCGTGGATCAACTGCCCTCGAGTAGGGGAAGGGATGCTTACGCCCTCGTTTCCTGGTGGTACTTGGGGGCAACAGTCTGGCAACCTCTGAGGCGGAGCCAGGATCAGTAGGTATATTTGATGCCAGGGTCTAGTCGTTTACCCGTCCAGGGCGTAACCTCAACCTTGATTAGAGTCTTAATCCTTTCCCCCGAGACTCATCCCGTGATCATCACCCGGTATTTTGGCTGTTTTAACGAGGACCACCAGCGTGCTGTATCTAGCAGAAGTCCACAAAAAATCAGGGTTTATCGGTGTTGGCCGGCTAGAGTTCAAGCTGCTGGCCTGTCAGCGTAGTGAATACACCTGGACCGCCATCAACGGCGATGAGGTGATCACCGCCCCCGATAATGCCTCCTACAATGCTGGAGCCTTAGTGATGCTAGAGGTCAACGGCAACCGGCAAATACAGCGCCATTATGAGGCTGGGCGTACCTTGACGACGATTCTGCAAACTTTTTCTAACTTGAGTAAAAAGTCTAAAACCCAAGAAGAGGAAATTGAACAGTGGAAGCAGTCCCTCACTTACCAAAGTCGAAAGCTTGATGAACGAGAACTGGAAATCGAAGTACGTCAAGAACAGGTAGAGCAGGCTGAGGCGGATCTCGATCGGCTTGAAGCCCAACGCCAGGATCTGGAAAAACTACGTCAAACCCTGGAGCAGCAACAAGTCGATTTAGACCGTAAGACCCATGACCTGGAGGGAGCCTGGGCCCATTTGCAGGGGGAAATGCGCCGTTTGGAGGAGCACCAGGATCACCATCCAGGATCCTCAGCCCTAGGCACGGATCAAGCAGAACACATTGGAGCAGTTCTGCAGCGGCTCTCTGACTCGATCATGCCCGTGGAGGTGCTGCGGGAGCCCCTAAGCCATGCCCAGGAGGGCCTGACGAGCCACCAGGGGTTACTCGGTGACTATCGTCAACATTTGGAGCAGCAACGACAGGGGCTGGAGGAGCGTCAGCAGGATCTGCATCGGCAGGATCAGGATCTTTCCCAACGGTGGGCTGACTGGCATCGGGCAGAAGTTGATCTAATTAGCAAAAAGGAAACCCTGAAGCTATATCAACAACGCCTCAAGTTGCTACAGGATCAAATGCAAACCCTCTCCCAGTCCTTGCAAGCTCAAACCCATTTACATCGCCAGCTCTATGGGTTGCTGAGTCCTACTGATAAGGTGCGGCTCAGTAAAAAGGTTGATGTCAATCGTTTAGAGGCGATGCCCTTAGAAGGCCTAGAAGCCCTGGTTACTGATCTGGAAAGGGACCTGGGTCAGGCCTCTCGCTTTGTATCTGAGCAAGAGGAAGAACTCATATCTCTGCAGCAGGGGATTGAGGAGATCCACGCCAGGATTAACCAGATGCCAAGTTCGGACCGCCTACAGTTGGAAACTGAGTTGGCCGAGGAACAGGATCGCTATCAGATGTTGAATGAGACCCTGGTGGGACAGCGGCGCAATTTGATGGAACGGGAGGAGGTGATCAGCCAACATCAGGCCATTCTAAAGCGACGCCAGGGGCTGTTGGTGGAGGATCAGCCCAGTGCCACCGCCGATCTAGAGGTGCCCCTGAATCTCCTTGATGAGGAACGGCAACGCACAACCGAAGCGCTGCAGTTGCTAGGCCAAACTATTCAACAAACCCAAGCCGAGGTCGGTCAATTAAGGCAGGAGATTACCACCCTTGAGGGGGACCTGGGCAATCAGCGATCTCAAGTCGAGGCGTTTGAAGCTCAACTAGGGCAACAACGGGTTGATCTGGCCACCCTGATGGGTAAGTTGGCGACCTGCGAAGAACTGATTAACCCAGCCCAGGAGGGTGCCAGTGGGCTGCGGCAGTGCCTGGACAGCCTGGCCAAGGGGGTTGCCAAGTTACAGGAGTTAAACGATTATCAAATTCAGGCTGTTTCAGAGCTTTGTCAGGTGGTCTCCAGTGTTAGTGATTATGCCCAGGTCTAAGTTCCTACTGCCTGTCCTTGCTACCCTGGGGCTGTCTTTGCTATCTTTGACCTCCTGTGAAAATTACCCAGCTACGGGGGACAGGGTGACCACGGGTACCTATGACGCTACCGCCACGGTAACCTACACCTGGCAGGTTGATTATGCCAAAAGCTTTGATCAAGCCCGTACCATTCACCAGGAGACCTTTGCCTCTACCTCTCTGGTTAACCGCAACGGGGTACGGCCAGAGGGAGCTGTCACCGGTCCTGACGAGGAGGGGCTATGGTGGCCGGCTCTGCCCGCCAAGCCCACGGCGGAGGAACTGCAAGATCGACAGCGAGAGACTGTAGAACAGCGGTCGGAACTGCTGCTGCAAAAAGATGTCAAGTATGCCATCACCTTCGACTACGATGGCCAGCGCCAGAGCCTGCCCACCAATGCCAGGGTTTACCGTGAAGCCGCTAAGGCCTTTGCTGACCAGCAGGCCCTTGAGCTAACCTATGGTCCAGCCCAGGAGAGTATTGGGGCTGCCCGCCGCATGGCTAGCTTCGATCGCTAAGCCGTCGCCTTTCTACGTTTCTACAATGAACAAGACTTCCATTTCCTCGGATACCTCACCCAGCCCCGAGTCTGGAGCAACCGACTCACCGTGGCAGCCCGACCGGTGGCCGTGGTTAATGTTGGCGTTGTAGGGCGAAGCCCGTGCGCAGCTTGGCGGAGTACGGGGATAGGATGTAGGTCTAAATACTTCATTCCAGTGAAATTCGCTATAGTAGTTGGGCAAAATTAAGATCAGCTATTCAGTAGATCAATACATGAATATCAACGCATCCATCATTGACCAACGCTTAGTATCAGTTGTCAATGTAGGTTATAATGTGATTGCGCTACGCACAGGTTTAGCCAACGCCGCTCTTGTAGGCTGAGTATAGCCCTGCGGGCAATATCGGGCATGGCTACGCTAAGGCTACCCTAAAGCACAGCATAACCTATACGGTTCAGCCGTTACCGCCACACAGAAAATGCGATCTGAGGCAGGGGCTATTGGAAGAGCACCAATTTTGTGAATGATGGACCGATGCTGCTGAATGAAGGGGTCCTCTGACTGGCTTCTCAGCACGTAGATGTAACCCGTCTGGATATCGTCTTCATCCTCCAGGTAGGAAAATAGGGGCCCCAGATCGGGATTGGTAGGCCTGTTCCTGCATGGGGCGCATTCCCAGTTCATTGGCCTGGGTGGAGCGACCATTCTGGGCGTAGGTGACAGAAACGGAGGGAATGGCAGTGGGGCTGCTGTTGCTCATGGTATGTTTTTCTTAGCGGGGTAAAATATCGTCTAACCGAAGTTGCACATTAGGTAGCAAGCTTGACGCGATCGCTTCACCGAGGCGATATTGCTGCTGACGATACTCCTCCCCATCCAATTGGCAAACGGTAAAGGTTGGTTGTTTGGGTTTGCCAATGAAGCGGGTGCCGCCTAGGCCGCGATGGTCAACAATCCAATATTCGGGAATTCCCAAGAGAGCATATTCCTCGACCTTGCGGGCGTAATCTGTTTCCCAATTGGTACTCACCACTTCGACAACTAGCTTGATCGAACCCCCCAAGGTAATCACGGGTTCTCGCTGCCAACGGGGTTCATTTGCCAAAAAGGTTTCGTCTAGAACCACAACATCAGGACGACGAGCGGTGGAGATCTCTGTAAAGGGTTGAATCAGGCAAGTGCGAGGAAGAAACCAGGGATATTTGGCAGTTGTAATGGCAATACTAATTTGCATGGCTAGCTTGCCACTCACGGTTTCGTGGGGTCCTGTGGGTTCCATGTCAATCAGTTCTCCATCGGCTAATTCATAGCGGGAATCATCGCCATATTCAGCAATGAAGCGATCAACGGTGAGGGCCTGGGTCGGGGTGTAGGTCATAGCTTACTGGTACTCTTGAATTAGGAGGATAATTAGGGCTTCGCCACGCAGGATAAAATACACCCGATAAATCCGCAGTTCTGGTAGCCCTAGACCGACGGGGTTGATATCCCCTGGATTACCGATCGCTAAACGACGAATACGAATGTCTATTCGGGCTTTTGCTTGGCGATCGCGCAGGGACTCAAACCAGTCGATGTAAGTCTGAGTTTGACGGATTTCTACCGTGTTTCAAGTGTATCTCGCCGGATCAGTAGATCGCAAAGTCCCCTGGCCCTGATCTCCTAACCCCTTCTCCCAAAAAGGGAGAAGGGGAGCCGGAAGTGCTTCAAAGTCCCTCTCCCAGAACGGGAGAGGGATTTAGGGTGAGGGCTGCAAAACGGGGATGCACCCAATTCATCGGGGCTGCTGCGCAGGGCAGAAAAGGCGCTTTCGGGTAGGTTTGAAAAGGGTTGTCCCAGGTATAGTTCGCCCGGTTTACCCCACATCCAGCGGACTGGGCCGCGCTGGATGTTTACCCGTGTGATCATGGGCTTTCGATCTACTGAACCTATCAATCCCTGCTATCCCCCCAGGTTCCTTTAAAACCAGCTATGATTTCAATCATCTACTCAAGGCAAGACACGACTATGGTTGCCACAGCCTCTCGCCTTATCACCCTGGAAGAGTTTCTCAAATTCCCTGAAACAAAACCAGCCAGTGAATATATTGACGGTGCAATCACCCAAAAACCAATGCCCAAGGGAAGACATAGTAGTTTGCAAAGTGAGCTTTGCACCCATGTCAATCAAACTGCAAAGGCTCAAAAAATTGCCTATGCCTTTCCAGAACTCAGGTGTACATTTGCTGGGCGTTCCATCGTCCCAGATATAGCCATATTTCAGTGGCTACACATTCCCTTCAGTACCGAGGGCAAAATCCTGGACGACTTTAATTTACCTCCAGACTGGACCATTGAAATCCTCTCTCCTGAACAGAAACCCAATAAGGTAATTGGCAACATCCTCCACTGTCTTAAGTATGGATGTCGATTAGGGTGGTTTATTGATCCAGATGATGGCAGTGTGCTGGCATTTTTACCAAATCAACAACCTGAATTGATGCAAGGGAGCGATCGTCTACCGGTACTAGAAGGGATTGATTTAGAGTTAACCGTTGATCAGGTTTTCGGCTGGCTTTTAATGGGTAAGTGATCTCCACTGGTGAGTACGAAGTTCTCCAGAAAAACCTAGGCAAAACCTCTGTAAGCCTTTTTGTGAAAGCGTTTCAGGGATTGTACGCCTTGAACCACCTTGTAGGCTGGAACGGCGATAGAGCCCGTCCTGGGCTAGTAGGGCGGCATGGCTGCCGGATTCCACCAATTGCCCCTGCTTCAACACCAGGATGCGGTCCACATTACGGATGGTGGAGAGGCGGTGGGCAATAATGATGGCGCTGCGGTTCACCAACAATCGTTCCAGGGCCTCCTGAATCATCACCTCCGTACCCACATCCAGGTTGGCCGTGGCCTCATCTAACACCAGGATGCCCGGGCCGCCATTCGCGACCCGGGCGGAGGCCAGCAGTTGTTTCTGCCCCCCCAATAGGTTTGCCCCCGGTTGCCGCAGTTCCGTATTTACTTCACCGAGAGAATGTCAGTTCGCAAGGTGGCAAAGCGATTTGGCGTGGCGACCAGCTTTGTCGAAAAGCTGCTGAAGCAACTGAGAGAAACCGGTGACATCCTGCCGAGAGTGATCAGACAACCGATGGGCACGCTTCGCTTTGCCCATCCTACGGGTCCAGGGCTGAGCCATGACAATTTTGCGATCAGCTACCAGAAGAGACTGCTCTGGCCCCTCCTGATCACTGACTCCTCTGCCCTGCGCCAGGTGACTTAAAAACGCCACCCCGCCAGCGGTGCTAAGATGCGGGCGGGTAATCTGAAGGCAGGACTGCGATCGCCCCGGCTCCTTCGTTAAAATGAATCCATCCCCTTGAGTGGGGGGAGTAGGGAATGGGGAATAGGGAGTAGGGTTTTCCAGGAGCAGATCCCGGCGGCGGCGGGCTATATCTTTACCTTTTGAAGCTTTCCAACCCGTTCATCGTCCTCTCCATCCACCCCACTCCCCACTCTCGACTCCCTATTCCCCACTCCCTGGGCCCTGCGCCCGTTGCCCTGCACCGCCCCCTATGAACAAGACTTCCATTTCCTCGGATACCTCACCCAGCCCCGAGTCTGGAGCAACCGACTCACCGTGGCAGCCCTCGTGGTGGCAGTGGTTAATTTTTGCGTTGAGTGGAACCTTAGAAATCGAGAGACAAATCGCCTGGCTAGAGAAGAGCAACGCAGAGGCGAGGAAGAACAACGAAGAAGCGAGGCAGAGAGACGAAGAAGCGAGGCAGAGAGACGAAGAAGCCAGGCAGAAGCACGAGCTGAGAATGAGCGAGCTGAGGAAAGAGAACGCGCGGCTGGCCGTGCTCGAATCCAAAATCGATGGATTATTCTCCAAGTACAATATCAAGTTGCCCCAGGGGAAGACACCCGAGCAGCCCTAGGGAATTTCGTGGCATTCTTGCAGGAGTATGGGGAGTAGGGGAAAAAAAGGAAAAGGGAGTAGGGAATGGGGAGTGGGGAGTGGGGAGTGGGGAGTGGGGAGTGGGGAGTAGGGTTGAGAGTAATCGAGAGTGATCAGAATTTTGTGTAAACCCCGGTTTTGGTAACCAGAAATCAATGGTTTCAGCCTAATC
>Ga0172376_10007003_pt1 | contig 12102 bp, 15 predicted proteins | sample Lak35m_FD_121114 | JGI IMG/M metagenome (GOLD analysis project Ga0172376, IMG submission 121114) | Freshwater microbial communities from Kabuno Bay, South-Kivu, Congo - kab_092012_35m | ecosystem: Environmental > Aquatic > Freshwater > Lake | place: Democratic Republic of the Congo: South-Kivu...
AAGAAGCAGCGATGACCGTATAGTTATCCACAACCGGGCATCAAAAAACCCGGTGCAGGCCCCTGGTCAAAATTCAATCGGCACGCCTGGTCAGATTTGAATCGGCGCCAACACGTTTGGGCAAGCGGAGGTTCCCGGGGCTGGCAGCGGGGCCGGGCGGGCTTCAGTCCCGGTCGGTGCGGCCGCCCAGTTCTTTGAGTTTGCGGTAGAGCGAGCGCTCACTGATGCCCAGCCGCTGTGCCAGCTCGGCCCGGCTGCCGGTGTGCCGGGCCACCGTCTCGCGCAGGGCGGCGCGTTCCAGGCTGCGCAGGTCGCCGGCCGGCGCGTCTGTGCTGGCCGGTGCGGCGGCGGTCCGCCGGCTGCCCGGCCGGCGGGCGGTGCTCAGGGCCTGGCGCACGTGCTCGGCCTCGATGGCGTCACCGTCGCAGAGCAGCGCGGTGCGCTCCAGCAGGTTGCGCAGCTCGCGCACGTTGCCGGGGAAGTCCTGTTCGCCCAGCAGGTGCAGGGCGGCCGGGGTCAGGCGCAGCCGTCGGGGCGCGGCCACGCGGTCGAGCAGGGCCGGGGCCAGCAGGGCCACGTCGCCGTGGCGTTCGCGCAGCGGCGGCAGGTCGATGGGGAAGGTCGAGAGCCGGTAGTACAGGTCTTCGCGAAAGCGCCCGTCCTGCACCATGGCGTCGAGGTCGCGGTGGGTGGCCGCCACCACGCGGATGTCGGCGTGCCGCAGTTCGGTGCTGCCCACGCGGCGGTAGGTGCCGGTCTCCAGCAGGCGCAGCAGTTTCACCTGCATGGGCAGCGGGATGTCACCCACCTCGTCGAGGAACAGGGTGCCGCCGCTGGCCGCCTCGACCAGGCCGCCGCGCGCCGTGGCCGCGCCGGTGAAGGCGCCGCGCTCGTGGCCGAACAGTTCGGACTCGAACAGGTTTTCCGGCAGGCTGGAGCAGTCCACCGCCACCAGCGGCTTGCTGGCGCGCGGGCTGGCCTCGTGGATGGCGCGGGCCACCAGTTCCTTACCGGTGCCCGACTCGCCCAGCAGCAGCACACTGGCGCGCGACGGCGCCACCCGGGCCACCAGCGCCAGCATGCGCTGGAAGGCGTCCGACCGGCCGATCAGGCCCTGCGCCGAGGGCTGGCCCTGGGCCACGCGCAGCGGCTCCATTTTTTCCACGTAGAAGGCGGGTTGCCCGTCCTCGCCCGGCAGGGGCGAGAGCTCGATGTTCACGTACTCCTCACCCTGGCGCGTGTGGTGCAGGTGCAGCACACGCTCGCGCTGGCCCGACAGCCTGGACTGCGCCAGCGGGCAGGACTCGCCCGCCTGGTCGCAGGGCACGGCGAAATGGTGCGAGACCTCGTAGCAGTGGCGACCGATGACGCTGCGCTCCGGGCTGAACTGGCGCCGGTAGGCCGCGTTGGCGGCCAGGATGCGGTACTGCGCGTCGAACAGGATGTGCGGCTCGGGCAGGCCTTCGAGGAAGGCGGTGAGTTCGGGCAGGGGTTTCAAGCGGGCTCCTGTGGCCATGGGACAGCCGGAACTGCCATTGTCTGTCATATCTGGCAGTCATTGTCGTGCCAGATCGCTGGGTATCCGACGGCCGGTCCAGCAGGCCTTTGATCTGAAAGCATTTTTTCGGCTTTCCGGCATTGGCACGGTTCTTGGGAAAGAGGGTCACCTCGCCCACTGCCATGAACCGTCAAAACCTACCCCTGCCGCGCAAGCTGGCCATCGTGCTGGTCATCAAGCTGGCCGTGCTGACCGGCCTGTGGTGGGGTTTCGTGCGTGACGAGCGTGTGCCGGTGGACACCGACAGCGCTGCGGCCCGTCTGCTGGGCACGCCAACCGCCACAACCCATGCACAGGAGTAACCCGTGATTTCAGACCAGTTGGTGGATCTCTCGCGGCTGCAGTTCGCCGCCACCGCCATGTACCACTTCCTCTTCGTGCCGCTGACGCTGGGCATGGTCTGGCTGCTGGTGATCATGGAAAGCGTGTACGTGATGACGGGCAACGTCATCTGGAAAGACATGACCCGTTTCTGGGGCAAGCTCTTCGGCATCAACTTCGCGCTGGGCGTGACCACCGGCATCACGCTGGAATTCCAGTTCGGCACCAACTGGGCCTACTACTCGCACTACGTGGGCGACATCTTCGGGGCGCCGCTGGCCATCGAGGGGCTGATGGCCTTCTTCCTCGAATCGACCATGATCGGCCTGTTCTTCTTCGGCTGGGACCGGCTCTCCAAGACACAGCACCTGATGGTCACCATCCTGATGGCGGTGGGCACCAACCTGAGCGCGTTGTGGATCCTGATCGCCAACGGCTGGATGCAGAACCCGGTGGGCGCCGAATTCAGCTACGACACCATGCGCATGGAGATGGTGGACTTCTGGGCCGTGCTGTTCAACCCGGACGCGCAGGCCAAGTTCGTGCACACCGTCTCGGCCGGTTACGTCACCGGCGCGATGTTCGTGCTCTCGATTTCGAGTTGGTATTTGCTCAAGGGCCGCGACATCGAGTTCGCCAAGCGCAGCTTCCGCGTGGCCGCGGCTTTTGGCCTGGCCTCGGTGCTCAGCGTCATCGTGCTCGGCGACGAATCGGGCTACACCGTGGGCGAGGCGCAGCAGACCAAGATGGCCGCGCTCGAAGCCATGTGGGAGACCGAGCCCGCGCCCGCTGGCCTCAAGCTGATCGCCGGCATCAACGAGGCCGAGCAGAAGAACGACTGGGAGATCGAGGTCCCCTGGGTCATGGGCCTGATCGGCACGCGTTCGCTCGACAAGCAGATCCCCGGCATCCACGAGATCAAGGCGAAGAACCGCGAACGCATCGAAAGCGGCATACACGCCGTGACCGCGCTCGAAGCCCTGCGCGCCAACCGCGACGACGCGGCCGCCAAGGCCCTGTTCGAGCAGCACAAGGCCGACCTCGGCTTCGGCCTGCTGCTCAAGAAATACGTGGTGGACGTGCGCCAGGCCACGCCACAGATGATCCAGCAGGCGGTGGACAGCACCGTGCCGCGCGTCACCCCCATGTTCTGGGCCTTCCGCATCATGGTCGGCCTGGGCTTTGCGATGCTGCTGCTGTTCGGCCTGGCCTTCTGGAGCACCCTCAAGCTCGAATGCGGCCAGCGCCCCTGGCTGCTCCGGTGGGCGCTGTTGATGCTGCCGGCGCCGTGGATCGCCTGCGAGCTGGGTTGGTTCGTCGCCGAATACGGCCGCCAGCCCTGGACCATCTACGGCGTGCTGCCCACGCACCTGTCGGTCTCCACGCTCAGCGTGAACAGCCTCTACGGCTCGCTGGCCGGCTTCATCGGCTTCTACACCCTGCTGCTGATCGTGGAGATGTATCTCATGGTCAAGTTCGCGCGCATCGGCCCGGGCAGCCTGGGCACCGGGCGCTACAGCCACGAACCCGCATACGCATGACCCCCACGCTCCGCCGTTCCACGGGTCGCTGCCCCCCAGGGGGGTGCGTTTCGGCTTGGGGCGGCCCGGCGCCGAAACCTGAAGGACTCTGACATGTTCGACTACGAAACCCTCAAACTGTTCTGGTGGCTGCTGGTGGGCGTGCTGCTCGTCGGCTTCGCCGTCATGGACGGCCACGACATGGGCGTGGGCACGCTGCTGCCCTTTGTCGGAAAAGACGATGTGGAACGCCGCGTGGTGATCAACACCGTCGGCCCGCACTGGGACGGCAACCAGGTCTGGTTCATCACCGGCGGCGGCGCCATCTTTGCGGCCTGGCCGCTGGTCTACGCCACCGCGTTCAGCGGCTTCTACTGGGCCATGCTGGCGGTGCTGTGGGCGCTGTTCTTCCGCCCGGTGGGTTTCGACTACCGCAGCAAGATCCACCACCCCGCCTGGCGCAGCACCTGGGACTGGGGCCTGTTCGTTGGCGGCTTCGTGCCGCCAGTGATCTTTGGCGTGGCCTTCGGCAACCTGTTCCAGGGCGTGCCCTTCCAGTTCGACGCCTTCCTGGTGCCCACCTACACCGGCAGCTTCTGGGCCCTGCTCAACCCGTTTGCCCTGCTGGCCGGCGTGGTCAGCAGCGCCATGATCACGCTGCAGGGCGCCACCTACCTGGCGCACCGCACCGAAGGCGTGGTGCAGGCGCGCACCATCACCGCCGGCACGGGTGCGGCGCTGGTCATGGTGCTGGGTTTCATCGCGGCCGGCGTCTGGCTGCAGGCCATCGACGGCTACCGCATCGCGTCGGTGGTGAACCCCGCAGCCCTGCCCGACCCGCTGGCCAAGACCGTGGTGCGCGAAGCGGGCGCCTGGATGGCGAACTACGCCGCGCTGCCCGCGCTTTGGCTGCTGCCGGCCATCGGTGTGCTGGGGGCACTGGCCGCCGTGGGGCTGATGCGCACGGGCCGCACGCTCAGCGCCTTCGTCGCCTCGTCGCTGGCCACCACCGGTGTCATCGGCACCGCGGGCGTGAGCCTGTTCCCTTTCATCATGCCGTCGAGCACGCAGCTGCAGGCCAGCCTGACGGTGTGGGACAGCGTCTCCAGCCACCTGACGCTGGGCATCATGTTCTGGGCCACGCTGCTCTTCATGCCGCTGATCGTGCTGTACACGGGCTGGGCCTACCGCGTGATGCGCGGCAAGGTGACGGCCGCCTACATCCGCGAGAACGAACACGGCGCGTATTGACCACGTTCCGTACGCCTTCGCCGATCCGCTCACCTTCAACCGCTTCCGAGCCTCCGCCATGACACACGCACTGCCTTTACCTCCCGAGCCCGGCCTGGACCCCGAGCGCCGCACCTGGCTGCTGGCCACCGGCTGCATGGGCGCGGCCGCCACCGCCGCGGTGGCGGTGCCCTTCGCATCGAGCTTTGCGCCCAGCGAGCGCGCCAAGGCCATGGGGGCCAGTGTCGCCATGGACCCGGCCAGCGTCGCACCCGGTGAAGTCCGGGTGGTGGAATGGCGCGGCCAGCCGGTGTGGGTGATGCGCCGCACGCCCGAGATGCTGGCCAGCCTGGAGGGCATGACCGACCTGGCCGATCCCGACTCCCGGGTCAAACAGCAACCACCCTACGCCACCAACACCCACCGCTCGATCAAGCCCGAGCTGCTGGTGGCCGTGGGCATCTGCACCCACCTCGGTTGCTCCCCCGTGACGCTGCCCGAAGGCACGGCCAACCCCAGCGTGCCGGCCGACTGGAAGGGTGGCTTCTTCTGCCCCTGCCACGGTTCCACCTTCGATCTCGCGGGCCGCGTGTTCAAGAACAAACCCGCCCCCACCAACCTGCTGGTGCCACCGCACAGGTACCAGGCCGACGGCAGCCTGCTGATCGGCGAGGACGGCAGCGGCGCTGCCTGAGACTTTTCACAAGGAGAACAGCATGTGGTACTTCGCCTGGATGCTCGGTGTCGGCTTTGCCGTGCTGCTGGCCATCGTCAACGCCCTGTGGGGTGAAACCGAGGCGGCCCGCACGGCCGCTCGTGGAGCGCCGCAGTGACACCCCTGACACGCCCGGAGCCGGCGCTGCCGGCCGCACCGCCCGGGGTGCATGGGCCCAGCCTGCTGGTCGCGCTGGCCATCATGGTGGTGGGCAGCATCTACCCGCTGCTGTTTGCCGACGCGCAGGGCCGTGCCGACCATGGTCTGGCCATGGCGCTGTTCTGGGCCATGAGTGCCGGCCTGGTGCGCGGCGTGGGTTTTGTGCCGCGCCGGCAGGTCTGGCGCGGGCTGTTCTCGGGCTGGGCCGTTGCCGTGGCGCTGGGGCTGGCCGCGTTCATCCGCTGGGGGGCCTGAGGTGCTGTTCCGCATCCTGCACGACGAGGCCAGCGGCGAGCTGACCTACCTGCTGGCCGACGCCGATGCGCGCGAGGCCGTGCTGGTGGACCCGCACAGCCGCGACCTGCCCGTGCTGCAGGCCCTGCTGGGCGAGCGCGCCCTGCGCCTGCGCTGGGTGCTGCGCACCCACGACCACGACGCGCTGCTGCCCGGCGAAATGGCCCGGCTGGCCCGCCTGGCCGCGCCGCTGGTGCAGGGCCGTGCCTGCGAAGGCGCGGTGCGCCCGGCCGATGGCGCCGAGCTGAGCTTTGGCGACGAGCATGTGCGGGTGATGGAAACCCCCGGCCACACCGCCGACTGCCTGAGCTTCGTCTGGCGCGACCGCGTGTTCTGCGGCGGCCTGCTGGCGGTGGACGCCTGCCCGCGCCAGCCCACGCCGGCGCAGCCGGCCGCGTTGTGGGACAGCGTGACCCAGCGCATCTTCACCCTGCCCGACGAAACCCTGCTGTTTGCCGGTCACGAGCGGCGTGCGCGGGCTGTCAGCACCGTGCTGGAGCAGCGCCGCTGGCACCCGCAGTTTGCCGGCCTCACGCGCGACGCGTTTCTCGCCCAGATGGCCGCCCTGCCGCACCGCGCCCCGTCGCCCCATGACAGCACGCAGCGCGAACCGGCCTGAAGCCGGCACCCACCTGTTCTTTTCATCGCCCACCGGAACCCATCGCCATGAAGCAACTGCATTTCCAGGGAAAGTACCCCATCACCGTGCTGGACATCGCCAAGAGCGAGACCACCTACACCCGCGTGGCCGACATCGTCGAGTACTTCAAAGCCTGCATCGCCCGCACGCCGCGCGTGAGCTACATCGGCAGCTTCGACCACCTGGCCCACACCCGGGCCATCGGCGGTGACATCGCGCCCGAGATCCAGGCGGCGATGAACGTGCTGTTCTGCTTCGGCCACGCCCTGCCCAACCCGCAGGTGCTGGCGGTGCGTCCGCGCAGCATCGGCATCGCGGACATGGGCAACCACTTCGTCATCAGCTTCATGGACGCGCCCATGAAACCCGCCAACGACGCCATGCAGGCCTGGGCGCTCGCATTGAAGAACGCCTGAGCGGCGCGCGGGAGCACACCATGTGGAACGTCCTCAACTGGCTGCAGAAGAACCTGGTCTGGAGCATCCCGCTGGCCATGCTGGCGGGGCTGGGTTTCGGCCAGCTGGCTGAGCCTGGCTTCCTGCGCGGGGCCATCCTGCCGCTGACGTTTCTCATGGTCTTTCCCATGATGGTGACGATGAACGTGAAGGAGCTGCTCAAGCCCGGCGGCGGCAGGCTGCAGGGCACGACGCTGGCCATCAACTTCGTGCTCATGCCCGCCATCGGCTACGGTGCCGGCCTGCTGTTCTTTGCCGACCAGCCCATGGTGCGCCTGGCGCTGCTGCTCACGGCCTTGCTGCCCACCTCGGGCATGACGATCTCGTGGACCGGCTTTGCCAAGGGCAACGTGCCCGCCGCGGTGAAGATGACCGTGGTCGGCCTGATCGCCGGCTCACTGCTCGCGCCGGTCTACCTCAAGCTGCTGCTGGGCACCGTGGTTCAGATCCCGGTGCTGCAGGTGTTCGGGCAGATCGCGCTCATCGTCTTCCTGCCGCTGGCGCTGGGCACCGTCACCCAGCGCTGGCTGATCCGGCAGGTCGGGGAGCCGGCGTTCCACCAGCAGCTCAAGCCGAAGTTCCCCCCGTTCTCCACCCTGGGCGTGCTGGGCATCGTCTTCGTGTCCATGGCGCTGAAGTCGCAAGACATCTTCGCGAACCCCGGCCTGCTGCCCGGCCTGCTGCTGCCGCTGGTGCTGCTCTACGCCGTCAATTTCGCCATCAGCACCGTGGTTGGCAAAGCGGTGTTCAAGCGCGGCGACGCCATCGCCCTGGTGTACGGCACCGTCATGCGCAACCTCTCCATTGCCCTGGCCATTGCCATGGGCGTGTTCGGCACCGCCGGTGCCGATGCTGCGCTGCTGATCGCGCTGGCCTACATCGTCCAGGTGCAGGCCGCGGCCTGGTACGTCAAGCTCACCGACCGCCTGTTCGGTGCCCCGCCCCCGGCGCCTGCCAAAGCCGGCTGAAAGGAAACCCCATGTCAACCGCCCCTCACGCCACCACCCCCTACGAAGCCCTGGGCGGCGCCGACGGCATCCACCGCCTGGTGGACCGCTTCTATCAACTCATGGACGAGCTGCCCGAGGCCTACGCCGCGCGCCGCATCCACCCCGAGAGCCTGGCCGGCGCCAATGAAAGCCTGTTCGAGTTCCTCTCGGGCTGGTTCGGCGGCCCCAACCTCTACATCGAGAAAAAGGGCCACCCGCGCCTGCGCATGCGCCACGCGCCCTACGCCATCGGCCCCACCGAGCGCGACGAGTGGATGCTGTGCATGCGCACCGCGCTGACCGAACAGGTGGCCGACGAGCCCCTGCGCGCCGGCCTGCTCAAAGCCTTCACCGACATGGCCGACCACATGGTCAACACCGAGGGCCGCGCCAGCTGCGGCCATGCCCACACCACCCCGACCGACCGCCGCGAGACCGCATGAACAAGCTCCTCCTGACCCTCTGTCTGGCCTGCCCCTTGTGGGCGCTGGCCGATCCCGTCAAACCGGGCCAGCCCTTGCCGGCGCTGACCCTGCAGAACCAGCACGACCAGGCCTGGCGCATCGCGCCCGACACGCAACTGGTGCTGTTTGCTGCTGGCCGCAAGGCCTCCAACCTGATGCAGACCGTGCTGGCGCCGCAGCCCAAAGGCTTTCTGGCCGGGCGCCACGCGGTCTACCTGGCCGACATGAGCAAGATGCCCGGCTTCATCACCCGCACGTTTGCGCTGCCCTCGCTGCGCGAGCTGAATTTCGAGGTTGGCGTCTCGCTCGAAGGCAAGACCCTGGCCGACTGGCCGCGCCAGGACGACGCGGTCACCCTGATCCGCCTGGACCAGGGCCGCGTGGTCAGCCACGAATACCTCACGACCGAAGCGCAGCTCAAGGCCGCGCTGGGCCTCCTCTGATGCGCCGCGCCCCACCACCGGGGACACCCATGGACGCCTTCCAGGGCCACTACCCCGACAACGCCGCCCACTGCGGCGGTGCAGGCAGTCGCAGAGAACACGGCCACCGCACGCGGTGAGCCGGTGGCGGTGCAGATGCCGGACCAGAAAGCCGGTCAGAACGCCAGCGTGTTCACGCCCGGCTTGAGCAGGTGGGCCGCCACGTCGGCCGGCTTGGCGGGGGTCACGCCCTCGATCAGGTCGGTGGGCTTGCGGCCGGTGTTGGGCAGGTACAGCGCGCAGACCTCCACCTGGGCGCCGGCCTTGATCAGGCCCTGCAGCATCTGCTGGGTGGTCACGTCGCGCGGCTTGAGCTTGGGCAGCTCGGCACCGGCCACGGCGATATCACCGGCCTTGTCGCACAGCAGCACGCGCACGCTGGCTTTCTGCTCCAGTGCCTGGCCGGCGAGCACCAGCCCGGCACCCTGCGCCATCGCGTTGCCGCTGTGGATGTTTACGACCAGTGCCTCGGCTTGGGCGGCGCCGGCGGTCAGCAGGGCGGCGGCGGTGAGGGCGAACAAACGTTTCATGTGCAAAACTCCTTGCATGTGTGAAGCCATGTGGCACAGGCCAACGGCCTGTTGCCCGCATTCTTCATATACTCCTTTGGGTATCCATGAGAAAACGCAAGCCCGCCCCGGAAGCTGCAGAAAACAGAGCACTGACATGACCCTGTCTTCATTCGACCCCGACCAGTTGCCCACCCTGCGCGACGAACTCGACCTGCTGGCCGATCTGGTGCCACTGACCGACCAGCGCATCATCGAACTGGGCTGTGGCAACGCGCGCCTGGCGCGCAGTCTGCTGGCGCGCCACGCCGGCAGCCAGCTGGTGGGGCTGGAGGTGGACGCCGTGCAGCACGCCCAGAACGTGGCCAACCCGCAGCAGCGCCTGGTGTTCATGGCCGGTAGTGCCGAAGCGGTGCCGTTTCCCGACGCCAGCTTCGACGGCGCGATGATGCTCAAGAGCCTGCACCACGTGCCGCTGGACGGCATGGACCAGGCGCTGGCCGAGGTGGCCCGTGTGCTCAAGCCCGGTGGCTGGTTCTACGTGAGCGAGCCCATCTTTGGCGGCGCACTCAACGAGATCGTGCGCCTGTACAACGACGAAAACACCGTGCGCCGCGCCGCCCAGGCCGCGCTCGACCGCGCGCTGGCGGTCGGCACGCACTGGGAGGCCGCGCAAGAGCGCCGCTTCGCGCAGCCCGCACATTTCAAGGACTGGGCCGAATTCGAGCAGCGCATGCTCTATCCCAGCTTTGCCGACCACTTCATCACCCCGGCGCTGGCCGAGCGTGTGCGTGCCGCCTTCATGCCGCACATGACGGCCGATGGCGCCCACTTCGTGCGGCCCATGCACGTGCGGCTGCTGCGCCGCAAGGGCTGAGCGGCAAACGCTCAGCCGGCGGCGAGTTCGGTCACCGCCTGGTGGTGCGTGAGGAACACGCGCCCGGTCAGTTGCTGCAGCAAATCGCTGCGCTGCAGACGGTCCATCACCGGGCCCTTGACCTCGCTCAGGTGCAGTTGAATGCCCGCGTCTTTCAGGTGCTGGTTGATGCCCAGCAGGCTCTCCAGCGCGCTGGTGTCGATGGTGTTCACGGCGGTGCACTGCAGCACCACGTGGCGCAGTTCGGGCCGGCCTGTCACCTCGGCGTTCACACGGTCTTCCAGGAAGCGGGTGTTGGCAAAAAACAGGTTCTCGTCCACCCGTAGGCTCAGGATGTGCGGCTGCGTGATGACCTCGTGGCGCAGCACGTTGCGGTAGTGCTCGGTGCCCGGCACATTGCCCACCACCGCGATGTGCGGGCGGCTGCTGCGCCAGATGTAGAGCGTCAGCGAAGCGATCACGCCCACCGTGAGGCCACTGACCAGGTCCACCAGCAAGGTCACGCCAAAGGTCAGCGCCTGCGCCGCGAAATCGGCGTGTGAATAGCGCCAGGTGCGCGCGAAGCTGCCGAAGTCCAGCAGGCTGCCCAGCGCCATCAGGATGGTGGCCGCCAGCACCGCCAGCGGCAGGTGGTGCAGCCAGGGCGTGAAGAACAGCGCCACCGCGCCCAGCATCAGCGCCGTCAGCAGCCCGGCCGCGGGCGTGCGCGCGCCGCCGCCGTGCAGCACCGCGCTGCGCGAAAAGCTCGCGCCCACCGCGTGGCCGCCGGTCAGCCCGGCCGCCAGGTTGGCCGCACCCATGGCGCGCATCTCGGCGTCGCTGTCGATCCGCTCGCGCCGTTTGGCCGCAAAGGCCTGCGCAATCGATATCTGCTCCACAAAGGTCAGCATCGCGATCAGCAGCGCCGGCAGCAGCAGCGCCTGCAGCGTGGCCGGCGCCACGCTGAACAGCGCACCCAGCGTGAACGGCGGCCACCCGCCCGGCACGCTGCCCACCACCGCCAGCCCCTGGTCGTGCCAGCCCAGCGCCTGCGTCAGGCCGATGGCGATGACGATGATGAGCAGGGGCGCCGCCTTGGTCACCAGATCGGCTGCGCTGGGCGGCAGGCCCAGGCGCCGCAGCGCCACCTGCAGCCAGCGCCTGGCGGCCCACAGCGCCAGCATGGCCGCCAGCCCCACGCCCAGCGTGAGCAGGTGCAGCGCGCCCACCTGCTGCCACAGGCTTTGCACGAACACCCACAGGTTGCTGCTGCGCAGTGGCACGCCCAGCAGGTGCGGCAGCTGGCTCATCACGATCAGCAGGCCCGAGGCAGTGACAAAGCCCGAGAGCACCGGCGCACTCAGAAAACCGGCGATGAAGCCCATGCGCAGCGCACCCATGAGCAGCAACAGGCCACCCACCAGAGCCGCCAGCAGCAGCGAGGCGGCGATGAAATCCGCGCTGCCCACGCTTGCCACCGCGCCCACCGCCGCCAGCGACATGATCGAGCGCAGCGCCGCCGGCCCCGCCGCCAGCACCGGGCTGCTGCCCATCAGCGCGTACACCACCAGCGGCAGCATGCTGGCGTAGAGCCCGGTCACGGCGGGCAGCCCGGCCAGCAGCGCATAGGCCAGGCTCTGCGGGATCAGCAGCAGCGTCACCACCGCAGCGGCCGTGAGGTCGCCGCTGAGCTCACCGCCGCGCCCGTAGCTGCGCGCCCAGCGCAGCACGGGGAACCAGTCGGGCAGGGTGGGCTTCATCGGGTGGAGGCGAGCAGGCGGACGGGGAAGATCAGACGGCGTTGAGGGGTATTTTCAGGTAGCGCACCCCATTGTCCTCGGGCGGCGGCAGCTGGCCGGCGCGCATGGTCACCTGCACCGACGGCAAGATGAGCTGCGGCATCGCCAGCG
>Ga0172376_10007004_pt1 | contig 12099 bp, 8 predicted proteins | sample Lak35m_FD_121114 | JGI IMG/M metagenome (GOLD analysis project Ga0172376, IMG submission 121114) | Freshwater microbial communities from Kabuno Bay, South-Kivu, Congo - kab_092012_35m | ecosystem: Environmental > Aquatic > Freshwater > Lake | place: Democratic Republic of the Congo: South-Kivu...
GAGCCGTACGGGTGAGAGCTGGTAGTCGTCAGGCTCCCCACCAACCAGGTCTGCTCAGCTTGCGGGCATCACGACGGCAGGAAAGAGCTGTCGATTCGGGAGTGGCAGTGCCCGAGTTGCGGAACGGTTCACGACCGCGACATCAATTCGGCTTCGAACATCCTCGCCGCCGGACTGGCGGAGCGACGCAACGGGCGTGGAGCCGCGTATCAGTCCACCCTTGCGGTGGCAGCAGGCAGTAGGCTATGAAGCGCCAACCCAGCTGAACCTGGAGGCCCAGCAATGCGCCGCCTCGTGTGCCGTCCCGCATGTTTGGGCCTGATTCAGGACCTGCCGATGGGGACGAGGGGATGAGAAGCCTTGCCCCGCTCGACGTCCAGGGGCCGGCATGATCCCTCCGCTCCACTGTGTAGTTGCAGGACGGCACACTGGGAGAAGGACTCTCCGGCGTTCAGGCCGGGGAGGAAGTCAACTCGCCACCTGGGGTCACCGCCTGGCCGTGCCGATGGCAGCTGTCGCCCCCGAGAGGTCTGACGCGCCGGCCTGGCCCTGCCCATCCCGGGGGAGGTCCTGTTGAACCCCACTCTCGCCTTGACACATGACCGCAGCAGATCCATGGGCCGACATCTCGTTGCAGTCGCTTGTGAGGCTCGCTTTGGGTGATGAATCAGCTGCCTGTCCTGGATTGATCCATGAGTTGAGGGTCCGCATCAGCCGCGGCCTGGAGCTGCTGCGCCAGCAGCAGGAGGCATCACTGAGCTGCACATGGTTGTACAGGCGTGTCTTTGTTCTGAGTCCACAGGATTGCGATCGCCATATGCCGCTGCCGCTGGAGTTCAGGATCGAACATCATGGTATCGGCGTGGAGGGGGCTGGAGCCATCTGTGTGGATGGGCTGCCGGATGGCCGCTGGGGAGATCGCTGGGATCAGCAGGTGAATCAAAGGGATTGGACCGCCTTTTTTGAGGCACTGCGCTCGAGAAATCTGAGCGACTATCTTGATGACAGCGAGATCACCCGCGATCACTCGGGTGACGCCAGAACCTATGTTTATTGCTCTGATCTACCAGCGGGTTTCCTGCTGGAGTCGGATGGCTGCCTGTATTGCCAATCCCGCGATCCGCTCGGCCGGCACGCCCAGGATCCGTCCTGGGCAGAACCTGGCGTAGAACCCGGCGCCGCTGCCGACGCTGAGCTGGATGATCGGCTGGGGGGCCTCCAGCTGCTGGGCCAATTTGTGGCCGATGGGCGGGGATCAGGCGATGGGCCGATCCGGCGGCTGGGGTCTCAATGGATCGTTCCCGTTGCCTGGGTGGCGGAAATCGACGTGCGTCATCAGGTCGCCATGGGCGAACTGGGCGAGCTGCTTGGCTTTGGCGCGCTCGATGCATCCCTGGCCGACTGGCCGTCGCGGCTGGCGCAGCTGCTGGCTGCACAGCAGCCGGATCCCGGCACGAACCAACCACCACACTCCGACCCACCGCTGAGCAGCTGAGCCAGAATTGTCTCAACGCTCAACGCTCAACGCTCAACGCCGATTCTGTTCAGGCGAGCAGCGCGCCGGCCAGGGCACGCAGCAGTCCCAGCAGGCAGGCCAGGCCGATCACCCGCAGCACGCTCCAGCGCCTGCCCACCAGCAGAAACAGCATCAGCGCCAGCAGCGCCAGCGCCCCTGGATCCGGCCAGGCTCCGGGGCCTGCGGGCCAGAGCACCGGCCTGCTGAACAGGGCCGCCAGGCTGGCGATCGTGCCCACCACCGCCACCGTGATCGTGCGCAGAGGGCCATCGAGACGCAGATCCTCGCGGCTGGCCTCCACCAGCGGACCGCCGGCCAGGATGAACAGGAACGAGGGCAGGAAGGTGAACCACACCACCACCAGGCCCGCAGCCACGGCCAGCGCCAGGGAGCCGGTCTGGTTCCAGCCGCCCAGGAAGCCCACGAACGCCACCACCATGATCAGCGGCCCCGGGGTGGTCTCCCCCAGCGCCAGGCCATCGACCATCTGGCCGGCGTTCAGCCAGCCGAACTGCTCCACCGCCCCGTGGGCCACATACGGCAACACCGCATAGGCACCGCCGAAGCTCACCAGCGCCACGCGAGTGAAGAAGCGCCCCAGGGTCGGCAGCAGCCCCGTCCAACCCTGCCAGAGCGTCAGGGCGGTCAGGGGGCCCAGCAGGGCCAGGCCCCCCAGCAGCAGGGTTCGCGCCAGACGGCGACGGCTGAAGCGGGCATGCTTGGGCGGTGGCGTGTCATCCCCATGCAGCGCACCGCCCTCTCTGCCCTCGGGAGCTGATCCAGGGGCGGCGGGCCGCTGCCCGGACCGGGCCACCGGTTCGCGGCCCGCCAGCAGCGTCGGCCGCCAGCGGCCGACGCCCCAGCCGGCCAGCGCTGCCAGAACGATCAGCAGCGGGTAGGGCAACAGCCTGGTGGTCAGCCCCGCGAACGAGAGCACGGCGATCAGCAGCAGAAAGGGGCTGTGCAGGGTGCGTCGCCCCAGGCGCCAGGCCGCCTGCAGCACGATCGCCAGCACCGTGGGCTGCAGCACCGCAAACAGTGCGCTCAGCAACGGCAGGCTGCCCCACAGGGCATACATCGTGGCCAGGCTGAGCAGCAGCAGGATCGAGGGCAGCAGAAACAGGCCACCGGCGATCAGGCCGCCGCGGCTGCCATGCATCAGCCAGCCCAGATAGGTGGCCAGCTGGGTGGCTTCCGGGCCGGGCAGCAGCATGCAGTAATTGAGCGCATGCAGGAAACGCCGCTCCGACAGCCAGCGCCGTCGCGTCACCAGCTCCTCCTGCAGCAGGGCGATCTGACCCGCGGGACCGCCGAAGCTCACCAGCCCCAGCTGCAGCCAGAAGCGGGCGGCCTCGGCCAGGGAGACCGGGGCGGGGATGCTGGGGGGCAGGGCGGCCATGGGAAGCGGGGCTGGGAATCGGCAGGGCGGCGCGCTGGCGAACCGCCGCGGGCAGGGCGGTGCCCGCACACCGGAGGCTCCGATCCCGAACCGCCGGGCCCGCGGTCAGCCTCACCAGCAGCCCGCCGCGCTGCGCCGGCGCAGAGCCGCCGCGGCGCAACCAGATTGGCGCCTGGCGCGTCCGCTCGGCCAGCCGCCGGCAACAGGCCCCTGTGGCTCGCACCACAGGGGCCTGCGGCCGCCGCCGGTAGGACAGCAGCAGCCCTGCCGGATCGATGACCATCAGAGCGATCAGGCCGATCAGCGCGGTCAGCGCGGTCAGCCCGATTCCCAACAATCTCGGCCCCACCCTGTTGATCGCGCTGGGGGTGTTGCTGCTGCCGCTGGGCATCGGTCTGCCGCTGTTGTTGCTCGCCCTGGCGCGGGTGCGCACCTGGCAGGGGCAGCGGGCCTTGCCTCGGTTGCATCGCACCCTGCAGCGTCTGGCGTTGCGGAGCGGCACGGCTGGGCCGCAACGCACTTGAAGAGCTGTGAAGCGGCCCAGCCGTGGGCGGGCCGCGCGATCCAGGCTGAAGCAGTTGTTGTTGGAGTGGTCATGGGCGAGCATCCATCCCCCGCTGCCGGTTCCCCGCAGCCGCAGGCCACCCAGCCGGCCGATCCGGAGTTCGTGGCCTGGGCCAGCGAGCATCAGCGCCAGCGCCGCCGCCATGACGCCGACCTGGCCCAGATCACCACCCATCCCGATCCGGATGCCGGCGCCGATGCGATCGGCCAGCAGCAGGCCTGGGCCCGGCGGCATGCCCAGGAGCGTCAGCTGCACGAAAGCGCCATCGCCCAGATGCGATCGCAGTGAGCCTGGGTGGTGGGCGGAGTCGGCCGGGCTGGCTCCCTGTGCGGCCGCCAACCCGGTCGCCAAGCCCGTGCCACCCCTACCGCAAGGCCACAGCCCCCGCAACTCCCGGCGGGGGCAGGATCCAGGTCAGCTCCTCGATCGAGTGGGGCGATTCACCTTGGGGCGCAAGAAGACAGCGGCTCTGGCTGGGTCAATCGAGCAGGTCTGCCACGAATTCCGAACAGGTGGCGCCGCTGGTGATCAGCAGCCGATCGCGGGCGCGGGTGCAGGCCACATAGAGCAGATGGCGTTCGGTGGCCACCACTTCCTCGAGATCGCTGTCGTCGGTGATCGCCTTGATGCGCTCAGCGCTGGGGATCACGTCTTCGTCGCAGGCCATCACGATCACGGCGCGGAACTCCAGGCCCTTGGCCAGGTGCATGGTGGAGAGGGTGGCCTGGCTGCCAAGACGCATAGCCGAGGGTTGCAGACGCTCGTAGGGCAGCTCCGCCAGCTGCAAAGCAGCCTCGGCGCGGGGGATCTCGGCCTCGCTGCGCACGAAGAGGCCGAACTCCCTGGGGCTGAAACCCTCGCTGCGGCGCTGTTCAATCCAGGCGGCCACCTGCTCGATTTCGCTGTCTTTGTCGTCGCACTCGCAGATGTCGGGCTCCGGGCCGTTGAGTAGCGAAACGGCACCGCGTCGGTCCTGCACATTGCCATCCACATCGCGGGATTCGGGGTCGAGCAGCACATCGGCCTGGCGACGGATCTGGTGGGAGGTGCGGTAGTTGATGCGCAGCGTGCGCGAGCGGCCGCGGATGTCCACGCCGTACTGGGTCCAGGGGAATGGCTGCTGGAAGATGCGCTGACCCAGGTCCCCGGCGAAGAACAGGGCATCGGTTCCGGTCCCGGCCAATGCGACCAGGAGCCGCAGCTGGGCGGCGCTGATGTCCTGGCATTCATCGACCACGATGTGCTGGTAGGGCCGGATGCCGCGGCGCTGCAGCTGCTCGGCGCTGCGATGGAACAACTGCTGGGAGGTGATCCGGCCTGAGCGCTCCAGTTCCTGAAGCACCGCCTCGAAACCCTGCCAGAGCAGACGACGCCTGGCCTCATGGAGGCGGCTCCTGCGGCCGAGGCGGCGCACATCGCGGTAGCTGTGCCAGTCCTGCAGAGCGAAGCCATCGATGATTTCGTTGAACTCCTCGACCACAAAGGCCTCGCCGTAGATGCGGCTGATCTCCGCCGGCGCGTCGCGTTGAATCAAGGCGCGAAGCTCATCGGGAGTGATCAGCTGCGGCCTGCCGAGCTGGGCGGTGTGGATCCGCTCGCCCAGATCCTGCATGGCCAGCACATCAAGGCGGTCCAGCAGGTCGGGCTCCCCCTGAAGCAGGCGATGCAGCTTGTCCTGCAGCAGGGCTGCCAGCGGACCGGAGAAGGTAGTGAGCAGCACCCGGGCCTGCGGATTGCGGCGGGCCAGGTGCACGGCGCGGTGCAGGGCCACCACGGTCTTGCCGGTGCCGGCCGAACCCTGCACGCGACAGGGCCCGGGGAACGAACGGCTGACCCAGTCGGCCTGGCTGGGATGGAGGAACACGACCCAGCGCTCCCAGGGGTAGTCGAGCGCCCGGGCCAGCTCCTCGGTACCCGTGAGCACCCGGAAGCGGCGCTGGGCATCGGGATGTTCGTAGGGATTGCTCTGATCCGGGGGGCGTACTTCCGGCTTGGTGGGGGTGGTACCCGTGGCCAGATCGATGATCGCTTCTGCCGCTTCACCGGGAAGGTGAGAGGCGATCACCAGCAGCAGATCATCATCCGCAGTGCGTACATCCGGGATCCATTCGGCCGGTACGCCATAGCTGAGTAGGTCGGCTTCCGTGAGGTTGGAGAGCGGTCGCTTGGGCTCCGCTGTAGCTGCTGGTTCGGTGGGGACGTGGAGGGGGATCTGAATCTCGCGAACGGTTTCGCGGATCTCGACGATCTGGGCGGCACCAGTGACGGGATGGGTCTCGATCTTGCGCCGCGAAGCCCAGTCGTAGGCGGGATCGTGATAGCCCACATAGCAGAGCATCACGCTGCTCTCGACCCGATGGAAGATCAGGCGGATGTCACGGCTGGCACGGGCGGACCAGAAGTTCTTGTCCTTGATGTTGTCGAGCCGGTGGCACTGCAGGCCTGGATTGGCAGGATTGATCTGCAGTTCGAAGGCGGCGAGTTTGGCCGCTTTTTGCTCATCACCGCTGAGTCTGTCAAGACTCGCCTGAAATGAGTCGGCAAGCAGAAAAGACATTTAAGACTTCCTCAGAGTCAACATAAAGAACGGACTGGGTAGAGATGAATGTTCATTTGACCTTGCAACCAGCTGCTGCCCGTACAATATTCGCACAGGCCTCGGCATCTGAGAGTGCGTTGTGATGCTCGAGGTGCAAGCCAAGGTAGGCACAGACACTGGGCAGATTGGCTGGTCTCAACTGCCAAGTCTGCCGAGCAAGCTTGACCGTACACAGGTAGGGCGCACCTGGGGGTACAAGTCTGTAGGTTTCGCAGCAGGCCTTCATGACACTGCTGTCAAAGCTTGCGTTGTGGGCAGCGATGAAGCTGATCCCTTCGAAAAGCGGCCTGAATTCATGCCACAGCTCCTTGAATGTCGGCTCGCTCTTCACGTCTCCCCAGGTAATGCCATGTATATCTGTAAACATAAAGTGGGGTGAAGGAGGCCTGATCAGTCGGTATGTACGAGAGACGACTTTGAATGATTCGACGCGAATGATCGCCAGTGAGCAGGCGCTATCACGAGAATAGTTGGCTGTTTCAAAATCAAGAGCAACAAATGAGCCAGAATGCGAGATTGCTGGTAACTGACTTGTGGTTGCTCCCGATGAACGCCGCGGAGAGGATCTTGCGACTTCCTGACGGCTTTGACCCAACCCAGCCTGGAGCAGTACCGATTCAGCCCTTCTCAGAAAGAGCCGTTCCTCCCTGTCCAGATTGGCGCCACCCCAGCGTTGCTTGTATTCTCGCAGAGCAAGAAACTGACTGACATCCGATGCTGACCAGCCATGAGACAGCAATCGCTTGGCCTCGTCTGAATGAGGTTCCGTCATATCCCGAGTGCGGCAGAGCTGAGATGAACCCAGTCAAAGAGTGGCTGCCGAGGTGGAGCCGATAGAGGCTGGTAGAACGGGAACAGCATATTCTCGAGGAGAAGACTAAAACTCAATCCCAAAGCTGCTGGAGTCAATCTCAAGCGACAGAGAGGGGGCGTTCACGGATTCAACATGATTGATTTCCAGCTCGACAAGTTGCTCCGGCATTTCTTGAAGAAAATATGCAGATCCCTTCGGGATCCGCTGATAGGTGGCAATGAGGGCTTTGGAGAGATTGAGTTCGGTCTTAGCCCTCGTGAGAGCGACGTAGAGACACCGCCTCTCCTCTTCGAACTCGTCTTGGCTTTTGGTGTAGGACGGCGGGTAGTGACCTACCTGCAAAGCTGGAATATAAACGATATCTGACTCAAGCCCTTTCGCTGAATGTATGGTCGAGACAATCACATAATCAGTATTTGAATCGCCACCACGCTGAAAGCCCTCAGTAAACGGGTTTAATGCATAGCTCTCGAGAAACGTGGATATGCTATCTTCGCGTTCAGCCAGGGCTTGAAGAATTGGCACATCAGATTTTCTGCTAGGCCATTCATCACGATAAAGCTTGATGAACCCGTCATCGAGAATGGCCGTGATTTCACCAATAAGAATTGACATATTAACTGAGATCTTCTGTGCAATCGTTTGCATAGCAGAAGCTGGCCTGCGGAACTTCGGATCAGATGCCTTAAGCAGGTCGATTCGTTCGGCTAGAGCGTTTAGGTCAGCAAGCCTGCTCACTATTTCGGATGCGCCCTCGCTGCCAATTCCTGGGAAAACCTGAAGGTAGCGCAGCCAAGCTAGATCATCTACAGGATGATGCAGGATCCGAAGAGTTGAGACAATATCGCGGACGTGTCGCGCTTGTAAAAAGGAGAAGCCGCCGTAGTACGTTACGGGAATCTTTCTCTTGGTCAGAGCTGAATCCAGAGCCTTGCGCCAGACTGACGACCGGAACAGAATGAGGTTGCTTCGGTATGGAATTCCTCTTCCGTGATCTTCCGAGATCTTGTCTGCAATAAATTCAGCCTCTTCGAATGGATCTGAGAAGACACGCATACTTGGCTTGCCACCTGCCAGCTCAGACCACAGCTCCTTGCCATAGTTGATTGAACTGTCTTTAAGAAGCCAGTTGGAGATACCCAAAAACTCACTGGGAGAACGATAGTTCTGAGTCAGGGACAGCTTTTCTGAATTAGGGACAAGCTCAGTGAAGTCGTGAATGAAGCGGTAGTCTGAGCCACGGAAAGCGTAGATTGCCTGGGCGTCATCACCTACACAGAAAAGACTGGTATGCTCTACTAACGGCTGCAGCAGCCTCCACTGGAGAGGGTTTGTGTCCTGCATCTCATCAACCAGAACGGCATCATAAGAGTTCCCAATGGTGCTGGCTACTGCTGGATTCTCTAAATTTCTAGCGACAACATCTAAAACGTCATCAAGGTCCAAAAGGTTTTGACGACGTTTTGCTGCCTGGTAGTCAATGAAGATCTGCTTGATTTGCTCGTAAAATGGCTTGTGCTTCGGTAGATATTGATCAAGGTAATCACCAAGCTTCTTGGACGAGTTTCGGCAGAAGGAGTAAATAGAGCGCAGTTCTGGGGCCTTGGGAAATTCCTTTGGCCTTTTGCCGCGGAACATGCTCATCATGTCCTTCTGGTCTTCAGGGTCAATGATCGTGTATGACCCATCAGCGTCATTTGAAATAATCCGCGAACACCATGAGTGGAATGTGGATGCATTGACCCGTTTTCCGATATCGCTGCCTGCATAGAAGGCAATACGGCTCACAAGTTCAGCAGCAGCCTTGCGCGTAAACGTGATAGCCAGAATTCGCTCGGGTGGAGTGCCATTCTCGAGCAGGTGGCAGATCCGTGCGACCATCGTTTTGGTTTTGCCCGTACCTGCCCCAGCAACGACGACGAGATGTGGCGCAGTTGATGTGACAGCTGCCAACTGCTCCGGATTGAGTCCTTCCTTGTAGTCCTGCATGATCAGACGCCTATCATGGTTTTAAAGGTGTATTTGCACGATCATCTACTCGGTACACCTTCATCACCTCATCCCCCAGGTGGTTGATCACCTTCACAGCGATGCGCCCCTTTGAAGGCTTGGCGAACGGAACGGAGATGTCGCTGTTGAGAGACTCCCAGGCTTCCAGGTCGATCTCGGCCTTGAGGGAGGTTTTGAGGCTCTTATAGGGGTCGTTCTGGCCGAGGAAGTAGGCCTGCCGCACGAAGAAGCTCTCGCCGTTGTAGTCGCTGTCGATGAACCAGCAGGCGATGTTGTCGGGCTCGTCGCTGCGGACTTCACCGGTGGAGGGGTCGAACACGTCGACGCCGTTGATTTTCACCTGGATGTGGTTGGGCTGTCCATCGGGGCCAGTTGCATCGAGGATGTCGATGTCGGGTTCGCCGAAGATCACGAACAGATTCCCCTTGCCGCTGTTGGCCAGATCCTGCTGCATGTGCAGATCAGCATTCATGCGCGCCTTGAGCACCGGCAGCGAAGCGAGCTTGTCGAACTCGGTGGACTGGGCTTCGTAATTGAATGCGCAGCTGATCAGCACATCAAAGCCAGCATCAGCACACTCCCGAGCAGCTTCCACCAGGTCGTCACGAGAGACCGTGCCGAACTCAGGTCCGATAAAGATGCCGGCTGTTTTCAGGCTGCCATCGGCATCGCGGTAGGCGCCCTTTCCAGCGATGTAGCTGCCAGGCCAACCATCCAGCGATTCAAAACTGATGCGGTCTTCCTTGTGGGACTGCTGCACTCCCGATACTCGCAGCGTCTCGAGAATCATCTGAGCAAAGTCAGCTGCTCCCTCGGCAGTGGCTCCTTGTTTGTGAGGATCCACCAATGAATCATCATCGTTGACGATCATGGTGCGGTGGGGGCTCAGACTCTCGACTGTGAAAGGCCCAGCGACACGCACCTTGGATTTGTCTTCGAATGGTTTGTCGTAGAGCTGTTCAAATTCCGCCTTGGCACTAATAGATTTATCGATCTCCTTTTGGCGAGAGACGCGAGCTTCCCAGTAATTAGCATGCAACGCTTTGACCTCTGCCGACCAGCTAGGTTGTTGTTGTCGCGGGACTTCCCGTTCCGCATAGCATTTTTCAAGCAAAGCGTTTAACTGATAGAGTAACGGATCTAATGCCGTTTGCCATTTGTCCCAGATTGTATCGATTTCGGAATTATCTGCGATCGACTTCAGGGTGATATGCGGGACTCGCTCGTAGACAAAGCCGAGACGTAGGCTGTTCCCTGTCGGATGCTCGCTTGGTGCCGAAAGCGTTAGCTCGGCCTCCGCTTTTTTGCCTTCTACCGAATCAGAGAGCAAATAAAATGGATACCGCATTCCCATGATGCGCGCCCTTGCAAGTACCAATGCAACACGTGATGTGTCGATGGTGATCCACCTGCGTCCCCATTGCTCTGCAACCATGGCTGTAGTACCTGAGCCACACGTTGGATCAAGAACTAAATCGCCAGGATCACTAGCCATCAACATGCAGCGCTGAATCACGGTCGGACTTGTTTGCACTACATAGCGCTTTTCGTCTGTTCGACTTGATATGCCACCACTTGTGTCGGTCCAGATGTTATGTGTTATCGATATCGAGAAGTCCTCTATGAAGCTCCTGAACCTCACGCCTGACGAGGTGAGATGAATTCGCCCAGCACGATCGGCCCGCCTTAATCCTTCCACCCTCGTTTTCCAGTGCGAGTTGGCAGGGGGGAAGAAGGTCTTTCCAGCAACCACAAACTTTTGGTCCGAGCTTGTTGGGCCAGGAGAAACCAGCGAGACAGCCTGAAAAAGGTTCCACCCGTTAGGGATATCACCGGTTTCCGCTTCCTGCTTTGTGCGAGGACGAGAGAACGATCGATCTGGAGAGACTAGGGTGCTAAATCGCGAATAACTCTGTAGATCCGACTTGTCCTTATATAGAGGCCTGTATTTGAGCTTTGATACGCTTTTTGCGTACCACAGTATTGTGTCGTAAACCGGCGCAAGATAATCGCTGGTTGCGTAAGGCGTCGTCTGGTAGGCGATTTGGCTTACAAGATTCCCGTCCCCAAAGACCTCGTCCATCAAAGCGCGCACCCGATGGCAGTTCTCCGCGCCGATCTGAACAAAAATAGAGCCTGAGTCGGAGAGTAATTCCCGCGATAGCAGAAGCCTGTCTCGAAGATAGGTCAAATAGCTGTGAATACCATCTCTCCATGTATCCCGGAAAGCCTTGACCTGCTCTGGCTCTCTTGTTATTTGATCGGGCCTTCCATCCTTCACGTCACGACTAGTCGTCGACCACTGAAAGTTGCTATTAAACCTGATCCCATACGGCGGATCAAAGTAGATGCACTGCACCTTGCCGCGCAGCCCCTCCCTCTCCGCCAGGCTCGCCATCACCTGCAGCGAGTCACCCAGAATCATCCGGTTTGACCAGTTCTGATCGTGCTGATAGAACTCAGTTTTGGCCTCCTCAGATGGCAGCCCATTGAAGGCTGAGAAAAGGTCAATCTGCTCGGCCTCGCCCGCCCCTTCTTTGCTCCGGCGCTTCAGGTCGTCGATCAGCACCTTCGGGTGGATCTTCTCCTGGATGTAGAGCGGAGGTGCATTCACCACCAGCGGTGAGTCGTCCAGCAGATCCTTGCCGCGCCAGATCAGCTGAGGGTCCAGATCAGGATTCCGCCGCTCATAAACCACCTGCAGTGCTGTTTTCTCCTGGTTACGCACCATCGTCTGGTACTCAGCCGGTGGGATGTTCCGGCGTGAGGCGTCGTCGTGCACGAAGCTCTCAATCTGCTTTTCACTGGCGGGCTTCTTTGGCATCTCAGGCCACCTCCACGGCGAGTACAGAATCGAGCACGTGATTCACTTCCTCTTGCGCAGCGGCCGACAGCTGATTCTCCATTACCATCGGGTCTCGGAATTCGGCAAAGGCCCAGCGTCCGAACTTGCCAGTGTTGTTCACACCGGGTACCCAGTAGGTCTCCATCGTGTTCTTCTTTTCTTTAGCGTCTTCGCCCCGATAACCCTTTACCTCGCAAACCAGATTGAGCAGATCATCCTCGCCTCTGCCGTCATCCACCACTGCGATGAAGTCCGGGATATAGCGCCGCGGTACGCCAGCCAGCTGGTACGGCACTTCAAATCCCATGGATTGGTTTTTCACCCAGCGCCGCACCTTGGGGTGAGCATCAA
>Ga0172376_10007005_pt1 | contig 12099 bp, 8 predicted proteins | sample Lak35m_FD_121114 | JGI IMG/M metagenome (GOLD analysis project Ga0172376, IMG submission 121114) | Freshwater microbial communities from Kabuno Bay, South-Kivu, Congo - kab_092012_35m | ecosystem: Environmental > Aquatic > Freshwater > Lake | place: Democratic Republic of the Congo: South-Kivu...
GCGAGAAGTCCAGCAGCGTCGAAAGAAGACTCAGTTGCTGGTGCGCCTGATGGACGGTCAGCACAGTTTGTGGTCGGATGCAGATGCGTGTTTGAGCGACTGCAGCGCTGAAAATGTGATCGATGTTTCTGATATCGTGCATGTCGCGGGGCACGTCGGGAAAGCTGCAGTGGTCCCGGTTCGGGGTGAGGCAGCCCACGAGGAATTCATTCGAGAGCGCCTGCTGCGGATTCTGAGGGGCGACGTACACGGTTTTGTCCGCGGCCTGCGTCGCACAGCGACGGTTCAGAATTTGTCCAAAGAGAAACGCGCCGACGTGGATGCAGCGTGCGGCTATTTCACCGCGCACGCAAAACGTATGAAGTCTGACGATTATCTGGCAGCCGGCCTTCCGATTGCAACGGGTGTGATTGAAGGCGCCTGTCGCTATCTTGTCAAAGACCGCCTTGAGCAAACCAGCGTGCGCTGGTCCGCCAGCGGCGCTCAAGCGATGCTCAGTCTCAGATATCTGAAAGCTTCCAACGTCTGGGACGAATTCCAACAGCAGTTCCTCAACCCAACTCCCCTCAAGGCGTGACCGCCGCAAGTGCGGTCACACTTCCACGAGTATCATCACGATTCTGTGTGCGGTCAAGTCAAGGATTTCTGTCCACAGGATGATTTTTTTCGAACTGCAGGACCAACCGTTACGGTGACACCTGGATTGTTACCTTCCACCATTTTCAGATTGAGTTCTGAACATCGAGCGTTGGGACAGAAGGAAAGACTGGCAGTCCGAATCTGGACGTCATTCTGCCGGCTGTCGAGACAGCCCCGCCGAAAGCGAACCAGGACATATACAACCCGGAGGCACCTCCGACTCCAACGCCGATCAGCAAGCAGGTCCGCCCGAGCCATCTGTGGAGACGTGGCCGGCTCGCCCGCAAGTTCAGAATGAACTGCAACGGCACCACTGACAAAGCGACCGCCGCGGCAAACACATGAGAGCATATGCCTGGTTTGTGGAGCTCGAATGTCTGTCGCACCTGGGGGTGTAAAGAAGAACTCAGTGTGTGGAAGCTGCAGGCGATCAGAGCGTATCCGGCGATAACCCATGACAGCACACAGATCAATACAAGTCCAAAACGCTGCAACCGTACGCTCCTTCCGAAATCATGGCCCGCGAGGATCAATGACTCGCCGTCGAATGCTCAGGCTCAGCAGCCCCGTTTCAAACGCACGCAGCATACATCAGACATCCCGCCCGCCTGTATACGTGTCGCCATTCCAACGGTCATTTCACTGGGCCCCCCGGTTTTGTGCTCGACAGATGATTACGACTGTCAGGACACAAGCTACAAACTGCCGGCAGCGTGGCCGACACCCGAATACGAGAGGCCGACTGCGAGCACGTCCGACGAGGCCATCGAGGCCTGCGGCCGCCGATGCGGCTGGCCGGGGAGGGTAATGACACCGAAACGGGCGGCTGGTGGGGCGCGGGGTTGGCGTCCTGCCGATCGTCGCCCCGTAGCTGAACGGCAAAGTCACCCACGGAGACCTCGTCGTCCCGGCAGTTTGCTTGACGGGCCTTGCCCGAAGCCTGCACCTGATCGATCCGCTTACGCCACAACTGCTCCAGCTTGTTCGCGGACCACCAGATCAGGGCGAATCTGAAAACCGGAGGACACCAGGCTCCAGACCCTGACAAGAATGGATTTGTCGGACGCTTATCAAGACAACACCGTTTTGCCAACAGGTTCTGATGCCTTGGCAATCTGTCTCATACAGGAACGCCGACGGTCCAGTGTCGGCCGTTTCGGATGACGCGACGGTAGAGTGTATCGCGTTCCACGGGGATGCGACCGGCTTCGCGGATGAGACGGTGAATCTGATCGACGGTCATACCTTCGGGGGTTTTTGCGCCGGCGTCGTGATAAATGAGTTCGTGCACCACGGTGCCATCGATGTCGTCGGCGCCGTAACTGAGTGCGAGTTGGGCGGTTTGTTCGCCCAGCATGATCCAGTAGGCCTTGATGTGATCAAAGTTGTCCAGCATCAGTCGAGCCACTGCGACCATTCTCAGATCGAGCAGGATATCCGGCTTGACGATCTCTGAGAGTTCTGTGTTCTCGGGATGAAAGGCCAGTGGAATGAACGTCTGGAATCCGCTGGTCTGGTCCTGCAGATTGCGGAGTCGCAGCAGGTGATCGATGCGGTGCCTTGCTTTTTCGACGTGGCCATAGAGCATTGTGGCGTTGGATCTGAGTCCCAGTTCGTGGGCAGTGCGGTGCACGTCGAACCAAACATCACTGTCAGCTTTGTGTTCGCAGATCTGTCGCCGAACTTCTTCGTCAAAGATTTCTGCTCCACCACCCGGCATGCTTCCGAGTCCTGCCTCGACCATTTGTTCGAGCACCCAGCGGACGGGTTTTTTGGTGATGAACGAGAACCAGTTGATCTCGACGGGCGTCCACGCCTTGATGTGAATTTCCGGGCAAGTTTCATGAATGACTCGCACCACATTCAGGTACCAGTCAAAGTTTTTCTTGTGGTGCAGTCCGCCGACAACGTGAATCTCGGTTGCTCCACCGGCGCGGCCTTCAAGCACACGATCGCGGAGCATCTGGTCGGTGAATGTGTAAGCCTTTTCATCCCGCAGATCTGCTCGGAATGCACAGAAGCGGCAACGGTACACGCAGACATTCGTGGGATTCAGGTGAATGTTGGTGTTGTACCATGCGAAGTTGCCGTTCTTGCGTTCCCGCACTACGTTTGCAAGTCGCCCCAGCGTCTGCAGGTCGCACTGTTCGTCCAGCAGTAATCCGTCCTCGAACGATAACCGCTCACCAGAAAGCACCTTGTCGATGATGGTCTGCATGCCGGGAATGGACGACGTCATCTCTGCAGTGGACATAGCGATGTTCCAATTCGTTGTTTTCGTCACGATTTTTCAGTGGAGCCACACATCAAGACAACCGACCACGAGGACGCCGAAGCTGATCACAGCATTTACCTGGAAAAAGGCGATGTTGACGCGAGTCAGATCGTTGGCACTTACCAGAGAGTGTTCGTAGAGCAGGAGTAGAGCGATCGCGAGAACACCTGCAAGGAAGATCCAGCCAAGTCCCGCGATTTGCCAGACGGCGAGCAGCATGACGATGGTGATCAGATGGCTGACGAGAGCCATACGCAGTGCCGTTGCAATGCCAAACCGAGCGGGGATACTGTGCAGCCGAGCCGATCGATCGAAATCAGCGTCCTGACAGGCGTAGAGAATGTCAAAGCCGCCGACCCAGAAAAAGATCACTGCGGCCAGTGAAGCGGGAATCAGCGAAAATTCGTTCCTGACAGCGATCCACGCGGCGACAGGTGACAGCATCAGGGCCGCTGACAGCCAGTAATGACAGAGACTGGTAAATCGCTTTGCCAGCGAATATCCCAGCAGGAACAGCAGCACGGGCACGGACAGCATCAGGGGCAGGTTCTTCGGCAGGAAAATGGCTGTCGCAGCCACGAACACGGCGCTGCTGGCAATTGTGAAGAGTGCGACGCCACGCACGCTGAGCAGACCGGCAGGAAGATGGCGGCCGGCCGTGCGCGGATTCCGGGCATCAATCTGTCTGTCCACCAGTCGATTGAAAGCCATTGCGGCCGACCGGGCAGCAACCATGCAAACCAGAATTCCCAGCAGATCCTGCCAGCGGAAGACAGTGCCCGGTTGCGACCATGCAAGAACCGCACCAAGCAACGCAAATGGCAGTGCGAAGATGGTATGGCTGAAGCGGATCAGCTGCAGGAAATTGCGGGCAGTGGAGTACATGACTGTTTGCAAGAAAAAAACGGAAGAGCCGAACAAATTCCTGAGTGGCGGAATTTTTTGGTGGTGTGATTTGGCCCTGCGAGGACTCAAGCGGGTCTTTCGGTTGGACAAACCGCAGATCAGCCCCCAATGTAACGGGAATACAGGCTACGGGCGACCATGGAGTCGCTGGTTCCGCGAATGATGGCTCTTCCATCAGGAAAAACCGTGATTTCGACGGGGACAGTGTTGGTTTCCGTAGCGTTGACAGCGGGTTCGCGGTCTGGCTGTTCGTTTGGTGTTGCAGTGGTTTTTTCGGTTGGGAGCGTGAGTCGGAGGAGGAAGCGGTTAGTGGAAATTTCACCTGCCCCCTGCAGCCGCTGGGCCAGTTCTTCAAGGCTGAGCGACACATTTTCCGGTGGACTGATCTGGACGGCATTTCGGCCGCAGAGCACGGTGGATGCGGCGCGGCGGGTTCCCTGGAGCCAGAGTCTTTCCTGTTGGTGGCAGGCGGGACAGGCAGTGGAAGTCAGGAGTGGAGCGAGATCGACGTGGCGATGAGAGCCGGTCCAGACATCGATGAGAGTGAGTTGTGGCAGGAGTTCGGAGGAATGTCCGGCGAGGACTTTCAGTGCGATTGCGGCCTGGAGCGAAGCCAGCACACCGACGGCTGGGCCGAGCACTCCTGCGGTATCGCAGGTTTCCGTGGCTCCGGGAGGTGGTGGCTGTGGCATCAGGCAGCGAAGGCATGGACTTGTGCCGGGGATCACTGGCATAAGCTGTCCACTGCTGCCGGTGACGCCCGTGAAGATCCAGGGAATGCCGTATTCAAGGGCGGCGTCGTTGATGAGGTATCGGGTTTCGAAGTTATCGGTGCCGTCGAGTATCAGATCGACGCCGTCGCAGAGTCTGGCGATGTTGCTGAAATCCAGATCGGCGATGATGGGTTCGATGGTAACCCCGGAATTGATGCGTGCCAGCCGCCTGTGAGCGGCAATCGCTTTCGGCAGTTGTTCGTGGGCATCCTGTTCATCAAACAGAATCTGTCGCTGGAGGTTGCTGAGTTCCACAAAGTCGCGATCGACGATACGAATGTGACCGACTCCGGCGCGTGTCAGGCTGTCGGCGAGGACACAGCCGAGCGCACCGCAGCCGATCAGCAGAACTCGACTGTTTCCCAGTCGCTGCTGACCGGATTCACCGATACCGGCGAACAGCATCTGTTTGTGATATCGCGAAGATTTCTGCACGAGGACTCCTGTCTTCAATCAGGCATCGCGCTGCTGCAGGAATCTCCGCAGCACGTTTGCTGTAATTTGAGACACGGCAGCATCCACTGGAAGGGAAGCCACATAATTGATTGACCCGACGGAAAACACTTGTCCGCCGGAGGGGGTTTTGAAGAGCACCATTTCGGCGCCGCCGTTGTCGGGGTTGAGTCCTCGGGCGAGCACCTGCGTGTCGGGCGGACTGCTGGCAGAGCGTTTGTCGGTTTCGTGGCCGGAAGCTCCGCCTGGGCAGCGACGATGCAGCGAGTTGCGTCCGAAGATGTCTCCAGTTCGAAGTCCGGTGTCGGTGAAGATCCAGTGGTGAGCGTCCAGAACTTCGTAGGGGGCGCCGGTCATGGCACCGGTGGGCGTGAACACGACGCCAAGCAGACTGGCTTCGGATTCGTGCCGCATTGCATAGCGGCTGTCACGACCACCCATGCCAGCGGCCCAGAGCGATTCGATGTTGCCGTTGTGGACGGTCATGGAGGCGTTGTCGTGCAGCGTGACTTCGCAGTTCAGGCCGTTTCCGCCGAGATACATGAGCCGTCCGCCTTCTTCAAACACCCAGCGTTTCACTCGGTCGTACATGGTTCTGGTCCAATATTCCGGATGGACGGCGATCACCAGTACCTGATAGGCGGACAGATCGAGAGTGCCATCGTGCAGCTGAGTTTCGGCATAGTAGTCGAAGGCGATGTTTTCTCGTTCGAGCCAGCCCAGCAGGCGCCATTCGGCGGGGGCGAGATGGCAGGCCTGGCGACCTTCGATGGGGTCGCAGACGCGTTCTTCAAAGTCCACCGCACAGAATGGTTCCGGTCGTTCAAACGACAGTGGCTGGTAACCTGGGTAGCCCCATGTGCCGTGTTCGGGATCCTGATAGCGTGGCAGTTCCATGCGGGAGTTAATTGTGGGAGTCGCGGGGAGTTGATCGGCGTGAATGTAGTTGCTGCGTCCGCCGAAGGAGTTGTAGGCGTTCCAGGTGATATTGGAGGCCAGCACTGCGGTACGGGCTTCCGGTTGCCTGGGTGCCACGATCCACGGGAACGAGAACCGCTTGCCCGAAGCTGTGGAAGCACGGAAGTAATACAAGCCGCTGCGATCCGGTGCCGTGACAAACTGGCGGTGTGTCTGTGATCCGTAACCGACGCGGTTCCATTCGCAGCCTGTCTGAGTGTAGTCACCGTCCGGCGTGACCTGCATGACGGCGCGTGGAGCATGTTCGTCGTGCCAGCCCAGCTCACGCACGCGTTCCGGATTCCAGCCGTAACGCCACAGTTCAAGCTGATAGGGCTCGACGGAATGCACGCGGAATTCGGCTTCTTCACCGCTGCGGACCCACTTCGGCCAGGCATAGCCGAGCAGGCAGTCGGAGAGCAGGCGGAACTGGTGGGGCTGAGTGCAGGGAGTGCGGATGCTGGAGATTTTCGCGCCAAAACCGTCCTTTCGCAGAATCACTTTCCATTCGCCGGGCGGCAGGTCGCAGTACACGCTGCCGCTGGCTCGTGACGTCGCGATGAAGGATTCGCCGGCGGATCCAAGGAATTCCAGCTGCACGTCCCCCAACGCAGAAAAACGCTCGTCACTCACATATCCAATGAATCCCATGACTCACTCCTGTTTGATTTCGGATCTTGTGATCGCTATTCCCGCAGCTGGACGCGATCATCAAGGACCAGCACGGTACCGAAATGCTGTCCGAAGAGTCCTTTGAAGAAGTCTTCGCCGGTTTGTTCGCCAGCGTTGATCGGGACAACCAGTTGCAGCCGCTTCTGTATGATCGCTGTCTGCTCACCCGCAATTTCGATCGTCACGCCACTGGCTCTGAGAGTCGCCACGATGCTGCCGAGCGGTGCTCGCTCAGCCTGCAGCTGGAAGGTTCGTGTTCGCAGCGAATTCCCAGGCACTCCGGATGAGGAACCATTTGCCGATCGCGCCTGCTCGATGGTTGCCGCGAACTGCGCGTGGCGTTCAAGCGTTGCGGTGAAGACGGCCGTGGTGCGAGTCCAGCGAATGGGTGTGTCCGGCTTGCCATTGCCTGACAGTTGTTCGAGGGCAGCTCGGAGTTCTGCGGGAAAGCTGTGCCGCAGTTCCAGAGGTCGATCGGTTGGGACGGGGACGATCCGGATTTCTGCTGCAGTGGCGTCGAGTTCCGGGAACAGGTCGAACTGGTTCAGCACAAGGCAGGCGAGTTCAGGAAAGGACATTGCCGGCAGTTCTGCTGAATCCCAGACGTCGTGGGGAATTGCTTCGGGGTTGGTAATGCGAATGCCTGCGTCGCGGGCTGCGATTGCGAGGAGTTCTGCGGGAATGGCGGGGCGTTCCCAGGACGGCCGTACGGGAAGCAGTGTGCGGCGCGGGATGGTGCTTGCCGGGAGACGTCTCCAGACGGCCGCCTGCTGTTCGATCACCTGCAGCAGCAGTGGCAGCCGGAAAGCCACCGGTGTGGGTGCGATGCAGACGTAGTCTGATGTGAATGAAGCCGCGGTATTCGGGATCAGTGCGGCGAGTTGTTTCAGCAGTTCGCGTCGTGGCAGAAACCCGGTTTGCAGCGACAGCGGGACGGACGGATCCACGCGGCGATCACGAATCAGGCAGACGCCTGACTGACGGATGTCGTCCAGCTGACGTGTCAGGGGCATTCGCTGAACAGAGCAGCTGACGGATTCCGCCAGTGTTTTTTCGAGTGCCTTACCGGTCTGCAGGCGAATGGCGGCCTGGGCCAGCAGCATTTGCGGCAGGAGAGAGAAAAAACACCCAATGATAGCAGCGTGGAGCAGAGTTTTCGCTGGCAAATGGCGAGTCCTTTTGTGGGGATGGCGAAGCGGATCTCGCAGGGGCGACAGCAACACTCTCCGCCAAACAACCGCGTTTTTCCAGTCCCGCGGTTGCTTTTTGATTGGCATGCGGGCAGGTTCCCCATGTAAGATACCGCAATTGGGAAATCGCGGCAAACCTTCGGATTTCTGTGGAAACAGCTATGAAACCCGTGCATGCGGTTGGAATTGACCTCGGCACCACCTATTCCTGCATTGCCTGGCTCAACGAACACGGCCAGCCCGTCACCATTCCCAACGAAGAGGGCGAACTTTCGACGCCGTCGGTGGTGTTTATCGAGCGGGGGCAGCCCGTGGTGGGGACCGAGGCTCTGCGGCACGCCATCGTCTCGCCGGATCGCGTGATTCAGTTTGCCAAGCGTTCCATGGGCGACAACAACCGGTTCTGGAAAATCGACGAGCAGCGTTATTCACCAGTCCAGGTGTCCGCCATCATCCTCAGAAAACTGCTCAAGGCAGCCCGAAATCAGCTGGGCGAAATCCGTGAAGCTGTCATCACAGTTCCAGCCCAGTTCAGTGAAGCTCAGCGGCAGGCCACAGTTCTTGCAGGTTACGAAGCCGGGCTTGAACGCATCGAAATGATCAACGAGCCGACAGCAGCTGCACTCTGCCACGTGCTCGGTCAGGAAGGGCTCGCTTTTTCCGCACTGGCCATCGACGAACAACTGCTCGTATTCGATCTTGGCGGCGGGACACTCGACCTGGCCATCATTCAATACAAGCCCGAAGAAGTTCGCGTGATCGCCGTGGACGGCGATCTGGAACTGGGCGGTATCGACTGGACCAGAACCCTGCAGGATCTGGCGGCTGGAAAATTCATCGCAGACACGGGAAACGATCCTCGAAGTACTCCCGAAGACCTGCAGTATCTCGCTCTTGAAGCCGAGCAGGCCAAACGCAGTTTGTCGGTCCGTCCCCAAACGAAAATCACTGTTCGCTCCGGTGGCGTTCTGCAGAGCTACACAATCCTGCTCTCAGAATTCGAACAGGCCTGCCGGTCACTGGTTGAACGCAGTGAACTTGTTGTGAAGCGGCTCCTTGCCGAAACCGGTCTTCGCTGGGCAAAGATCAACACCGTGCTCATCACCGGTGGTGCGACTCGAATGCCAATGATCCGCGAAGCCCTGAAACGACTCAGCGGTCGCACCCTGAACACCACTCTTTCCCCGGACCAGTCCATCGCTCACGGTGCCGCCTACTACGCCGGTATGCTGCTCGCTGATCGTGGCCGCGCTCAAACAGTCTTCAAGGGCAGCACGGCCAGACGCACGCCCTCGGTCCGCATCCGCAGCGTCAATGCCCGCGCCCTCGGAATCCTCATCCGCGATGAAACCAGCTCCGAACGCGTCCCCCATTATCTGCTGCCCCCCAACACTCCACTGCCCGCTTCTGTGACTCACGTCTTCGGTACCGTGGTGGCTAATCAAACCCGTGTTCGAGTACGAATTGTCGAAAGCGGTACGGCCCCCGATCGCCCCCATGTCGTCCTTGGCGACTGCGAAATCACTCAGCTTCCACCGAACCTTCCCGAAGGCACCGAAATCGAAGTTACCATCAGCTACGACCGCCAGGCCCGCGTTCACGTCACCGCCCGCGAACCGCTCAGTAACCGCGCTGCCGAAGTCGAACTCGTCCGACGCGAGAACATCAGTGACGAGGGCACCGGTGGCCCACAGACGCTCGGTCAGGCCGCCAGTTCTGCTTCACCCGCCGCTCCCGCCTCATCTGCTGCGCTCGCCAAAGCGACCGCTGCTGCCAAAGCTTCAGCCGCGGCCCCAGCTCCGGCGGCAGAACGCGCCCAGCGCAAACCCACCAGTGACACCAATGACGGACTCGATGTCCGCGATCTGCTGGAACAGCTGTCAGATTTCAGTCCTCCAGGCGGCTCTGCAGCCTTCAGCGACCAACCCGTGCTGCTTTGCAACACCTGCGGTAAACCTCTCGGTCGCGGCGGAATTTGTCCGGCCTGTCGCAGCAGCAACTCCCCGGCCGACACTCGCCGTCGGCCGCCCCGTGCTCCGGAGTCACGCAGTGCTTCCGCTGTCTCCAAACCCAACACACCCGCCAAACCCAGCCCCACCCCCAAAAAACCAGCTCAGCAGGACGTAAATGCCGACGAATTCTGGGAGATTATAGATGGAGACTGATACCCAATAAAGCCCACGTTCCTCTATCCTGCTGTTCTGCTGCTGCTGACCTCAGTCTCTGCCCAGGAGCTGCCGCCACTGGATCTGTCACCTGTTCGTGAACAGCACCAGTTCATCCCGATGCGCGATGGAACTCAACTGTCGGCCAACATGTACTTCCCGCCGGGCAGCGGGCCATGGCCGGTACTCTTCGAACAACGCTACGCTGACATTCGCGGCGAATCCACTCGCCGCGCCGCCGCACGACTGGCCATGGGCGGCTATGTCGTCGCCATGGTCAACTACCGAGGTACATGGAATTCACAGGGAACGTGGGTTGGCTACCGCGCTCTCGGCTGGGGCGAAAAACGCGACGGCTACGACATCTGCGAATGGCTCGGGACTCAGTCGTGGAGCACCGGCAAGGTTGGCACCTTCGGAAGTTCTCAGGGTGGCTACGTGCAGAACTTCCTCGCAGTCACTCAGCCGCCCCACCTCGCTGCTCAGTACATGGTCGATACCGGGCTGAGCCTGTTCCATGAAGGCTACCGCATCGGTGGCACCACGCGTCCCAATCGCTTCCGGTCACTCGCCCAGGTCTGTCGCAACCCGGCCGACAACGATCGACTGCTGGAAGAATGGGCTCAGCATCCGCACTACGACGAATACTGGCAGGCCGAAGACTGTTCCCGACACTTCAGTTCCATGAATGTCCCCTGCTTCACCATTGGCAGCTGGTATGACTTTATGAATCAGGGCTCGATTGCCAGCTTCCAGGGACGGCAGCATCACGGTGGACCGGAATCCCGCGGAAAACAGCAACTCATCATTGGCCCCTGGCTTCATGGACGGCTGAACAAGGGCTTCAAAACTGGACAGCTCGTGTACCCCGAACACGCGGCATGGCCCGAAGTCGATCACATGCTTCGCTGGTTCGATTACTGGCTGAAAGGCGTTGATACCAAGGTGCAGCAGGAACCAGCAGTGCGCTGGTTTGTGATGGGAGCTGTCGGTGAACCGGACGCTCCGGGAAACGTCTGGCGTTCCGGTGACGACTTTCCACCGGCCCATCGCATGACGCCCATGTATCTGGAAGCCAATGGTCGGCTCACTGCAGACCGTCCCACAGCAGCTGACGCAAAAACCGATTTTGTGTGTGACCCGCGGAATCTAATGCAGATTCCTGGAACTGCCTTCCCCGGTGCTGCCGACGCGCGCGATTTCGAAGTTCAACCCGAGGTCCGCACCTTCACCACGGATGTGCTTGAACAACCCGTCGAATGGACAGGGCGAATTCGAGCGAATCTGTTCCTTTCGTCCACTGCTCGGGATGCCGATGTGCTTGTCCGCGTCAGCGACGTCTATCCCGATGGCCGTTCAATTCTGATTGTCGATTACCCGCTGCGGCTTCGCTATCGCGAAGGCTTCGACCATGAAGTGCTGATGCAGCCTGGCGAAGTGGTGCAGGCTGCTTTTGACGTTGGCTGGATCAGCCAGATCTTTAATCGTGGCCACCGCATTCGTGTGACTGTATCCGGCCCGGGAGCGCCGCTGTATGAGCCCAACCCACAAACCGGAGGACCTCAGACCAACGACCTGCCTCCCGATGCCGTTTCCGCCACGCACAGCATCCAGCATAATTCAAAATGGGCTTCTGCTATCCTCGCTCCCATGGTTGCTCAGCCCTGAGGCGATCAGCTGTTGCAGGAATTTGTCTGCGCAGCCAGGGATGGGGCCCCGGTTCTTTCCCCGAAGAAGCACCCCGATGGCTGCACGGACGCTGCCTGTGTAAGGACGAGCGCAACGGTTTCCCGGGATTTCATCCCGGGCTGGTAGAGCTGGCTCCGCAGGCCGCAATTGCACGGGGGCCTTTGGTCCTTCGTGCGTTGCACACGTCATGCGGCCACATCCTCGAATGCTGCGCCGCAGTCGCCTTTCGGGGCCTTGTGCCTTTCAGGACCGTGCGCATTTCCGGTCTTCGCGTGTTCCCGTTCCTCGCGCGTTTACGGCTCTCCTGCATTTGCCGCCCAGCTGCGTTTCCGGCCTGCAAGGCCAGTTCCATCAGCCTCGCATGAAATGCCAGGTCACGC
>Ga0172376_10007006_pt1 | contig 12096 bp, 7 predicted proteins | sample Lak35m_FD_121114 | JGI IMG/M metagenome (GOLD analysis project Ga0172376, IMG submission 121114) | Freshwater microbial communities from Kabuno Bay, South-Kivu, Congo - kab_092012_35m | ecosystem: Environmental > Aquatic > Freshwater > Lake | place: Democratic Republic of the Congo: South-Kivu...
CATCGCGCGCAAGGGCGGCGTGGACCACTACCTCGCCACCGGCGAGGGCTTCGTGCAGATCACCGGCGACCGCGTGGCCATCCTCACGGACATGGCCATCAAGGCCGACGACATTGACGAGGCGAAGGCCGAAGAAGCCCGTAAGAAGGCCGAAGCCCGCCTCGCCGAGAAGCTCACCGACGAGGAAACCGCCACCGTCCAAGCCGCGCTGCTTCACTCGCTCACGCAGCTCAACGTCAAGCGCCGCACGCGCCGGTAATTGTTCGTCACCCTTTTCGCCAACGGCGGACTCCGGTCCGCCGCTATTTTTTTTCCGGCTCGGGTTTGTCCGGCGCGAGAAACTCCCGGATGGTCTGGAACGGGCGCAGCGGCAGCAGGAGGAACTTTGGGATGAAGCGTGGCTCGCTCTTTGGATTCCCCAGCGAGCCGGTCACGCGATACTCGAAGACCTTCGTCATCGGCGAGGTGAGGAAGCTCAACAGCGGGCCGACGAGGAAAGTGTCGCGGAACATCTCGGCCTCGACGTTCGCGTTCACCTGCCCGGCGAAGTCCACCGTGCCGTCGTAGTGCAGCCGCGCGGGCGGCGAGAGGATTTCCAAGTCCTTCGTGTAGATGACGCTGTTGGTCAGGATGAACGCCCCCTTCGCCTCCTTCGCGCGGCTGCTGCCCAGGCCGTTGTTGACGGCGTTCAACACCGGCGAGAACAGGCCAAAAATCGGGATGTCCCACAGCAGCCCGTCGGTGAGCCGCACGCTGCCGTGGCCCTGCCAGCTCTGCCAGTCCGCCGTGTTCGCGTTGGTCACCATGACCGTCCCGTCCACGGTGCCTTCGAGCCTGTTCGTCCTGCCCGTCACGTCCGCGATGAAGCCGGGCAGGCTCGCGTTGGTGAACTGCAGCGCGAAGTTGAAGTCCGCGCTCCGCACCGGCGCGAGGTCGAAGCCGAGGTTCCCGTGCAGCCCGCCGCCGTGGAACGCGCTGGCGAGGTTCGAGATGCCCACCGTGTTCGTGACCCAGTGGACCTGCGCCGTGACCTGCGGCAGGTGGAAGAACGACCAGCGGAACGGCCCGCCCGCGATGTCGAAGTGCAGATCCGTCGTCTCGCTCTCGCGGAACGGCACCGAGCCGTGGACGCGCACGGTCGGCGCGTTGCTGAACTGGTAGGGCAGCACCGCCTTGGCCGTCTGCGGGCCGATGACGCGCGTGAAGGCGTAGGGGTCCAGCGTGCTGTGGGCGTTCGTGACCCAGAGCCGCTGGAGCCGCGCGTCAATGCGCACGTCCGGCGTGGTGACCACGCCGGTGCCGCACCGCGCATACACGTCCGCGATGGCGAACAGCTCGTTGGTGAAGCCCACGCGGCCGTTGAGCACGTCCACCTGCTCGCCGCGCAGCGTGAAGTTGGTCGCCGCCAGCACCGCCCGGAAACCGGTCTCCTCGCGCGCCCGCCAGCGGCCCCAGACCTCGCCCTCGACGACCGGCGGGACGGCGGTGAAGGTGAAGTTGGTGAGGATGCGCTTCTCCTCGGGCCGCTCGAGCAGCGGTTCGATGGCCTGGGGAAAGACGTTGGCGCGCCCGGCCCAGTGATACTGGCGCGTGCGTGGATTGACCGTGTAGGCGAGCCGCACTTCGCCTTCGGGCCGGCGTGCCCAGAGGTTCGGCAGGCGGAGCACGCCGTTGGTGAGTGTGAGGTCGGTGTTGGCTTCGAGATAAGTTGCGTCGCGATACGTGCCGCCGGGGCTGTCCACATGGGCCGCGAGGGAAACGGAGTCGCCGACGGCCTTCCAGTCGGGAGCGCGGTTCGTCCACGCGGGCAATTCCACCGCAACCGTCGCCCGAGCCTTGGGCAGGGCGTTGAACGTGAAGCGCGACAACTCGCGCTGCGTGTTCGTGTGCAGCAGGTGCTGGATGCGATACACGTCGAAGTCGAAGCCGCCCGCCGCGACGAGCTGTCGGCTGTCCACGTCGAGGCGCGCGTGGGTGTCGAGCACGCCGCCGTAGAGTTCGGCGTGGAGGTTGGTGAGGCTGAGGTGCGGCGCGCGCCAGTGGGCGGCAAAGTTGAGCCGCGCGACTTCGAGCGGCTTCCAGTCCGATGTCACGGCGTCGAGGGCGATGGTGGTCTCGACCTGCCACGGCACGAGGTTGGTCCAGAAACCCCACTCGGGCGGAGCGCCGGTCTCCGACCCGGCGTTGCTCGGCATTGAAGTTGCGGAACGCGCCGGGCCGGAGGCCGGCGCTCCAACACGGGAGACTTTCGCGGACACGCGGGCCTGCTTCGCCTCGCCCCACTTTGTCTTGGGCACGGTGAGCTGCGTTTCCACGTCGGCGGCGAGCAGTTGCCTGCGCGCGGGCGCGAAAGTCGCGTTGCCGGACAACCGGCCTTCGGTCAGTTGGCCCCACTCGGACTTCAACGCAGTCGTGCGCAGCGTGAGGCTGGCGCGCAATTCGTCCGGGGCGAGCGGGCGCGGCGCGGTCTGGCCGGACAGCCGGAAGGTCGCGGCCTCGGCCCACTTGGTTTTGCCGTCGCGCAGGCTGATTTCCCACGCAACGTCCCAGTCGTTGGTGCGCGCGGAGGCGCGGTTGAGTCGCGCGGTGAGCAACGCCCGCTCGGCGCTGACCGCGACGTTTGCGTTGGTGCCGCGCACGCGGTCGGCCTCGAGGCGGAAGTCCGCGCTGGCCGCGCCGTTGGTGCCGGGCGGCTGGAGGATGCGCGCGGAGAAGTTCGCGTTCCGCCCGCCGCCCCAGGGCGTGCGGACATCCAGCGCCTTCACCTTCAAGTCGGCTTGCAGGCCGTGCTCCTGTTTCGCGTCGGCGCGGAGGGCCAACTCGATTTCCGGCGGCACGGCGAACTGCAAGCGGGCCAGTTCGGTGAGCACGCGGTGGAGGATTTCCTCCGCGCCCGGCCTGGGCGGCTTGGCGCCCGGCGCGGCCGGCTCCTTTTTTGCCGGGCGTTTCCGCAGCGCGGCGGCATTGGTCACGACGGCGCTGACCTTCATCTGGATGCCCTGCACGGTGGCGGTTAGCTGCGGGAGTTCCCACACGTCGCCGGGGAGGAAGTTCAGCGCGGTGGAGAGGTTGGTGACGGTGAGCGTGCGGGGCGCAAGGTTGGTTGGGGCGACCGTCCACGTCAGCTCGCCCTGCCGGAGCGCGACACCGGTGACGATGAACTCGAAGCGCTTCAGCGCGTCGTGGTCGAGCCGCAGTTCGGCCTCGGCGGCGGCGAAGTGCGGGCCGGTGGCGTCGCCGGACTTCGCCACGGAGATGCCCTCGGCCACCAGGCCCCGGAACCACTGCCAGCGGAGGCGCTCGAACTCCAGGTCAAAGCCGCGCGCCTTCAGCTCCGCGAGCACGGGGTGCTTCACGAAGTCCGGCACGCCGCGCTGGTTGAACCAGAGGAACGCGACCACCACCGCCAGCACGAGCAGCCACGCCGCGATGCGCACGCAGCGGAACCCGACGCGGCAGACGCGCCAGAAGGTCCAGCGTTTGCGTTGGAGCGGGGCCTCGCTCATGGCTCATCAGGGCACCGGGCCTTCTCCCTTCGCGGAGCGAGGGGAGAAGGTGGCCGGAGGCCGGATGAGGGGTGCGGCTGCTTGTGCCCGGACGCAACCCCTCACCCCGGCCCTCTCCCCTTGCTCTGCAAAGGGAGAGGGAGCAATCCCAGTGGCTCTCCCGGGCTTCGGAAGAATTTCTTCATTCATCAGCATCACTTGGACGGGCTGAGATACGGGACGATGTAGTCCATGAACAGCACGCGGGGAAACTCGAAGACCAGCGGCTGGCGCGTGCGCGGATCGGTGACGGCGGCCCAGGGGTTCCGGCCCTGCGGCATGAAACCCAGGGTGACCACGTTGGTGCGGGCGGGCGGGCCGGCCAGTTCCACGGTCACGCGGTGGCGCGTCTCCGAAATGCCGTAAAGGGGGAGGCGGTCCGCGCCGAGGTGGACCCACTGCTCGGCGCGCAGCCGGCCGAGGCGGAACATCGTCTCGTCCAGCGCGACGTTGCGCACGTCGTCCACCGGCTGGCCGCCCTCGCTCCAGCGCCCGTCGGCGGCGCGCGCGAGCCGGCGCGACCGGCCGTCGAACTCCACGGTCACGGCGGCCACCTGGTTCGAGGCGAAGCTCCACACCGCGCGGTCCTGCAACTGCCACAACGACCACGCGAGGCTTTCCACATCGCCGCGTGGCGCGACATAGACGGCGCTCTCGTCGTGCCGCCGCACGTAGAGCCGGTCCGGCGGGAGGTTCGAGACCGCGCCGAAATCCAACCGGGCGACGAGCCGGTTGGTGGGCGCGCCCGCCGCGTTGGTCGTGGCTTGCAGCAGGCTGACGGAGCGCGCGCCGGCGGCCAGTCCGTAGGGGGCGAAGTCAGTGACGACCTCCTTCTCCAGCTCGCGGGCCTCGAGGGTTTCCAGGTTCAGCAGAAAACTCTGCATGAGCTGCGGGTCGGCCGGCGTCTTGAGCGGATCGTCGGCCACCCAGAGCGCGTTGGTCGCGCCGTTGGTCTGGCGGCGGAGGGTGAAGGTCTCGCGGCCGCGCACCTCGATGGCGTCGAACTGGCCGGGCGCGAGCGAATCCAGCAGCCGGTGTTCGGAGAACTCCCAGACCGGCGCGCGCAGGGCGGCCAGCAGCTCGGCGGCGATGAGCGTGATGTTCGTGGTGGCGAGGTTCCGCGCGAAGACCAGGCCCGGCTGGTTGGTCGGGCTGCGGCCGAACTGGACGACGAGCGCGTCGTTGGTGCCGAGGCCGAAGGCGATCTCCGTCTCCGGCGGCGCGAGGCCGAACGGCTCGAGGTCGGCGGCGGGGTGGTCGCTGACAAACTGCTGCACCGGCCAGCGGGCCAGCAGGGCGAGCAGCTCGTCGAGCCGCGCGGAGTTCGCGCGCCGGGGCGGCGTGGGCGCGGCGATGTGCCAGAGGCCGTTGGTGGGGTTGCGCTGGAAGCGCAGCTCGCGCGCGCCGGTGCGCAGCAGGTTGATCCGGTCGAACTTCACCCCGGCCAGCGAAAGCAACTGCCGGTCGCGCCAGTCGTCGGCCGTTTGCGGCAGGAACTCCAGCAGGTTCGCGTCCGTCACCGCGACGTGCGGCGTGCCGGCGACCTGCACGTAGAGCTGGTGGTTCACCGGCGTGCGCGCGCCGATGCGCAGCTCGACCGGTGCGTCGCCCTGGTGAAACCGGAGCGTGGCCTGCGGCGGGTCGAGGCCGAAGTCGGCCAGGGACTTCACCTGCTCCGCCGGGATGATGAGCTGCGGACGCAGGCGAGCGCAGACATCGAGCAGCGTCTTGAGCAGGAGCGAGTTGGCGGGGTAGCTCAACGGCTGGGTCAGCCGCCATTGGCCGGCCTGAAATTCGGCCTGCACGGCGAGGTTCGTGCGGGTCAGCTCGACGCGCGTGACCGTGGCCGGGCGGAGGCGCGGAACCATGGGCGCGTCAGTGGGCGTGGGCGGCGGGCCGGCGGGCCGGCGTGTCTCGGTGACCACGATGAACGCGAACAGCGCGAGCGCCACGACCACGAGCAGCTTGTTCAGGGTGGAGTTCATGCGGGACGTGGTGCGTGGCGCGTGGTGCGTGAACCGAACCGCAGCCGTGCGTGCGCGCGGCGCTTTCCACGCACCACGCACCACACACCACGCTTCACCCGAGTTGTGTTCGCGCTGCTCATGTTCATCCCCTCACATCTGCCGCCGGAACCACACGAGCAGGCCGAAACCGAGGATCGCCCCCGGCACGCCCACCAGCAGGATCCATTGCACCGAGCGCATCTGCGCGTCACTCATGTTGAACAGGTATTCAGTCACGGGGCGCGGGGCCACGCCCACGAGCCGGGGCCGGTCCACCAGCCAGTTCACCGCGTTGGCGGCGAAGTCGCGGTTGGCCGCGTTTTCCATCATGGTGTTGCCGAGGAAGAAGGACTCGCCCACGACGACCATGCGCGTGGAGCCGCCCTCGATGCTGCGCAAGCCGCCGCGCTCGACGGCGACCGCCACCGGAATCGTGCCCGCCCGGTCCTCGCGCGGATCGAACTGCCGGTTGGCGCGGCGGCCGATGGCCTTGCCGGCCGGCGAGGTGGCGACCAGCGGCTTGACCTGCGGCGCATCCGAACCCTGGCCGGTGGGCGCGCGGGGCGTGACCGAGCGCGGCGCGGCGAACACGAGGCCGCCCTGCGTGTTGCCGAAGGGCCGCGTGATCTCGTGGTCGCCGTAGTGGCTCAGGATGAGATAGCTGCCGTCGCGCGCGCCCTGCGCGTCGGTCACGAGGTCGTCGCCCAGCTCGACACCCCACGCGCGCAGGAGGAGTTCGAGGCCGGCGTTGCTGTTCTGCGGGAGCAGCACCAGCGCCCGCCCGCCCCGGCTGAGATAGTTGTTGAACTGGTTGACCTCGTCCGCGTGCAGCGGCGTGAACGGCCCGGCGACGACGAGCAGGCTGCAGTCGGCGGGCACCTCGTTGGTGCCGCCCAGGGTCAGCTCGAAGGGCGTCAGCCCGTAGCCGCGCTGGATCAGCTCGATGAACTTGCCGTAGCCGGTGGGCGTGACGGCGGTGGTGGGATCGTGCTCCTTGTGGCCGCGCAGGTAGTAGGCGTGGAGCCTGCGGTTCTCCATCAGCGTGATGATGGCCGAGGTGAAGAAGGACTCCCCCGTGAAGGACTTGCGCCGCACGGCCTGGCTTTTGCCGGCGAGCAACTGGCTGGTGTCGAACTCGGACAGCTCGCCCTGCCGCACGATGCGGCTGCGCTCGCCGAGGGCGAAGATGACGACGTCCTTGGTGTTGGGCGGCAGCCGGTGCGCGAGCTTCACGCGCTCGGCCTCGGCGGGTTCGGTGAGGTAGTTGACGGTGGAGATTTTGACGCGCGGGCTGGCGGCGGCGTATTGCCGGAGGGCCTGAAGGATGGGCGCGTAAAGCGTCTCGTCGGGATCGAAGAAGAGCGTGACGTGCAGATCGTTGGTGAGCGCGCCGAGCACCTGGAGCGTGACGGGCGCCAGCGGCGGCACGCGATCCTCGGAGAGCGGCACGCGGCGAAAGTGGCGGGTGGCGAGGAAGTTTGCCATCGCCACAATGGCGACCAGGGCCGCGACGCCCACGAGCACGCCGAAGCCCGTGCCGAACTTGCGCGCGGCGGAGAAGCTGGGCGGGGGATTGTCGGAGTCGTCAGGCATGGGGGTCATTTCCATCGCCGGCTTTCCACCACCTTCAGCGTGAGGAACAGGAACAGCGCGGTCAGGCTCACGTAGAAGACCACCTGCCGCGTGTCCACCGTGCCGCGCGTGAAGTCCTTCATGTGCTCGATCATCGAGACGTGCTGCAGCGCAACGCTCTGCCAGCCGGGCTTGGGCGGCAGGATGTGCGTGAGGTAGCCCAGCAGGAACAGCCCCAGGCCGATGACGAAGGCGTTCATCGCCGCGATGATCTGGTTGCGCGTGAGCGACGAGGCGAAGCAGCCCAGCGAGATGTAGAGCGCGCCGAACAGGAAGATGCCGACGAACGTCCCGCCCAGCGCGCCGGTGTCCACCTGCGAGAGGTCCACGGAGAAGCGCCGGAGCAGGAACGGATACGCCAGCAGCGGCAGCCACGCGGACATGAAGAAGCACAGCGCGCCGGTGAACTTGGCCAGCACCACCTGCGCGTCGCCCACGGGCGCGGTCATCAGCGTCTCGTAGGTGCCGGAGGATTTTTCGAGCGCGAACGTCCGCATCGTGATGATGGGCGGGGCCAGCAGCATCACGAGCCAGAACAGGCCGTTGTTGAAGAACGCCTCCGTCACCGGCGTGTCGAACGGCTTGTTCACCAGCGCCCGCAGGACGATGACGAAGCTCAGGCCCAGCAGGAACTGCATCGCCGCGATGATGACATAGCCGATGAGCGAGACGTAGCAGATGCCCAGCTCGCGGCGCACGAGAGTGAGGAAGGGTTGCATCAGGAGTGACAGGTGGCGGGTGACAGGTGACAAGGGGGCCACGGGTGGCAGGTTGCGACTGGGCCGCGGCGCACGCCCTTGCCACCTGCCACCCGCCACTTGTCACACTGGGTTTTCACGGCTCGTCCTGCTCCCGTTTCGTGACATGCACAAAGATGTCCTCCAGCGAATGCCGCGCGCGCGTCAGCTCGCGGAGCTGCCAGCCGCGCGCCTTGGCCAGCTCGAAAATCTTCGGCCGCAGGTCCAGGCCGGCGCGCGGGGTCAGCGAGCAGCGGTGGAAATTGCCCTCCGCCGCCGCGATGTCGAAGTGCTCGATCTCGGCCATGTGCTCCCACGCCTCGCGCAGGTCCGGCACCGGCGCGGCCAGTTCGGCGATGATCTGCTGGCCGGCGCTCATCTTGCGCTGCAACTCGTCCAGCGTGCCGCTCTCCCGGATCGCGCCTTGGTGGATGATGATGACGCGCGTGCAGGTCAGTTCCACCTCGGGCAGCAGGTGCGACGAGATGAACACCGTGCGGTCCTTGCTCACGTCCTTGATGAGCTGGCGCACGGCGCGGGTGAGGTGCGCGTCGAGGTTCTTGGTCGGCTCGTCGAGGATGATGAGTTCCGGCTCATGCACCAGCGCGTCCGCCAGGCCGACGCGCTGCCGGTAGCCGCCGGAAAGCGTGCCGATGACCTTGCCCGCCACCTCGCCGAGGCCGCACTGCTCGGTGACGATGTCCACGCGCTCACGGCTGCGGGCGACGCTGAGGCCCTTGAGCCGCGCGCGGAACTTGAGGTATTCGCGCACGCGCATGTCAAGGTGCAGCGGGTTGCCCTCCGGCATGTAGCCAATACGCCGGCGCACCTCGTCCGCCTGCGTGAACACGTCGAAGCCCGCCACCCGCGCGGTGCCACTGGTCGCCGGCATGAAGCACGAGAGCATCCGCATCGTGGTGGTCTTGCCCGCGCCGTTTTGCCCGAGGAACCCGACGATCTCGCCGCGCTGCACCGTGAAGGTCAGGTCACGCACCGCCGCGCGGCCGCCGTAGCGCTTCGTGAGGCTCTCGACCTCGATCATCGGGGTGGTGCTCATTTCAGTTTCACCGGCACGCTGCCTTCGCGGAAGCCGCCGAAGCTTCCGCGCTTGGGCGGCGCGATGACGTTGAGCCGCGCGGTGTCGCCCGGCTTCTTCGCGTGCAAGGCGCGGCCCAGCTCCACGAGGTCGCGGGCGGGCTGGTTGTCCACGCCGCGCACGACAAAATACTTTTCCATCCGCGCCTCGGCGGCGGGCGAATCCTTGTCCACGTCCACGACCACGAAGCCGCCGTAGAACGGAAAGCCCATGTTCGCCGCCAGCTCGCGCGACAGCTCCTGCACCTGGAGGCCGAGCCGCTGCCGGACCAGGTCGGCGTTGAAGAAATCGCGCTCGGGCGTGAGCCGCACGGACAAGGTCTGCTGCGCGCCCGCGCGGCGGATGAGGAACGCCACCGGTTTGTCCGCGCCGGCGGCGTTCAGCTCGCGCATGAACTCGATGAAGTTGCGCGGCGTCTTGCCGGCGACCTGGAGGATGGTGTCGCCCGCGCGCAGTCCGCCCTTGTCCGCCGGGCTGGCGGCCTCGACGGCGGTGACTTCCAGCAGGCTCGCGCCCGAACGCACGCGCGCGCCGAACCACAGCGCCTTCGTCCCTTCCGGCGTGAAGTAGCGCGAAATCGCCTCGTTCACGCGCTTGATGGGGATGGCGAAGCCGATGCCCTGCCCCTCGCGGAACACGGCGACGTTCAGGCCGATGAGTTCGCCGCGCAGGTTGATGAGCGGGCCGCCGGAGTTGCCGGGGTTGATGGCGGCATCGGTCTGGAGCCAGTCCGCGATGTCCAGCGGGCTGTCCTCGCGCGCGGGCCGGCGGGACTTCGAGCTGAGGATGCCCTTGCTCACCGAACCGCCGAGGCCGAAGGGATTGCCCAGCGTGATGACCGTTTCGCCGAGCAGCAAATCGTCGTCCGCCGCGAAGCGGACGGCCGTGAACTTTTCACCCTCCTTCGCCTTGATGCGGAGCAGCGCCACGTCCGTCTTCGTCGTGCCGGTCACGCGCTCGGCTTCGATCTCGCGGCCGTCCATGAGCTTGACCCAGATGCGGTTCGCGCCCTTGACGACGTGCTCGTTGGTCAGCACGTAGCCGCTCTCGTCCATGATGACGCCCGAGCCGACGCTCGACGGGACTTCCGCCAGTTGCGGCTGCACGCGGTAGCCGAAGAATTCCGCGCGCCAGCGGAAGAACGGGTCGGTGTTGTCCACGACCGTCGTGGTGGCGATGTTCACGACGCTGGGCATGGCGCGTTCGACGGCGCTGACGGTGGCGTCGCGCCGCACGTCGGCGGTCTGGGCGTGGACGGTGAGCAACGTCGCCGCCACGAACGCGAGCGCGAGGCCCGCCGTGCGGCCCAAGGGTTGGGACGATGGCCGAATTTCACTCATGCCCACACAGACAATGCCGCCCCGCCCGCGTTCAAGCGCGCGCCGGCCGGCTCCTGCGGGAAAACGCCGCCGCAGGAAGCGGTTTGCGACGGAAGCAGCGCGCGGATGATTGCCGGACGCACGGGCATAAAGCAACCGCAAGGTGCCTCCGATCCGTTCGCCTCGTCATTGCCTTCCCGGCGCGGCTCCGCTTTCCTTTCCCCCATGCAACCGGTCCTCGACTACCTCGCCGCGAACGAAGCGCGCTTCCTCCGCGAACTCTGCGACTACCTCCGCTTCCCCAGCGTCTCCGCCCAGCCGCAACACAAGCCCGACCTCGAACGCTGCGCCGGATGGATCGCCGACCACGCGCGCGGCCTCGGCCTCGAAGTCGAGGTCTGCCCCACCGCCGGCAACCCCATCGTGCTCGCCCGCACGCCGCGCCGCGCGGGCTCGCGCCGGCCGCACTACGTCGTCTATGGCCACTACGACGTGCAGCCGCCCGAGCCGCTGGAGTTGTGGAAGTCGCCGCCGTTCGAGCCGCGCATCGAGGGCCGCAGCCTCTTCGCGCGCGGCTCCTGCGACAACAAGGGCCAGCACTTCGCCCACTTGAAAGCGGTCGAGGCGTTCCTCAAGACCGGCACGGAGCTGCCCTGCGACCTCACGTTCCTCATCGAGGGCGAGGAGGAAATCGGCTGCGAGAACCTCGCGCCCTTCCTCCGCGCGCGGAAGAAGGATTTGCGCTGCGAAGCCTTCGTCATCTCGGACAACGGCCTGCCCAGCAAGCGCCACCCGGCGCTCACCTACGCGTTGCGCGGCATCTTCGCGGTGGAAATCCGCCTCGACGGGCCGAACCGCGACCTGCACTCCGGCCTGTTCGGCGGCGCGGTGAACAACCCGGCGATGGCGCTCGCGCAGATGCTCGCATCGCTGCGGGACAAGCGCGGCCGAGTGAACATCCCCGGCTTCTACGACGACGTCGCGCCGCTCTCGAAATACGAGCGTGCGATGCTCAGGAAGCTCCCCGGCAATGAGGAGTCCTTCCGCAAGCTCGTCGGCGCGCCGGCGCTGTTCGGCGAGCAGGGCTTCACCAGCACCGAACGCCGCACCGCGCGGCCGACGTGCGAGATCAACGGCCTGACCAGCGGCTACCAGGGCGAGGGCAGCAAGACCATCGTGCCCGCGTGGGCGCGCGCAAAGCTCACCTTCCGCCTCGTGCCCAACATGGACCCGCACAAGGTGCAGCGCCTCGTGGTTGCGCACTTGAGGAAGCTCTGCCCGCCGGGCTGCAAGCTGACCGTGGACGCCGGGCACGCGGGCGAGCCGTATCTGGTGCAGCCCGACAGCCCGCGCGCGCAGGCCGCGCTGCGCGCGCTGCGGGACGCGTTCGGCTGCGAGCCGGTGCTCATGCGCGAGGGCGGCTCGATCCCCATCGTGAACGACTTCAAGCGCATCCTCGGCGTCGAGACGCTGCTGCTCGGCCTGTCGCTGCCGGACGACAACGCGCATTCACCGAACGAGAAGTTCGACCTCGACTGCTTCCGCGCCGGCATGCGGATGAGCGCCCTGCTGTGGCCGGAGCTGGCGAAACTGTAGCCGGGGCCGGCGCGACCACCTTTCTGTTTGTCTTCGGAATCAGCCCCGATCTGTTGTCCCCATGACCGCTGTGCTGAAGGAAATCGCGTCCACGGTGGAGCATCTCCCGACGAAGGACCGCGCCTATCTCGCCGAACGGCTGATCGCCAGCCTGGAGGAAGGCGA
>Ga0172376_10007008_pt1 | contig 12093 bp, 11 predicted proteins | sample Lak35m_FD_121114 | JGI IMG/M metagenome (GOLD analysis project Ga0172376, IMG submission 121114) | Freshwater microbial communities from Kabuno Bay, South-Kivu, Congo - kab_092012_35m | ecosystem: Environmental > Aquatic > Freshwater > Lake | place: Democratic Republic of the Congo: South-Kivu...
GTATTATGGTATTATGGTATTATGGTATTATGGTATTATGGTATTATGGTATTATGGTATTATGGTATTATGGTATTATGGTATTATGGTATTATGGTATTATGGTATTATGGTATTAGTATTTGAATTAATCTCTCGACACATCGCCTATCATGAGCGAGCGCAGCGAGCGATACATCTATAACATCCTCCGTCTATTCTTACCTTCGGTCTATTCTTACGGCCGCTTTCTTCGCCATTTTCATTCTTTCCATTTCATCTGTTCGAGAGATTTCATCTTATCCATTGACTGGTTTTATGGTTTTAGTATTTGAACTATTCTCTCGACACATTATCTCTCTAATCATCCTGTTCTTTGATTCGATTCATGGATGGATTCATGGATGGATTCATGGATCCTCCGCCCCGACATCCATATACCCTTTTTACACCAACCTCATTCTACCATTTTCTTTTTGGCTTCACTTTCTCCTTACCATTTATCGTCTCGTTATTATCGCCAACCGGAAATGACTCACATAACCACCGATGGCTCTTGTTTTTTTTACCGCTTTACCCTTATACACCCCCTAACTTTCACCCGCTTCCATTATACTACTTAAACACTTCTCTCTATTCTATTTGATGACGTCATCGCTTCGTATGACTTCATTCTTTTTTTATTTTCGCACTTTCTTCATGATTCTTACCTTCTCTCTACTTTACAATAAAATTGATTCTTTTTTTTCACTTCCTCCTTATCTCACCGTTCGTGTCTTTCATCTTACGCGATTCGGTCCTGTCGATGCTTTAATGTTCTTCGACTTGTATCATACCGCTGTAGCTCAGCGGAAGAGCGCTCAGATGGTTATATCCACTGAAAGCGCACAGGAACGAAACCTGTCAGCGGTATATCTCTTCACTTCGCATCGGTGCTTTCAGGCACTTCAGCAACTCTACACCCCCTTAGCTCAGAGGCAAGAGCGCCAAGCGCATAACTTGGAGGACGCATGATCAAAACACGCAGGGGGTACCTCACCGGGGTGGCGCAGTGGGAGCGCGCGGGACTCATAATCCCGAGGACGTTGGTTCGAACCCAACCTCCGGTATTGTCCAGCTGGACGTTAAACGTAGCAACTTTCGTCGGGGTGGCGCAGATGGTTAGCGCGCGGAGGGGCGTGTATTCGTATCCTTCGAGGTCATTGGTTCGATTCCAATCTCCGGCACAACTATATATTCTTGTCCAGCTGGACGTTAAACGTAGCATCACTTCACCTCGTTAGCTCAGAGCGAAGAGCGCTGGACTCATAATCCAGAGGACGGGTGATCAAAACACTCACGAGGTATTTCTACCGGGGTGGCGCAGTGGAAGCGCGCAAGGCTCATAACCTTGAGGACGTTGGTTCGAACCCAACCTCCGGTATTTCTTTCCTTCGCCTGTGCTTATTGTGCTACCGCACATTCCCCCCAGCAACAAGCTGGGGGTGTAAAGAAGCCGGCCGTCCAGCTGGACGTTAAACGCAGCAACCTAACCTCACCGGTGTAGCTCAGTGGAAGAGCGCTGTTAAACACCGTCCTCTTATCTTTACTGCTTTACGCGGTACGTCTCAGGATGGTTATGGCTTATAACCCAGAGGTCACAGGATCGATACCTGTCGCCGGTAAAACCACTTTTTTTTAATTAACTTTTCCATTTCATTAAAAAAAAATACACCACTTGTCACTACCATTTTGTCACTTTCTTACCTATTCACTCTTCCTTACTCCACTTCGATGCTTTTCGTCTCGTAATTCCATCTACCTATCTCCTCTGATGTCTCCATGTCATACACCACTCCTTTACATGACCTCAGGTATGTCGTTCCTTCGTATTCTATCTCTTCCACCTCCACCTCCTCTTCCTCCTCCAACACCTCCGCCTCCATCACCTCCTCTTTTTTTTCTTCCGCGGCTTTTCTCGCCTTCCCCGCCTTCGGCTCTTTCACAGCCTTCGGCTCTTTCACAGCCTTCGGCTCTTTCACAGCCTTCGGCTCTTTCACAGCCTTCGGCTCTTTCACCGCCTTCGGCTCTTTCACAGCCTTCGGCTCTTTCACCGCCTTCGGCTCTTCTTTTTGTGTCGGCTCAGCAGCAGCAGCTTCTACCGCTTCACTTTCTTCATTTCTCTTCTCTTTTGTCGCCGCCTTCGGCTCTTTCACTGCCTTCGCCTTCGCTTTCACCGCCTTCGGCTTCGGCTCTTCTTTTTGTGTCGGCTCTGCTGCTGCTGCTGCTGCTGCTACCGCTTCACTTTCTTCATTTTTCTTCTCTTTCACCGCTTTCGCCTTCGGCTCTTTCACCGCTTTCGCCTTCGGCTCTTTCACCGCTTTCGCCTTCGGCTCTTTCACCGCTTCTTCTTTTGGGACCGGCTCATCTGCTGCTGCTACTGCATCTGATGAACCTCCTTCATTTGTCTTTTCTTTTGTCGCCGCCGTCGGCTCTTTCGCCACCCCCTTTCCCTCTCCTCCTTCCTTTTCCTTACCTTCTTCCTTCTTCAGCAACGCCTTCATCGCTCTCATCTCCCACTCCATCTCTTCCAACTCACACTTCATCATCCTCTTACACTCCTCTTCTCCCTTTCCCGTCTCTCTTCTCAGTATTCTCAACACACTTTCCATCTCTTTTGTTCTTCCTCTTCCTCCTTTCCTTCTCATTCCTTTTCAATTTTTTCTCTTTCTACTCTTTCTTCCTTCTTCTCTCTCTTTCTCTCTTTTTTTCTCCTTTTTTTACCTTTTTTTACGCTGGCGTCATTTCGACATCAACCTTTTTACCTTTATACCTTCGAACGATTATACCTCCTTCCATCTTTTCTGTTATTTTTTCGGTATCATCCTGTTTTGAACTCGGTTTTTTTCGTGTGTTTGTTCGAGGAGCAGCAGGGATAACGGCGGTCATGCTGACTGTTTTTTCATTGATGTCCATAATGAATGAATGAATATAGATATACAACAAACTCTGTATATCTATCAAATAATTAACATGATGAATCAATTTATTTATGTATTTACGATTTGATTCCCACTATTATCAGTCTGTATCGACCCAAGAGGAAGTGATGAATTACTTCGAACACTACCACCAGAAGGTGATACCGACGGGACTTCTACACCTACACCTACACCTACATCTACATCAACCGGAACGATAAAGTCATTCGTTTGAGCAACCGCGTGAGGTGCCTGTGATCGTGATTGTGAAGACGCCGATGACATCGGAGGCTGGGACGGAGGCATTACATAGTTGCTAGCTAAACCAGTTCCAATACCTTGTTGCTGTAGCTGACTAAGTAACTGTAATAACTCCAACGGATTCGGTTGTTGAATCTGAACTGGAATCTGTGACGGTGCGGTCAATTCAGGCGCTTTACGTAGCGACGTCGAACCTGATTTAACAGATGAGGTGTTGTTGGCGTTGGCGTTGGCGTTGGCGTTGATGTTGGCGTTGGCGTTGGCAGTTGAAATGATTGTTGGTTGAATCGGATCCACACTCTCACCATCATCTTCGATTCCACCACGATTCATCGCACGTTCATTATTCAAATTCAAATTCGAAATCGAAGCGTGTTGTAATTCCTGTGTCTGTGCTTGCATCTGTTGGTCATATTCCGGGTCGTGTGACGGAATGGTCATTTGCTGAACTTGAGTATTTGCCGGACTGCCTTCCACACTTCCATGCCGACTCGAATACTCGTATTCATATTCATTATTGTTGGAATTCACAACCACATCTGTCAGTCCATTCACAAAATTGGGCTTCTTAACTCGCTTGTATTTGCGATACTTCGCGTTATAGATACTAATAATGTCGTCATCAATCAGCGGCGCAATATCTTGCATATTCTTAATATCAGTTTTAATAATATTCATCATATTTTCGGCCGTCATACGTTGGTTTCGATGTAGTGTGAGTTCCACCTGCATCTTTTTCGAAATCTGAGAAAACTGGAGCGAACAAATACGGTGCGATTCGGCGCGTTTTGCCAACTGAAAGTATGTATCCACCGATTTGATAATACCGACAAACACACTTCCAACACCAAGTATAATGTTCATCTGGTCATACTGTAAATCAATACCTGTAATAAACCCAATCGCGCTACTCAATATAATCACGGGAATGTTGATGTAATTCGACCGTGTATTGTATTTCTCATACGACATACGATGAAGTATCGACAACGACTCACATTCTTCCGAATTCTCTTTAAGTAGTCTTTCAAGGTTTGTATTGTATGTTACGGGTTTTGGAGTATAAGACTCATTCTTTGCGCTGTCTTTCGCTGCGGTATCGGTAGCCATATATACTATAACAACCAATAATCTCTATATATCTACTAAGGACATTATAATCTTTTCTAAATAACCGACGATTGACCTCGTGGAAGAATAATTACAAATATGCCGATTGCGATAAACCATAACAAATAACTGATATAAAACACGAATTCGACATCAAAAAAGTTCATGATTTGAACAATAATACCGCTCACGAAAAACAGCATGATGAAATTGTAAAACTTATTATCGAATAATCCCATTCTCGTTGATTGTGGTTTGTTTGTGATTGTGCGGGTTGTTTGTGATTGTTTGTTTGCTTCCTATATACTACATCGGATGTTTATTTATCGATTATCGATTATCGAATCTTATACTCCGTAAATTTGGGGTCGTATGACGATGGAATATCATTTGTAATGACTTCATAGTAGGATAACAACTGAAAATGTTGATAATCGCATACACACCAAACCGGTCGTATCGTTTCTTTCGCGGAATAAAATCCGTTGTATATTGTGTCATACGTCTCTGGCCAAGTATAATCATAGCTATATATACTCTCATATGCCCCGCGACGATACGGCTCTTGTGTTTGTCGGTATTGGTTGATTTGCGTTTCGAAGATGTTTTTCCGTTCTGTATATTTTTTTACGATACTGACATCATAGTCATCATCTTGAAAAACAGTCTTCATATGACCAGTAAAAACCGCGTATCTTGATATGCCTCCTTGCGCATTTTTGGCTTGTTTCGCCTGATTTGCTCCTTTACTCGTATTGTGATAACACGCCCAGTAATATGAATGTTGAAGTGTCGTAAAATAATAAAATGGCCCAAACCGGGCGATGATAGGTTCGCGCTTCAATCCATATATCGAGGTATTTTCCGCATAACAAAGGGTTGAACCGTAGTATAATATAGAAGGAACTTCGATATTTTGAAGGACCGACCTCGAAGAAGTCTCAATACGCTGTAATACTCCCGCCAAAGGATACGCCATAAAAAATTGTATCGCCTCTTCATCAATCGGTAGTGTCATATATTTTTGGTGATTCATGATTTCAGATGAGCACAACCAATACCAATTGTGCGACTTTGTAAGTTCGAGATGTTGCGGAATAATGTGTTCGTTGCGGAAATATTTTTCATAAAAAATAACACATTTACCAGTAAGCTCGTCATGAATATAACCCTTAAACCGAAATTTGCTACTAAATAGACGATTCATTAACGCATCGCATTCTTTTCGTATGTGTTTTTTCGGAGAGTGTTTGTAATAGGGTAATTTACAAAATGAAACCGAATTTTCGTAATAAAATAAAAATTCAAGGAACGGAAGGATGGATAGTGTGTTGATGCGGTATATAATGAGTTCGAAGTCTTTTACTTCGGGGTGTTTTTCTGCGAATTCTTCGATGTCGTATTCAAGTTCATTATCCACGAACTGATACTGGTGATGCGTTGCGCCTTCTTTTACGGTTGTTCCTAATGTTACAATATAATCATGGTTTTGTTGTTGGTCGTTGGAGTCATGCGAGTCATGCGAGTCATGCGAGTCATTATCTGTGTCGGTGTCGGTGTCGGATTGATGTGTCAGACGCGAACGTGAGCGCGAACGTGAGCGTGACCGGGACTTCGACCGTGGGCGTTCCGTTCGCGATGATTCGTCCATTTCGTCGTCAGCTCCTGCCGCTTCCGCTGCCACCGTAAAAATCTCTCGCAACATCTTTTTCTTACCTCTCGCGCCACCATTTATGTAAAACATGTTATAACGTATATAAGAATACTTATAACATATATGTTTATTTGATTTTTGGAATCTTCATTTTAATCGATTCGCGGGTTTTTTCGACACGAGAAGCAAGTAAAAATTCGGTGAGACTAGCTGCCTTTTCGACATCATCCTTATAATAGGTTGATAACGCCGACTTTATCTGGCCGTTATTAAGGGGCGCGCGAATCTTTGTCTTTGAATACACGATACGACCATTTGCGATATCGAAACAGTCAATCTCATTATTGCGCATAACATCTAAAAGCGACTTTGACAACTGTTGATGAATTAGTTTGCGTTTTTTTATTTCCGCGGAGAGCGTGCTTATCTCGTTTTCAACACGAACCCACTGACGCAAATAATCCTTCAGTTGGTCTTTGGTTATACTTGGACCACCTGAACCGGAATTTGATAGTTCTTCTTTTTGTGGTTGGCTAGCAGGAACCAAATCCAAACATACGGGCGGTGACTGTGACGGTGGTTGAACTGGAAGAGGATATTGTTGCTGTTGCTGTTGCTGTTGCTGTGGCTGTGGCTGTGACATCTTGTTGTTAGATTATATCTATAAACTATAAAAAAATGTCTACTTATTTTCGCGGCTTTTGTGCTAAACGAAACGCCGGTTTTCGATGGTCGCATTCTTTATCCAAAATATGAAAATCAACGAGTGACGCATTCCCGCCCGTAATGGCACTCGCAAGACGAGCATTTCCCCATGATTGCGGGGTTTGATTCGGTCGAGACCCGGATGAGTAATATGCGCCTTCGCCCTTCTTCACGATTTGCCTTAATCCTTTAAGCGAACACCCGGTTGCTCGGGACAATTCTCTCGACGGACGTATTTTATCGACATGATACAACGTTGATGCTCTCTCGAGATGTTTAGACGGTTTCGATTTGAATGACCGCATCGCCTTCCGTGTATAATACTTCCCCTGTTTATACAATCTACGTGATTTCGTGAGTTCTTTGCGTTGTCGGGTTCGGTCTCTCCGTGATAATGTGTCCGGCAGATAACGCTTTATGAAATTCATGTGCTCAATATGCGTCTTTCTACAATAATACTCTATTTTATTCTCGTAGAGTATTATATACTACGTTCGCTATCACCACTCACCGCGGATGCTCAAACGTGTTCGTCAAACTCTCATGGCTGATGTCCATAACAATAACAAGAATGCTTCCTATACCGCGGGTTCCGGTGTGGGTGCTTCTTCCATCGCGGTTCGTCGCGCCAAATTGAAGAACTCGGCACCCCCCGTTGCTTCACTTTGCCGGCTTCAACCTGTGCCCGGTAATTCCCGTGCGAATAATGTTTTTATGAAGATGTAGAAATAGAGACAGAGATTCATTTTTTTATATTATAGAAAACAAATTAGTCAATCTACAAATACTATTGTCAGAAATGGTTGTTTTATTAAATCCTCTATTTTTTTTATTTAAAAAAATGTAATGATTGAAATACGCAATATTATGGTTTATTTTTACAATTGGTAGTCCCTTGGTTATCATATGAACCGAAAATGTTTTAACATTTCTGGGTATTACAAAATTTTTCTCATGTCCTGATATCTTAATATTATCACATGTATAAATTTTCAAAAAATTATTATTATCATCAGGTAGATGTTCTGGGTTATAAAAAAATTTATTCAAAAACTGAAATCCTCCAATCATATTTATATTTACATTGTTCAATTTGACAAAATCATCCAAAAACACACGTATATTACAATAAGGTTCTTGAATGTTAATATATTCGTCAATATCAAATAGACCGATATAATCACATTTGTTAAATGCGTATATTGAATGATTTTGCTGTGTTGTTTGTCCGCTTATACCACTAATTTTCAACATATAAGCATATCGCCATTCGAGTAATATCACGATGCGTTCATTTATATATTTTTCCAACAACTTAGGTAATGTATTATCATGTGAATTATCATAAATAATAAACCTCTGTATTCCCAAGTGAATATGGTATTGAATCCATTGTAAAATATATTTGTCTTCACTTTTAACGATGGTTGACATGATTATTTCATTTTCAAAACTAGGATATTTACTTATTTTTGTATTTATTTCTTCATCATTTATCATGAATTTATATATTTCATTCGAATCATACATTATTTCACTATTCAAAGTATATACATGTGTATGATTATGCGGGCAACACTCTATATCAAACGGTATTAACTTATCACCAAGCTTCATTTTAATCATAACTGGTGGTGTTTCACTGGCTATAATAATAACAATATTACCCCTATCATTGTGTAAAATATCATAAATATTATACTTTGGTATATTTATCGGTATGTAAATAGACATGTGTATTTATTATAATAAACATTAATTTTTATATTATTTACTATGTTTCTCATAATGAACTTTACAAAGTGGTAGGTTCGACTCGATATAACAAGAACCGTTTTTCGGAATCCACATCGGTTTTCCGCATGGACAGCCTTTCCGTGGCCCTGATAATAATACGAATGAACATGTTGTTGTCGCTGGATTATGGTGTGAAATAATGACATTTTCGGTATCGGTCGCGGTGGTCGTGGCCTTCCCGCGACGTGTTGGCTTTTTGACGGTGGATGCGGCTGGGAGTGCGGCTGCGGCTGCGGCGTCGGTTTCTAGTTTATTGAAGTGTTTGTTACATAACATCATATCATATTTTTCATTATAAATACAATTCATACGACATGTTGTCGTAGTCGTAGTCGTAGTCGCAGTCGCGGCCGTCGCATTCTTCGCATTATACTCGCATGACACCGCAGGAAGCGCCAACTCAACTGGACTATTTACATACTTGATTTTACTTACATCTGGATATGGATAATACGGAAGTATATTCGGTGTAATCGCGCGACAATAAGCGCACTTTATTTCGTTATAAGATATTTTCGTCGTCTCCAAATTATATGAGCTATTATACAAGACGGTGCTAACATTCGATGATACACTTGAATCCGGTGTATTTTTTACATACGTAGTAATCAACTTGGAGGATACATTTTTAGGCAACATCGAGCATTTTTGGAAGACGACTTCTTTGAAAAGAGGCACATAGTTAAATTTGTGGCCGCATTTTAATGTAATATGGTCCTTTCGTAGAATTTCATCCGTGATTAAACATCTCTCGACAGGCTTATCTTCAATTTCAAGAACTACGGCTGATGCCGACGCCGATGCCGATGCCGACGCCCCGGTTTTGTTGGCTGTTATACCTTTCAACTCTTTGAAAAAATCAATATCGCCTTCAATTTCGTAAATAACATTCATGGTCGGACTTATTATGCGCGGTCGTAATCGTTTATGAATATAACATCGTGATTTTTTTATATTCATATATTTCATATCAATCCTAGTCCTGGTCGTAGTCGTATTCGTAGTATAAAAAAGAAAAGGGGCAAAGGCAAAGTGATGGTTTCAAAAAGCGTTTGGGGTCCATGTGTGTGGTATTTATTTCATACGTTGGCATATAAGGCTTTTCCCGAAAATTTCGCTGAAATAAAAAACGACCTAATCCAGTATATACAACGTATCTGTGCCAATCTACCGTGTCCTGAATGCACGCAACATGCGACCGATTATATGAAACAACATGCGCGGATTCTCTCCGCGATAACAACAAAAGAACAACTCCATTATTTCCTCGTGGATTTTCATAATGCGGTAAATGTGCGAAAGCAAAAAGCGAAATTCACATATGAAGAAGCCAATAAGAAATACGCGCTGGCAAAAACGGGGGATATCGTTCAGTACTTTTTCCGGATTTACGGCGAGCGATCGAATGGAGGCAACCTGAAAATGTTCGTCAATGGATTTCAAAAACAAATACTGCTGTCTGATTTTTCGGGGTGGATGGTGCGAAATTACACTAAATTTCACCCGTGAATTATAAGTCCTGTATCACCTGTCCATTCTTATACACAGAACACTTGAACGTCTGGTTTTGCGGACGCTTACACACTACATTATTGCTCGTGAGGTCGTTGAAGAAGAGCAGGCTCTCGAACTTATTGAATTTCAGTAAGAAATACCAGATCGCGCCGAGAGATAAACCGACAATACCGCCGATGGTGATACCGCGTGGCACCGTGCAAAAATATTGGAGTTTCACATACGCATCAACCGCGAATATACTCACGATGGCACCGACCATCCAGAAATTGATTTGGTTATTCGACAACATTGGCAATAATAAATACATCAGCGTAAAACAAATAAACATGCTATTGTAATTAGGAACGTTGTAACGATTGGGTATAAGAGGAAACTCAACTAAATTACAAATGGGGCCTTCGTTGTCGAGTGGCTCGCTTCCGATAACCATACTTACCATATAATTTATGACCGACGCAATAAGAACACCACCTAGATATATCAACCCCTTAATGTTCTGGTTGAATATCGAAACGAGAACAAGAAACGTCCCTAAAAATAAGGGGGCGAATATACTGAATATTTGAACAATATTTGAAAATGTAAGTTGTAGTGTCATTTTATTATCGTTATATAATCATAGTATTTTAATATGAATACAATTGATATAGAAAGATGACGCGTTATAATATAGTATCTGCGTATCTGCGTATCTGCGTATAAAATGGGCATTCCAAGTTACTTTTCAAATATTGTAAAACGACACAAATCAATCATTAAACGACTGGCAGGCTTGCCGCGAATTCATAATCTATACATGGACACGAATGGTCTTATCTATGACGCGGTTCGCGTGGTGGGGTCGAACCGTGGTATATCCAACGACGAATACGAGGCGCTCATTATCACCACTGTTTGTAACAAAATCGACGAGTATTTCGCGTTGTTTCGTCCATCGAATAAAATCATGATTGCGTTTGACGGAGTCGCGCCTGTTGCTAAACTGAATCAACAACGCGAACGCAGGTATAAGTCGTGGTTTACTTCAGTTGTGGAAGATACGATTACTCGAAAAAATGCTTTGCTTGACCCATTCGCCCGTGACTCCACCACCTCTGTTGCGGCTAGCAGTCATAAACCATGGAATACATCGTCGATCACGCCGGGAACTGCTTTTATGACAAAACTAAATATTCGCATGAATGACTATTGTAAAGTAAAAGCACGTGAGAACGGTAATCGCGTCGCATATATCTACTTCGGAAGCGATGTTGCGGGGGAAGGTGAGCATAAAATCTTCGAATATATTCGCGAAAATGCGGAGTATCACCGAGATACAACGACCTTAATATATGGATTAGATGCTGATTTGATTATGCTCTGTTTGAACCATCTACACATCTCTCAGAATATCTATTTGTATCGCGATACGCCAGAATTTATTCAATCGTTGGATAGCACACTTTCAAGTAACGAACAGTATTATATTGACATTCCCGAATTTGCGTGTTCATTAGAGGCGGTTATGCGCGAAGAAACGAAACATAACGGTATTGCGGCGGATGCGGCGGATGCGGCCGATGTGGCGACGGCGACTCCGACAGCAGGCATGAAGACCCCGTATATATCCGATACGACGACGAAGCCTGCCGCGACCACCAGCACTGGTGTTGTGGCTGTATCAAAAATAACACCATCGGTCATATCAGCAATCGATGATTATATCGTCATGGCGTTTATGCTTGGGAACGATTTTATGCCGCACTTTCCTTCTTTGAATTTGAGAACCAACGGAATGACCGTGCTACTTCAGACCTACGCGAACATGTTGAAAAATCATAAAGACGGACTCTTGGTTTCGAGAGTTTCTGGTCGCCCCACAATCATATGGAAGAATATGCGAACATTTATCGGATTACTCGCAGAGACCGAACATAATCGGTTTATGAATGAACATAAAACGCGTGACCGGCAAAGCAAGATGAAATACGGTGGCGGTGGCGGTGGCGGTAGCGGTGCTTGGACTAATAATAATAATAAGAATAAATCCGGAAAGGATAACGATGAAGTTACTACGAAACAGCCACCAGTTGTTGATGCCGTCGTCGTCGATATTCGCGAACTTACGAA
>Ga0172376_10007018_pt1 | contig 12078 bp, 10 predicted proteins | sample Lak35m_FD_121114 | JGI IMG/M metagenome (GOLD analysis project Ga0172376, IMG submission 121114) | Freshwater microbial communities from Kabuno Bay, South-Kivu, Congo - kab_092012_35m | ecosystem: Environmental > Aquatic > Freshwater > Lake | place: Democratic Republic of the Congo: South-Kivu...
CGTTGAGCCAGACCTCCCAGCCCAGGCCCCAGGCGCCCAGCGTGGGGTTCTCCCAGTCGTCCTCGACGAAACGGATGTCGTTCTTCTTCAGGTCGAAGCCCAGGGCTTCGAGCGAGCCCAGGTACAGCTCCAGGATGTTGGCCGGCGCGGGCTTGAGCACCACCTGGTACTGGTAGTAGTGTTGCAGGCGGTTGGGGTTCTCGCCGTAGCGGCCATCTTTGGGGCGCCGGCTGGGCTGCACATAGGCGGCCTTCCAGGGCTCGGGGCCGATGGCGCGCAGGAAGGTGGCGGTGTGGCTGGTGCCGGCACCCACTTCCATGTCGTAGGGCTGGAGCAGGGCACAGCCCTGTTGGTCCCAGTAGGACTGCAGGGTCAGGATGATTTGCTGGAAGGTCAACATGCGGTTGCGGCCGGCGCAGGGCGCGGGCCCCGAGGGGGCTGAAGGGTGGAACCCGGCCGCGGCCAGAGGGCGCGCCGGGCAAAGCTTGGATTTTACGGGTCGCCGGCTCAGAGGCTGAGAGGGAACTGGGCGTGGCCCAAAGGGCGCTCCAAAGCGCCGTCTGCAAGGCGCCAAGCACAGCCGTAGCGCGGGCTACGGCGCGCATTGGCAACGCCGCAGGCGGTGGTTTGGGGTATCCAGGCGGGCATGACCGACTTCCTCTCAGCCTCTCAGCCTCTCAGCCTCTCAGCGGCGGCGCTGGCGGACGGCGCGCCGGCGCAGGCCCACCACGAGCGCCACCACGCCCAGGCACAGCCCCCACACCGGCCACAGCCCCCAGCGGCTGGCCCAGCGGGCATACGGCGTGAGGCCTTCTCGCCCCTCCACCCGGGCCACCAGCCGGCCCTGCGTCAGGCGCGGCAGCTGGTGGGTGACCACCCCGCGGTGGTCGATGGCCGCGGTCGCACCGGTGTTGGTGGCGCGCAGCATGGGCCGGCCCAGTTCGAGCGCGCGCAGCCGCGAGATCTGCAGGTGCTGGTCGATAGCCACCGTGTCGCCGAACCAGCCGATGTTGCTGAGGTTGACCAGCACGGTGGGCGCGCTGGCTGCATCGCGGAAGCCGGCGGCCAGCTCTTCGCCGAACAGGTCTTCATAGCAGATGTTGGCGGCCACACGCTGGCCGGCCCAGGCCCAGGGGACCTGGCCCAGTGCACCCCGGCTGAAGTCGCCCAGGGGGATGCGCATGAGGTCGGTGAACCAGCGGAAGAAGGGGGGAATGAACTCGCCGAAGGGCACCAGGTGGTGTTTGTCGTAGCGGTAGAAACCGTCGCCCGGCAGCGTGCCGGGCAGGCGCGCGGCCGCTGTGGCTGCCGCGGCGGGGGTGATACCCCAGGCCGAATTGGTGTAACCGGCCTCGAAGCTGCCCAGCGGCAACCCCAGCAGCGCCGCCACTGGCGCGGCGCCAGCCGGCTGGCGCCCCAACTGTTCGAGCAGGGGCTGCCAGAAGTCACTGCCCGCCTGCTGCGGCAGCAAGGGCACCGCCGTTTCGGGCGCTACCACCAGTTGCGGCGCATCGGCCGCTTCGAGGGCGGCCATCATCTGCTGCGGGTACCAGCGCAACGCCGTGGCCAGGCCAGTGCCGGGTTCGAACTTCTGGTCCTGCGGGATATTGCCCTGCAGCAGCCACACGTGCAGCAACCCGGCGGCACGGGTCTCGCGCAGGCCGTGTTCGCGCCAGGCCGCTCCGCCCAGCACGCTGACCCACAACACCAGCACCCCCACGGCGGCCAGCACGGCGCGCCAGCCCTGCGGCCACCAGCGGGCCGATTGCACCGCGCCCGCCACACGGCCTTTGGGCTGGCCCGCTGCCACCAGGCCGCCCAGCCACTGGGGCAGCAACACGGCCAGGCTGTAGGCCAACAGGGCTGCCAGCGCTCCCATGCCGTACACCCCCACCCAGGGCGCCCAGGCGGCCATCAGGTCGACCTGCGCATACCCTCCCGCGCCCCAGGGAAAGCCGGTGAACAAGCGCCCGCGCAGCAACTCGGCCAGCGTCCAGAGCGCGGCAAACAGCAGGCCCTGCTGCACCCGCGACCGCGGGGCCCAGAGCGCCAGCAAGCCAGCCGCCAGGGCGTAGTACAGGGCCAGGGCGCCCGCCAGTGCCAGCACCGCCAGCACCGCCAGCCAGGCCGGCAGCCCCCCGTAGGTGTGCATGGACACGAACAGCCACCAGAAGGTGCCGGCCAGCCAGGCGGTGGCGAACACCCAGCCCCGCCAGGCGGCCTGGCGCACCCGGTGCACGTGGCGCAAAGACCAGGCCAGCAAAGCCAGCGAACCGATCTGCAAGGCCGCACTGGGCTGGCCCGCCTGCAGCCCCGGCGGTACCCAGGCCGGCCACGGCCAGGCCAGCGACGCCGCCTGCAGCCCGCCCGCGAGCAGGCAGACCAGGAACCACAGCCCGGCACTGCCCCGGGCTTCACGCCCCGGGGGCAGGCCACTGAGAGCGGAAAACGTGGATGGCGTGTGCAGGTTGCCGAACAGGCTGCGCATGGGGCAGGGGCTGCGTCGTGCCGGTCAGGCTTCGGCCGGCACCGGCATCACCTTGAACCACTTGACCGCGCCGCCCTTGCTGTGCAGCACGACAAAACGCAGGCCCTCCAGGTCGTGCACCTCGCCACGCCGGGGCACATGCCCCATGGTGTGGGCGATCAGGCCGCCGATGGTGTCAAACGCTTCCACGTCCAGTGCCAGGCCGAAGGATTCGTTGAGCCGCTCGATACCGGTGTCACCGCTGACGCGCCAGGTGCCGTCGGCCAGGGCAAAGATGTCGCCGTCGTCCTCCGCCACATCGAATTCATCCTCGATTTCACCGACGATTTCTTCCAGTACGTCTTCGATGGTGATCAGGCCGGCCACGCGGCCGAACTCGTCGATGACGATGGCCAGGTGGTTGCGGTTGCCGCGGAACTCGCGCAGCAGGTCGTTCAGACCCTTGCTCTCGGGAACGAAGGTGGCCGGGCGCAGCAGGGCGCGGATGTTGAGTTCGGGCGCGCGCTGAAGCTTGAGCAGGTCTTTGGCCAGCAGGATGCCGATGATGTTTTCGCGCTCGCCCTCGTACACCGGAAAACGCGAGTGCGCGGTGTCGATCACCAGGTGCAGCAGTTCGTCGAAGGGTGCATCGATGTCGAGCACGTCCATGCGCGGGGCTGCCACCATCACGTCACCGGCTGTCATGTCGGCGATGCGGATCACGCCTTCGAGCATGACGCGCGATTCGGCGTTGATGATGTCGTTGTCCTCGGCTTCCGCGAGGGTCTCGATCAGCTCGTCCTTGGAATCGGGCCCGGGGTGGATGAACTCCGCGAGCTTTTGCAGGAAACCACGTTTGTCTTCATGCCGCAGGCTGCGCTGCGGCCCCGGACTGGGGGGTTGGTCGGCCACTGGTGTAGGGGGATGGTTGCAACAGCGCGCAAGGATACCCCAAGGGCCTGACCGCCGCACCCGGGCGGGTGTCAGCCCTCGCGGCCGCCCAGCCGCATGGCCTGCAAAAGGGCCAGCGCGTGGCGAAAGTGCTGCGCCTGTGCCTTGAGCTGGTAATTGGTCAGCGCCAGCTGCTCGTTGATGAACTCGGTCACACGGGAATCGAAATCGGCCGGCGGCAGGCGCAGGTGGGCCTCGGTCTCTGAACCGTCGCGCTCGATCACGGCGCCGCCCTTGCGGGCGATGCGCAGCATGGCGGTGTTTTCCGACAGGGCATGGATGAACAGCTGGCTCACCCCTTCGTTGCGTGCGTGCATAACGGCGCGCTCGAACAGCCGCGCACCATAGCCCCGGCCACGCGCCTGACGCGCCACCGAAACGCCGAACTCGGCGCAGCTGCGGCAGGCCGGGTCGACCGAATACGCCAGGTGGGCCATGGCAATGAGTTCGAGCTTGCGGTTGAAGATGCCGAACAGCTCGTCACGCTCGAAGCGAAGACCGTCCACATAGCGGCCGATCTGCTCGTCATTGGCCGCATAGCCAAAGCGCAGGTAGCGGTCGTGCGGGTCCAGGGCCAGCAGGTGCGTCCGCACCGTTTCTCGGTGAGACGGTCCAATGGAGCGGATGGGCACGCTGCCCAGCACGCCCGATGCTTCGGGCCGGGCGGTCACAGTCGGCCCAGAACCGGCCGCGGCGTGGGCGGCGTCTTCAGGGGCGATGGGCAAGAGGTCGGCGGGGTCCATGGGTCGAATATAAGGGTTTACCCCATATCACCTCAGGCCCAGGGGCCTTCGCACCATGAAAAACGACCGCAATGTGCCATTTGACGGGGTGAACGGACGTCCGGGTGTTGCGCCGCAACAAAAACAGCCCCCCTCAGACCGGCAAGGCGGTGGTGCTTTTGACGCGGTCCATGACGAAGCTGGTCTTGCAGTCCTGCACGCTGGGATGTTTGAGCAGGGTCTCCATCATGAAACGCGAATAGGCCGCCATATCGGCCACCACCAGGCGCAGCTGGAAGTCCATTTCGCCGGTCAGCGCGGCGCATTCCACCACTTCGGGCCAGTTCAGCACGCTGGCGCGGAACTCGTCCATGGGATTGCGCTTGGCCGCGCCACTGTGTTTTTCCAGCCGCACGTTCACATAGGCCGTGAGCCCCAGGCCCACGGCCTCGGGCTGCACCAGGGCCACATAGCGGTGGATCACGCCGCTGTCCTCCAGCCGCTTGACCCGGCGCAACACGGCGCTGGGAGAGAGGCCGACGGCGTCGGCGATCTGGTCGTAGGTGGCGCGACCGTCTGCCTGAAGGCTGCGCAGGATGTGGCGATCGAGCTTGTCCAATGCTTGCATGAATGTCATTTTGCAGGAATCCTGCATTCAGATCCGGCGGCACGCCCCATTTCGCAATCTTCGTGCGACCCTGAGCACCTACAGTGGCGCTTTCCCCCGAACACACACAGGAGACAGCCATGAACGCAGCTTTGCCCGAGTCCGTCGCCCAGACCGCCCAGACGTGGGAAAACCCCATGGGCACCGACGGTTTCGAGTTCATCGAGTACGCCGCCCCCGATCCGGTGGCCATGGGCCAGCTGTTCGAGCGCATGGGCTTCAAACCGATCGCGAAGCACCGCCACAAGAACGTGACGCTGTACCGCCAGGGCGGCATCAACTTCATCATCAACGCCGAGCCGGACAGCTTCGCGCAGCGCTTTGCGCGCCTGCACGGCCCCAGCGTCTGCGCCATCGCCTTCCGCGTGCAGGACGCCAAGGCCGCCTACGAACGCGCCATCAGCCTCGGCGCCTGGGGCTACGCCAACGCCGCCGGCCCCGGCGAGCTGAACATCCCGGCCATCAAGGGCATCGGCGACTCCATCATCTATTTCATCGACCGCTGGCGCGGCAAGAACGGCGCGAAGGAAGGCGAGATCGGCAACATCGGCTTCTACGACGTCGACTTCTACCCCCTGCCCGGTGCCGAGCTGAACCCGGCGGGCCACGGCCTGACCGTGATCGATCACCTCACGCACAACGTGCACCGCGGCCGCATGGCCGAGTGGGCCGGCTTCTACGAGCGCATCTTCAACTTCCGCGAGGTGCGCTACTTCGACCTGGAAGGCCAGCAGACCGGCATCAAGAGCAAGGCCATGACCAGCCCCTGCGGCAAGATCCGCATCCCCATCAACGAAGAGGGCAACGACAAGGCCGGCCAGATCCAGGAGTACCTGGACCGCTACCAGGGCGAGGGCATCCAGCACATCGCGCTGGCCTCGACCAACCTGTACGACACGGTGGATGCGCTGCAGATGGAGGGCCTGAAGCTGCTGAGCACCAGCGAGACCTACTACGAGCTGCTGCCCCAGCGCATCCCGAACCACGGCGAGGACATCGAAGCGCTCAAGGCCCGCAACATCCTCGTGGACGGCGCCCCGGGCGAGCTGCTGCTGCAGATCTTCAGCGAGAACCAGCTCGGCCCCATCTTCTTCGAGTTCATCCAGCGCAAGGGCAACCAGGGCTTTGGCGAAGGCAACTTCAAAGCCCTCTTTGAGACGATGGAGCTGGACCAGATGCGCCGCGGCGTGCTGAAAGCCTGACATGGCCGTCGAACCCGTTGTCTACGGCGCCAGCGAGCGCCCACCGCGCGGCGATTACGCCCGCGCGCGCGACGACTACACCTGCACCCAGAACTGGTCGGCCTACACCGAGGCGGACCACACCACCTGGCGCCGCCTCTTTGAACGCCAGCGCGCCTTGCTGCCCGGCCTGGCCTGCGATGCGTTCGTCCAGGCCCTGCCCTGGCTGGGCACGCCCGACCGCATCCCGCGCTTCGAGGACATCAACACCCGCCTCTGGGCCGCCACCGGCTGGGAAATCGTGGCGGTGCCGGGCCTGATTCCGGAGCGACCCTTCTTCGAACTGCTGGCGAACCGGCGCTTTCCGGTCACCGACTGGATCCGCACACCCGAGGAGTTCGACTACGTGGTCGAGCCCGACGTCTTCCACGACCTGTTCGGCCACGTGCCGCTGCTGTTCGACCCGGTGTTCGCCGACTACGTGCAGCGCTACGGCCAGGGTGGGCTGAAGGCGCACGACCTGGGCGCGGGCGAGCTGCTCTCGCGCCTGTACTGGTACACCATCGAATTCGGCCTGATCCGCCAGCCCGATGGCCTGCGCGCCTACGGCGCCGGCATCCTGAGTTCGGCCGGCGAACTGCGCCACAGCGTGACCAGCCCGCGTGCGCGGCGCATCGCACTCGAGCTGCAGCGTTGCATGCGCACGCGCTACAAGATCGACGACTACCAGGCCACCTACTTCGTCATCGACAGTTTCCAGCAGCTGTTTGACCTGACGGCGCCGGACTTCACCCCGCTCTACGCAGCGGTGCGCGCGCTCGGCGACCTGGCGGCCGACGCCAGCATCGCCAGCGACGTGTCCATCACCGTGGGGTGATAGGCCATGGCCACGTGCGGCACGCCGTCCAGGTGGCGGTTGTCCGCGCCGGCCAGGGTCGCGGTGCTGGCCGGGAACACGATGTTGTCGGCGTTGGAATACCAGCACAGGAACGGCGGACGGGGCTGACCAGCCTCGCGCGCGGCCAGCGCCCGCAGCCAGTCGCCCCCGATCTGCATCTGCCGACCGTTGGTGACATGGCTGAATTGCGCCAGCCAGGTGCCGTGGTGCGGTGTGCCGATGGTCACCACGCCGCATACGCGATCGGCCGCGCCCGGCGTGGCCGCCAGCCAGGCTCGGGCCGCGAGCCCGCCCATGCTGTGACAGACCAGCAACGGGGGCCGGCCGGTGAGCCGCTCGGCCCGGCGCACCGCGTCGTCGATCAGCGGCACATAGTCGTCGATGGAACCGAACACCGGCTCCAGATTGACCGTCGTCCAGGGCAGGCCACGGCGCTGCAACGCACGCAGCCAGGGTAGCCACAGACCGCGGTTGCACACAAAGCCGTGCACCAGCACCGCGGCTGTCGCGCCGGGTGCTGAAGCCACTTGCTCGTCGGGCAGACTGCGCCAGCGAAAGGGCTGACGCCACGAGAACACCTTGGGCGCAACCCGCACCTCGGCCCACCAAGCGCGCAGCCAGCGCGCCGGGCTTAGCCGGGGCGCAGGGTCATCGCGATTGACGACCTGCATCACACCGAACTCAATCGCCAGCACCAACGCGTAGCCCTGCAGCAGGCCGACAACGCCCACCCAGGCCCACAGCGGCGACTGCGCGTGCCACGCACCCCACCACATGGCAGCGCCCAGCACTGCCCCCAGCGAAACACCTTGCTGCAGACGGGCCAGAGGGGAGGCAATGTGGACCGGCGCGACAGAAATGGGAGCCATAGGCACACTATCGCATGTCCAAGACCGTGCCCAGGGCGGTGCGGTAGAGCACCACACCTAGCCGGCTCCGCCAGCCCGGCCTAGACTGACACACATGGACCGCCCCTCCGAATCGCCAGCCGCTGAACGTATCCGGCACCAGCTCGACCGCGTGGCCCACTTGCGCAAACAGGCGCACCAGGCAGGGCTGGCGGCAGCGGTGCACCAGGTTAAACAGCTGCAGGCCCGGCGCTTTCGGGCCACTTACGCCGACTTCCTGGCCGATCGTCGCCACACGGCGGCCACGGCTTTTTTTCTAGATGAGCTTTACGGCGAACACGACTTCTCGCAGCGCGATGCCCAGTTCGCCCGCATTGCTGGCGCCATTGAACGGTTGTTCCCCGATGCCGTGGCCGATCTGGCGGTGGACCTGGCCGAAACCCATGCACTGACCGAGACACTGGACCACGCGCTCGCCAGCCACTGGCTGGCGCTGGACGGCGATTTCGCCTACGCCGAGCAATATGTGCACTGCTGGCGCCTGACCGGGGAACGCGAACAACGCCAGCGCCAGTTGGCCGTCGTGCTGCACATGGGCGCCGAGTTGCAACGCCTGACGCGCATGAAATCCCTGCTGCTGGCCCTGCGCCTGATGCGCGCGCCCGCCCAGGCCGCCGGACTCTCCGCCCTGCAACAGTTTCTCGAACGCGGCTTCGCCGCTTTCGCGACCATGGGCGATGCCACCCGCTTCCTCAAAGCGATTGCTGAACGCGAGCAACGCTGGATCGACACCCTGTTCGATGCCGAACTGGCGGCGGCTCACCATGCCCTGACCCTGGAGCTGCAGCGCGTCTGACGGCCCTTCATCGCTGTGCTTTGGGTGACAGCGGCCTAGGGCTGCCCCTGTGTGAGGTCGCCGCGCCAGCGGCCAGAATGCGAAATCCCTTCACCTCTGCGGCGAAACATGAACCGACCCTGGCTGGCCCACTACCCTCCCGGCGTTCCGCACGACGTCGATCCCTCACAGTACCGTTCATTGGCAGCCTTGCTCGAAGAATCGCTGCGGCAGAACGCCAAGCACCCGGTGTCGGTGTGCATGGAGCGCTGGATGAGCTACGCCCAGCTGGACGCCTACAGCAGCGCGCTGGGTGCCTGGCTGCAGGCGCAGGGCCTGGAGCCAGGCACCAGGGTGGCCGTCATGCTGCCCAACATTCCGCAGTTCCTGGTCACCATGGCGGCCATCCTGCGGGCGGGTTACACGGTCGTGAACGTCAACCCACTCTACACCGCACGCGAGCTCGAGCACCAGCTCAAAGACTCGGGCGCCGAAGCGATCGTCATCCTCGAGAACTTCTGCCACACCCTGGAAGAAGTCATCGACCACACACCGGTCAACCATGTCGTGGTCGCCAGCATGGGCGATCTGCTGGGTTTCTGGTACGGCCGCTGGATCACGTTCGCCGTGCGGCACCTCGCCAAAATGGTGCCCGTCTACCGCCTGCCGCTCAGCGGTTCAAGGGGGCAACGCCAGATCATCACCTTCCGTCAGGCCCTTGCCGACGGCGGTGCGCGCAGCCTCAAGCCCAGTCAGGCCACGGGCGAGTCGGTCGCCTTCCTCCAGTACACCGGCGGCACCACCGGCCTGTCCAAAGGCGCGGTACTCACCCACCGCAACGTCATCGCCGCCATCTTGCAGGCCGAGGCCTGGTTCAAACCGGCGCTCGGCCGCGTGCCCAACGTGCACCAGACCAACAGCATCGCCGCCCTGCCGCTGTATCACATCTTCGCCCTCACCCTCAGCCTGCTGAGCATCCGGTGGGGCGCGCACATGACCCTGGTGCCCAATCCGCGCGATGTACCCGGCTTCATCGCCACCCTCAAGCGCCGCCCCTTCCACCTGCTGCCGGCCGTCAACACGCTGTTCAACGCGCTGCTGCAGGACCCGCAGTTCCGCCAGATCGATTTTTCGAGCCTGCTGTTCGGCCAGGCTGGCGGCATGGCGGCGTCGGAGGCCACCGCCAAACACTGGCTTCAAGTGACCGGCAGCCCCATGATCGAAGGCTGGGGCATGAGCGAAACCTGCGCCATCGGCACCAACAACCCGGTCACCAGCCGCGAGTTCAGCGGCACCATCGGCCTCCCGCTGCCGGGCATCACCATTGCCATCAAGGACGACGAAGGCAACAGCCTGCCCATCGGGGCTTCCGGCGAAATCTGCATCCACGGGCCCAACGTCATGGTCGGTTACCACAACCAGCCAGAAGAGACCGCCAAGGCCTTCACCCCGGACGGTTTCATGCGCACCGGCGACGTCGGCATCATGGACGCGCGGGGCTTCACCCGCATCGTCGACCGCAAGAAGGACATGATCCTGGTATCCGGCTTCAACGTGTTCCCGAACGAACTGGAACAGGTCATCGCCAGCTGCCCCGGGGTGCTCGAGTGCGCAGCCATTGGTGTGCCCGACGAAAAACAGGGCGAGGCGGTCAAGGTGTTCATCGTGCGCAGCGATCCCATCCTGCGCGAAGAAGACGTCGCCCGCTATTGCAACGACAACCTCACCGGCTACAAGCGCCCGAAGTACATCGAGTTCCGCGACGAACTGCCCAAGACCAACGTCGGCAAGATCCTCCGGCGCGAACTGCGGGCACCGCGTTGAGCACCAGCGCACGGCCGCACGCGCCCGTGGGTTCGGCAGACACCCTGCTCGCCGCCGGCATCACGGTGTTCGAGCGCGGCTGGCTGTCTGCCAACAACATCCTGCTGCAGGGTGACGGACCCACGGCGCTGGTGGACAGCGGTTACGCATCGCATGCCGCGCAGACCGTTGCCCTGGTCGAGCACACCCTGGCAGGACAAGCGCTGGACCTGCTGCTCAACACCCACCTCCACAGCGACCACTGCGGCGGCAACGCGGCACTGTCAAGGCAGTACCCCGGGCTGCAGGTGCTCATCCCGCCCGGTCAGGCCGAGGCCGTGCAGCAATGGGATGAAGACGCCCTCACCTACCGCCCCACCGGGCAGCACTGTCCGCGCTTCACCGCGCATGGCATCCTGCGGCCCGGAACCCAGATCCGCCTGGGAAGCAGTCTCTGGGACATCCACGGCGCCAAAGGACACGCCCCCCACTCGATCGTGCTGCACCAAGCCGAGCACCGCCTGCTGATTTCAGCCGATGCGCTGTGGCAGAACGGCTTTGGCGTCGTCTTTCCGGAGCTTGAAGGCGTAGCGGCCTTCGAAGAAGTGGCCGAAACACTGGACCTCATTGAAGCCCTGGCCCCCACCACCATCATCCCCGGACACGGTGCGGTGTTTCAAGATACCAAGCCCGCCCTGAGCCGTGCACGCACCCGCCTGGAACAGTTCGCCCGGGCCCCAGACAAGCATCATCGCTACGGGATGAAAGTGCTCATCAAATTTCGCCTGCTTGAATGGCAGCGGATCGAGCGGGATGCGCTGCAACACTGGGCTGCCAACACCCCGTACCTGCGCGCCAGCATGCCCGAGCACCCGGAAGACGCCATCCGCTGGCTGGATGACATGCTGGCGGAACTGGAACGCTCGGGCGCTTTAGAGCGGCAGGACACCACCATCATCAACCGTTGATACGCCGTGCCGCGTGTCAACAGAGCGCGCACCCGCAGAACAGCGCTCCCCCCCAAAAGCGGACGGCAAAAAGCCCAAACCCCCAGCCTCTGTAGAGAGACTGGGGGTTTGGGTGGCTTGTAAGAGCCTGACGATGACCTACTTTCACACGGGAACCCGCACTATCATCGGCGCAAAGGCGTTTCACTGTCCTGTTCGGGATGGGAAGGAGTGGGACCACCTCGCTATGGTCGTCAGGCATAACTTGTTGACGGGCTGTGCGTTGCACAGCCGGTCGAATTCATAGAGTCTGGAATCAGCTGGTATTTTTTGACTGCTGCCAACGTGCCGATCCTTGTGATCGACTGGGCATAAGACATTTGAACTTGATGATGTTCATCAAAGTTATAGGGTCAAGCCGCACGAGCAATTAGTATCAGTTAGCTTAACGCATTACTGCGCTTCCACACCTGACCTATCAACGTCCTGGTCTTGAACGACTCTTTAGGGGGGTCAAGCCCCCGGCAGATCTCATCTTGGAACGAGTTTCCCGCTTAGATGCTTTCAGCGGTTATCTCTTCCGCACTTAGCTACCCGGCAATGCCACTGGCGTGACAACCGGTACACCAGAGGTGCGTCCACTCCGGTCCTCTCGTACTAGGAGCAGGCTTCCTCAAATCTGCAGCGCCCACGGAAGATAGGGACCAAACTGTCTCACGACGTTTTAAACCCAGCTCACGTACCTCTTTAAATGGCGAA
>Ga0172376_10007019_pt1 | contig 12077 bp, 11 predicted proteins | sample Lak35m_FD_121114 | JGI IMG/M metagenome (GOLD analysis project Ga0172376, IMG submission 121114) | Freshwater microbial communities from Kabuno Bay, South-Kivu, Congo - kab_092012_35m | ecosystem: Environmental > Aquatic > Freshwater > Lake | place: Democratic Republic of the Congo: South-Kivu...
CGTTACACGACGATTCAGAACTGGGCCAACAACATCTACAACCTGGTGACCAAGCGGGCCGTCGCACATGAGGACGCCCTCATGGAATGGGTCGACGGCAACCTCGGTAGCCGGCTCACGATGAAATACCCGGCCGTCTACATGGTCGGCAAGGGTGCCCGGGCCGAGATTCTGTCGATCGCGTTCGCGGGCAAGGGCCAGCATCAGGACGCTGGCGGCAAGGTCGTGCACGCGGCCCCCTACACCACCAGCCGTATCATTTCGAAGTCGATTTCGAAACATGGCGGCCGGTCGAGCTATCGCGGCCTCCTGAAAGTGGCCGACGGGGCCTACGGTTCGAAGTCGAACGTCGTCTGCGACGCTCTGATTCTCGACCCGCAAAGCCGTTCCGACACTTATCCCTATATCGAAATCGACGAGGACGACGTGAAGATCGGTCACGAAGCCTCGGTTTCGAAAATCGGAGAGGAACAACTGTTCTACCTGCAGAGCCGGGGACTCAGCGAAGCTGAAGCCTCGACCCTGATCGTCAACGGTTTCATCGAGCCGCTCGTGAAGGAATTGCCGATGGAATACGCCGTGGAAATGAACAAGCTCATCGAGCTGCAGATGGAAGGTTCGGTCGGCTGATCCGGCCGGGCTTTGCCGCCGAACGGACGTCGTCACCGTGTCTCGCGACTGATTCTCGGGGGTCGGGTGGCCGGTGACGGCGTTTTTTCCGCTCGTGCGAAGCGAACGAACGAGAGTTGGCGACTCATCCCGGGAACGTATCCGAACATCGTATCCAAGGTCAGATCATCTCATGAGCACTGCTGTGGCTTCTCCCAACTCGATGGCATCTCTTGAGTTCGGCGAATTTCTCAATTCCGTTGCGAACGAGCCGGCCTGGTTGACCGATCGGCGGCGAGCGGCTTTCGAATCCTTCGGCACCACACCCTGGCCGAACGCCCGCGACGAAGAGTGGCGGCGCACCGACATCCGGGCTTTCCGCCTGAATGCCTTTGACCTGATCCGGCCATCCGCAGCCGCCACGCTCGAAGATCTCGACGAAGTCAGCCCGATTCGTGATACCCTTGAGGCCTCGTACGCCACCGGCATCGTGCAGATCGGCGGCCAGACGACCCAGCCGGCCGACCTGATCAAGCTGGGCAAGGCGACCCTGATGGACTTCCACGGATTCGCCCAGGCCTCTCCGGACGTGCTCGAAAAGCACCTCTTCCGCACCGTCAGCCCGAACGAAGACGCTCTTTCGGCCCTGCACGCAGCCATGTTCCGTGGCGGCATCGTGCTTTACGTTCCCAAAGGCGTCAAGGTCGGCAATCCGCTGTACGCCCTTTCCGCGATGACGGCCCGGCATCGGATCGACGCCTCGAACACGCGGGTGATTCTGGAAGACGGAGCCGGAGCGACGCTGGTGCATGACCTCGTCAGCACGTCGTCGGGCGAAACGGCCGCTCCAGGGCTGCACCTGGGAGCCGTCGAAATCGTCGTCGGCAAGAACGCGCACCTGAAATACGTCCGGATCCAGAATTGGGACGACCAGACCTGGCACTTCAGCCGCGAGCGGGCGACCGTGGGCGCGGGCGGTTCGATTCAGTGGACGATCGGCGGCCTTGGCTCACGGCTTTCGAAAGTCAACCAGGAGACGGCCCTGGCTGGCTCGAAGGCTTCGGCTCAAGTCAACGGCGTGATGTTCACGACCGGCAAGCAGCACCTGGCCTATTTCACGCGGCAGGATCACCAGGCCGAAAACACGACGAGCGACCTGCTGTACAAGGGCGGTCTGACCGGCAAGAGCCGCACGGTCTGGAAGGGCATGATTCGGGTCGAGCCAGGCGCCCAGAAGACCGACGCCTATCAGAAGAACGACAGCCTGATTCTGAACCAGACCGCCCGTGCCGATTCCATCCCGGGCCTTGAAATCGAAGCCAATGACGTGCGCTGCACGCACGGGGCCACGGCAGGCCCGGTCGATCCCGAAATGGTCTTCTATGCCCAGGCTCGGGGCATCCCGGCCGAGACGGCCAAGCGGCTGATCGTCGAAGGCTTCTTTTCGAACGTCTACGATCGCATTTCCGTCGAGCCAGTCCGCGAATCGCTGCGTGCCGCGGTCGCCAAAAAACTGTCGCTCGGCTGATCCTGAATTTGATACACTTGTCTGGGTTTTTGGGGCTGTCCGTCCAGAAACACACAGTGTCGTATCGCCAGGAGTTTACGTCCCGATGTCCGCCTCATCCTATGCCGTTCCCGAAGTTGTGGTCAGCGCCGATTGGGTCAGGGAACACTCCGGCGATCCGAAGGTCCGCATCGTCGAATCCAGCGGCGATGCCCTGCTATACCCGATGACTCACATTCCGGGCGCGGTCAAGATCGACTGGCACAACGACCTTCAGGACCAGACGATCCGCGATTACGTCTCGGACGAGGATTTCGAAAAGATCTGCCGCGACAATGGCATTTCGAACGACACGACCGTGGTCTTCTACGGCGACGACAACAACTGGTGGGCCTGTTACGCCTTCTGGGCCTTCAAACTCAAGGGCCACAAGGATTGCCGGATTCTGGACGGCGGCCGGCGCTACTGGATCGAAACCCTGAAATACCCGACCACGGCGGAAGTTCCCGCGTATCCTCCAGGCCATTACAAGGTTCCGGCCGACGTCGACCGGGCCGCCCTGCGAGCGTTTCGTGATCAGGTGCTGTCTCATTGCAAGGCCAGGCTGCCGATGGTCGACGTGCGAAGCCCGAAGGAATACACCGGCGAGCGCACCCACATGGAAGGTTATCCGGAAGAAGGCGTCCTGCGTGGCGGCCATATTCCGGGTGCCCGGCACTGCCCCTGGGGCCGGGCCGTGGCCGAAGACGGCCGCTTCAAGCCGGTCGATGAACTCAAGGCCATCTACGAAGCCGAGCTGAAGCTCAAGCCGACTGACGACGTCGTGGCCTATTGCCGCATCGGCGAACGCTCCAGCCTGACCTGGTTCGTATTGAAATACCTGCTCGGCTTTTCGAATGTCCGCAACTACGACGGCTCGTGGACCGAGTGGGGCAATATCGTCGGCATGCCGATCCGCAAGGGTGCCCAGCCCTGATTTTTCGGTACCGGCTCCGGCATGGCCCGATCATTCGAATCGGGCCACTGGCGTGACAGTTAGCGATTCATCATCCGAAGCGAAAGAAAACGAGAGCATTGGCGTGATTGTGACCAAACTTGACGAACTGCTCAAAGAACTGACCGATTGCGACCCCAAGGAACGCATCGAGCTTTTGATCGATTACGCCCGGTCGCTGCCACCTTTGCCCGAGCGTTTCGAAGCCCTGCGGGACCCGAATCACCGGGTCGAGGAATGCCAGTCGCCGGTCTACCTTTTCGCGGAGAAAACGGATCAGGGCGTCGACTGGTTCGCCGACATTCCGATGGAAGCCCCGACTGTTCGCGGCTTCGTTTCCGTGATTTGGGAAGGGATGCAAGGCGCCAGCCCGAAAGAGTACGAACAGCTCTCGTTCGACGTGATTTCGAAAGCGGGGCTCAAGGAAATCCTTGGCATGCAGCGCATGAATGGCCTCACGGCCGTGCTCCGGCGTCTCAAACGGATCGTGGCCGAAACGGCGGCGTTCTGACGCACGTATCCCGCAACCGGGATACGCACTGCCTACGTATTCTTCACAAGGGACCATCGCGAACATGCCGATCGATTATCGTAAAGCCGCAACGCTGGGCGAACTGCAGGAAGGCTCCAACCTCTTCGTGGAGGTTGACGACCAGCCCGTCGCCCTGTTCCGCGTCGAAGGTCAGGTTTACGCCATCGACGACGTCTGCACGCATGACGGCGGCCCCCTCGCCGACGGCAAGCTTCACGGCTTCGAAATCGAGTGCGACCGCCATGGCGCCCGCTTCGACATTCGCTCCGGTTCTGGCATTTCGATGCCGGCTGTCGAAAACGTCCGGGCACACCATGTGAAGATCGATGGCGACACGATTTTCGTGGCGATCAACGACACCGGCGATCTGCCCAAGGAAGCGCCACCCGTCCCCAATTCGAAACCAACCGCGACAACCGGCGAATCGAGCGATGGCAGCGAAAAGCCTGCCGGCCCGCCCGTCGGTCAGGACGAAATCGTCACGGCCCTGAAAACCGTCATCGACCCGGAGCTGAACGTCAACGTCGTCGACCTTGGCCTGGTTTATACGATCCAGACGCGCGGCAGCGAGATCGACGTCGAGATGACCCTCACGACCCCCGCCTGCCCCGCCGGGCCCGAAATCCTGCGCAACAGCGTCAAGGCGATCGAGGCCGTCTCCGGCGTTTCGAAGGCTAACGTCAAGCTGGTCATGAGCCCGCCCTGGTCGCCGGCCCGCATGACGGACGACGCCCGCGACATTCTCGGCATTTTCTGAGAACGATCGAGCTTCCGCGAATCATGAGCCGGTCAGATTCTTCCAGGATCGGCCCGGCTCATTGCATTTGACGCACCGTTCGGCTGGCTTTCAGAATCAGCGCGACGCTCGGCGCGTGCGTAATTTCCGAGTTCATGACTTTCTCGAGAACTTCGTCGAACGGCAATCGGACGTGGCGGATCCGCTCAGTCGGCTCCGGCTTGGCCCCGATACCCTCAAGGCCCTCGGCCAGCCAAAGCTTCGTCGGCGATACGGCGATGGCCGTGAACGGATCGACCACGCCCAACGGCGTCCAGTTTCGTGCGGCTAGTCCCAATTCCTCGCCAAGTTCACGTTTCGCGGTCGAGAGATCGTCCTCACCCGGGTCAATGCCGCCCGAGACGCATTCGAGCGTCACCCGACCGACGGCATAATGAAATTCTTCCGTAAGATGGCAAAATCCCGTGTCGTCGACAGCCAGCACGCACACGCCGGCTTTCATGTGCGAAACGCTGAAGGTGCCGGGCGAGCCGTCCGGGCGCAAAACGTCGTCCTTCGTGACGCGCAGCCACGGGTCACGATAGACCTCATGCCGCTTGAGAATCTTCCATGGCCCGTATCCCAGGTGCGAATCGGGTGCGGGTTCGCTCAAGATCGCCTCGATCGAAAAAGGGGGCGTCCTGGCGGTTCGCACCAGGACGCCGTTCGAAGAAACCTCAGCCGAAATGGCATCGGACCAGGATCGGCCGATCCGGAATCACTTCGAATCGGTCGGGGTCAGATACGAGTCATAGACGCGCACCTTGCCCCAGAGGTCCTTGTTCTCTTCGATGAATTTCAAGTGCCGGGGATGCTCCTGATAGGTGTCGTGAGCCGCCTTGTTCTTGAAAATGAGATGCAGGGCGACATCCCAGTCGGTGGCGTTCACTTCGCGGTCGAATTCCTTGCCCCGGGTTCCGACGGAGAAATGAACGGTGCCTTCATGCCCGCCCAGATATTTTTTGCATCCGGCGAGGAGTGCGTCGCGGTTGGCGGCGGTGGGTTCCTTCAGAGTGAAGAAAACCATGTGGGCAAGCTGGGCGTCATCGGCGGCGGCAAGGTTGCGGGCGGCAAGGCCAGCGACGATTGGTGCGACGAAAAACGAGCGGCGTAGCATGATTCGAAGTTCTCCAGAGTCGGGCCCGGTAGGCGAGAACATCGCGAATTCCGGGCGAGATCGATAGTGACGGCCCCAAGTTCGCGAATCCGGCGGACCAGGTCAAGAGAGGCGTGCCTGATGTTCGGCTACCCGATCGATCCAGATGTGTCTATACTCTCAGCGTCATTCGAACGTCGTTCTTCGTTCGAATCCGTCGTGTTCCGGCATCACTCCCCTACGAAAGGCCCGCCCATGCCGCTTCGCCGTCATTTTCTCAAAACCATCGCCTGGTCTCTGGCTCTCGCACCCGTTGCCGTTCGAGCTGACGACAATGCCGACGAACTGAAAAAGTTCGATGGCTCGTGGATCAGCAAGGACCCGAACTCGGGCGACGCCACATGGACGTTCGAAAAGGGCAAGCTGAAGCTGGAAGCCCCGGGAAGGTCTTACAAGATCACGATCAAGGTGGACACCGCCGCCAAGCCGCACAAGACGATGGACATGAAGGTGGATGAAGATTCGCCGAACGCCAAGAATTTCGATGGGCCGGCGATCTATAAGTTCGATGGCGAGGACAAGATTTCGATCTGTTTCGGCACGCAGGGCCATCCCACCGAATTCATGACGAAAGACGACTTCTCGGCCTTCAATTTCGAACTCACCCGCAAGAAGTGAACGGATTTCCATCGGGACTTCCGGGGGCGCTCGTCGCCCTCGGTGTCCTATCGCTGATCCTTCTTCAGATATCGCTTCGAATGGCTTGACGTTTCTTTTTTCCAGGCCAGCGAATTCGGCTGGATAACCCACGAATGCCCAGGAAAGTCGAGGCGGCATCTTGCCGCCTTCGGAGATTCCCCATCGCTTCGATCGATGACGATTCTTCGGTCACTTCGTTTCGAGCTTCACTCCACGCGCGAAAAGCGGCGGGACGCCGCTTCTACGGGCACGAAGACTCCAGCCTTCCTTGCCGTCCTTGTTTTTTGGATCTTCCTGGATTTCCGAGGGTTATTCAGCGGCGGATGCCATTTTCTTGCCCCGCAAAGCCATCGCCTTCAAGGGCCAATGGCCCGGATAGACGCAAACCACTCTCTAAAAATGATTTGCGATACGATTCGATCAACCCGCGGAAATCCCGGATGCACCATTCTTTCCGCTTCGCTTCGCTCGACCTCGCATCATTCGGAATCCAGCCCGAATTCGGCCAGCAGCCTGTAGAGTTTGGGCCTTGAAACACCCAGAGCACGTGCGACCGCGGCCTTGTTCGAACCGAACCGGTTCAAGGCTTCGAGAACCGTCGCCCGGCTGGCCTGCTGAAGGGCGGACTCCAGAAGATGGTCGGACGAATCGGACCGAGTCGGCTTCGACCACGCACCGCCGAAGGCACCCTGAATCTCGGCCGGAATGTCCGCGGCCTCGACCATGGGCCCGGCAGCCGATTCGACGATCCGGCGAAGGATTTGCTCCAGCTCACGCCAGTTTCCGGGCCAGTCGTACGTTTTGAGCCGTTCGAGCGCTTCGGCCGTGAATCCTTCGATGCGAATCTTCGAACCGATCTGGAACCGGTCCAGAAGCGCCTGGGCAAGCATCGGGATTTCGTCGATGCGCCGGCGCAATGGTTCCAGCTCAATCACGATCGTGGCGACTTTGCCGCGGAATCGGGGTTCAAGACGCTCGATTTCGTCGCGGGAATGCGCCAGGCCAAGAAGCCTGACCTGGCCCTGTGCCCGGGCGATACCGTCCTGCAGCAGAGGGTCGAGTGCCGCCAGGCTTTCGACCAGAATCGTCGCCCCGGCGGGAATACGCCAGACCGGTTTCGGATTGCCGCGATGGTGGGCATCGTTCGCGGGTTCGATCCCAAGAAAGTCCCGGGCCAGGATTTCGGACGGCAGGCTGGCGGCGTCCAATGGAATGAGCGGAAGCCGCTTGCCCTGGGACTTCTGAAGATTCAGGTGCAGAACACGGGCCAGATGGTGCCGCCCGGTAGCACGTTCGCCGAGAATGACGACGGGGCAATCAGCCCGAATGGCGGCCTGAACGCGGTTCAGCAGTGCATCGTGCGAGGGGCCGTGTCCGATGATCGAGTCGAGCCCCAGCGGTTTCTGAAGCGCGCGGCGGCGGACAAGTTCTTCCTGAAGCCTGGAGCCCCAGAGTCGGGCAGGATCGGCGAGACACTCCAGATCGGCTTCGCGGACCGGCTCGAATCGGCCCAGCACGCCGATCACTTCGTTCTGCTCATTTCGGAGAGGCCAGGCATCGAGCTTGAATAAGCGGGCTGTGTCGTTCGGATGGCTCACGGTCAGGCTGGCCGATTGGCCCTCGAACGCACGAACAGGTGGCAGGATACCGAGAAATGCCATGCTTTCGGGCGGCTCGAAAAGAGGTTCCGTGCCAGATTCCGCGACATCGGTGACGGATGGCGCTTCCTGGCAAAACAAGCGGGCAAGGGCGTCATTGCGGTCGACGAGACGGCCCTCGGAATCCCACAGCGCGAACCCTTCCGGCGCGTTGAGGAAGATCGTCGGCACGGAAAGGCGGGGGCGTCGTGGCATGTCGTCGGTTCGTGTTGAGATTCGACCGGGCAGGCGATTGGCCCGCCCTGCCCGATTCGATTATCGTCATGATACCCTTCCGGCCGGTGGGTGCCAGATCGATGTGATTCACCCCATGCGGCCCACAAGTCGAACGACGGCACAAAACACCATGAAATCCGAGATCTGGATCGCGCTCGACGGTGGCACGACGAACACACGCGGCACGGTCGTCATCGAAGGCACAGTCACGGAAACCGTGAAATTCGACGTCGGTGTCAGGGACACGAAAGGCGCGGGCGACAATGCCGTGAAAGCTGCGGTTCGGGCCTGTCTCGAAGAGCTTCTCGACCGGATCCGCCAGAATCGGGAATCGGTCGAGTTCGTGGCGTCGGGCATGCTCGGGTCCGAAGCCGGGCTTGTCGATCTGCCGCATGTCATGGCTCCTGCGAATGCCATGGATCTGGCCCGTGGCTCGATCGTCTGGCGCGATCCGCTGAGTGACCGGATACCGATCCGGATTCTGCCCGGAATTCGGACAGGCCCTTCGAACGGCACCGGCTCTCAGTTCGAACACCTGCTCGCTCAGGACATCATGAGGGGCGAAGAAACGCAGGTCATCGGCATTCGGGAGTGGCTATTGGCCAGGAACCAGGAATTCGTATCGGATGCCTGGCTTTTGCTCTGGCCTGGTTCGCATACGAAGCTGATCGCGGTGGAACCGGACGGCACGATTGCCGGGAGCTTTACGTCTCTGGCGGGCGAAACGTACGCGGCGTTACGTTCGGCGACGCTCCTGAAACGGAGCGTGCCTGATGAATCGACCGGGCAGATGGAGGAAGAGTTGCTCGATCAGGCCGTGGACGCGGTCGAAACGCATGGGCTCTTGCGTGCGGCCTTCTGGACACGTGTGGCGGACATCACGTCAAGCCTCGATCGCGAACGGCGGGGCCATTGGCTTTCGGCCATCGTCACCGCGGAGGATGTCCGGAGCCTGAGCCGGCAAGCCTGGGTTCGATCCGGACGGTTCCGGAGAATCCTGGTTGGCGGTGAGTCGGGGCGGCAGGCGGCTTATGTGCGAGCGTTGCGACGAAGCGTCGACACGACCGTCGAGCCGCTGGAGGACGAAGCCGTTCGGAATGCGGCAGCCTTGGGGGCGGTGAGTCTGGGGCGGCTGACGAAATCGATTCTTTGATCAGAAGCCGCAAGATGGAAGCGGGGGGATAGCGAAGCTTCCGGCGAGATCAGTCGTGCAGTTCCGGAAGGCGGCGGCGAGTTCGCGACTTCAGACCTGGGCACTGACGGCGATGACGGACCCGAGAATGCGGCCCTGAGACTCGGAGACCGAATAGGGAATCGTCGGATAATTCCGGACTTCGGCCCTGAGAATCAGGTGTTCGCCGGAATGTTCGAGCCAACGGAAAACCGGCTCGTTCCGGGAGTCGAGCGCAACGACCATCCGGCTGTGCAGCGACTCCGGCTTATTCTGGCTTAAATCGACGACAGCGACGCTGTTTTCGGGCAGGTGGGGTTTCATGGCTTCGTTCTCGACACGCACGCAGACGCTGTTTTCGGGGTTGGGTACCCAATCCCTGAAGGCGAGGAACGAGTCGCGCTGGGCGTGGCGAGTCAGCTGAAAATTCAGGAGTTCGGCGATTTCGACCAACGGCAGCCGGACGAATGCGGAATGGGCCCGAGCCTCGACAGAACCGTTGCGGTGTTCGATGCCGGGGGGGTCGAGCCGACTGATGCGAGTCTGGGTTTCGAGTTGCTCAAGGCCACGACGAATCATGAGCAGTGGCGACTCGGCGACAGCATCGCCGTTGGCGGACTGGTTTCGGTAGACGAATCCTTCGCCCGTGAGCAGCCATGCCGGATTGACGCCGGTCTGGTCAATGAAGCTGAGCATGACTTCGGCGGGGACGGTCACACCTGTTTCATAGTTGTACCACGTTCGTGCGGGCAGATCGAGCCTGCGAGCCAGTTCCGGCCCGCCGTGTTCGCCGAAGAGTTCCATGCGAACTCGACGAAGACGTGCCGAGATCTGAGTCTTGACGAAGGATTTGGAGTTGGACGTTTTCTTGCGTGCCACGATCAAGTCAGTCCTTCGAAAATCGAATGACCTGAAACCCACAAAGAACTTCCTGCCGGACGAATCCCTGAGTTCAAGGTCATAGAGTATCGCTAAAAATAGCAAATCGAACAATTTCGAGAAAGCCCTGACGCAATTCAACAAACCTGTTGATCTTTCCGAACTCCGGAGCAGGAAGGAAACGTCAGCCAGGGTTCGCGTGTCCGCACACATCCCTCGATATCACAATCACTTGCATCTCCGTTCGCACAATCCCGGCATGATCTTCTGAGCGGAACCGTCGACTCCACCACGAAAAAATTGGGGACGCCTGCAACACGAAAGGCAATCGGTCATTCCGGGTTTCGGAACGAACGACCTCCAATTCCGTCCATCGAAGGGCTGAGAATACGCCAAAAAAATCCAGATTTCGATATGGATCGTATCGCCATATCTGATAGTTTGTAACGGTCGGATATCAGCCGACGACCTTCCTCGCACGCAAATTCGACCTCCTCGCCCCAAAACCGGTACGGGCATACCTTTCGACAGGTACAAGTACCCTTTTCACGGACGCGTTCCGCGTCCGGTTTCCACCCAGTCAGGAGATCTTCCGCAATGTCCAGACGCCGAGGTTTCACGCTCATCGAGCTACTGGTGGTCATCGCCATCATCGCAGTCCTGATCTCTTTATTGCTCCCCGCAGTGCAGTCCGCACGCGAAGCGGCCCGCAGGGCTCAGTGCGTCAACAACATGAAGCAGCTCGCACTGGCCGCCCACAACTATCACGACGTCAACGGGAAATTCCCGGCCGGTCTGTACCTGCACCCGGTCTTCGGGCCACAGGGCCTGGCCTGGAACAACTCGAGCTGGATCGTCCTGCTCCTGCCCCAGATGGAGCAATCGGCCGTTCACAACGCCGTGAACTTCAACATCATGTGGGGCGATCAGCTCGGTGGCGGCTGGCGATGGAACAGGGCCGTCTACATGGGTCAGCAGAACATGACCGTCCGGATGACGATCCTGAATTCTCTGATTTGCCCCTCCGACAACAGCCCCGACATCGATAACACCAACGCCGACGAAATCATCGGCCAGCAAGGGGCCGGAACGTCGTATGTCGGCAATCTGGGCGACAACTGCCTGGCCTGTAACCCAACGCCTGGCGCTGTGGTCATCTGCGCGGATACCGGTCGTCTCTGTCGCGGCCCGCAACTGGGCCACCACCGGACATCAGCGATCGGCGCCGGGCAGGACATCGAGAACGGCGGCATCGCCGGCAGCGGCATCTTCTGGGCCTGGGGTTCGAACGTCGGTGTGGCTCAGGTCACCGACGGAACCAGCAACACCCTGATGATCGGCGAGCAGATCCGCCGGGTCACGCGCTGGAACTGCTGGGTGCACGCCAATCAGACGATCGGCTCGACAGCCATTCCTCTGAACTTCAGGCTGCCTGTGCCGAACGTGGAAAACTGGACCCGGCAATACTCGTTCCGGTCCCAGCACCCGGGCGGCGGAAACTTCGCCATGTGCGACGGGTCCGTGAAGTTCCTGAAGGACACGATCGCCTTCCCGATCTATCAGGGTCTGAGCACCCGAGGGCAGGGTGAAGTCATTTCTGCGGACGCCTATTGATTCTCTGCCGACAGAGGTCCGACCCGGCCGGCGAATCTCGCTGGAAAGCATTTCGCCGGCCGATTTTCCGATATCGAATACATGATGGAGATTACGACGTGCAGCGTAGCGAATGCATGAGGACTCTGAAACTCGGCCTGGCGATGGTCCTGCCGGCTCTCGTCATCGGCTGTGGCGGTGGTGGTGGTCCGGAAATGGCGAAAGTGACCGGCAAGGTCACTTATCAGGGCAAACCGCTCACCAAAGGCACAATTTCGTTCATTTCGACTGACCCGAACCGGGCCAACGCCAATTCGGTGATCGGTCCGGACGGTTCGTATTCGCTTC
>Ga0172376_10007020_pt1 | contig 12075 bp, 10 predicted proteins | sample Lak35m_FD_121114 | JGI IMG/M metagenome (GOLD analysis project Ga0172376, IMG submission 121114) | Freshwater microbial communities from Kabuno Bay, South-Kivu, Congo - kab_092012_35m | ecosystem: Environmental > Aquatic > Freshwater > Lake | place: Democratic Republic of the Congo: South-Kivu...
CCCGCGCCCGTGGTGGCGGACATCGACGGCGACGGCCGCTTGGATGTGGGCGCGCTGGCGAGGACGACCTTCCAATGGTGGCGACAGGCCGCTCCGCGCCAATTCGCGAGCGCCGCGTCGGAGTCGAATCCCGTGCAGCGCGACCGCGGTCGATCGCTCGATGTGTCCTACTCGGCGCGCATGGGGGACCACGATCTCGACGGACGCGCCGACGCACTGGTCTTCGCCGCGAACCGCCGCAGCGAAAAGGCCCAGACGCAAGTCCTCGCATGGCGTGGCGCCAAGCGCGAGGGTCTCGACTCCGTGTTCCCGAAGGACGGAGCACCGGCGCAGGTGCTGGTGCTGGACGGCATCGCGCGAGCCGTGGCCTTGGAGGATCTGGACGGCGACCGCCTACCCGACATCGTGGCCGGCGCCGTGAAGCCTGACTTGATCGATGCGCTGCGCGCGGCCACCTCCGAGCGGCTCGAGGCGCAGATCTACGTCTTCCTCGGCAAGCGCGCTGGCTGGTCGCGACGTCCCGATCTGAGTTGGACCCTGTCGGTCAAGGCGGCGCGCTTCGATGCGCAACTCGAGGTGCTTGGGGATCTCACCGGCGACGGACTGGCGGAGATCCTCGTGCGCAGCGAGCCGGACTCCGCACGCGTGTTGATGTTGAGGAAGAGTCGCGATGGCGCGTTGAGCCTGCTCGACAAGCCCCTTTGGCAAGCGGCGGTCGATCCCGAGGCGCGCCTCTTGGCTCCGGCCACGCTCTCCAAGTCGGCGCCAGACATCCTGTGGATCGGCAAGGAGGCCGTCTCGTGCACGAGCTTCTTCTGACCTCGCTCTTGTACGCGGCGCAACAAGCTCCGGCCGTCGGCGGCGTGCTGCACGTCCATGAATTGCCCTTCGGCCTGTCCGATGTGCGCGTGGTCGAGCTCGGCGGACCAGCCGGCCTCGAGGTGCTGGTCGTCGGACAAGAGGGCGAGATCCGTTCTTGGAACTTGCCGCGCGAAGGCGAGGCGGGCGGACTGCGCGGCGCGGCGCGCCTCGCCCAACCGACGCGCAGCGCGCTCGCGCTGGCGCAGGCGAGCGGCGGCGTGGAGGCGCAGGATCTGTATGTGCTGGACGACAAGGGCGCCAGCCGCTTGCCGGTCCTCTCCGACGGCACCCATGCCAAGGACGCCGTGGAAGTGTCGCGCCGCGTGCGCTTGTCGTTGCGCACGGGCATCCCGCGCTTCGTGCCCTTCGCGCCGGACATCGACCGCGACGGGCTGCCGGAACTCGTCGCGCCGCGCGCAGGGCGGCTCGAGATCTGGAAGCGGCCCGTGGCTACCGGCGATGGCGCACCCGACTACCAACGACTCGCGGCCGTGCGCGTGGCGACCCGCACGACCCGCCGCGTCGACGCCGCCTTGGCCTCGGACATCCTGGAGGCGAGCCTGCGCGTGCCTTCGTTGCGCCTCCTCGACCAGAACGGCGATGGCAAGGACGACATCTGGACCGAGGAAGGCGAGCAACGCGGATGGCACATCGTGGGCGCGGACGGACGCATCCCCGAGGAGCCGACGCGCAAGCTGGACCTGTCCACCTTCCGCGACTCCTCCAGCGACGGCTCGACGCTGGCTCCAGGCCGTGTCTTCGCCGGCGGACAGAGCGCCTCCTTGCAGGCGCGCGATCTCGACGGCGACGGCGTGGTCGACTTCGTGATCGCCCACAGGCGCAAGGTGTGGTCCTTCCTCGGCACGCGCCAAGGTCCGCAATTCGAGAAGCCCGCGGCGATCCTCAAGAGCGCCGAGGACGCGACGCTGATCCTGTTGGCGCAGCTCGACGACGACGACCGACCGGACTTGCTCGTGCTGCGCGTCGTCGTGCCCGGAGTGGGCACGCTGATCCGCGGCCTCGTGGGCGAGTGGGAGGTCGAGATGGACGCCATCGCCTACCAGAACATGGGCGACGGACAGTTCGGCAAGGAACCGAGCCAGCGAGCCACGATCGTGTTCCGCCTGCCGCCCATCCTCGATGTCGTGCGCGATCCGGAGAAGATCCTGTCGCGCTTCGAGACCGCCAGCCAAGCGGTGCGCCAGCCGATCGAGGGTGACTGGGACGGCGACGGCAAGATCGACCTCGCGATGCTCGATGGCGACGCGGCGAACGGGCAGACCCACGTGGACGCGTGGCTTGGGGCGCAGGGCGAGCTGAAGTCGGAATCGCAGGACGACGAGCGTCTGCTGCGCAAGCTCCTGTTCGAGGAGTCCGGCACGGCCTGGGATCTCGATCGCGCCATCGAGTGGCTCTCGAACTTCGGCGAAGGGCGCGTGCGCGACCTGACGGGAGCGCGCGAGCCGACCAGCACGATCCAACTGCCCGACGCCTCCCAGTGGCGCGTGGCCCTCGCGCAAGGTGCCGATCTCGATGGCGATGGTCGCGATGAGCTGCTGCTCGTGCGGCGCGCGAAGGGCGAATCGGCCAAGGCCCAATTCGTCGTGCTGCGCATCGGCCGTTGACGGCGAACAACGCGGCCGCGGACGCCCCATGCATGGTCGTCCACGGCCGCGCATCCGGTGCGACGCGAACGGCGTCAGACGCTTGGGTCGAAGTCCAAGGCGCGCGCGAGGAAGGCCCAGATGTCGGCCCATTCCTCGATGACCATCGCGGTCGGCTTGCCGGCGCCATGGCCGCCGCGCGTCTCGATGCGGATCAGGGCAGCGCCGCCAGTCGTCTTCTCCTGCAGCTCCGCGGCGAACTTGAAGCTGTGCGCCGGCACCACGCGGTCGTCGTGGTCGCCGGTCGTGATCAAGGTCGCTGGATACGCGACTCCTTGACGCAGGTTGTGCAGCGGCGAGTACTTCAGCAGGTAGGGGAAGGCCTGCGCGTCGTCGCTGCGTCCGTAGTCCGAAGCCCACGCCCACCCGATGGTGAAGCGGTGGTAGCGCAGCATGTCGAGGACGCCGACGCCGGGCAGCGCTGCTCCGTACAAGTCGGGGCGCTGGGCCATGCAAGCACCCACCAGCAGTCCGCCGTTGCTGCGGCCGTGGATGGCGAGCTTGCGCGGGCTGGTGCGACCGGTGGAGATCAACCACTCGGCGCAGGCGATGAAGTCGTCGAAGACGTTCTGCTTGCGCTCCTTGGTGCCGGCTTGGTGCCAGTCGCGACCGTACTCGCCGCCGCCGCGCAAGTTCGCGCTGGCGTAGGCTCCGCCCATCTCGAGCCAACCCATGATGGCCGGCGAGAAGGCGGGCTTGATGGGGATGTTGAAGCCGCCGTAGCCGTAGAGGAGCACCGGCGTGTCGGCACTCATCGGCGCGTCCTTGCGGCGCACGAGGAAGAGCGGGACTTCCGTCCCGTCCTTGCTCTTCACGCGGTGCTGCTCGGTGGCGTAGAGCGCCGGATCGAAGGTCAGCCCGGGCTTGCGCCACGCCGTCGACGCGAGGCTCGCCATGTCGACCTTGTGCACTTCGCCGGGCGAGGTGAAGCCGGACCAGGTGTAGTAGAGGCGCGGGCAGTCCAAGTCGCCCCAGACGCCACCCACCGAACCGAGGCCCGGCAGCACGATGGAACCGACGGTCGCGCCGTCGAGTTCGTGCACCTGGACGGCATTCGCGGCGTCCACCATGCGCGAGACGACGAGGCGGTTGCCGGCGAGCAACGCGGACTCGAGCGTGTCGCGGCCCTCCGGCACGATCTCGATCAGGCGCTCGCGCGCGCCGAGGTCGATGGCGACGATGCGGCCGCGGGGTGCGTCCTTGTCCGTCTTGAACCACAGGCGCTGGCCGCGCTTGCCGAGAAACTCGTACTCGGCGTCGAAGGCGTCGAACAACGGCTCGAGCGGTGCGTCGAGGGCTCCGCCCAATGCCTGCAGGAACACGCGGTTCTTCTGCTCGGTGCCCTGCGTTTGGGAGATGACCAGCAGTTCGTGGTCGTCGCTCGTCGTGGCGCCAAAGCCCCACTCGGGCTGGTCGGGCCGCGCGTGGACGAGCAGGTCTTGCGTCTGGGTCGTGCCCAGTCGATGGTGGCGTAGTTGGTGGTTCGCGAGCGACTTCTTGCCGCTCGTGTCGTGCTCGGGATAGGTGCTGTACCAGATGCCGCCCGAGTCCTTGCTCCACGCCAGTCCGGAGAACTTGACCCACTCGACGACATCGGGCAGGTCCACTCCATCGCCCACTCGCCGGAAGCGGATCGTGTTCCAGTCCGAGCCCGCTTCGCTGCCCGCGTACGCGAGCAGTTCGCCATCGGGCGAGACTTGCACTTGGCCGACGGCCCAAGTGCCGTCGGCGCGCACGCTGTTGGGGTCGAGCAGCACGCGCGGCTCGGCGTCGGGCGAGTCCTGCACATGCAGCACCGACTGGTTGCGCAGGCCGTCGTTCCTCCAGAAGTACAAGCGGCCCTTCTTCTCGAAGGGTGCGCCATGGCGCTCGTAGTTCCACAGCTGCGTCAAGCGTGCTTCGATGGCCGCGCGCCGCGGCGTGGCGTCGATCCATTCGCGCGTCAGCTTGTTCTGGGCGTCGATCCAGGTGCGCGTGGGGGCGCTGTCCGGGTCCTCGAGACCGCGCCAAGGATCGGGAATCCTGGTGCCGTGGTAGTCGTCGACGACGGGGTCCTTGGCGTAGGCGGGATAGTTGGTCACGCGGGAGCTCGAAGGCGCGCCGCAGGCCGCCAGCAAGGCGGCGGCCAGTACGCAGTGGAGTCGGATCTTCATGGGACTTGCGGGGGTGTGCGCGCCGAGCGAGTCAGCGCACGGGAGGCCGCGGCAGCGCGCCATGGCGGGATTGCCAGGCGCTCGCCAAGGCGACCAGATCCGACTCGCCGAAGAGCGGGCCGGAGAAGGTGATGGAACGCGGCAGGCCGCGCGCGTCGAAGCCGTCCGGCAAGCACGCGGCAGGGTGGCCGGCGAGGTTCGTGGCCAGCAGCAGATCGCCCGCGAAGCTCGGATGCACGAGGATGTCCACCTCGTCGTGCAGCTCGGCCATGCGCTGCATGACGCGCGTGCGCAAGCGTTGCGCGCGCAGGTACTCGACGGCGGGCACGAGGCGCGCCGCGCGGAAGGTGTTCGGCCAGGCGGCTTCGTCCTGCCATACAAGCGCGTCGTCGTCGCCGGAGCGCGTCAGCTCGTCGAACTGGGAGGCGGCTTCGACGACCAGCACGACGAGCAAGTCGCCCAGCGGCACGCCGAAGTCCAGGTCCACGGGCCGCACCTCGGCGCCCATGGCTCGCAGCTGGTCGAGCACATGGCCATGGCCCGGAGCTTCGTCGAAGGCGCCACGCGGGTAGCCCACCACCAAATGCGAGAAATCGACGGCGCGGCCGCGCACGAAGGAGGCGGAGACCACGGACGAGTCCTTGCCATCCGGTCCACGGATGGCGTCGAACACGAGCGCGCAGTCGTCGAGGCCGCGCGCGATGGGCCCGATCTTGTCCATGCTGGACGACAAGCACATGGCTCCGTGGCGCGACACGGCGCCGAAGGTCGGTCGCAGTCCGGACGCGCCGCAGGTCGCGCTCGGGGAGACGATCGAACCCAGCGTCTCGCTGCCGATGGCGAAGGGCAAGGCGCCGCACGCGACAGCCGCGGCCGAGCCCGCCGAGGAACCGGAGCTGCCTTGCTCGGGATCCCAAGGGTTGCGCGTGCGTCCACCGTGCCACAAGTCCCCGTAGGCGAACTCGCCGAGGCTGGTCTTCGCCAACAGCACGGCGCCCGCGGCGCGCAGCCGTTCGACGACGGTGGCGTCGGCGTCGATGACGCGCTGCTCATGCAAGCTCGAGCCCCAAGTAGTGGGCGCCCCGCGCGCCGACAACAAGTCCTTGGCGCCATAGGGAATGCCATGCAGCGGACCACGCCAGCGTCCGGCCGCCAGTTCGGCATCCAACGCCGCCGCCTCGCCGAGCGCCTGTTCCTCGAGCAAATTGACGACGAAGCGCAGGCGTTCGTCGAGGCGCCGACATCGCGCCAGGCAAAGGCGCACGAGGTCGACAGAGGAGACCTGGCGCGTCTTGACGAGCACCGCCAGCTCCGCGAGCGACAAGAAGGCCAGATCCTCGTCTTCGACCGGACGAACCACGGCGGGTGCGGCGGGAAGCACGAGCTCCAGCTTCGCGGCCGCGATGGAGCGACCGGGCAGCAGTGGTTGGAAGACCAGCGGCGAAGCCAACTCGTGCGGCAGGCCCAAGGCCTGCAGGCGCGCGTAGCCAGCTGCGTTCTCCGCCACCGCGCGCTGCATCTGCAGCACTTCCGCGGCGCTGAAGCGCACGCCCGCCAAGATCGCGCCGGCTTCGAGCACCGTCGGCGACAACGGCTGCTGGGCCGCCTCCTGGAGCCAAGCGGGGGGTACCGAGGCGAGGATCGTCACGGCGAGAGACTACCGCCCGACGGCCGTGGAGCGGTAGCTTCTGGCCAGTGACGCGATCCATCCTCGCGCGGCTGGGCTTGGCACGCGCCGATGCGCGGGCTTGGGCCTTGTACGACTGGGCGAACAGCGCCATGTACACCGTGGTGGTCACCGCGATCTACCCGGTCTGGTACAGGAGCCGGATCGCCGCCGACCTCGACGACGACGCCAAGCGCACGACCTTCGCCTGGACCACCACGCTCGCGCTCGTGCTGGCGGCGCTCGCCTCGCCCGTGTTGGGCGCCATGGCCGACCGCCTGGCCGCGAAGAAGCGCTTCTTCGGAGCGTTCCTGACCTTCGGCGTCGGCTGTTGCGCCGCCCTCGCCACGCTCGAGCCCGGTCAATGGCTGCTCGGTTGCGCGCTGTTCTTCGGCGTGAACCTCGGCGCCGTGGGCAGCTTCGTCTTCTACGACGCCATGTTGGTGGATGTCGCCGAGCCGCGCGACTACGACGCCCTGTCGACCTCGGGCTACGCGCTCGGGTACCTGGGCGGCGGCCTCGCCTTGGCGCTGGTGGCCGTGCTCATCCTCCAGCATCCGCTGCCCGGATCGGAGCAGGACCCCGACTTCGCCATCCGCGCCGGCTTCCTCCTCGTGGCGGGTTGGTGGGCGCTCTTCAGCATCCCGATCCTCTTGCGTGTCAAGGAAACCCGACGTCCGGCCTCGAGTTGCGGGCTGCGCTCGGCGGTGGGCGCGTCGGTGCGCGACATGTTCGGGCTGTGGCGCGAGCTGCGCGGGCGCCGCGACGCGTGGCTCTTCCTGCTGGCCTTCTTCGCCTACAACGACGGCATCGGCACCATCATCCGCATGGCCACCTCGTTCGGCGAGGAGAAGGGACTCTCCACCGCCGACATGCTGGAGGCCATCCTGCTCGTGCAAGTGGTGGGCATCCCGGCCACGCTGCTCTTCGGTCGCCTGGCGGGCTTGCTCGGCCCCAAGGCCGCGCTGCACTGCGCCATCGGAGCCTACATCCTGGCCGCCTTGCAGGCGCGCGGCCTCGAGGACGCCGACGACTTCCGGGTGCTGGCGCTCCTGGTCGGCCTGGTGCAGGGCGGGGCGCAGGCGCTGTCCCGTTCGCTGTACGCCAGCCTCGTGCCGGCCGATCGCCAAGCCGAGTACTTCGGTCTGTTCGCGACGCTGGAGAAGTTCGCGGGGATCCTCGGCCCCCTCAGCTTCGCGCTCCTGCCCTCGACCGACGCCGCCCTGCTGTGCGTGGTCGGCTTCTTCGTGGTGGGCGCGGTGCTGCTCGTCTTCGTGGATGTGGAACGGGGCCGTTCGGCCGTCCGCGGCGGACAAGCGCCTTGCGATGGTCACGACCAGGGGTAAGCTCGCTTCCATGCGTACTGCCTCCGCGGGTGATCTCGTTCGCGCCCATGTGGTGGCGCGCCTGGCCGACGGATCCGTTTGGATGGACTCCCGCCAGGCGCAGCCCCTCGACTTCAAGGCGGGTGGCGACGATGTGATCCCCGGCGTGTCGCGCGCCGTGGTGGGCATGGCCCAAGGCGAGATCAAGTTGCTGGCTCTCGCGCCCGAGGACGCCTATGGGTCGCGGGACGAGGATCTGGTCGCGCGCTTGCCGCGCGAGCACCTGGGCCTCGAGGTCGCGGTGGGCGACACGCTGCAGGCCCAGAGGGATGGCGCCGAGATGACCGTCTGGGTCAAGGAGGTCTCGAGCGGCGAGGTGGTCCTCGACGGCAACCATCCCTTGGCCGGTTGCAGCCTGCTCGTCGAGATCGAACTGGTTGGCCTGCTGGAAGGCTGATTTCTTCGCCTGGACGAGGCTGCACCCTTTCCGCGCCGACTGCGCTATGATTGAAGCGGTCCGAGGTGGTGCTCTCGCCCCCCCGAGAGCTTCCAACCGCGGACTCGTCCCCAGTCCGGCCCGACGCTTTCCATGGCGCATCGCGTGTACGTGGGCAACCTGCCCTTCACTTGCTCCCCCGAGGACTTGAAGCAGCTCTTCGCGGCGCACGCCCCGACCGGTTCGTCGATCGTGATCGACCGGGACACGGGGCGTTCGCGCGGTTTCGGCTTCGTCGACTTCGCGTCGACCGAGTCCATGTTGCTCGCCATCCAGGCGATGAACGGACACCTCGTGGTCGGACGACCATTGACCGTGTCGGAGGCGCGCGAGCGCCAGCCAGGCGATCGTCCTCCGCGCCCAAGCGGCGGAGGCGGCCCTGGACGCCCCTTTCCATCTCCCGGCTCCGCTGGAGCGCGTCCCATGGGCGATGCTCCGCGCCCAACCTTCGGTGCCTCCAACACGCCGACGCGCAGCTCGCCACCCGCTGGCGCCCCCGGGCCGGATCGTCCGCGCACGGGCGGCAAGAAGCCGTGGGAACACAAGGAGCGGGGCGATCGTTGGTCCGACGGTGGAGGCAAGGCTCGGCGCAGGCGCGACTCCGAGGGCGAGGACGACGAGGGATTCTGAGCGCGAGTGCGTCGCGGTTCGTCAAGTTCACTTGACAGTCCGGCCGCGGGCGCCTCAGATCCGCAGGATGTCGGGCCGCCCCGCTTGCAAGGGCCAATGCGGCAGGCGCGTCAGCACCTCGCCGCCGCACAAGAGCGTGTCTTCGGCCTTGGCGCCCGCGATCGAAGGATTCCATCCATAGCTCTGGCCTTGGACGATCGGCGTGGCATCGCCCGGCGTGGCGATGCGCTCGCGCGTGCGGTAGCCCATCGAGCCGCCTTGATGGTGCCTGCGCCACTCGTCGGGATAGCCCGCCCGCGCGTAGGCGTCGACGCCTTCCTGCAGGGCCTCGCCCAGCGTGCGTCCCGGCCGAGTGGCGCCGTGCAAGGCGGCCTCGACCTCCAACACGGCGCGATGTCGGCGCGACAGCTCCGCGTCGGGCTCGCCGACCGTCAAGAGGCGCGACAGGCAAACCACCAATCCGTGGCGCGTGCCGCACATCCCGGCCAGCAAGTTCCGCCCCATCCGCCTTTCACCCGGGATCGGATGGCGATGGAGGAAGGCGCGCTCGTCGGCGGCCACGAGGCACACGGGCGCGTGGATGTCGCGTGCGCGCAGCGCTCCCACCCAACGCGCCGCGATGTCGAGCTCGCGCTCCAAGGGCCGGGTGCGCAGCAACGACTCCGCGCTCGCTTCGGCCGCATCGCGCGCCAAGGCGCGCAGTCGTGCTTCGTCGGACGCGGTGAGTGGCGCGCGCACCTCCGCCAGCGGGTCGCCCTCGAGGTCCGACAAGATGCGCAGATCGCGCGGCAGCTCGCCTTCCCGCCACCAGGGTCCGCTGGCGATCTCCCATGCCTCGCCGAACTCCTCGTCGGCGAGCCGCGCGGCTTCGATCACGCTCGTCAGGACGACGCGTCGACCGGGCGACCACAACAGGCGCGCGACGCCCTGCGCGCCGAACAAGTCGCAGTGCACATCGGCGCCTTCGGCGAGCCAGGCGATGTTGGCCCTGTCGGCGAGCACCACCGCGTCGGCCCCGCGTTGCTCGAGCAGCAACGCCAGGCGCGCCTCCTTCTCCGGATCAGGAGCACGAAGGCGCGCCATGGTCGAGGTCTCGCTGCTGGCGTGGTCGACCGCCGCCGACCTCAGTTGCGCACGATGGCGACGAGTTCGACATCGAACACGAGCATCGCCGCAGGCGGAATCACGGGCGGACGGCCGCCGGCGCCATAGGCGAGTTGGTGGGGGATCAAGAGCTTGCGCTTGCCCCCGACCTTCATCGTGGCGACGCCCTCGGTCCAACCCTTGATGACGCCGTTCAGCGGGAACTCGGCCGGTTGGCCGCGATCGACCGAGCTGTCGAACTTGGTGCCGTCCAGCAACCAACCCGAGTAGTGCACGCGCACGGTGGAGCTCGAACTGGCCGGCTGCGCACCGTCGCCAACCTTGAGGTCGTGGTACTTCAAGCCCGAGGCCGTCGTGGTCCAATTGCCGGCCATGGCATCGCCGGGCGCGGTCCAAGTCGGGATCTCCACCGGCGTGGCGGCGCCGGTTTCGCCATCGACGCTGACCGTCCAGGCCTTGTCGCCGCCGACGCACTCGACGGTGTAGATCGCCTTGCCGTCCTTGAGGGCCAAGTCGGCGCGCACCGCCTTGCCGTTGACCGCCTTCGCGGCGCTGGCCGAGGCATCCGCGAGGTCCACCTTGGCGGCGTCGGTCAGGCGGTACAACTCGGCGGGCGTGGGCGGGAGGTTCGTGTAGTCCTTTTGGGCCAAGGTGTAGGTGGCGGCGGCGATTCCGGCGAGGGCCGCGACGGCGAGGAGGGTGGTCTTCATGGGATTGTTCGGCGCCGCACTGCGCAAGAAGGCGCCGCGGCGGGCGGATGGTAGCCGAGCCGCACCGTGCGGACACCAAGCCACTTGGCCATTCCGGCCGGCCTCAAATGCGAGTTCGGTATCAAGTCAGCTCTATAGCAATTGCGACATAGTAGCTAGCATCGATGGTCGCCCGGGCAGGCGCGACCGCGGCTGGCAGGCCGCGCGGTGCGCACGGAGGGCAGTTGGAGAGTCTAGTCGCGAGGATCAACGCGCCGGGCAGGCGCCGTGGCGCGCGCGGGTTCACCCTTATCGAGTTGACGGTGGCGATCGCCGTGCTGCTCGTGGCGGTGCTCTCGACTGGCGTGGCGCAGTTGTCCGCCATGCGCCTGCAGGAGGGCGCCAAGGAGACGACTTGGGCCAACGCCGCCCTCGAGTCGGCCATGGAGTCGATCCTGGCCCACAGTCTCGACGACCTCCAGGCGGCGCATCCAGCCAACCAACCCATGCCTGGATTCGCCGCGCCGGGCATCGCTGATCTGCGGATCGTGCCGACCTACCCCGGGTGGACCACCGGCGCAGAGCCGCCCGATCCGTTGACCATCGTCGTCACGGCCACCTGGACGGACCGGCGCGGACAGGAGCGGCGCGACATCCTGAGGGGGATGAAGACGCGATGATGCACTTCACTCATCCTCGCGGCCGAGGGCGCGCGGGCTTCACGCTGCTCGAAGTGGCCATCTCTTCATCGGTGCTCTTCTTGATCACCGCCGCCTTGGTGCAGCAACTGGAGTCCACGCGACGCGTGGCCTTGGTGGCGCGCACCGGCGAGCGGCTGCATGCCAGCGGCACGAGCGCGCTGAAGGCCGTGGGAGACGAGTTGCGGCGCTCGGCGCGCGCATGGGTGGACGGCGTCGAATACCCCTTGCTCTGCGTCGATGGCGACCCTGGTGCAGGCCCTGGTTACCTGGCCCACCAAGGGGCGATCGAACATGCCGAGAGCGGCGAGCCTGATCATGGCCCCAATGTGGAGCTGGCGTTCGCCATGCCACAGATGCGACGACTCGCGGAGGGCGTGGACGGTCGCAACTACTGCCTCGACTGCGACGAGGACGAGCTCGACCCGGACATGTACGACGATCCGGACGAAGCGGTTGGCGACTTCGTCCGCATCTACCAAGCGCCCTACATCGACCCCGTCACGGGGCTTGTGCGCTGGTCGGACGAATTGGCGTCGCTCGCGGTCGTGCCCGATGCACGCGGGCGCAATGCGCTGGAGCTGCGCCTCGCCGGCGTGCGCACCAAGACCCTCGCGCGGGATGTCGAGCGCATCGTGTGCGACACCAGCGCGACCGACCCGGTGGGCGTGCCCGTGGGCGCCGTGCGCGTGCGTCTGTGGCTGCGCTCGCGCGACGAGACCGGCGCACTGCAGCGTTGGAGGGGCGAGAGCGTCATTCACCTGAGGAACGACTGATCGTGGGGCGAGC
>Ga0172376_10007022_pt1 | contig 12073 bp, 9 predicted proteins | sample Lak35m_FD_121114 | JGI IMG/M metagenome (GOLD analysis project Ga0172376, IMG submission 121114) | Freshwater microbial communities from Kabuno Bay, South-Kivu, Congo - kab_092012_35m | ecosystem: Environmental > Aquatic > Freshwater > Lake | place: Democratic Republic of the Congo: South-Kivu...
AACACGCTCACCAGACAGGCGATCGCCACCCAAAACTCCGATCGCCGCACTCGAAACAGGTGCCGCAGTTCCTCCACCTCAATCAGCTTCAACACGGCGTTAGCCACAATCCCCGCCAGGGCAGCACTGGGCAACAGGGCCAATTGGCGGGTAAAGAACAAGAGCACCAGGGCCACCACCACCGCCCCTACCAAACTGGGTAATTGGGTGCGGGCACCGCTGCTATCCATGGCGGCGGTGCGGGAGGCACTGGAGCCAATGGCAAAACCACCGGTAAGCCCAGCGGCCAGGTTGGAGGCGCCAAAGGCAAACATTTCCTGGTCGCCATTAATGGTGTAGCCCCCCCGTTGGGCGTAGCTACGGGATAACAATAACCCCTCCGCCAGGGTAATACCCGCCATGGCCAGGGCCCCCGGCAAGAGCCGTCCCCAATCCCCTAAGCTAATCTGGGGGAGGGTCAGGCTGGGCAAACCCGCGGGGATCTCCCCCAACACCTTCACCCCCTGCTGATCCAGGTTAAACTGCATCACCAGTAGGGTCATCAGCAGCAGAGCCACCAGGGCCCCGGGCACCTGGGGGGCAAACCGTTTCAGCAGGCGAATAATGACAATACTGCCAACCCCGATCGCCACGGTGTAGGGATTGGCTTCTACCACCTTGAGGATCATCTCAAACACCTCGCGGAACCAGCCCTCCGCCTCTACGGAGATGCCCATAATCTTTTTCACCTGGCTGGTCAGCACCTCAATACCCAGGCCACTAATAAAACCCGCTAGCACCGCCTTAGAGAGAAAATTGGCCAGAAAGCCCAGGCGAAAGTACCAGAACAGGAAAAAGATTAGGGCACAGAGGAGGGTGACGGCAAAGGTTAACTGCAGGTAGCGGGGTTCGCTGGGGGCGGCTAGCCCTGCCAGGGTAGAGCCCATCATGGCGGCTAGGGAAGCATCGGGGCTGGCCACCAATTGCCGGGAAGAGCAGAGCAGGGCAAAGGCAACCATGGGTAGAATGGCGGAGTAGAGTCCCACGGTGGCGGGCAAGCCGGCCACCTGGGCGTAGCCAATATTAAGGGGAATCATCAGGGCCGCCAGGGTGATGCCAGCCATAATCTCCGTCGGCAGATTACTGCCCTTCAGCCCCCGTAAACCCTGAAAAAACTCAATCTTCATGGTTCCATGCTCGGTGGTACGTTTTCCTAAGAAGAAAAAAGCTGGCCTCTTGCTTTTCTGCCAAATTCCTATACTCCCTAGGGGTATAGAAATCCTTACGGCATTCTGACCTGAGGACAATCTAGACCAGAGGTCGCCAACCACCTGGATTTCACCAGGCAATAGCTAACGGCTAAGGTGCTTCTATTATGGAAGTGAGCTAGGAAAATCAATATTCAAAAAACGCTTTTTCCTCAGGGGGCTGGGGCAACAGCGGCAATTTCCCCTAGATAGCCTTGTTTCTCGGCGGCGGGCAGAAAGGAGGCCCGAAAGGAATTCTCCGCCAGTTGCCGTAACTCCATCGGGGTTAACCCCAGGGCGCTCTCCACCGCTGCCAGATTTTCCCCCAGGTAGCCACCAAAGTAGGCGGGGTCATCGGAGTTGACGGTGACACAGAGCCCCAGGTCCAGCAATTGTTTGAGATTGTGATCGTTGATCGTCTCAAAGACGCACAGCTTGACATTGGAGAGGGGGCAAACCGTCAGGGGAATTTGATGTTCCCCCAGGTAGTCCACCAGGGCGGGATCTTCGATGCAGCGAACACCGTGGTCAATACGACTCACCTTAAGGTGCTGAATCGCCTGCCAGATATACTCCGGCGGCCCCTCCTCACCGGCATGGGCCACGGTCAAAAAGCCCTCCGCCCGGGCCCGGTCGAAAACTGCCTTGAACTTCAAGGGGGGGTGGCCCACCTCGGAGGAATCTAGACCCACGGCGACGATGGAGTCACGGTAGGGCAGGGCCTGCTCGAGGGTGGCCATGGCAGCTTCGGCACTGAGGTGGCGCAAAAAGCAGAGAATTAGGGCGGAGGAAATCCCCAACTGTTGCCTGGCATCGCTGAGGGCCTGGCTAATGCCCTGGTGCACCACCTCGAAGGCAATGCCCCGATCGGTGTGGGTTTGGGGATCGAAAAAGATCTCCGTATGGCAGACCCCCTGCTGAGCACATTTTTGCAGGTAAGCCCAGGTGAGGTCGTAGAAGTCTACCTCGGTTTGTAGGGCCTGGGCCCCGGCGTAGTACAGATCTAGAAAGGACTGCAGGTTTTCAAACTGGTAGGCGGCCCGCACCGCCTCTACAGAGTCGTAGGGCAGGGTAATGCCATTGCGCTGGGCCAGGCTGACCATCATTTCTGGCTCCAGGGTGCCTTCAATGTGGAGGTGGAGTTCGGCCTTGGGGAGGGCTTGGATCAAGGGGGTCATGGTTGAGGGTCGGAGGTCAGGGAAAATAACATCAGGGTTTGACGGCAGCATTGCTTGAGCTGTTCACCACAGGTCCGATCGGGTACCGACTCGCCTGCAAAGCTCCAGTCATTAATGGTGGATAGGGTCCATTGCTTGCCGCGATGGTCAAAACCCGCCACCTCCAGGCCAATCACCCGGCGATCTCGACAACCCGGCTCACTGTGGCAGCGAATCTGCACCAATAAACTACGACATCGCAACCGACGGCTCACCCCAGGAAAGTGGAACCCCAAATCAATGGAGTCAGGATCCACCAGATCACGGGTTTCCCGATCGTTGGACCAGGGCTTCAGATCGGCCCTGAGATCAGGAAAGGTAGCCTTAAACAGGCCCACTACGGTAGCGATTTTACTGGCGAACTCGATGGTATTGGCTTGTTCTGCTGCGTTCACGCTGATTTTGCTAAAGGCGGTCACCTTTCTAGCATAGGCTAACCTTCAGGTTACAACCGTTAACTGAGTTACTCTGGGACAGGGGATGGGGAAGATTAACCGCAGCCCCTCCTAGCGGGGACGGCACACCTCCAGCATAGTCAAATCTTGATCGGTTATGGTTGGAATGGCGTGGAACCCTGCCAAATTAACTGGGGAGAGGCCCTGGGGTAGGTTCGTGGCGGCGATCGCGGTATCGGTGACCAGGGCGACGTTATAGAGATAGGCTTCCTGGCTATAGCTATCCACAATGGTCATGGCCAGTTGGTTTCCCTGAACCTGGCCCTGGAAACAATCAAAGGAGGAACTGGGAAAATACACTGCACCGTAGATCTGGTGACCGGTGCTCTCCAGAACCATATAACCCTGGCCAATTTGGTTAGGGGTGGGCACCTGGCCAAAGAGGTAGCGCCCAGGGGCAGGAAAGCCGGAGGCGGCTTGGGGGGCCGTCATGGCGGGGGCAGGGGTAACCTGGGCCAGGCCACGTCCAGTCTGGACTGCTAATCCAGCGGAGACCAAACCCAAACAACTGATTAACAGACCCAGGCGAGTCAGGGGACGGTGTAACCTGGTCAGCCAGTTAATGGGAAACGGAACAGTTTCAACAACTCTATAGTCTACAAACACCATTTTATCCTCCCCTTAGGTCAACCGTGAATATACCTAAATAAATATGAAAGTATGAAAAACAGACAAATACGAAGAAGTTAGGGCTCGATATTGATTCTTTTTATACTCTAGAATAGCTTTATGATTTGGTTAAGTAGCTTTGTTGTAATCTTAACAACTCTTTGAAGTTGGACTGGTGATCGGCCTCATCACTCTCCCTACAAAAAAATAAAGATGACTGATGGTCCGTTGCCAGTTAAGGATTAATCTGCTTGAGAAAGTATGGTGTTCCCCGGGGTCAATTCAACGACTAGACAAAAGAATCAGCCAGATCCTTGGCAATTAGCACCATGGAGGCTAAAACTCTCAATATCCTTGGTTTTATTTATAGAATTTCCCAGGGCGAAACTGATGCAACCCAGTGCCAGCTGCCCCACTGTCCCAAATGGTTATCGCTTTGGCCAAAATGCTGAGGCCAGGGTTGATCGATCAAAGCCAATACTGGGTAACCGTTATGGCTTGTCTCTGCTGGCAACAGCTCTACCATAGTAGGAGTGCGCTCAAGCGGCACTCTGGTTGAGCCAGAGCGCCTGTCGCCCTACCCATCTCCCTCCAGGTGACTATGACATCCCCTTCCACCCCCCAAGACCTGGTGGCCCTCCGCCAACGACTAAATCAATTTAGCGCCCTGACCACCCCACCCCCCTTAAGCTCTGCAGCAGCCAAACAGCTACGGGCGGACCTGGGGTTGCTCAATCGTCTATCGGACTACCAGACCCTGGGTATCTGCGCTGACGACCTGGAGCAAGCCCGGCACGCCATGGCGCAGTACCTGGGACTCCTAGGGGTGAACGCCAACTTGACCCTACCGGACCAGGCGGGATCTGTCTATCTGAAATTTAATACCCTGAAGGGAACCTGGTACCTGGATGGCTATAGCGGTCAATCCCGCGGGGTCATCATTACCTTCCATGGCTCTGACCCCGAGGCCATGGCGGTGTCCGGTACCTATGGTCCCTTTCCTTTCCAGCTATAGCCCTAGCCCTCCCAAGGCAGGAAACCAAGATGGTCCTGCACTCCATAGCTACAGCTGTATCCCTCTTCTGTCACTGTTGGATTTTGAAACCCAATTGCGTTATTTCAGCTCAGGCGACCAGGCAGGGGTTACCCCAGTTGAAACAAAGAGGGATATGCTAGCACCCTCCTAGCGGCCAATTCCCAGGTATTGGAAGCCTGCCCCCATGAGTACCTCCCGATCAAGGCAGTTACGGCCATCAATCAAAATCGGGCTGTGCATGCGTTGGGCCATGGCCCTATAGTCCAGGTCTCGGAATTGTTGCCACTCCGTCACCACCACCAGGGCATCGCAGCCATCCGCCAGATGGCTGGGATCGGTCTCCACGATCACACCGGTCAAGCCATGGCGCAGCCCACTCTGGGAAACGATAGGATCGTAGGCCTTAACCTTAGCCCCTAGACGATTCAACTGTTCGATTAGGATCAAGGCGGGGGCATCCCGCAGGTCGTCGGTGTCGGGTTTGAAGGTTAAGCCCAGTAACCCAACGGTTTTTCCCTTGAGAATTTTCAGCACCTGTTGGAGCTTCTCCAGGGTAATTTGCCGTTGGCGATCGTTGACCTCCACCGCAGCCTTCAGCAGCTGAGCCTCATAGCCGTAATCATCGGCGGTGTGGATTAGAGCTGCCACATCCTTCGGAAAGCAGGACCCACCCCAGCCAATTCCGGCCTGCAGGAACTTCTTACCAATCCGGGAATCCAGGCCGATACCCGCTGCCACCTGGGTGACGTCAGCCCCAACTCGGTCGCAGATATTGGCAATTTCATTGATAAAGCTAATCTTGGTGGCTAGAAAGGAGTTAGCGGCGTATTTAACCATTTCCGCTGAACTCAGATCGGTGACCAGCACCGGCACCGGATCACCGCCGGGTTGCTCGCGATAGCCGCCTTCAACAATGGGGGCATACAGCTCTTGCATGAGGGTAATGGCCCGAGAGCTATTGCTGCCCAGGACAATACGATCAGGATTAAAGGTATCGTAGATTGCCGAACCCTCCCGTAGAAACTCGGGATTACTGACCACATCAAAGTCTGCCACCACCTCTGGATGGGTAGAGGTAGAGGGAGCGCCAGCACCGGCGGCCACCGGCACCTTCTGGCGTTCAGCGATGCCATCCATGACAATCATCCGCACCCAGTCCCCAGAACCGATGGGAACAGTGGATTTGTTGACAATCACCTTATAGCCGCCGTTCAGGTGGCTGCCAATACCCTTAGCGACGGCTTCCACATAGCGGGTGTCGCTTTCCCCATTAGGCAGGGCCGGTGTACCGACGGCGATAAACAGGACATCCCCATGATTAACCCCCTCCTCCAGGCTGGTGGAAAATTCAAGATTTCTCGCTTCCATAGCGGATTTCATCAGTTCGGATAGACCGGGCTCAAAAATCGGGGACTGACCCGACTGCATCAGTTTGACCTTTTCTTCGTTGACGTCAATACAGATCACCTCATGGCCAATATGGGCTAGACAGACTCCAGTCACCAAACCTACGTAGCCCGTACCAATTACACATACTCGCAGCATATTCACTAATCCTTAAGTTAAAAATATCCTATGGGCAGATCCAATAAGTGAAGGGAAACTGGCAACCAAGCCATCAATGACAAATTACGAGGATGGTGTCTGTACCCTAAGTTACTTAGCTTCGGGAGAAGGCAGCAGTGGGAGCCGGGCTTTCTGCAACCTGTCCAGCCACTCCTTGGTCTAACCGTAGGCGAAAGTCATCGATGGTTAGGGCTAACCCCTCCTGGAGAGGAATAGTAGGATTCCACTGTAGAAAGTTTTGAGCTCGACTAATGTCAGGTTTACGACGCTGGGGGTCATCCTGCGGTAGGGGTTTATAGATCAAATCTACCCCGGGGTTAATCATGGTCTGTACGGTTTGGGCCAGTTGAAGAATGGTGTATTCATCCGGATTACCCAAATTGACCGGACCGATATAGTCACCATTCATCAGGCGTATCAGGCCTTCCACCAGGTCCGACACATAGCAAAAACTACGGGTTTGACTGCCATTACCATAGATAGTTAGAGGGATACCTCGCAGGGCCTGAACCACAAAATTACTGACAACCCGACCGTCGTTTTCTAGCATGCGGGAGCCGTAGGTGTTGAAAATCCGGGCTACCCGAATATCCACATTATTTTGCCGATGGTAATCAAAGGTAAGAGTTTCAGCTACCCGCTTACCTTCGTCATAGCAGCTACGAATACCAATGGTATTGACATTGCCCCAATAGTCCTCTGACTGGGGATGGACTTGCGGATCACCGTAGACCTCGGAGGTGGAGGCGAGTAGGAACCTGGCCTTGACTCGCTTGGCTAGCCCTAACATATTTAGGGTGCCCATAACGTTGGTTTTGATGGTCTTGACCGGGTTGTACTGGTAGTGCACCGGCGAGGCTGGACAGGCTAAATGATAAATTTGGTCAACCTCGAGTCGAATCGGCTCGGTGATATCGTGACGAATCAATTCAAAGTAGGGGTTATCTAACCAGCGCAGTAGGTTACGCTTATGGCCGGTGTAAAAGTTATCCAGGCAAATCACATCATGGCCAGCGGTCATCAGTCGATCAATTAAGTGTGAGCCGATGAAACCAGCACCACCAGTGACCAAAATTCTCATGTATAAATTTCCTATGAATGTAAGAATTAGGATTTCAGAATAAAATCAAACCTTCTGCGCTTGACACAAATCTTAACTTGATGTTTTCCAGCTTGATTAAAGACCACTCTCTATACAAAAATAACCTGTGGTTGTTGTAAATACCAGAGTATTGATGGCTTCTTTATGGTTCTAGCCTGGTTATGAAGGTGAGTTGTAGCAGCGGCTAATCCCCTTAGAATCTAACTAAGGTGTCATTTACTACACCCTGAGTCAGTGCCTTACTTGGCGACCTGGTTTAAATGGTTCCAGCTATGGCCCTAGTCCTGGATCAGGCGACAAAAGCGAACTCAAACACCCACCCAACCTGAGCTTTGACCGATTCATCCAATTCTAAGGATTTTGTCTAAAGTGATATTACCGGAATTCAGGAACAGGGCTGGGGATCAACTGGTGACTAGTCAGGAAATCTCCGATCAGGTAAAGGGAACCGCAAACTATCTTCAGGGTTTCGGATTTCTCACTCATTGCTCCTAACCCGGCAGCCAGGTCTTTATAGCCCTGGCAATGGCGGAGCTGGGGACAACCATTTAGGGCGATCGCCGCTAGGGCGAAGGGATCAGCCGATTGGTCGCCAGCCACAGGCACCAGGTAAAGGTAATCCCCGGGGCGCAGCAGGGCCCTAAAAATATCGGCATGGTCCTTGGTGGCTAGCATGCCCATTAACCATTGGGTAGCTCTGGCTGGCTCCCCCCGCTGGGCCCGCCACTGATCCACGTAGCGGCGTAACTCCAGGGCTGCGCCAGGGTTATGGGCCCCATCCAGCAGCAGGGGGTGGGGTTGGTGATGGGTATCGAGCCATTCCACCCACTGCAGGCGGCCTGGCCATTGAGCCAGGGCCATGCCCTGCTGGATCGCCTGATCGGTAATCTGCCAGCCCCGTTGCCGTAGCAGCAGGAGAGCGGCGATCGCCAGAGCAGAATTAACCAACTGGTGATCCCCCAGCAGGGGGAGGGGGTAGGTAATTTGGTTCTCTTCCAGGGTCAAACAGGCCATCCCCTCCCCCCGTCGCACCGCCGGAGCTGGCCACCACACGGGACACCCCAGGTGCTGGAGTCGCCACTTTACCACTGCCTCTGCTTCTGGTGGTAGGGGACCAATCACCGCCGGACAGCCCGCTTTAAGAATGCCAGCTTTTTCCTGGGCAATATTCCCCAGGGTAGGCCCCAATTGCTGCCAGTGTTCTCGACTCAGGGAGGTAAGGATGGTGACCAGAGGATCCTCCACCACATTGGTGGCATCCAGACGGCCCCCCAGTCCCACCTCCATCACCGCCACCTCCACTGCACTGTCGGCAAAGTACTGCCAGGCCACGGCAGTAAACACCTCAAACTGGGTGGGGCTGGGCTGGCTGCCATCGATTCTGGCCATCACCCGTTCTAAGCCCTGGCGCAGGTCCAGGGCGGCGATCGCCCTGCCATTCACCTCAATCCGCTCCCGCCAGCTGACCAGGTGAGGCGAGGTATAGCGCCCCACCCGGTAACCAGCCTGGGTCAGCACCGAGGCCAGGTAGGCACAGACCGATCCCTTGCCGTTGCTGCCCGCCACGTGGATAATCGGCACCCGCCGCTGGGGATCACCCATGGCCCCCAGCAATCGATCCATACGATGGAGGCTGAGATCCACCCCGAAGGGCCCAAGGCTGTCGAGCAGGGCATTAATTTGAGTGTCTTCGGCGGTTGGGGGCGGGCTAACCATAGGGACGGGGCGGGGAAAACTCGGGTTCAGTTATAGCACAGCGGAGGTAAGCCTTTGCCCCGCCGATGGCCTGAGGTGGCGGGCGGCAGGAATGGGATAGACTAAAGGTGATGTTAAGAAATGTAAGGCAGCCCCCATGGCCTCTCCCCTGACTAAATCTCGACCCCGGGTGGTGGTGATTGGGGCCGGGGTGGGGGGTCTGACGGCGGCCGCTCTGCTGGCTCGCCATGGTTACCTGGTGCGAGTGTTTGATCAGGCCCTGGTGGCGGGGGGCTGTGCCTCTACCTTCAGGCGGCGGGGATTTACCTTTGATGTGGGGGCTACCCAGGTGGCGGGACTGGAACCAGGGGGTATCCACCACCAGATTTTTCAGGAATTGGGGCTGGATCTACCCCCCGCCACCGACTGTGACCCCGCCTGCGCCGTCTTTTTGCCGGGGGAGACCGCCCCGATCTCCGTCTGGCGGGACCCTGTCGCCTGGCGCTTGGAACGGCAGCGGCAATTTCCCGGCAGTGAACCCTTCTGGCACCTGTTGGAGCAGCTGTTTGAACCGAGCTGGCGGTTTCAGGGGCGGGGGCCGGTGCTGCCCCCCCGCCACCCCTGGGACCTGGGCCAATTGCTCCAGGCCTTGCGCCCCGATACCCTGGTGACCCTGCCCCATACCTTCCGCACTGTGGGCCAGGCCCTGCGATCCCTGGGGCTAGGGGGCGATCTCCGCCTGAAAACCTTCCTGGACCTGCAGCTAAAACTCTACTCCCAGGTGGATGCGGAGGAAACCGCCCTGCTCTACGCCGCCACCGCCCTGCGGGTATCCCAGGCACCCTACGGCCTGTTCCACTTGCAGGGGAGTATGCAGGAGCTCAGCGATCGCCTGGAAAAAGCCCTGGTCACCCACGGCGGCCTGCTGCAGTTGCGTCACACCGTCACAGCCATCCCTACCCACCAGGGGCGGGTGCAGGGGGTCAAGGTGCAAGACCAAAGAACCGGTCAGACCTGGGTGGAACCGGCGGACCAGGTGGTGGCCAATGTTACGGTGCAAAATCTGGTCACCCTACTAGGGAACGGGGCACCCCGGGGCTACCGGCAACGGGTGGAGAACTTACCCCCCGCCAGTGGTGCCTTTGTGATCTACCTGGGGGTGGCGGCGGCGGCCATTCCCCCCGACTGCCCGCCCCATCTGCAGTTTTTCTACGATTACGACGGCCCGATGGGCGAAAATAATTCCCTGTTTGTCTCCGTCAGTCGCCCCGGCGATGGCCGCGCCCCCCAGGGGCAAGCCACGATTGTGGCCTCCTCCTTTACGGCGGTGGAGCCCTGGTGGCACACCGAGGATTACCCGGCCCTGAAGCAGCGCTATACCCAGGTAGCCCTGGAGCGCCTGGGGGGTTATTTTGACCTCAGGTCAGACCATATCCTGCACCTGGAGGCCGCCACCCCCCGCAGCTTTGCCCACTTCACCGGTCGCCACCAGGGCATGGTGGGGGGGCTGGGCATGCGGGTGAATAGCTACGGTCCCTTTGGCTTTGCTAACCGCACCCCAGTGCAGGGGCTCTGGCTGACAGGAGATTGCACCCACCCCGGCGAGGGCACCGCCGGGGTGAGTTACTCCGCCCAAACCGTGGTTAGACAGATCCTGGCCCAGGATCGCTAGACCAGCACCGGAGCCTTGGTCCACTCGGTGTGGAAAACCCCCTCCCGATCGGTGCGTTCGTAGGTGTGGGCGCCGAAGTAGTCTCGCTGGGCCTGGGTCAGATTTTGGGGCAGGCGATCGCGGCGGTAGCTATCAAAGTAGTCGAGGGAGGCACTAAAGGCCGGCACCGGGATACCGGAGTGGGCCGCCAGGGCAATCACCTCCCGCCAGGCCGCCTGGCGGTCCAGGATGGTTTGTTTGAATTCCGGGGCCAGGAGCAGGTTAGCCAGGTCGGGGTGCTCATCGTAGGCGTGTTTGATCTTGTTCAAAAAGCCAGCTCGAATAATGCATCCCCCCTTCCAGATGCGGGCGGTTTCCCCCAGGTTGACGTCGTAGTCAAAGGCCTTGGAGGCGGTGCCAATCAAGGCCATGCCCTGGGCGTAGGAACAAATCTTAGAGCAGTAGAGGGCATCTCGGATTTTGTCCACCATGGCCTTGGCATCGCCGTTGAAGCTGGCGCTGGGCCCCACCAACTGCTGGGCCGCCGCCAGCCGCTCCGCCTTAATGGAGGACATAATGCGGGCATTCACCGCCGCCGTAATAGTGGGAATGCCGACCCCCAGATCCAGGGCGCTCATCACCGTCCAGCGGCCGGTGCCCTTCTGACCCGCCGCATCTACAATCAGCTCCACCAGGGGTTGACCGGTTTCCCCATCCAGGTTGGTAAAGATATCGGTGGTGATCTCAATTAAGAAGGAATTCAGCTCGTCGGTCTGGTTCCAATTGGCAAACACCTCGTAGAGTTGGTGGTGATCCAACCCCAGCACACTTTTCATCAGATCGTAGGCCTCGGCGATCAATTGCATGTCGCCGTATTCGATGCCGTTGTGCACCATTTTGACGTAGTGGCCAGCCCCCCGGGGGCCAATGTAGGTGACACAGGGGCCGTCATCCACCTGGGCGGCAATTTTTTTGACGATGGGTTCGATCGAGTCGTAGGCGGCCCGGGTACCACCGGGCATGAGGCTGGGGCCGTTCAGGGCTCCCTCTTCGCCACCGCTGACCCCCATGCCGATGAACCGTAGGCCCGTAGACTCCAGTTCCTTGGTGCGCCGTTCCGTATCTTCGTAGAGGGAATTCCCCCCGTCCATAATCATGTCCCCCTCCTCCAGCAGGGGCCGGAGTTGGGCAATCACCGCGTCCACCGGCGCCCCCGCCTTTACCATGACTAAAATCCGGCGGGGTCGTTCTAGGGAGGCGACAAATTCCTCTAAACTATAGGTGGGTTTGACGTTTTTGCCCTGGGCGCGACGCTCCATAAACCGTTGGGTGACCTCGGCGGTGCGGTTGTATACCGCCACGGGGAAACCATTGCGTTCCACATTCAGGGCTAGATTCTCACCCATCACGGCAAGACCGATTACACCAAAACTCTGTGCCATAGGACTCTCTTGGTAACTGTTTGCGGGAAAACGGTGGATACTGCTGTGCTGAATTGGGTGGGTCAGCCCAGGCC
>Ga0172376_10007025_pt1 | contig 12070 bp, 10 predicted proteins | sample Lak35m_FD_121114 | JGI IMG/M metagenome (GOLD analysis project Ga0172376, IMG submission 121114) | Freshwater microbial communities from Kabuno Bay, South-Kivu, Congo - kab_092012_35m | ecosystem: Environmental > Aquatic > Freshwater > Lake | place: Democratic Republic of the Congo: South-Kivu...
GGCTCGGCTCTGGGCGCTTTGATCATCGCACTGCGTCCCGACAAGTTCGTGCGCATCACGTCTTTCTTCGATCTGTACGAGAATCGCGAGCACGCGACGTATCAGGTGTACCAATCCCTGATCAGCCTGTCGAACGGTGGAGTGACCGGAACCGGAATCGGTGCGGGCACCGGCAAGTGGGGTTACGTGCCGTTGGCCCACAGCGACTTCATCTTCTCGACGCTGGCCGAGGAGATGGGCTTTCTCGGGGTGATCGGACTCCTCGCCCTGTTCACCTTCCTCATCTATTTCGGTTTCCAGGCCGCCATCTCGTGTCGCACGAGCTTCGGACGATTGTTGGCCGGGGGAATCTCCGGATGGTTCCTCATCCAGATCTGCGTCAACATCGGGGGAGTTGTCGCCGTCATCCCCGTCACCGGATTGACGCTTCCCTTCATCTCGTTCGGTGGATCGTCGTTGATCGTGTCGATGGTGGCCTCGGGGCTGTTGATGAACGTGGCCCGTCGACCTCGATGACCCGATTCGCGGTGATCGCGGGCGGAGGCACCGCCGGGCACGTGTTGCCGGCGCTGGCCATCGTCGAAGGTTTGGTCGATCGCGGTCATTCCATCGGGGAGATCGTCTACATGGGCGCTGAGCGCGGCATCGAAACGCGACTGGTTCCGCCTACGGGGGTCGAGCATCATTTCTTCGACGTCGTCGGTCTGCAACGGGACGTGTCGCCGCGTTCGATCGTCCGGAACCTCTCGTTCGTTCCCAAGCTGTTGCGCGCCCGTCGGTCGGCCCTGCGCGTGATGCGAAGCGACCGACCTCGTGTGGTGGTGAGCGTGGGTGGTTACGCGAGCCTGCCGGCGGTACTGGCGGCCCGCAAACTTCACGTTCCGGTGGTGGTCGTCTCCTATGACCGCACACCCGGACGTTCGAGTCGACTGACCTCGCGTTTCGCGGCCGCCACGGCCACCGCCTTCCCGGGATCCGATCTTGCGCGCGCGCGATGGACCGGAGCGCCGGTTCGACGCGCGATCCGCGTCGTGGATCGTGAGCGCGATCGTCGGGAGGCGCGAGAGCGCCTGGGAGTGCCGGCCGACCGATTCCTCGTGGCCGTGATCGGTGGCTCGCTCGGATCCCGGGTGTTGAACCGATCCGTTCTGTCCCTCGTGGGAGACTCGTCCGATGATCGTTCTCTCGCCGTGTTCCACGTGGTTGGTGAGCGCTTCGTCGACGAGCATCGACGCGACGGCGGGATCGAGCGTGACGGCTCCGATGGCGTCTGGTACCGCGTCGTGGGTTACGAGGAGCGGATGTCGGACGTCTACGGAGCGTGTGACGTGCTGATCGGCCGGGGGGGTGCCGGCACGGTGGCTGATGTCGCGACGGTGGGGTTACCGGCCATTCTCGTGCCGTGGTCGGGTGCCGCGGAGGATCACCAACGCGCCAACGTGGCCTGGTTGAGTGACGTTGATGCCGCGATCATGTTGGACGAGGACGACGTGTCGTCCCGTTTGACGACGATCGTCGGCGAGTTGCGGGGCGATGCGGACGCTCGGCGGCGTTTGGAGGCGAACGCGCGCGCGCTCGGTGAGCCCAATCGTCGGGGCGCCATCACCGATCTGATCGAAGAGGTCGCCGGAGTTCGGTCGTGACCTCGGTTCCGTTCGACCTGTCTCGTCGCCGCCGAATCCACGTGGTGGGCATCGGCGGTCCGGGGATGAACGCCATCGCGACGTGCCTGGCGCAGATGGGTCATGACGTGTCGGGGAGCGACATCCACGATTCGGACGTGGTGGAGAGAATGAGGGCGCTCGGGGTGCGTGTCAACATCGGCCACGAGGGATCGGTCGTCGCGGGTTGCGACGCGGTGACGTCGTCGACCGCGATCCCGGCGTCGAACATCGAACGGGTCCGGGCCCGTGACTCAGGAATTCCCGACCTCTCGCGAGCCGACATGTTGGCCGCATTGTGCGCTCGTCGGCGGTCGCTCGCCGTCGCGGGCACCCACGGCAAGACGACCACCACGTCTCTGCTGGTGCGATCCCTGGAAGCGGCCGGACTCGACCCGTCGTTTGTCGTGGGAGCGGATCTACGGGACGAGGGAACCGGGGCGCGCTGGACCGATGGCGACTTCATGGTCGTCGAAGCGGACGAGAGCGACGGCACCCATCTGCGCCTTCCCCTGTCGGGAACGATCCTGACCAACATCGATCGCGATCATTTGGATCACTACGGCGATTTCGACGGTTTGGTCGCGGCCTTCGAGGATTACCTGCTCGGCGTGTCCGGCCCTCGTGTCGTTTGTATCGACGATCCATCGATCGCGGCCATCGTCTCGCGTCACGCCGACATCGCGTGGATCACCTACGGATCGTCGGACCATGCGGACTTCCGTTGGTTGGCGGTGAGAGCATCCGACGGAGTCACGTCCTTCGTGGTGCGTGATCCGTCGGGGGCGTCGATCACCGTTCAGAGTCCTCTGCGAGGAACCCACAACGTGGCCAACGCGACCGCGGTCATCGCCATGGTCTCAGCCGTGGGGGTCGACTCGGCGGCGGCGGTGGAGGCCATCGCGGTCTTCGGCGGCGTTGACCGTCGTTTCCAGATCGTCGGTGCGATCGACGGTGCCACCTTCGTCGACGATTACGCGCATTTGCCCCGGGAGATCGACGCGGTGCTGACCGCGGCGCGCACGAGCGGAGACGGTTGGACGCGGATCGTCGCGGTCTTCCAGCCGAATCGATTCAACCGCATGGCGAAGATGTCGCCCGAGTACGGACCCGCGTTCGGATCGGCCGATCTGGTGGTGGTGACCGACGTTTACGCGTCGGGAACGACGCCCATTCCCGGTGTGACCGGCCGTCTGGTCGCCGATGCGGTCCGAGCGGCGCGCCCGGACCTCGACGTGGTGTACGAACCCGATCGTTCGCGGTTGGCGACCACGGTGTCGGAGCTCGTTCGATCCGGTGACGTGTGCATCTCGATGGGTTGTGGCGACGTCGAGACACTGCCGAGAGAGATCCTCGCGCTGCGCGGTGCACCGTGAACGTCGATGCACGGAGCCTTCGTCGGCTCATCGGCGACAACGTCCTGATCGATCATCCGGTGGCCACGCTCACGACGTATCGAGTCGGCGGTCGCGCCGCGGTTTTCGTTCGGGTGGACGAGGAGGAACAGCTGTCGCGAGTGGCCGAAGCCGCCGTGACGCTTTCGCTGCCGGTGCTCGTGATCGGGCGGGGAAGCAACATGCTCGTCAGCGACGGCGGTTTCGCCGGCATCGTCGTCCAACTGGGGGACTTCGCTTCGAACATCGACCTGCGAGTCGACGTTGCGTCGGTGAGGTCCGGTGCGGCGGTTCCCCTTCCGGTTCTGGCCCGACGCACGGCGGCCGCCGGTCTGACCGGCTTCGAATGGGCGGTCGGTGTCCCGGGAACCGTCGGTGGGGCCGTGCGAATGAACGCCGGCGGACACGGGTCCGACATGAAGGCGTCGTTGGTCGACGCTCGGCTGTTCGACTGGCGCGACGGATCGACTCGGGAGGTTCGAGCCGCCGATCTCGGGTTGCGCTTCCGGGGTTCGACGATCGGTGACGAGCGCGTCGTGCTCGGCGGGCGTCTCGCGCTGTCCGCGGGGGTTCGGGAGTCGTGCGAAGCGACGATCGAGGAGATCGTGCGCTGGCGGCGCGAAAACCAGCCCGGCGGGCAGAACGCCGGTTCGGTGTTCGTGAATCCGGTTCCCGGTGAGGTGGCGGCGGGTCGGTTGATCGACGACTGCGGGTTGCGTGGTCTGCGCATCGGGACGGCATCGGTCTCCACCAAGCACGCGAACTTCATCCTGGCCGACGAGGGTGGACGCTCCGACGACGTGGTCGCGGTGATGTCCCACGTTCGACAGGTGGTCGCCGACAAGACTGGCTACGTGATGCGCAGCGAAGTTCGACTGGTGGGGTTCCCCGACGCTCACGTCTTCGACGATGCCCGACTTCCGCGTTCGGCCGATGGAGACGACGATGGCCGCTGACCGCCCCGTGGATCCCACGAGCGAGATCGCCACCGATTTCGCCGCGACCATCTCCGATGAGGTGCAGGCCGAACTCTCGGCGGTCTTCTCCGACGAGGGCGCCACTGCGGGTTCCACGGACGCGGGCGAGTCCGGTGGTGGTGACGGGTCGCAGGACGCGGCCCGACCCAGGCGATTCCCGGTGCGCCGCTGGCTCGGTCGGGTCCGTTCCAAGAACCAGTTCGACGACGACACCGACGCCGAGGGTGCCGGGGACGACTCGTCTCCGGTGAAGTCGTCTCCGGTGAAGACGTCTCCGGTGAAGTCGTCTCCGGTGAAGTCGTCTCCGGTGAAGTCGTCTCCGGTGAAGACGTCTCCGGTGAAGACGTCTCCGGTGAAGACGACGACCTCGGGCAAGAAGCGCGTCGTCATCTCCGACGACGATTCCGGCCCGGCCCCGGCGGCGTCTCCGGCGGGAGCGTCGCGCTTTCGGCAACGCCGCATCGCCATCCGCCGAGCCGCGGGACGTCGACGGTTGCGTTGGTTTTCCGTGGCCGGAATCGCCGTGGCCGTGGTGTTGGTCGTCCTTCTTCTGTTGACCTCTCCCATCTTGTCCATTCGCGAGGTTCAGGTCGAGGGCAACGTGTACGCCGACCCCAACGTGCTCGGTGAGGTGATCTCGGACCTGAAAGGTGAGCCCATCCTCACCGCCGACCTTCACGGGGCCGAGCTGCGACTGGAGGCGATCCCGTGGGTTCGCGAGGTGTCGTTGTCCTCTCACTTGCCCTCGAGGGTCCTCATTCAGATCGTCGAACGCGAGCCGATCGGCTTCTATCGTGCGGTCGACGGTTTCAACCGGGTGATCGATCGTGACGGGCGCGTGTTGGACGTCATCGAGGGTGATCCGTCGGATTACGTCCCGATTCGAGGGACCGGTCCCAACTTGTCGGCCGGAGATTCGGTGGGTCAACCGTTCCTCGGGGCGGCACAACTGGTCAACGCGCTCCCGAGTGATGTGCGCGCGCGACTGGTGTCCATGGCGGTCTCGGCCGATGGTGAGGTGTCGATGACCCTCACCGACGAGGTCGAGGTTCTGTTCGGCCGGCCCAATGATTTCCAGACCAAATTGGTCGGTGTGGTGAACGAGATCAAGAAGCAGGGTTCGAGCAAGTACGCCATCATCGACGTCTCCAGTGGTGAGCCGAGCGTCCGGTGAGGTGGTCGCGTCGACCTTTCGGGTGCTCCTAGCAGGACTTTGTCGGACCTCGGTGGCGGGGTATCCCCCCTTTGCCGCGGGGAAAGTGGGAGAATTACGCCCACAACCGGCCCGGGCGGATCGTCCGGTCCGGTCGACGTAATTTCAGGACGATCGGAAAAGCACGACCGAAGTAGTAACAACAGGCCGTCGGCTCCGCCGACAGCCCGAAAGCGGAGGAGTCTCCCAGCATGGTTGGTGGACAGAACAACTACATCTGCCAGATCAAGGTGATCGGCGTCGGCGGTGGCGGCGTGAACGCGGTGAACCGCATGATCGAGCGCAACCTGCGAGGAGTCGAGTTCATCGCCATCAACACCGACATCCAGGCGTTGATGACCAGCGACGCCGAACTGAAGCTCGACGTCGGTCGTGAACTGACGCGTGGTCTCGGAGCGGGAAGCGATCCCGAGGTCGGTCGCCAAGCCGCCGAGGCGCACCGTGACGAGATCGAGGATGCTCTCAAGGGTGCCGACATGGTGTTCATCGCCGCCGGCGAAGGTGGCGGAACCGGGACCGGAGCCGCCCCGGTGGTGGCCGAGGTGGCCAAGAGTCTCGGTGCCCTCACGATCGGCATCGTCACCCGCCCGTTCTCGTTCGAGGGGCGTCGTCGCGCGGTGCAGGCCGATGCGGGCATCGCCAAGCTCAAGGAGAAGGTCGACACGCTCATCGTCGTCCCGAACGATCGTCTGTTGTCCGTGGTCGACGCCCGTGACACGGTGTTGGAGGCTTTCGGTCGCGCCGACGAGGTCCTCTACAGCGGTGTCTCCGGTATCTCGGAACTCATCACCAACCCGGGACTGATCAACACCGACTTCGCCGACGTCAAGATGACGTTGCAGAACGCCGGCTCGGCCCTCATGGGTATCGGCACCGCCAGCGGTGACAGCCGGGCTCGTGATGCCGCGCTGAAGGCGCTGTCCAGCAATCTTCTCGAAGCGTCCATCGAAGGTGCGCGTGGCGTTTTGCTGAACGTCACCGGTCCGTCCACCATGACCCTCATGGAGATGAACGAGGCCGCCGAGATCATCCACGGAATCGCTCACCAGGACGCCAACATCATCTTCGGAACCGTGATCAACGACGACATGGGTGACGAGGTGAAGGTCACCGTGATCGCCGCTGGTTTCGATCGTTGGGACGGCGCGCCCCAGGTGCGTCCGACCGGACGTCCCACCGGTCGTGGTGCCGCTCCGGCCCGCGAGAGCCGTCCGGCTGCCGCCCCGGCACCCAAAGACATCTTCGCGAGCGACCCGGCCGGTCCGTCCGACGATGGTGACGACGACTTCGACGTCCCGTCGTTCCTGAAGTGACTCGGCGGGCGACGTGCCCGCGTTCATCCACGTGGTCGAACGACCCGACGTGCGAATCGTTCACTCCACGCGTCTCGACGGCGACTTTCATCCGCGCTCTCCGTTGAACCCCGCGAATCGTCGCGCACTGTCGTCCAAGACATGGACCCAACTGACCGAGGACCATGGAATTGTCGCGCACGAGGTGAACGGCCCGGGGAATCACGATGGTTCGATCGGTGACGTTCTGCTCACGCGCACGAACGATGCGGTGCTCGGGATGTGGGTGGGGGACTGCGTCCCGGTCGTGCTGCTCGGTCGCGAATGGATCGCCGGAGCCCACGTCGGTTGGCGGGGTGCACACGCCGGGGTGCTCGACGTCGCCGTCGAGGAACTCGTTCGACGATCGGATCCGCCGTCCACCGCGGTGATCGGCGCGCACATCGGAGCGTGTTGCTACGAGTTCGGTGCCGACGACCTGGATCTCATGGAGCGCGCCTTCGGTTCGCACGTCCGAACGGTCGATCGGGTGGGGCGGCCCGCCTTGGACATGGGCGCTCTCGTCGTGGCCGAGTTGCGGCGTGCGGTCCCGGGCCTCCGCATCATCGACATCGGATGGTGCACCGGGTGTCGGGGCGATCTGTTCTTCTCGCACCGCACCCGTGTCGACGAGCAGCGTCACGTTCTGGCCGTGTGGAGGCAGGCGGCATGACGCGCGAGTCCGGGGTCGTCGACGCCTCCGCGATCGCGGTGCGATACCGAACGTTGGTCGACGAGGTGCGGGCGCTCGGCGGCGAGCGCGTGCGAATCGTGGCCGTCACCAAGACATTCCCACCCGAAGCGATCGCGGCGGTGGCCGGTGCCGGATGTCCCTGCATCGGCGAGAACTACGCCCAGGAGTTGGTCGACAAGTGGGGTCGTTTCACGGCTCGAGTCGCCGTCGGTCCGGTTCCCGAGGTGCATTTCATCGGTGGACTGCAGTCGAACAAAGTGCGCTCACTGGCCCCGATCGTCGACGTGTGGCAGTCCGTCGATCGTGAATCGGTGATCGCCGAACTCGCGCGCCGTTCCCCGGGCGGACGAATCATGGTGCAGGTGAACGCCACCGGTGAACCGGACAAGGCCGGCTGCGGCCCCGCTGACGTCGAGTCATTGGTTGGGTTGGCGACGCAGGGCGGCCTCGTCGTCGAGGGCCTGATGACGGTCGGGCCCACCGACGGAGACCCCGCGCGTACGCGCTCGGCCTTCCGGTCGGTGGCGGCGATGGTCACGGCTCTGGGTCTGTCCGAGATCTCGATGGGGATGTCCGGGGATTGGCGCCTGGCGGTGGAGGAGGGATCGACACTGATTCGTGTGGGCTCGGCGATCTTCGGAGAGCGTCCACCCCGGACGGTCTGACCCCGACTATTCTGATGGCGATGTCGATCTTCAGAAGAGCCATGGATTACCTCGGTTTGGGCGAGGACGACGCGTACGACGACTACGACGATCAGGACGCCCCCGATCGTTCGGGCGGGGTGTCGCGTCCCGATCCGCGCCGTGGTGATTTCGACGACACCGGCTCGCGCCCGGTCGTGCGTCAAGTGACGCCCCGCGACACGGACCCGATTCCGCCCCGTCGCATGGGTGTCGATGATTCGGCCATTCAGCCCCGCCCGGTGTCGGGTCGTCCCTCGTCGTCGGTGCGCACGATCGGCGGAAGTGCTCAGGGCGAACCGCACACGGTGAAGGCGATCCGCTTCAACGACATCCAGGAAGTCGCCAACCGTTATCGCGACGGCCAGCCCGTCATCCTCAACACCGAAGGGTGCGACGACGAGGTGGCCCGCCGAATGATCGACTTCTCGAGCGGCCTCTGCTACGCGTTGCACGGCAAGATCGAGAAGGTGGCCCGGGGCGTCTACTTGTTGAAGCCGGCTCCGCGCCCGAACGCGGATTATTGATCCGTGCGCGACGTACTCGCAACGCTGATCTACCTCTTCACGATGGTCATCTTCGTGCGGGTGATCCTTTCGTGGTTCCCGTCGCGGGGCGGAGCCATCGACGCCGTGCGGGACTGGACCGGGCGCATCACCGAACCGGTCCTGGGGCCGGTGCGTCGTGTGCTGCCATCCATGGGCGGCCTCGACCTCTCGCCGTTGGTGGTGTTGCTGGTGTTGCAGGTGGTGCGTTCGGCGATCGTCGGTTGAGCCCCTGCCGGTAGCCTGAGCACGCCCTCGCGACGCCCCACTTCACCATGACCTTCCGCCCGTATCCCTCCATCGACGCCCAACCGAACTTCCCGGACATCGAGGCCGCCACGCTGGCTCGATGGGCGTCGGAGCGAGCCTTCGAAGCCTCCGTGCAGAATCGCACGGCGGGCGACGGTGGTGACAACGAATTCGTCTTCTACGACGGCCCGCCATTCGCCAATGGTCTGCCGCACTACGGCCACCTGCTCACCGGCTTCGTGAAGGACGCGGTACCGCGGTACCGCACCATGCGCGGTCAGAAGGTCGAACGACGATTCGGTTGGGACTGTCACGGTCTACCCGCCGAGGTGGAGGCCGAGAAGCAGCTGGGAATCTCGGGCCATCCCGAGGTCACCGCGTTCGGTATCGAGAAGTTCAACGACTATTGCCGCACATCGGTGTTGCGGTACACCAGCGAGTGGGAACGCTACGTCACGCGTCAGGCGCGTTGGGTCGACTTCGAGAACGATTACAAGACCCTCGACCTTCCCTACATGGAGAGTGTGATGTGGGCCTTCAAGACCCTTCACGACAAGGGTCTGATCTACGAGGGCTTTCGAGTGCTCGCGTATTGCTGGCGTTGCGAGACACCGCTCAGCAACACCGAGACGCGCATGGACGACGTGTATCGCGATCGTCAGGACCCGGCCCTGACGGTGCGTTTCGCGTTGGAGACGGGCGAGAGCCTGTGGGCCTGGACCACGACGCCGTGGACCCTCCCGTCGAATCTGGCCCTGGCCGTCAACCCCGACGTGGACTACGTGATCATGGAATCGAACGGCGAGAGATCGATTCTCGCCGAGGCTCGATTGGGGGCCTACGAACGCGAACTGGAAGGTGCCGTGCGGGTGGGCACCGTGCGGGGCGCGGACCTGGTGGGGCGCTCGTATCGTCCCTTGTTCGGCTACTTCGCCGACACTCCGAACGCGTTCCGCGTTCTCGCCGGAGACTTCGTCACCACCGAGGACGGAACGGGTGTGGTGCACATGGCCCCCGGTTTCGGTGAGGACGACCAATTGGCGTGTCAGGCCGCCGGCATCGACGCGGTGTGTCCCATGGACAGCCACGGGTGTTACACCGCCGACGTCACCGACTGGGCGGGCCAGCACGTCTTCGAGGCGAATCCCTCGGTCATCAAGCACCTGAAGGCGGCCGGTGCCGTCGTGCGGCACGACACGTATTCGCACTCGTATCCGCATTGCTGGCGTTGCGCCGAGCCCTTGGTGTACCGCGCCATCTCCTCGTGGTTCGTGGAGGTCACGGCCATCAAGGACCGCATGGTCGAACTGAATCGACAGATCACGTGGGTGCCCGAGCACCTGAAGGACGGTTCGTTCGGCAAGTGGATCGCCAACGCCCGCGATTGGTCCATCAGTCGCAATCGATTCTGGGGTTCACCCATTCCCGTGTGGAAGAGTGACGACCCCGCCTATCCGCGCATCGACGTCTACGGAAGCATCGCCGACCTCCAGCGTGATTTCGGCACCGACATCACCGATCTGCATCGACCCGCCGTGGACGACCTCGTTCGCCCCAATCCCGACGACCCCACCGGTAAGTCGATGATGCGGCGCGTGCCCGAGGTTCTGGACTGCTGGTTCGAGAGTGGCTCGATGCCCTTCGCCCAGGTGCACTATCCGTTCGAGAACACCGAATGGTTCGAACAGCACTATCCCGGGGACTTCATCGTCGAGTACATCGGTCAGACCCGCGGTTGGTTCTACACCTTGCACGTTCTGGCCACCGCTCTGTTCGACCGCCCGGCGTTTTCCACCTGCGTCAGTCACGGCATCGTGCTCGGTGACGACGGACAGAAGATGTCGAAGAGCCTGCGCAACTATCCGGATCCCATGGTGGTGTTCGACACCCATGGCGCCGACGCCATGCGGTGGTACCTGCTGTCGTCGGCCATTTTACGCGGGGCCGACTTCTCGGTGACCGAGGCCGGTATCCGTGAGACCGTTCGTCAGGTCCTGTTGCCGTTGTGGAATTCGTGGTACTTCCTCGGTTTGTACGCCAACGCCGAGGGCGTGAGTGGCACGGTGCGCACCGACTCCGAGCACGTCCTCGATCGGTACATCCTCGCCAAGACGTCCGACCTGGTCGCCGTGGTCACCCGTGATCTCGACGCGTACGACCTCTTCTCGGCCTGTGCCAACACCCGGGACTTCCTCGACGTGCTCACCAATTGGTACATCCGTCGTTCGCGTGATCGTTTCTGGGTCGGTGATGCCGACGCGGTGGACACCTTGCACACCGTGCTCGAGACGTTGTGTCGAGTGGCCGCACCGTTGTTGCCCTTGGTCAGCGACACCGTGTACGAGGGGCTCACCGGAGGGGTCAGTGTGCACCTCGCCGATTGGCCGCGGGCGGGCGATCTTCCGGCCGACCCCGAACTCGTGACCGCGATGGACCGGGTGCGCGAGGTGTGCTCGTCGGCGCTCTCGGTTCGCAAGGCGCACTCTCGTCGCGTGCGCTTGCCGTTGGCCGAGTTGAAGGTCTCGCACCCCGATGCCGAAACCCTGCGACCATTCGTCGACATCATCGCCGACGAGGTGAACGTGAAGCGCGTGGTTCTCTCGGCCGAGCGCGAGTCGGGGGCCACGGCCGTGCTCCAAGTGATCCCCGGCGCCCTCGGGCCCCGCCTGGGTGGGCGCACCCAGGAGGTCATCAAGGCCGTCAAGACCGGCGACTGGTCCCATGCGAACGGTGTCGTCGTGGCCGGAGGCATCGAGTTGGTCGAGGGTGAGTACACCATCAAGATGGCCGCGGCCGAAGGCTCGGCCGGTGCGACCCTGGCCGATGGTTTGGGAATGGTCGGACTCGACATCGAGGTCACGCCCGAACTCGCCGCCGAAGGGACCGCACGCGATCTCATTCGTCTCGTGCAACAGGCCCGTCGGGACGCCGACCTCGAGGTGAGTGATCGCATCGTGCTGACTCTCGGGGTACCCGAGTCGGTGCGCCGCCAGGTGGCCCCCTTCGTCGACATGATCGCGAGCGAGACCTTGGCGACGTCGGTGGCGTGGAGTGACGGAACTCCCAACGCCGAACTGGACGACGAACCGGTGTACATCGGTGTGTCCCTGAGTCGATAGTCCCACGGCGGAGCACCAACGGGACTATCCTCGCCGTAAACATCGACCAAGGACGTCCCCATGGCCAGCAAATCGGTCAAGAAACCCGCCAAGAAGCCGGTAGCCAAGAAGCCGGCAGCCAAGAAGCCCACCCCGAAGAAGCCCACCCCGAAGAAGCCCACCCCGAAGAAGGTCGTCGCGAAGAAGCCCACCCCGAAGAAGCCC
>Ga0172376_10007028_pt1 | contig 12064 bp, 10 predicted proteins | sample Lak35m_FD_121114 | JGI IMG/M metagenome (GOLD analysis project Ga0172376, IMG submission 121114) | Freshwater microbial communities from Kabuno Bay, South-Kivu, Congo - kab_092012_35m | ecosystem: Environmental > Aquatic > Freshwater > Lake | place: Democratic Republic of the Congo: South-Kivu...
CACCACTTGCCCCTCGTAAAGGACCAAGACCCGGTCCGACAAAGCTATGATCTCATCCAATTCGGACGACAGAAGCAATACCGCCGTTCCCTGCTCGCGTGCCTTGAGAATCCGCGCATGAATGGATTCGATCGCCCCGACATCCACGCCACGAGTCGGCTGGGATGCAATCAGGAGTCGGGGACTCCGCGAGAACTCACGGGCGATCACGAGCTTCTGCTGATTTCCACCGGACAACCCGCGCGCCAGGGCTTGGGAGTGGCGGGGGCGGACGTCATGCTCTTCAAGCGCCGCAGCCACGGTTTCCCGAATGGCCCGCCCCTTGAGAAGCCCCCCCCTGGCAAAACGCGGATCCCGCTGGAGCCCCAAGATATAATTTTCTTCGAGACTCCGATCGAGGAGCAGAGCCTCTTCGTGCCGATCCTCGGGGATGACACCGAGACCCATGCCGCGAATCGCCGCATCGGTTTTCGAAGTGATATCGTCTCCATCCAGACGCACGATCCCCGAAGTGCGGCAATCCGGATCCGAAGGGTGCACGAGCGCGCGGATCAACTCACTCTGTCCGTTGCCCTCGACTCCCGCAACGCCGACGATTTCGCCGGCACGCACGGAAAAGCTCACCGCCGCGAGTTTGGGCTTCGCGGCACCCTTCTCCCGATAAGTCAGCGCGTCGACTTCGAGGACCTTGGCCTCCTGCGGGGCCTTTCGGTGAGCCGCCCCCACATCGGCACGCAGTACGACTTTGCGACCGACCATCGCTTCGGCAAGCTTTTCCGCAGTGGTATCGGCCGTTTTGAGGCGAGCAGTGACTTTTCCGGCACGCAGCACCGTCACATCGTCCGTGAATTGCATGACTTCCCGGAGCTTGTGCGTGATCACCACCACCGCGCGCCCGGATTCCGCGAGTTTTCGGAGATTCCTGAAAAGTTCGTCGGTCTCCTGAGGCGTCAGCACTGCGGTCGGTTCGTCGAGAATCAGGACGCGAGCGTTCCGATCCAAAAGCTTGAGAATCTCAAGCCGCTGCTGCACACCCACGGGGAGCGTCTCAACCGGTGCATCCCAGTCGACGGAAAAACCAAACTCCCGGGAGAGCTTTTGAAGCCGGCCACGAACAGCCTCGCGATCGATCGGCCGCAGGAAGCGTGGAAGAAACTTCCAAGCTCCCGCCGCGGATTCCTCGCCCAAGATCACGTTATCGAGCGCCGTCTCCGGTCCGGCCAACATGAAATGCTGGTGCACCATCCCGATGCCTGCTTCGATCGCTTCGCGAGGGGACTTCCACCACGGGCGCTCCCTGCCGTCCACTTCGAGCGAGCCGCTGTCGGGACGAATCATCCCGTAGGCGATCTTCATCAATGTTGATTTTCCGGCGCCGTTTTCCCCCACCACTCCGTGGATGCGTCCGGGCGCAAGCTCGAGAGTGACGTCCTCGTTGGCCACGAGGGAACCGAATCTCCGGGTGACCGCACGGAGGACCACCAAGGGACTTGCGAGAGGCTGTGAAGTTTCCGATTTCTCGTTGGTCATGAATCACAGCCTCCCGTTGTCTATATCATTTTACTTTTGCGCCGTCTTGCTCCGGGTCAGGTAGTAATCCGGCACTTTGATCTTGCCGGAGATGATGTCCTTCTTGAGCGCATCCAGCTTGGAGCGCATATCAGGAGTCAGAAGCTTTTCATTATGGGAATCAACCGCATAGTCGATGCCGCTGTTCTGCAGCCCGAAACGCTGCGTGCCGGGTGCGAACTTGCCATTCTTGGTATTCTCGATCGTCGAGAAAACGGCGGTATCGACCCGCTTGAGCATGCTGGTCAGCACCAGTCCGGGCTTGATCCAGTTCTGGTTGGAGTCGACCCCGATGGCGAAACGTTTGGCTCCGCCTTTGGAGCGTTCTTCCGCGGCATCAAACATGCCGTTGCCCGAAGCTCCGGCGGCCGCAAAAATCACGTCCACTCCCGAGTCATACTGCGAGAGCGCCAATTCGCGGCCTTTGGCGGGATTGTTCCACGCCTCGGTGGTCACCCCCACGTAGTTGGCGACCACGGTGGCCTTGGGATTGATCTTTTTCGCGCCAGCCTCGAATCCCATCTGGAAACGTCGGATGAGCGGGATATCAACCCCGCCCAGAAAACCGAGTTTGCCGCTCTTGCTCGCCAGGGCCGCGGCGGCACCGACGATATAGGAGCCCTCGTGCTCTTCGAAAAGCAGGGAAGTCACGTTGGGTGCGTCGACCTGCGCGTCGATGATTGCGTATTTCCGGTCCGGAAACTGAGCGGCGATCTTCTTGACCGCATCGGCTTGGGCGATACCCACGGCAATGACGAGATCAAACTTCTTCTGTGACAGAGAGCGAAGCATCGGCTCGAACGCGTTGTCATCGGATGCTTCGACCGTCTTGAGATCGATCTTGAGCTTCTTCTCGGCTTCGGATCCGCCCTTGAAAGCGGCCGCATTGAAGGACTTGTCATCCTTGCCGCCCCGATCCAGCACGAGACCCACCCGGAAATCTCCCGCCAGAGCGGAGACAAGCGTGAGCGATAGCACGCTTGCTGAAATCAAACTCGCGTTCAACCCACGACCCAGAAAACCCAGAAGTTTTTGCATAGATCCATTCTTATTGATGCAAGGGTGGGACGGTCAAGGATCGAGCATTCATTGAGAAGAAGTTTTCTGCTCTTCACTCTCCTGAGTCGCCTCGATAGCCTTGATTTCGGTCCGGAGTCCGGGAGCCTGAGTCCCGGCGGTGACGCCCTTCTCGAGGCGACGGAACCGCTCACCGGCGAGCAAGCAGACCGAGTAGACCGGATCATTCACCGTACTGCCTTCTTCCGGCATGTTGGCCATCTCGCGCAGGATCTCGTCGAGCCGCCCCACCAAGTGCTGGACTTGCGATTTGGTGAACCGCCGGGTCAGCACGTTGCGGTAAGCCGAACGCTCGCGGATGTTGTCGAAAGTCGCATTCTCGAGAATCGCGTGAGCGTTGTAATGGTAGTTCTGGTTCCGGAGATCGAAGAAATCCTCGTCATCCGGGAAATAGTACATCACTTTGGGGGAGCGGCACTTGCCTCCCGCCAGCAGGATGAGCCCGTGGTCGTTCATGGTCTCGACCATCGGATCGAGCTCCTCGGCAGGAATCCCAAGGGAACTTGAAACCTCTTCCAGGGAAATCCACTCTTCGGGCGTGTAGACGTTCACAAAAGTAAAAATATCACGGTAGCGCGGATCCGACTGGAAGAGCTTGATATGGGAGCGGTTGAACACCATGAGGTGATCGAACACCGACTCTTTGCCTTCTTCCAGATTGAGCGGCACCCGGCTCGAGATCTGCGCTCCGACCGGAGAAACCAAGGTCGTTTCGGGGGAATCCATCGGGTCGGCTTCACCCACTCCGCCGCGCCGAACGCGGTTGAGCAGGGTCTCGACCTCCCGACGCTCTCCGTCCACCTGCACCTGGGAGCGGCTCCACTCGAGGAGCCCCTCCATCGCAGGTACATCGAGCAGCCGGCACAGTCCGAGCGCCTGCTCGAGACTGGGCAGCTGGTCGCCGGCTTCGTACCGGGAGTACTGCGGGTAGCTGATTCCGACCGGAGCCCGCGCACAGAAGTCACGAGCCGAGCGGAATTTCGCTTCACGTTTTGCTTTCAAAAAATCGCCCCAACTTGAGTATTTGCCCTTCATAACGCATTGCGGTATTTCATATCACGAGACAGGGAGCAACAAAAATATCGCACCGCGTAAAACTTTTCTGCAGAAAGGGGTTATACGAGGGTCTGAGCGCTTACTTCCTGAATATAGACGTGGACAGAGTGAGAGCCAAACCTCGCAGTATCTTGCACCGGCAGGACACCGAAGCCGACCGAGAACGCAGTATGCGGCGATTTTCGGCAATTCGTCGGTAAAAACGCCCAAAATCGCTGCAGACAAGGCCGCAGGGCGGCGATGCGACCAAAGTGTGCGTAAGTGCACACTGCGGAAGCGAGCCGACCGAGAACGCAGTATGCGGCGATTTTCGGCGTTTTTGGAGGCACTGTGGGAGCAACAGGAGAGTGCTCAACCACAGTGCCTTACCCCCTGATCGATCATGCTCGGCCCGGGATTTGTCCCGCAGTCCCCCGACAGGCCCGCGGATCCAGAGTCGGCATGCACAAGCGATCAAACAGCCTTCACCCCGAACTCTGTCAGATCGCCTGTGCCAGACTACCCCTACCCATTACAGTGCTTTGCGTCAAACACTTTTTTTAATGATTTCAATAGGTTGCAATCTCACGTCGCGCAACTTTTCTCATACCAGGAGAGATCCCATTGAGACCTATTGCAGCTCTTCAATCTGCTCGAGCTGCATCCCTTCGGGCCAATTCCGCCACCCCGTGGCTTCGGCATTGACGCGATCGGACTCTGCGATCCTGACTCCGACCCAGCGCCCGGTCGGCATGCCACACATCTGGGCGCGCATTTTTCCATCGTTCCCGCGGGCGAGCGCCTGAATCCTGATCCCGACCTCCTTGAATGAGGCGAGGACTTTTTCGCGGGTCAGACCGGAGTCGGGCTGGCAACTCCGGGAGCCATCGGGCCTCCCGAGCCAGATGGACTTGGAGGAGGCGACCGAGGACGCACCCTTGGCAAAGGCCAGCGCATCTCCGCACGATATCAACGTCAAAATCAAAACGCAGCCCGGAGAAAACCACCGAAAAAGTCTCAAGCCTTTTGCAAAATTCATCGCTATGCTTCTCCCTATGACCGAAAAAGAAAAACGCACTCCACCGTGGAAGACGGTCCGTCAGAAAGCCCTGCTCGACAAGGATTTCCTCAAGCTTTTTGAAAAGGAGATGGAGGAGACGGCCACCGGCCGCAAGTCCGTTTTCTACACGCTGCACTCCAAGGACTGGTGCAATATCACACCGGTCACGGACCAGGGACGCATCGTCATGATCCGGCAGTATCGTTTCGGTATGGATTGCTACACGCTCGAGATCCCGGGCGGGATCGTGGATCCCGAGGATCCGGACCCCAAGAATGGGGCTCTGCGCGAACTTTTCGAGGAGACCGGTTACCGCGCCGCAACCGGCGCAAGATGCATATCACTCGGCTCGGTGCAGCCCAATCCGGCCCTCCTGAACAATCTCGCCCACTCGTATATCGTGGGACCCGTCCGGCGAGTTTCCGCGCCCGAGCTCGACGAGCACGAAGCGATCGAGACCGTGGAACTGGCACCCGAAGAAATCCCGGCCCGCATCGCCTCCGGCGAAATACGTCACGCACTCACGATCGCGAACTTGTTTGCAATCGTGATGCTCGGAGAAGGCGGACGGCGCGAATTGTTCGCAAAACTCAGGGAATTTTCCACCGAACCTTGAGTCGAGTGTCAGCGCTTTTTGGAAGCGTCCGGCTGCATCAAGGCCATGGCCTCCTGCGCCTCGATTTCGGGATCCGTCCGGACATGACGATCGAGCACCAGCCGGAAGCGGGCATCGAATTTACCTCCGGTGTGCTTGCGGCAGCACTTGGCACAGGCGAGCACGCCGAGCGCCCGGCGCGCGGGAAACTCCTGCGCGCAGGCGGGACACCGGTAGATATATTTGGGCGGACGCACGCGCGGGATCGGATTGTAGCGACTCACTCCCATCTGGTTCATCCGATCGTGGAATTCGACCGTGTGCCCATAGGGGCGGTGCCTCACCCAGAGCCAATAGTGAATCATTTCATGCGCAAGTGTATCGAGGACGTACTTGGCGCACTCTTTCTCTTCGAGCAGGTAGGAAGCGATTTCGATGATGGGCGGATGCAGATCCGCATACTTGCGACTTCCCGGAATGAAACGTCCCGCACTCGAGCGCAGGCGTGAATTCCAACGCAGAACGGGTGGATCAAGAAAGGAATCGAAATGCCGCGAGTTGATGGACTCAAAGCAGTCAATGAGAGCGGCGGGCCGCCGGAAATCATCCAGCTGCCACAGTTTCGGATCGGGGTTTCTTGAAGTCACGCCCCTAGAGTCGCGACACCCGCACCCCTTTGTCAATTCAAGCTCCTGTCAGGAAGGAGCAGAGCCCCGGATCAAGCGCCAAGGCTTTGACCCTCGGTGTGGGATTTTCCCCACCCGACTGCGGGATTTACCCCGCAGGGGCGTCCCACCCGACTGCGGGATTTACCCCGCGGGGGCGTCCCACCCGACTGCGGGATTTACCCCGCAGGGCCGTCCCACCCGTGGCGGTCCCGGCGCCCCGGCAATACATATATATCGTACGCACCCGCAACGGGCCCTGGCACGGCTCGTGCTCAAGCGGAGCCTCCGGAAGGACACGATCCCTCCGCCTCCGACAAAAATCATCGGTGGCAACCTTGAATCGAGAAAGCAGTACCCCCATGTTCAAAAACTCCGCTAAAACCAAGCTCCTCCCCGTGGTCATCCTCGGAATCTGGCTGGCAACCCCTGAAAGCCGGGCCGCCGGCACCGGCTTCGAATTCGGCGCCACCGGAGAGCCGGTCTGCGCCCAAGTTTGCGAGCCCGGCCCCGGATCCGATTGCACCAACCCCTGCTTGGAAGCGGCGAGAGCCGAACGGAAATTCCGGGAGAACTCCGTCTATTCCCACCCCGGTCGGATCGAGTTCCAGCCGATCTCCCGCAAAGGCGGGCCCCTCGGACTCAATATATCAGCAGGGAGCACGAGCCTCTGCACGCAGACCAATGCGGCCCTCACCCACGCACTGATCGACCACGCGAGCCGCAGGATCATCGTCCGCTTCGCTCATGGCGAACGCGGAGACTACTGCCCCGCCCTCTTTGTGGAGCGCGAGATCGGAGTGCAACTTGCCGTGATTCCCGGAGAAACCGGCGACTACGATGTCGTGAGTGAGACGCCATCCACGGCGACCGGCCAGGGTGGAGTGCGAAGCCATGGCAAAGTCCGCATTCAAGAGTGAGATCAAGATGACTCTTTCTGAGTGCTGAAACAAGAGAGCGGCGCCCCCCCGCCTCCTCCAAGGCGCCGCTCCCTTGGATTCCGACCCCGCCATGACCGGAAACGACAATCAGCACGGGACACTCCACCATTGACTCCGATTCCAAGGCATTAGACCAAGTCCTTCATGCTCTCTTCCTCCGGCAATCCGAGCTCCGATCAAGACCCGACCACAGTCGCTCTGGCGGCCCTCGAATGGCCGCGCTTCATCGACCTTGCCTCGGAGGATGCCCGCAGCGAGCCCGGCAGAGCCGGAATCCTGTCCCTCAAGGCCCATGCGCGATTCGCGCCCGATCTGGAGTCGGCCCGTCAGCGGCAGCAAGAGACTGCCGAGGCAACTGGTTTTCTCGAGCGCGAACAGCTCTGGGGAGCACTCTCGGGTCTCGCGGATCCGGAATCGCCGATCGGACGGCTCGCAAAGCCCGGAGCCGTGCTCGAACTCGATGAGATGTGCGTTGTGCTTCGTTGGCTCCGCGCATCGGAGACCTGGCGGCATTTCAAGGACGAAGCGCTCTCGCAAAAGCGGCTCGGCCGCGCCATCGACGAACTTCCCGATCTCGCCGCCCCACTGATATCTCTTGAACACATCCTCACACCCGAAGGCGAGCTGTCGGAGCGAGCCAGTCCGCGCCTCGCTCAACTCCATCAGGAGATCCGCTCGCTCCGTCGCGAGATCCATGTCGTACTCGATCAGCTGCTCAAGACTTTTTTTCAGAAAGGAATCTTGCAGGAAAACTTCAGCGACGTGCGCGACGGGCGTTACGTCCTGCCAGTCAAGATTTCCCAGCAGAACGAAGTCGAAGGCATCATCTACGAAGCCTCCGCCAGCCGGCAGACGGTTTTCGTCGAGCCGCGTGAAGTTTCAGCGCTCAACAACCGCTTGCGGCAGCGCCAGAACGATCTCGTGCAGGAAACTTTCCGCATCCTGCAGGAAACCACGGAAGCCCTCCGTCCTCACACGCAGAAACTGACCTGGGCCTGCCAGACGCTCATCCACTGGGACGGCGTGCAGGCCCGGGCCCGCTTCGGGCGCAGATATCATGGCATGCCCATCGATATCACTTCCGAGCGCACTTTCAGACTCGCCCGCACGGCTCATCCACTGCTCCAGTGGTCGATGCCGATCGAGCGCATCATCCGCAACGACCTGCAGTTCGGCGCACCCGCTGCGGTCCGCACGCTGATGCTGACCGGCCCCAACACCGGTGGTAAGACGGTTCTACTCAAGACGCTCGGGATGGCGGGGGTCTGCGCCCGCACCGGCTTCCCGTTCCCGGGTGCCGACCATGCGATCGTCCCTTTCTTCGATTCCATTTTTGCCGATCTCGGCGACGCGCAGTCCATCGAACAGCAGCTCTCGAGCTTTTCAGGGCACGTGAAGCGCTTTCGGGAAATCCTGACCCACATGACCGAGCGCAGCCTGGTGCTCATCGACGAACTCAATACGGCGACCGATCCGGAGGAAGGCGCCGCCCTCGGTCGTGCATTCCTGGAGACCGTGATGCGCCGGGGTGCGATTGTCGTCACCACCACGCACGACCCCAACCTCAAGGCGCTTTCGATATCAGATCAGCGCATCCTCACCGCCAGCATGGCCTTTGACGAAAGCTCGCGCTCGCCCACTTACCGGCTGATCCCGGGAGTGCCAGGCCGCTCCCGCGCCCTGGAGACCGCCGAACGCCTGGGCATGCCGCTCGAAGTGATCGACCTTGCGCGCGGCTACCTGTCGACCGGACACAAGGAATTCGCAGCCATGCTGTCGGGCCTGGAAATCGATCGTGAAGCGATCGTGCGCGAAAGGGACGAGGCGAGGGCGATGCGGGACGAAGCGGAAAAACTGAAGACCCAGTGGCAGGAGAGAACGCGCACCTCGCTGAATGAGCTGATCGAGAAAACACGTCAAAAACTAAGAAAAACCCTCGAACAGGCGCAGGACGAAATCCGGACGGCCGTAAAACGCCTCGAAGAGGCCCGCACCCGCACGCAGGTCCAGGAGCAGCGCGAGTCCATTGGGGCATCCTTCCGGGCTGCGGGCGATGCCATCGAAGCGCTCCTGCGCGACGAAGAGTCGGAGCTCGGACCGGTGGCCAAGCCCCAAAAACGCGAATCCGAAGCCAGCCCCGGCGCGCCGGAACTCAAGCCCGGCGTCAAAGTGAGGGTCCCCAAATTCAAGACCATCGGAGTGCTCCTGGAACTGCAGGGCGGCAAAGCCAAGGTGGCGCTCGGCAATCTTCAGATGCTGCTGCCCATGGACGATATCGAAGCGATATCGGAGCGCGCGCTCCCGCCCGAATTCAGAAGAAACGAGGCCGCCGCCCGTCGCCGGATCGAGGGGGACCGTCCGGCTGCACCCGCACAGCGGCTTGATCTCAGGGGCCTGCGCTTCGAGGAGGGCATGTCGGAGCTCGAGCGCTGGATCGACCAAGCTTACCGCAGCGGCGCGTGGAAGGAAGTGACGATCGTGCATGGATTCGGGACCGGCGCCCTGCGTGAAGGCACTCGCAAGCTGCTGGCCGCCTTGCCCTATGTCAAAGACTACCGCGATGGCGGCCAAGGTCAGGGCGGAACAGGCGCAACACTGGTCGAGTTTGATATTTGATATCCGGGCTTGCGCGCCCCGGATCGGAATCAGAATCGGATCCGATACTCGAGGGCCAGCGCTTCTTCCGAGACCGGTCCCTGCCCGGTCCAGACCTGTTCGGATGAGACCGGCCGCACGGAAGAAAGGCGCGCACTGAGACCGTCGATCAGGAGTCCGCGACTCAAAGACGCCGAGTACCAGGACCATTCCGGATTGGAAAAGTCGACGCGGAAGTCGGAGTCGACCACCTGACTCGAGAGTGCGAAACGCGTGCTCCGATTGAGCACCACGGTCTCGTTCCTCAAAGTGACTCCGGGCAGCAGCTTGAATTTGATCGGCGTTCCCGATCCCCACGAGGCCAGGAAGATGGCGCCTCCGACCGGAACCTTGAGCGCCTGAACAACCGGACTCTCGACATCGATGAGGCGCCGGGCGGCATCCCCGGCTTTCTTGCGATGATATCCCGTATGGTAGGCCACCACCTCGTTACCAATCTGGGTGGCATAATTGGCCATCCGATCCGCCTGCGCCTTTTCATCGGCGACTCCGATCAATCCGTGCGCAGCCCGGTACTCGTACTCGCGCTGGGCGAGCGTGATCTCCGTGAAATAATCCTGTGCCGTTCCCGCCCTGCGAGTAAAACTCGACATCGGCAGAATATCACCCGATGCAGTCACGCCTTCTATTCCGTCCCAGCCGGTCGCAACCCGGGAGGTGTCGGCAAGGTAGGAACTGTTGCGCTCCACCTGCGTGGCCGCCGATCCGCGCGCAGTTTCGGGATCCCTCTTGAGCGATCGGGGTGCAAGCTGCACCTCCCGCATGGCCGCCACCGAGAGCTCCGACTTGCGGGCAAGGCCCCGTCCGGGAGCACGGGACTTTTTTCGCTCCACCCTCGTCTTCGTGCTCCCGTCCCTGAAGCTGTTATGGCGCATCGGCATCAGAGAAAGGGCCAAAAGTACGAAAGAGAAAAGCACCCCCGAGGCGCCCACGCTTGCGACGCGGCGGGATGCTGAAAAAGAATGGGATTGGGATTCATCACGAACCGCCATGCTCCTGACCATTGCTAGGAGCATGCCGATCAAGCGGGGCTCACCGGGCCATCAAAGCGCCTGCGTCCATCGAAACGGAACCGGTCACCGTGTAAATTTGATACACCTGTCAAAAACTTCTACACCCCGGCCACCCTGTGGGCTGCGACCTGGAGCGATCAGCTCAAAGCCCCAGAAAAATGTAACCAATCCAGAGCGCGAAGCCGGACACGACGGGGATCGAAAAATTGTCGTCCACTTCGATCGGCAGCATCTCGGCCGCTCCGCCCGCAACGCCCCCGAGCAGGGACAGAAGCAGCACGTGAGCATCCGAAAGGCCGCTTGCCTTGAGGAATACCATGGCAACGAGCGCACAAGTGAGGATACCGGCTGCAGTCCCGATCAGGCTTTTACCGTTCGAAAAGCGCACACTGTATTTGCCGTAGAGAATTCCAAAGACCGAAGCAATTGGATCGCCGCACGCAAGAAAAAGGATCGAGAGAACCGCGATCGTTTTTGGAAAAATGGCGATCGAGAAAAGTGCGGCACCCACATAGAAGGGAATTCCGCTCATGCGATTGACTTCGGACTTGCGGATGATCGCCCCGGTCATGCGGACCAGCTTTTCATTGACCGCTGGGATCCGCAGCCGAATCACTTCGCCAGCCAGGATGATTCCCAAAGCAGACCCCAGAAGGAGAATTGCGAGAGGACGAGGGACGATGGTCAGATAAAGACCTACGATCATGAGGCCCATGCCCATGTGCCAAACCTTGCGGGCGATATGCAGATCGGTTCGGCGGTGGGGCTTGAAAAAACCGGAGGAAAGATGAAGGGAATCGGAAGAAAAAAGCCCTGGTCCCGAAGAGCTCCGACCGGATGAAGCCGACAATTTGGAGTAGGAATCCAATTGTCTCGGGGCCGACTGCACTGAACGACTCGGTTGAAAATTTTGCATAGCTCTTCTCCGATTCTGCTGCGTGTCCTCCATTAGTGAGCAAGATCGGGGCCAAAGCCCGCATAACGCATCACACCGGTACCAGAGTTTCCCGGTTGGCCCCCTTTCAGCCAGGGTACGAAGACAATTAATCACAATTATTTCAGCTCTTTACAGCGCACTGTCACGGACAAACCCACACACTCAATGGGAGCGCGATCCCATCGAAGCGCAAACACCGACTGACCACTGCGCCGAATCATTCTGGGAAGCCATCCGGCATACCGCCTGCTAAACCGCGAAGTTCCCTACGCACCCGGAATTCAAAATGAAATCCAAGTTGATGAATTGTTGAGAGATTCTCTCGACTCCCGCACACTCAAGAGGAAGGACGATTTGCCAAACCAGACCGCCCCTTACCCCTGAGAGACCTTGCACCCTATGTCGAGCAACTGGCTCCCTAAATCATCGTCCGCACCGGACATCATCGCCAATCCGGAAAGCGAGACCTCACTCAAAGGCCAGTCGCAACCACCACCGCCGCCGCCCGCCCGCGGAG
>Ga0172376_10007034_pt1 | contig 12058 bp, 10 predicted proteins | sample Lak35m_FD_121114 | JGI IMG/M metagenome (GOLD analysis project Ga0172376, IMG submission 121114) | Freshwater microbial communities from Kabuno Bay, South-Kivu, Congo - kab_092012_35m | ecosystem: Environmental > Aquatic > Freshwater > Lake | place: Democratic Republic of the Congo: South-Kivu...
GACATGATCAATATGATTGCACTTAGAAGCAAGGCTGCTCAAAATCGTAGTATCTGCGATTGGGGAGCAGTGATCACCAAAGACCGAACCTGACAAAACAGCACCAACAACACCTAATAATATTTGGTTGTAAACAAAATTATCAAGAGAATTTATTTCAGCAATATGAGAAGTAAGTGGAATAGCAATGGGCATAACTATTGCCATTATTCCCCAACTCGTACCTGTTGCAAAGGATGTTATGGCACAAATAATAAAAATTATTGCAGGTAAAAAACTTGGATTAATTTTTTCACTGATCACGGATATAATATAATCAGCTGTTTTAATATCATGAGAAACACTGCTTATTCCCCAGGCAAATACAAGAATAATAACAGCGACTAACATTGTCTGAACTCCTTTTTGCCAAGCTTGCAAAGCTTCTTCAAGCGTTAATATTTTTTGCCAGATACTCATTACAATTGCGACGATAACAGCTAATAAACTTGCCCATAGTAATGACGAAAATGCATCAGAATGACCAATTATGTTGCTTAGTGAAAAATCTTTGGTCCCAGAAATTTCAAGAGAATTTTTCCCTGTAAAATATAAACCAATAAGTGTCCCTAAAAGAATAATGAAAATCGGAATTGCTCCGTTTATAAACTTTGGCGATTTTGAAAAATATTTTTCAAGTGATTCACCCATTTGATTATCATCATCATTATTGTGATTATTAACTTTACCTGTTTCCCTTGCCCGCTTTTCGGCTTTAAACATTGCTCCATAATCCCGTTGAGTATAAGAAATCAAAAACACAAAAAATAATGTCGCTATTGAGTAGAATCCATATGGAACAGCATTAAGAAATAGATCGTAACCATTTTTATTGAGTCCAATCGAGTGGAGAGCTTCCTGAATCAACCCAACTTGATATCCAATCCATGTACTTATTAAAAACAAACTTGCAACTGGAGCTGCAGTAGCATCAACAATATATGCTAATTTTTCGCGTGACACTTTATATTTATCAGTAATTGGTCTCATCATATTTCCGATAATTAACGAGTTCGCATAATCATCAAAAAATATTGCAACACCCATTGCCCAACTGCTTATCATACTTCCACGAGCGGATTTTGCGAACTTTGATATAAAATTAGCCAAACCGATTGTTCCACCGTTTCGAGAAATAATTCCAACTACACCGCCGATCATTAGTGTAAATAAAATAATCAGCATATGATCTCTATAGATTAAAGCATTTAAAATATAAGTATCCCCAAATCGAAGAAATGAAACGAAAGGATTATAATCATAAATAAAAATTAAACCGATAAAAATTCCTGCAGCCAAAGCCACAATAACCTGTTTGATTAAAAGGGCAAGAACTATTGCAATCAATGGCGGCAACAAACTGAACCAACCGGGAATTACTCTGTGCGAAATTTTCATAGACTGTTTGTTCAGGAATATCTTATAAGTACCGTATTTATTAATCGAAATTGTGGTATCAATTTTCCCACCTGCAGTTTTCAGAATAAATCGCTCGGCTGAATTTTCACCACGAAATTCTAATACATTAATAGAATCAGAATTGGAATTTAGAGTAATATTAAACTTAATATTAGATAGGGAAAAATCCGGAATTGATAATTTTTGAGCCGTCAGGGGAAGAGCAAGCCAAAATAGAAACAAGAGTAATTTTTTATTTATCAACGATAAGTCACCTTTACTTGATTATATTAAAATGCCAAGCTTACTGGCTACATAAATTAAATACTGACCGTTGCTTCCTTTCGAACCTGGCGGGATTGGGTATCAACTTATTAACCAGGGCTTGGCAAAAATTATGGTGCAAAACTACAAAAGGAAATTTAAATTCTAAAATCTTATTGAACTTTTTCCAATAATTTTTCGAATTCTTTCTCCCAGTTCAACTCCTTCTTCGCTAGCTTGCAATTATCTCTTAGAACAATATTGAGTCCATTATTTGTAATTAATTCTTTTATTATTTTCATGAGATTCTCTTTGTCATCAATATTTGTAAACCTGCCGACATTAAATTGTCTAACAATTTTTTTCATCTGCGGAAGGTCACTGCAAATCACAGGAATTTCAGCCATTATATATTCAAACAATTTACCCGGCAAAGCATAATAATAGCTCATACTTATATTTTCAATAAGAGCCAAACCAATGTCGCAGGCTGAAGTATAATTGATAAGTTCATCTTGACTAAATGAGCCTAGAAAATGAACCCGTGACTCAACCCGCAATGATTCAGCAAACTCCTGAAAATGAATTTTCTTTTCTCCATCTCCTAAAATAACAAGATGAATATTCTCAAACTCCTTTACTATTTCGATTGCAAATCTTATCCCTCTCCCATCAAGCAGCACACCCTGGTATAAAAATATTTTCGAGTCTTCGGGAATTTTTAACAACTCATGAAGATTGTGTTTCTTTATTTCATTTATATATAGTGGCAGATTTCTGAGAACAATTACGTTTTTCAAACTATAATGTTTTATCAAAAAATCCGCGTCCATTTCCCCTGTGGTTAAAACAAAATCAGGAAATTTTATAAAAACTTTTTCTATTAAAGCTATCAGGAACTGGATATATTTTCGATTTCTTAAACCAGCAAGGAAAGGATATAATTCACGGCTATTATAGAAAAGTTTTTTCCCTCTCGATTTTGCAAAAACACAAACCAATCCGAGTGTATAAATATCTTCTGCAAAATAATAATCGGCTTTATGCTTTCGCAAATAATTAAACAGATTAAAAAAAAACTTCAAATAAAATTTTACAGAAGGCTTTCTTTGCAGTTTATAAACAGTTGAAGTTTCATTTTTGGTAATACTTCTATTTTCTGATTCAAAACCAACCACTGAAATTTGAAAATTGTTTTTTGAAAAAGAATAACAAAGGTTTTTTATTCGTGTATCAAAGTCCGGATTTCCTAAATATGCAATTAGAATTTTTTTTTTCATAATTACAGTTTGATGTGAAGTGTATTCCTCATAACAGTTTTAGCATCAAATTTTTCTTTAAACTCAATCAAACTCATACTTGGTGTCATCGGGTTTGATGCTTTTGTATCTTGCGAAACGCCAATATCAACGTACTGATAACCATTTTCGGTGGAATATTTTACAACTTCGTACATAACTCTCTGGATGGGTTTCAATTCCTGATATTCATAAAGAAGCATATTATAAAAACAAAGTGCACAGGTTTTATTTACGAAAAACATTGAAGAGCCTGCTATGGGTTTATCTTTGTAATAGACCATAAACAGTTTCAGATTATCAGGCAATAATTTTGTTAATTTTATTAAATCATCATAAGAGTGAGTGGGTTTGACATTATGCCTTGCTTTATTTGCCAAAAGAATTGGATAGAACTCGTCATATCTTTCATTAATTTCAACACGAATATCGAGATTTTTTAATGACTTACGAACGTTTCGCCTAATTGTTGGATCAAACTTCATAATAATATCTTCATTTGTATTTAACTTAATTGCGCTTGAGATATAGTGAAGTTGATAATTAAAACCTCGCCAGAGCATTGCAAAATCAAGGTTCTGATTTGGCTTATCTTCATATACGGTCGGTGCAGCCGTTAATTCGAATTCATCGATGCCATTCTTTTTAGCAAAATCAAGCAAACAATCTATGATTTTTAATGCAGTAGCAAATTTCAAATCTGACGTAACAATTGAGCCATAACTTGCGCCTATCGGTGATTCAAATTTACTTCCAATTAATGAACCGGGAAGCACTGCAATTATTTCACCTTTCTCTAAAAAAATTAAATGATTAAAATGAAACTTGCCTGGTGTATGATAATCTAAAAATTTTTGTAAATGAAACATTGTGCCATTGTTGGAATTCAAAACAAACTTATCCCACTTTTCTTTCCAATCCTCTGTGTAATTAATTATTTCCATAATGATTCAGTATTAAAAATTATATAAAATTGTTATTGTATTAGAATTTCCTAAACCATAATTTGTGGGTGTAAATGAATAATCAAGTTCAGCACTTCCCCACGAAATACCGGTTCCTATAGATATTCCACGCGATTCGAAACCACTTAAATAGCCTACACGAATGGAAACCAATTTATCATAACTAAATTCCATTCCAAGATGAAGATGAGTGCCATCAAGATTTAAATATTTTTGAATTCCACCTAACATTAATAATGAAGATTCAATTGATGGAAACATTATAGGATAACTTACTCCAAGCCTGAAATCAAGAGGAAGTTTGCTGGATTCATTTCTTAACTTAGAAACCGAGCCGATATTTCTTAATGATAATCCAATATTCAGGTTCTCAAAAATATTTTTATATATCAGACCAAAATCAGCTGCATATCCGGATGATTCATCACTTAAAATATTTTCATAAATATATTTCGCAGAGACGCCAAGATTTAATTCTTCAATCAAATCGAATGAGGTTGAAAAAGCGAAATAAAAATATCGTGCATCAAATTTCGAATACGATTCGCCGGGCTTCGTTCTTATTTCTATGTCGCTTATTGATGTATTATTGAGGTTAACCGCAAAGGGTAAATCGAACAAGAAAAAATTTGCACCAATTGATTGAGCAGAAACATCGCTGAACCAGCTATTATGAGTAAAATACAGTTGTTCATTTTTCAATGATGCAAGTATAGCCGGATTATAAACAACATTTGTGATTTTATCTCCACCGACAATTCCAAAATCAGATAATGCAGTTTCACGTGCTGAATTACCAATCGTTAAAAAAGAGTAACCGGATGTTTTATCAGATTGTGCTGATAAAACCGAAGTAAGTAAAAAGAGTATTATTAATTTTTTCATAATTAAAAAATAAGATTTAATCCAATAATATGTTGATCAAATTCAGAATAAGGCTCAAATGAAAAAGCATATTCAAAATTAATTTTTATTGATGAAATAGGATAACTATATTCAAAACCGAAAGCAGGTCTTATTGGTGTATCCAAATTGCTTAGATTAATGTAATCAACGCCACCCCTAAGCGATAGGCTTTTATAAATAAAATACTCAGCGCCAAATCTTAAAATATTTGTCCCATAACTGCTTGATTCAATTTCAGCTGATGTAATCAAATTTAAATCCCGCAAATTGTATGCGACAGAAACCCTTTTCAGTAACGGAAATTGTTCTTCCTTTGTTATACCTTCAAGTCCATAAAGTTTTGAAGAATCCCATTTGTACTTGCTATTCAAATCCTTAATTGACACTGCAACATTTAAGTCATCATTAAACTTATATAACGCTCCGATATCAAAGCCGAGGGTGGTTGATGTCATATCTTTATAAATTTTAGAATAATAAAATTTTGCATTGATTCCGAAGGATAATTTGTTGGAAATCTTAAGAGCAATATTCAAAAAAAACTGATTCTCAAAAATTGATAAATTTCCCATCTTGAATCCTTGATTATCTCTTTCATCAATATTGGAAACACCCGAATTTATCAAACCGATACTAAGTCCTGCAGTTGGCTTAAACTTATTTTTTCTAAGTGAGTCATTTTTTCCGAGTTCAAATCTCCGAGTAAAAGAAATAAAATTAAGTTTTCTATCTAAGGATAAAAAAGTATAAGCGGAATGAAAAGAATTACCCTCCTGAAAAACTGAAAGCGCAGGATTGTAATAAACATCAACATTACCATTGATAACCGCTCCGATCGAATTACCCATGGCTTTTCCCTTTGCAGCAAAACCCATTCTCGAAAATGCACCAGGTAAACTTGCTATTCTGTTAAATTGCTCTTGAGCAAAAATAGCAACTGAAAAAAATACCACATATAATAAAATTATTTTTCGCAAAATATTACCTATTTAATTACAAGAATTTTACCATATAATTTTTCATTTTTACCTATATCGATTCGATAAAAATAAACACCATTTGAGACGTAATTATTATTATCATCTTTTCCATTCCAATATTCAATCTTATCCTGACCACCACGCTGAGCATTTTGAATTAAAGTCCGAACAAGATTCATATTGAAATCAAATATTCTAATTGAAACATTTTGAATTTCACCATCAAGATTATATTTAATTTTGACATCCTGATGAAATGGTGAAAACGGATTTGGAAACGCATAGGATTTTCCTTTCGTACTTATTTCGGGTGAAGCAAGAAACACCCGCCACTTTCCTTCCCAAAAACCTGTGGTCTCATTAATTACAGCAAGCCCATTTGAAGAGCCAATCCAAATGTCCGTTGTGTTATCAGACAATTTTTTTGAAGAAGCTGAATAAAAAATATTTGTCTCAATTGAGAATGACGTGACTTCATCAACAATTGAAGCCGGGGAGATCCACGTTTGACCATCATCCTTCGATCGAAAAATTCCATTATCGCTGGCAACAATAACTTCAGAATTATAAGGACTATTAGCATCCCCATAATATTTAAAGCCAAAATTGTGTGCGCGTTCACCGAGCAAAAAACTATTCCAAGTATTCCCACCATCAGCAGAGGATGAAACTCCCCATGTCTCTTCCTGTGCTTCTGCTTTCCAAGTCGAAGCCCAGATGTTTTTTTTAGCTATATCATATCCAAGAGAAGTAATAAAATTTCCTGTGATAGGGGAAGCTTGATTTTGATGATTAAATTTTTCCCAGGAAATTCCGTTGTCAGTTGATTTATTAATTCCTCCTGCCGTACCAACAATTATAGTTGTGTCATCAATCCCAAGCACAGAGAAAACGCGATGATTCAAATAACTTTCCGAACCGAATTTTCCTGCAACCGGTTGCAAGGAAAAATGTAAAGAATCAGTTGGTTTGATTGAATCCAAATTATCAGGAGGTAAAATAACCCTTTGCCAGGTTTTACCCATATCGGTTGATTTTCTTAATCCTCCAGCAAAAGAAGAAATCCAAACTGTATTTTTTGTGAATGCAATATCGTATGAAATATTATTTACTGCAGTAGTTATTGGCAAAGCTCTGATTAAATTAATTCCATAATTAATAAGCGAATCTTGCGGCAAGTCAACAGGTTGCGGAATTTTTGACCAGGAATTTCCGCCATCAGAAGAATAAAGCAAACCACTTCCCTCAGGTAAAATTGAACCATTAATTTCTCTGGAATGCCCAAGCGAAACCCAGATTATTCCATCATTAAAACCAATAGCTATGATACTTTCATCACTAAAATCAGGTGCGTTAAAATAATTTATCCATGTAATTCCATCATCGCTTGATTTTGATAACCCACGTGAAGTGCCTAACCAAACATCTCCATCACCAATGACAATATCAGTAATTGAATTTGAAAGAGGATTTGCAGCGGTTGATTTTAATAGATTATTTGAGTTCTCTATTTTATAATTAAAAGGAATAATCTGCGCATGAAGAATATTTCCAATAAGGATAAGAGAAAGAAAAATGTTTTTCATCTTCATTTATTTTACAACCATTTGATGTACAATTTCATTACTTAAAGCATTAGAAAAATCTTGCGATCTAAATCGGAATGTCCAAGTTCCGGTTTGAGCAGTAGAAGCAAAAGAATTCTTAAAAGAAAAAATTCCATCATTAGCAAATAGGTCCCCATAAACTTCATTATTTCCATCATCAACCATTGGAATATAAGGATCATTATTTGCTCCCAAAACCTGCGAGCCATCCGGTCTATAAAGTTGGAAATAAACTTTTTTGATTTGGCTCAAACCATTTGGGTCCGAAGCTTTAACGGAAAAAACAAAACTTATATTTCTTTCAATCGAATCTGGAATATTTAATTGTGAAAGAACTGGCGGCAAATTATTTTCTCCGTTGTCATAATTAAAACTCGCAACCGAAACTTTTTTAGTAATCCCCTTAAGGCTCTGAACAAAAAAATCTATGTAATAATCACCAGAAATAAAAGTTGTGTCAAATGGCAATTTCACCGAAAATATTCCATCATTGCTTTTGGCATCACCTGAAATATTTTTATCTCCATCATCTTTTAATACAACATCATCCAAAATCTGCAATTGATTATTCTTCAAATAAATATTTGAATAAACTTTTTGAATTGCCGAAAAATTTTCAATCTGAATATTATAGTTTAGAAAAACTTTGTCCCCCACGGAATTTAAAAAAAGTTTTTCAGGAACGTTAACTGCAACTACTGTATAATTATCTGCAGCCGAATCAACAACATTGTTCGATATTTTATCGCAAGCAATCACGAGAGAAATCAGCAAACTAAAAAAACAATATTTTATAAAACGATATCTCAACTCATCCATGAAATTTAATATTGAATAAACTTTTAATTTTGGATTGTAAATAAACCATATTTAATGGGCTTGTCAAGTGCATTTATAATTCCTAAAATCCAGAAATCACAAAAGGAGAAGGGGCAAAACTAATCAGCATAATTAATAAACTTATCCAACCAAGTGTCACTCTTTTTTTATCTAATTTTTCAAAAACTTCAACGGGCGGATGTTTTATTTTTATTATAAAATAAAGAATGACCGCCCAAAAGAGCCAACCACTCCATCCTATTGGAATATTTATGTTGATAAATTCACCAACGAAACTAATTACTCCAAGAAGAACAATTAGAATAAAAGATACACTTGCAATAGATTCATGCTTTTTCTCACCGAACATGCTATAAACAACGTGTCCACCGTCTAATTGTCCAATTGGAATCATGTTCATCGAAGTTACAAACAAGCCAAACCAACCAACACATAAAAATGGATAGTGATAAATCTCACTCATAGGAGGAACAAAAGATTCTTTTCCCGAAAAAACATATTTCATTAGAACGAAAGCAATTGTGTTCCCAAACTCAAGATTAACAGCGCCTTTCCCATAATCTGCCGAAAAGTAATCCGGGTGAATTGATAAAATATAATCGACAGAAGGGAGAGTGATAAATCCATAAATTAAAATAATAAGCGCAGCAATAAATCCGGAAATAGGACCATAAACACCGATGTCAAACATCACTTTATTATTCTTGATTGCTGATTTTGTTTTGATAACTGCACCTAAAGTTCCGAAGTTTAACATGCCCAATATAGGCGGAATCGGAATATAGTATGGTAAAGTTGTTTCAACCTTATGATACTTTGCAGCAAAATAGTGCCCAAATTCATGAGCTGACAGAAAAAAAAGAATTGCAATCGCGTAATTAATTCCGTTTGAAACCAAGGAAAGAATTTCGATTTTTTGAACCTGTCCTGTAGTCCACTCATAACCAGCAAATAGAGTCGTAATGAAAGTCAAAATAAAAAGTCCAATGTGGATTAAATAATTATTTGCTTTCATTACAAGTCAAAATTAATTCCAAGAGATGATTTATTGACATTCAGATTTAGTAATTCACCATGAATATTTTTTCCCGTATAAAATTGAAAATAAATACTTGCGCCTTTTGATGTCATATTCCCGAACTTTAAACCACTCTGAAAACAAAAACTTAAATTATAATCGTCCAGATGGGTTAGCTTTAAATCACCAGAAAGATAAAGTCCAATATTGTTTGAGATTATATTAGGCAAAAAATATTCACCTCCAATTTGATATGCGTCCTTTCCCAAACCAGTTGGCTTAATATGGTAAATAATGGTTATAGTCGAATAAATTCTTAAATTTCGTTTTTCATAAAATGGAGTCAATTCAAAAAACTCTTTGCTAAACACAAAAGGATAAACCAGATCTTTCCATTGATCTTTTTTTATATCATAATGTCCATCAACAAAATGTGCGCTAATATGGCTCATTCTAAACCTTAAGCCGTAATTGAAGTTGTTCGCATTTATTTTATATCCCGCATTCACACCGAACAGATAATCAATAGCAACAACCGGAAACTTGAAATCTTTTTTTCTTTCAAGGAATGAATATGTGAAAAAGTCGACTCCAAATGATAATACATTAGTGGAATAATGTTTGTGAAAAACATCCATTGAATTACCAACATCAAGCCTTAGTTCGTTTTCCCCCACGTCGAATAAAAATCCCATTTTAGGCTCTAGAGTATTGGCTGAAAATGGATGAATGTTTAAACTATCGGGAAAAGATTTAATTTCACTTTGGGCAAATAAAACTGATCCAAGAACAAAGGAAAAAAAAGCAATTTTTTTCTTCATTTTTCTTTCCTATTAAATTCTCTTCCCTTCCAACTGACTTTTGGGCTAAGTAAAACCATGAATGGGAGCGCAAGCACATAAAAAATGTAGTAGAATTCAAAAATGATGAAGTATTTAAATTTCAAAGTCATATTTAGTTTTTTGTGAATAATGTTTAAGAAAAAATAGTCAACGATAAATTTCAATGATGCAATCATCACAGTGACTTGAGAAAAGAAAAAAGGCGACATCAATAAACCCAAGTGAGTAGCAAATCCCATTGCCATAACTCCAAAGCCAATAATATCACTATCGAGCCCGCCAATTCCCCAACGTTTTTTTTGCAAATACAAAGTTTTAATGTCAGGACAAGGGGCTGACGTCACAAGCGAATCACTATCAATTGGATAAATAATTTTATATTTCTTTAATCCATAAACTGCCATCAACAACTTAAAATCTTCGGTTACAGAAAACGGAATATTCTCATAGCCACCAACCTCATTATAAACTTTTCTTCGATAAGACATATTGTTTCCTATGCAACTTAATGGCTTACCTAAATTCATTGTCCCAGCCGCGACACCAAGTAAGTATAAAAAATCTTTTGATTGCATAGCTTCAAATAATGAATTTTCATTTTGATTTGTATATCCATGAACCATAGCTACATTTTCTGTATAATAGGATGCAATAGTTTTTGCCCATGTTTTGCTCACAGAACAATCGGCATCGGTGGTTAGAATAATTTCATTTTTGCTTATCAATATTCCATTAGCAATCGCATTTGCTTTACCTTTGAGATGACCAATTTCTTTTTGCGGAATAATTGTTTTGAATCGATTATCGCTCAGTAAATATTTGTTAATAATTTCCTGTGTTCTATCAGTTGAGTTATCATTAACAATAATGATTTCAAGTTTATTTTCAGGATATTCCAGACAAGAAAGCGATTTAAGACAATTATCAATATTATTTTCTTCGTTTTTTGCCGCTACAATTATTGAAGCAGAAGGCAATTCAGTATCTTTTAATTTTTGAAAAGATTTTAACGTACCAATCAGAAAGACTATAAGTTGAATAAAGTAAACAGATGAAAAAATTAAAAATATCAACTCAAACATTGATCAACCTTTCCGATGCTAAAATTTTTTTTATGAATAATTTCTATTGTATAATTCAAAGCGTACTCAATTACTTTTTTACTTTTATTACTATCATGAAATACAATTACTGAATCTTTTTCTAAATAATTTTTCAAGGCAAATTTAACAATATTTACGTCGGATTTATAATCGTAAGTGAGTAACGACCACATTACATTCTTCAAATTATTTTGTGCCAGAATTTCAGTCATAGCCTTATTAAACCTTCCGTGAGGAGGCCTAAAATATCTTGCCGTATAATTATACTTTTGAAATAGCAAATCGTTTGTTGCTTTTATCTCACTAGCTCCTTTAGTGTGATCGCATTGAGTAATTATCTGATGATTAAATGTATGATTACCAATAGAATGATTTGCAGAAATTATTTCAGATACTAATGAGCCATGTTGTTTGATATTATTTCCTACGCAGAAAAATAAAGATACAATTTTATTATCATCGAGTATTTTTAATATAATTTCGGTAGTATTAGGATTTGGCCCATCATCAAAAGTAATCAAAACATTTGAAGTAACTGAATTCCATAAATAATTGTCATATAAATGTTTCACAAAACCTGGTGGATTAAAAAAATATTTTATCATCTCTTAACTTTTCGATTTTTCCATGAATAGTTCCCAAATACTCCTAGCAGTGAGGAAACTACTATATAAGGAATCTGAATTAATTGCGCTATTATAAAGTATCGCATATTTTCCCCATCAAACAAAAAATCCTTACCTTCACGAATAATCAGATACTCAATACTAAATTTCATAATAAAAGAAACACCAACCA
>Ga0172376_10007037_pt1 | contig 12057 bp, 7 predicted proteins | sample Lak35m_FD_121114 | JGI IMG/M metagenome (GOLD analysis project Ga0172376, IMG submission 121114) | Freshwater microbial communities from Kabuno Bay, South-Kivu, Congo - kab_092012_35m | ecosystem: Environmental > Aquatic > Freshwater > Lake | place: Democratic Republic of the Congo: South-Kivu...
AGAAGTGTGGTTACAAGCTGTATATTCACCTGTAAAAGATGAGATGGGCAGGGTAATCAAAGTGATTAAAATTGCGACTGATGTAACAGCTGCTACGAATGCTTCAACTGCGACCCAAAAAGCAACAAACGAAGTGATGCGTGTTTTAAATGCGTTAGCTGCGGGTGATTTAACTCAAAAATATTCAATTTTATCTGAAGCCGAGTTAAAACAAATGGGTGACGCTTTGAATGCGACCATTGACGTATTGATTGCGCAAAAAGAAGGGGAAATCGAAACCCAAATGGCTGCTGAAGAAGTGAGTAGAGTGATACAAGCATTGGCAGAAGGTGATTTAACACAACGTTATTCGATTCATTCTAAAGGGGAGTTAAAACAAATGGGGGATGCCTTAAACAAAACAATAGAAATATTGAACAGTTTACTGGCTCGTGTAATGGAAAACACCTTGAATATTTCTTCAGCAAGTGTTGAAATGGCTAATTCTGCGCAACAATTATCAGAAGGTGCTACAAACCAAGCAAGTTCAGTAGAAGAAATTTCTTCATCTATGGAAGAGATGACTGCTAATATTCAACAGAATACAAGTAATTCGAGACAAACAGAAAAAATCGCTTCAAAAGCGGCGAATGATATCATGGAAAGCAAAACTTCGGTAAGTGAAACAGAAACTTCCATGAAGTTAATTGCCTCTAAAATTTCGATCATCGGTGAGATTTCAAGACAAACAAACTTACTTGCCTTAAACGCGGCAGTAGAAGCAGCGCGTGCAGGGGAGCACGGAAGAGGTTTCGCTGTAGTAGCAGCAGAAGTTAGAAAATTGGCAGAAAGATCTCAAATGGCTGCAACAGAAATTGATGAGGTATCTGCTAAAAGTGTGCATATCGCTCAAAAATCAGGGGAGATGTTAAATGAAGTAGTTCCTAACATTCAGAAAACAGCTGATTTAGTAATGGAAATTACGGCTTCTTCGAACGAACAAAGTTCTGGTTCTGAACAAATCAACAACGCAATTCAAAATTTGAACATGGTGGTGCAAGAAAATGCTGCAACTGCCGAACAAATGGCTGCAGGAGCAGAAGAATTAAGTGCACAGGCAGTGAGTTTAAAAGAAGCGATTTCATTCTTTAAACTTGAGGGTATGGAAGAACGATTTTCATCAAAATTGAATAGTTTCAAAGCCACAAAACCAGTTCAATCTAGACCAGTAGTTGAACCTAAAGTAATAAAAAGTAAACCAGTAGAGAATAGAGCTTCTTCAAACTCTGGAGGTGTAAATATTAGTTTAGGGGGAGCTGATAATTTAGATAATGATTTTATGGAGTTTTAAAAACTTATTTTTTTAGTTGAAATATTTACAAACATATAAATCCCAAAGAGAACCTAAATCTTTCTGGGTTTTATATGTTTTTTAGTAAAGCTACGGTATTCCTTATTCATCAATCTCATAGAATCGTCTTACAAGGCGAATCTATGAGAAAGAAAAAAATATAAACACGCATAATTTTTTAACTAAATTTGAACGTAATTAAGACATGAAAAAAGTAGTTTTTGAGTGGTCAATTTAAACCGAAATTAGGTGGTCAATTTCAATTGGAATTACATGGTCAATTTAAACTGGAATTAAGTGGTCAATATAGCTGGAATTTGCAATATAGAACCTAAATGATTGAAAGGAGTTGTAAGTTTTACAGCTCATTTTTTGTTAGAATTAATTTTTTTTAATTTTGTTGTGTTATAATTGACTATTTTTAACATATGCAACTTTGTCGGAATACGATTTTTTCTAGAATAATATTGCTTTTATTGTCAATACAAACTTTAAATGTATGTATCGATACTAGAGATTCTGTTTCCCCAAATTTACCAGAAGATCTTGAGTTTAACGATCAAGAATCTATAGTTGAATTTATTTTAGAGAAATGTTTTAGAATTGAAAATGCAATACAAGAACACGATGAAAATGACTTGGAAGATGGAGGTTCAATTGACTTTCAAAAAATTACCTTACATCTTGATCAGGGTGTTAAAGTTTCAATACTAGTATTAAGTGGATTTTTGAATTCCCATAATAAATCATTTTATCAATATTTAAATTCTTTTGCTAAAAGTCTATATCTAGATATCATTGCTCCACCCCCAAAGTATAGTTAAATATTATGGATTGATATATAGTAAAACAGACATTTCTATATAAAATTTTTATTTAATTATATTTTTAGAGTAAAATGAAAAATCAAAGATTACTGTTGCTTTTAGCAATAGGTATTGTTGTTTCTTGTGGCAAAAAAGAAACAACTTCAAAAGAAATAAGTAAATATCCAATTATTAAACCGCTTCTTGTTGACACTAGTTATACAAGTGAATATGTAGCAGATATTCAATCTGTTAAAAACATTGAAATACGTGCAAGAGTAAGTGGTTTTATAGACCAAATTCATATCGACGAAGGTGAGTATGTTAATAAAAATCAACTATTATTTACTATAAACAATAAGCAGTATAAAGAAAATGTTTTAATAGCAAAAGCAGCACTAAAAAGTTCAGAAGCGGCTTTAAAATCAGCAAAAGTAGAATACCTCAATACGAAAATTTTGTGTGAAAAGAATATTGTATCTAAAACTGAATTAGAAAAAGCAGAAGCCATGTTCGAATCCACAAAATCTAATGTAGATCAATCTAAATCTGAATTAAATAGTGCGATGATCGATTTATCGATGACTCGTATTTTAGCACCTTTTGATGGAGTAGTTAATCGTATACCTAACAAAAAGGGAAGTCTTGTAAATGAAGGATCTCTTCTGACTTCACTTTCAGATAATAAAGATGTATATGCTTATTTTAATGTTTCAGAAAGAGAATATTTAGATTTTATTTCTCAAAAAAAACGTGTAGATGAAGTTTTATTACGACTAGCTAATAATGAATTACATTCAGCTAAAGGAATCGTTGAGTCTATTGATGGGGAAATTAATAAATCTACAGGGAATATCGCTTTTAGAGCAAAATTTCCAAATCCAAAAGGTGTATTAAGACATGGATCTAGTGGTAAAATTTTATTATCTCATACTTTAGATAATGTAGTTTTAATTCCTCAAAAGTCTACTTTTGAAATTCAAGAGAAAACGTATGTCTATGTGGTGGATAAAAATCAAATAGTACATTCTAAAAGCATAACACCAATACATCGAATGCCTAATACGTATGTTGTGAGTCCGAAAGAAATCTCATTAAATACTAAAATTTTGTACGAAGGTATACAGAATGTAAAAAACGGAGATAAAATTCATATAGTTAATAAGTTGCATTAATTTTTTTGACTCTTTTTTTTCTTAAATAATTTAACTTATGATATCGAAATTTATTTATAGACCCGTGTTGTCTATCGTAGTCTCATTGATAATATTACTACTGGGACTATTAGCGTTAACGCAATTGCCAATGGCTCAATTTCCAAGTGTTGCCCCACCAGAAGTTAACGTAACTATCGAATATACAGGTGCTAATGCTGAAACTGTGACTAAAGCAGCTATCGTAACATTGGAGAGAGCAATTAATGGTGTACCCAATATGAAATATTTGTCTTCCGATGCAGGTAATGACGGCGTTGGTGTCGTTCAAATTATTTTTGAAGTTGGAACAGACCCTGATGTTGCAGCAGTAAATGTTCAAAATCGTGTTGCAGCAGTAATGGGAGAATTACCCTCTGAAGTGATTAAGAACGGGGTTAAAATAGCAAAAGAGGAAAATGCTATGTTAATGTATTTGAACATATACAGCAAGGATACAACATTGCAGGAAAAGTTTCTTTACAATTTTACAGACATAAATATTCTCTCTGAGTTGAAGCGAATAGAAGGTGTTGGTTTTGCAGATATTTTAGGCGCTAAAGAATATGCGATGCGTATTTGGTTGAAACCTGATAAAATGTTGATGTACAATTTATCATCCGATGATGTATTGAGTGCTCTAGAAGAACAAAATGTGGAAGCTGCACCAGGTAAAGTGGGAGAAAGTTCAGATAAAGAGTCTGAAAACTTACAATATGTTATTAAGTACAAGGGAAAATATAATTCAAAAGAACAGTATGAAAACATCCCGATTAAAGCATCTGAAGACGGAGACATATTAAGAATAAAAGACATTGCTGATGTAGAATTTGGAACTACCTATTTTGATGTGGAAGCTAAATTAAACGGAAAACCCGCAGCATCGATTATGCTAAAACAATTGCCAGGATCAAATGCAAGTGAAGTGATTAAGAAAGTGAAAAAACGGATGGAAGAGATCAAAGAAACGACTTTCCTAGATGGTATGGACTACGAAATGAGTTACGACGTTTCAAGATTTTTAGACGCATCAGTGCACGAGGTCATTAAAACATTAATAGAGGCATTTATTTTGGTTTCTTTGGTAGTGTTTTTATTTCTTCAAGATGTAAGATCTACAATCATTCCTGCAATTACTGTTCCTGTATCTTTAATTGGTACTTTTTTCTTTATGCAATTATTTGGCTTTTCGCTAAATCTAATCACTCTTTTCGCGTTAGTATTAGCAATTGGTGTTGTAATTGATGATGCGATAGTTGTTGTAGAGGCGGTACACGCAAAATTAGAAACTGGAAAATTTAGCGTATTCAAAGCAACAGAATTGGCAATGAAGGAAATAAGTGGTGCTATCATTGCAATCACTTTGGTAATGTCTGCGGTTTTTATACCTACAGCATTTATGACAGGTCCAGTTGGTATCTTTTATAAGCAGTTTTCAATAACAATGGCTATTTCAATCGTTATTTCAGGTATTAGTGCATTAACTCTAACACCTGCTTTATGTGCTTTGTTTTTAAAAAACACCCACGGTTTGGTTAAAAAACAAAACGTTATCACTCGTTTTTTTAATGCTTTCAATGCGCGCTATGAAAAACTAGCAAATCGGTATCAACGTATCTTGTTGATTGTTGGCAATCGGAAAGTTATCACTTTTGGCTTATTGATAGTTTTCTGTATAGGAATAGGATTGTTTAGTAAAGTATTACCATCGGGTTTCATTCCCAACGAAGATCAAGGTACATTTTATGCAAGTATAACCACTCCCTCTGGCGCTACTTTGGAAAGAACAAAAGATGTGGTAAACCAAGTACAACAATCGTGTGAAGGGATTGATGCAATTGAATCTGTTTCTTCACTTGCTGGCACGAATATCTTATCAGATGGTACTGGTGCAACTTATGGTACTTGTCTTATTAATTTGAAAAAATGGGAAGATAGGAAACAAAGTGTTGATGAAATAATTCAACTTCTAACTGAGCGTACAAAAAATATAAAGGACGCCAAGATTGAATTTTTCCCTCCACCTGCAGTTCCTGGATATGGTAATGCGAGTGGATTTGAATTGCGATTATTAGATAAAACAGGAAAAGGCGATTTCAAACAAACAGAATTAGTTGTAAAACAATTTATTCAAGATTTGAAAGCTCGTCCAGAAATAGCTTCGGCATTTACCATCTTTGACGCAAGTTATCCTCAATATATGTTACATATTGATGAAGATATGGCAGCCAAAAAAGGGGTTACAATTAATAATGCTATGAGTACGCTTCAAACCTTATTAGGAAGTGAGTATGCAACTAATTTTATTCGTTTTGGACAAATGTATAAAGTAATGGTTCAGGCACTTCCATCCTACAGAGCAAAACCAACAGATATATTAAAACTTACTGTTAAAAACAATCAAGACGAACTTGTACCAATAGGTGCTTTTATGAGTTTAGAAAGAGTCTATGGTGTAGATCAGATAACACGTTACAATATGTATCCTTCTGCGGAATTAAACGGAGAATCAGCTGAAGGATATAGTTCTGGTAGTGCTATTAAGGCTATACAAGAAGTAGCGAAAAGTAAATTACCAAAAGGGTATGATATCGACTGGGCAGGAATTACCAGAGACGAAGTGCAATCTGGAAATCAAGCAATCTATATTTTTATCATTTGTCTTTTGTTTGTTTATTTGTTGTTATCTGCTCAATACGAAAGTTTTATATTGCCATTACCGGTAATTTTATCTCTACCTACAGGAATTTTTGGAGCTTTTGTGTTCTTAGCTATTTTTGGTTTGGAAAATAATATTTACGCACAAATTGCAATGGTAATGCTCATTGGTTTATTAGGTAAAAATGCCATTCTTATTGTTGAGTTTGCAACTCTTCAACAAAAAAAAGGTTACAAACCTTTAAAAGCAGCCGTGAGAGCAGCTAAATTTCGCTTAAGGCCAATTTTAATGACATCTTTTGCTTTTATCGCAGGTTTAATTCCGCTTATGTTCGCCAGTGGTGCAGGGGCTATAGGTAATAAAACTATTGGATCGGCTGCGGCAGGAGGAATGTTATTTGGGACCGTTTTTGGAGTCATAATTGTACCAGGTCTTTATGTGTTTTTTGCTACCGTTGCTGAGAAATTTCTGCAAAAAGGAAGAAAAGTAGAAAAACCATTAACTGAAGTTTTATAAAGATTTATTACTCAAATTAAATGTATATGAAAAAGAAAATAGTTACATTTTCATTTTTGTTGACTGCAATTTTATTGTTAACAAATTGTGGTTCTTCAAAGAATTTAGATCTATCAAAAGTCGAGAATTTACCAAAATCCTATGATGTTAAATCCGATTCTATAAGTGCAGCAAATGTTCCTTGGAAACTAATTTTTACAGATACCATTCTACAACACCTTATAGACGAAGGTGTAAAAAACAATTTTGATTTACTAATCGCATTAGAAAAAATAAATCAATCAGAAAATAGGTTAACTTATTCAAAACGCACATTATTACCAAATTTAGACTTTTTCACTGCTGCTGGTCAAAGAAAGTTTGGAAATTACACGATGGATTGGGCTGGAAATAAAGTTACAGAAATGGTTCCAGGAAGATTAATTCCTATGCATTTACAAGACTATTCAGTTGGCTTAAAAACAACGTGGGAGATTGATATTTGGGGTAAATTGAAAAATAAAAAACGGGCAGCTATTTATCGTTTTTTGTCAACGGTCGAAGGAAAAAATTTGATAATTACTAATCTGATATCAGAAATATCAAAGGCTTATTATCAGTTGGTTGCGCTAGATTATGAACACCAAGTAATTAAAGAAACGATTAAAAATCAATCGGCAGCTTTAGATCTAATGAAAATACAACGTGAAGTTGGTTTTGTAAATGAACTTGCAGTTAAACAATTTGATGCACAATTATTAAACACAAAAACTCTTGAGTTTGAGGTTACTCAGCAAATAGTAGTTTTGGAAAATAAAATAAATAATTTACTTGGAAGATTTCCTCAACCCATTGCACGGACTCAAAATAGTTGGGAAAAATTCAATACTTCGGAATTAAAAGAAGGAATACCCTCCGAATTATTAATTCATCGTCCTGATGTAAGAATGGCGGAAAATGAATTATATGCAGCAAAAGCTGATGTAAAAGCAGCCAAAGCAGCATTTTATCCGAGTTTAAGAATAGATGGTAGTATTGGTTATCAATCTTTCAATACACAATATTTATTTTCTACACCTTCTTCAATTGCATATTCTATTTTTGGAAACTTAACAGCACCTTTATTGAATAGAAAAGAAATAAAATTAGAATTTAAAAATGCGAATTCAATGCAAGTTGAGGCGCTTTATAATTATCATAAGACAATTATTAATGGAGTAATCGAAGTAAATACAGAAGTAAATCGATTAAAAAATTTAAAGGAACAATTGATTATAAAGCAATTACAGGCTGATAATCTTAAGTATGCTGTTGAAATTTCAAAAGATCTTTTTATTGCAGGAAAATCAAATTATTTAGAAGTTTTATCAGTTCAGAGTAATGTTTTACAAGCTGAAATGGAGTTAATTAATATAAAGATGGAACAATCATTGTCTAGGGTTAATTTATACAAGGCTTTAGGAGGAGGGTATTAATCTCAGTTTACTTTAAAATAACACATATAAACTTTCTTATGAAATTTGATTTCAAAATATTTCAAGAATCAAAAAACAAATATTTGATAATACATTGTTTAACTATTTTGATTACAACTGCATCTATTTTCATCTTTAATCTTTTTTATTTTCAGATAGAGCAAATCGCAATAATTTTCTCAAAATCCTTTTTTGGTGTTTTGTTTGTGAATTTAATTCTTATTATATTGATTTTTAGAATATTATTTTATTGTTTTCTTTTTTATAATTATCTGAAATATAAATTTATTCTTGTTAAGAGTGATGAATTATTACCTAATTGTTCAATTATTATTCCAGCATTTAACGAAGGGAAATTTGTATATGATACTCTATTAAGTATTTCTCAAAGTAATTATCCTTTTAATAAATTAGAAGTGATTGTAATTGATGATGGTAGCACAGATAATACTTATAACTGGATAGAAAAGGCTGATAATACAATTAATAAATTATTTGATTTAAAGATTATTAGGTTTTATGAGAATAGAGGAAAGAAAGAAGCTTTAATTGAAGGATTTAGTTTAGCTAATGGTGAGATATTTGTAACAATCGATAGTGATTCTGTAATTGAAAAAGATAGCCTGAGAAATTTGGTTGCTCCTTTTATATTTGATGAGAAATGTGGAGTGGTTGCTGGAAATGTTAAGGTTTATAATCTTCAAAATACAATTTTCCCTAAAATGTTAAATGTTAGTTTTGCATTTAATTTTGGTTTTATTAGAGCAGCACAAAGTAATATGAACTCTGTACTTTGTTCGCCTGGAGCATTTTCCGCATTTAGATCAAGTGTTGTTAAATTATGTTTAGAATCTTGGTTAAATCAAGAATTTCTTGGTGTAAAAACAAAAATTGGAGAAGATAGAGCGTTAACAAACTTAATTATAAAATCAGGATATAAATCTTTATTTCAAAAAAATGCTCTAGTTTATACAAAGGTTCCCACGATGTATAAGACATTGAAGAATATGTTAATTCGTTGGGAAAGAGGAGATATTAGAGAGAATATTATTATGACTAAATTTATTTTTAAAAACTTCAGGAATTTTAATCTATTTCATATTCGAATAATATCTTTAAATCAGTTAATATCTAATTTTTTAGCAATACCCCTTTTTTTGATAATGATAATTATGTGTTTTTATTACCCAAGGTTATTTATAAGTTCTTCTATTTTAAGCACATGTATTATATCTATTGGTCCGGCTCTTTACTATGCATATAACGTAGATATTAAAAAGTCATTTTGGATTTTTTCTTATAATATTTTTTATGCTTTTTTTTTATTTTGGATTATTCCTTATTCTATATTAACATTAAAAAAAGGAAACTGGCTAACTAGGTGAAAATTTTATCGATAGGGTTTTGAAATATCTCATAGTTGAATGAAATATTATATGTATTAAGTCTTAGTTTTTAAATTTAATTTTAAACAAATTTAAATTGTTTAAACGTCTCTGTTTTACTTAAAAACACTAAATTTAGAAATATTCAAAATCAAGAGTCATGCACAAATTTTCAAACTCGGTCATTGTATTTTCCATATTGGTAAGTATAATTGGTTTAACAGGAATTCTTTTTTTTCCTTCTTCTCAAACACAGATAATTATTTTCACAGCTATTCTAGCAACGAATATATTACTTTCTATAATTACTGTTTATATTAATGCAAAAGCGAAAAAATCAGTAGAACAAGACGTTAATTCATTGATACAAGCGATTAATAATGGTTTTAATACATCAACTGTTTTTAAAACATCGCTATTTACACAATCAGTTAAAAATGAATTAAAACAAATTGAAGAAAGTTTTAATTATCTAAATCTTGTTGCTGAAAACATTGAAAATCTCACAGAGATTAAATCAACGGTTAAGAGTACAAATAAAATCATAGCTGTTATTGATCAATTAATTCAAAAATTAAAAACGAATGACAATGATATAGCTCAATTAAAACGTGAAATAGATACACGCATGAAATTAGTGGATGAGATGTGTATCGTTTCAGAAGTTGACTTAAAGGGCTACATTACTTATGTGAACGATAAACATTGTGAAGTTTCCTAATACAAACGTGAAGAATTAATCGGAGCTAACCAAAATATCGTTAGACACCCTGATATGCCAAAAGAGGTATTTAGAGAATTGTGGGCAACGATTACTCGAGGTGAAATTTTCAGAGGGCCGGTTAAAAATCGCAGAAAGGATGGTACACCTTATTATGTAGATGGTGTTTTTGCACCTGTTTTGGGTGAAAATGGAAAACCTGTTAAATACATCGGTGTGAGATATGATAGTACAGAACAAACATTTTTAAGACAAGAAGCGGAGGGTATTGTTAACGCAATTAATAAATCGTATGCATTTATTGAGTTTGATCCAAAAGGAAATATTATATCTGCAAATGAAAACTTCCTAAATACATTGGGTTATACGATGAATGATATTCAAGGTAAACACCACCGTATTTTCTGTGAGTCAAATTTTGTTAATTCAAACGAATATACCCGTTTTTGGGAGGATTTAGCTATTGGAATTGAGAAAAAAGGTCAGTTTGTACGTGTAACTCGTAATGGACAAAAGGTATGGATTGAAGCAGTTTACTCAGCGGTAAAAGATGAGATGGGTCGAATTACAAAGATTATTAAGTTAGCAACGGACATTACATATCAAAAAGAAATAGAATTGGCTACGAAAGATGCAGCATCTGAAGTAAGCCGTGTAATTGGTTCAATGTCATCGGGTGATTTAACACAACGCTATACGATTGAATCTCAAGGTGAATTGAAAGAGATGGGTGAATCATTGAATGAAACTTTAGAAAAGTTAAGCCAATTGATGGCAACCGTAATTGCTAATTCTCAAAATATAGTTTCTGCAAGTGCTCAAATTGCATCTGCAGCAACGCAATTGTCTGCTGGTGCTACAAACCAAGCTAGTTCAGTGGAAGAGATTTCATCTTCTATGGAAGAAATGACGGCTAATATTCAACAAAATTCGAGTAACTCGCGTCAAACCGAAAAAATTTCTATTCAAGCTGCTAAAGAAATTCAAATCACAAAAGATTCTGTAATAGAGTCAGTTAATTCAATGAAAACCATTGCTTCTAAAATTTCAATCATTGGAGAAATTTCTAGACAAACAAACTTATTGGCATTAAATGCTGCGGTTGAAGCAGCACGTGCTGGTGAACATGGACGTGGATTTGCTGTTGTTGCCGCTGAAGTAAGAAAGTTGGCAGAACGTTCGCAAGCTGCAGCTACAGAAATTGATGAAGCATCAATAAAAAGCGTGGATGTCGCTTTAAAATCAGGACAAATGTTAACAGAAGTGGTTCCTAATATTCAAAAAACTTCTGATTTGATTCAAGAAATAACGGCTTCAAGTACAGAGCAAAGTGCGGGAGCAGACCAGATTAATAATGCGATTCAGAATTTGAATGTGGTAGTACAAGAAAATGCAACTACTGCGGAAGAAATGGCAGCAAGTGCAGAGGAATTAAGCAACCAAGCTGAGGTACTTAAAGAAGCTGTTGCATTCTTTAAAATTGATTCAACTTTTGAAAGTTCATATAAAAAACATACTTTTAAAGAGGAAACTGCAAAAAAACAGATTGAAAATAAAAAACAAGTAACCTTAAAAAGCTCTGATAAAGGCGTTAATATAAATTTAGATCAAAAAGATAATTTAGATAGCGACTTCATCGGATTCTAGTTTTACCAAATAATAGAATAACCTAAGACCGATTACCGAATATGTTTGAAAATAATCAAGCGCAATTAAATGATGTTGATTTTGAGAAGTTAAGTAACTTTATTTATACCAATTATGGAATAAAACTTCCCATTTCAAAAAAAATAATGCTACAATCTAGACTCGCTTCTAGGTTAAAAGCAAATAAGATGAACTCTTTTACAGATTACACGAGGTATGTATTATCTGGAAAGGCGGGCGAAGAAGAGATTGTAAATATGATTGATTTAGTCTCTACTAACAAGACTGATTTTTATCGTGAAGCGGGGCATTTTGATTTTATGAGGGAGGTTGTTTTACCTGAATA
>Ga0172376_10007042_pt1 | contig 12054 bp, 7 predicted proteins | sample Lak35m_FD_121114 | JGI IMG/M metagenome (GOLD analysis project Ga0172376, IMG submission 121114) | Freshwater microbial communities from Kabuno Bay, South-Kivu, Congo - kab_092012_35m | ecosystem: Environmental > Aquatic > Freshwater > Lake | place: Democratic Republic of the Congo: South-Kivu...
ATCAGCATCAACAACAACACCAGCAGCAGAACCAGAACCAGTACCAGCAGCAGCAACACCAGTACCAGCAGCAGCACCAGTACCACCAGCAGCACCAGTACCACCAGAAGCACCAGTACCACCAGAAGCAACACCAGAACCAGAACCAGAATCTCAAAATGAAAATGGAAATGGAAATAAAAATGAAAATGGAAAAGAAAATGAAAGTGAAAGTGAAACTGGAAGTATTAAACAACCCAAACATAGTCGTTTAACAAGATTTAAAAAATTCTTTACCGGAACTGAACAACTTAAATTAAATCATTTACTTATAAAAAACATAACATTTTTACCAGAATATACGATTGATAATACAAATGTGTCATATGTATCATTGGTTCAATCGGGTAATAGTGGTGATATTAAAAATGAATATTTATATGAACCATTAATTACATATTTCGAAGGTATAAATAAAATATATGATAAAACAATGTCTTTAATATCTGGAGGAGGTGGGAAAAAGATACGTTCATTAAGAAAACCAAATAAATATAATTCTAGAGGAAAACGAAGTTATAGATTATCAAATAAACAAGTTGGTCATGGATATTATGATAATAACAAATTTATATCAGATATGAAATTTATCTATGGTTCAAATTTAATTAACTCAAATAAAAAATACACTAGAACAGATGACACTGATTTAATTACAGATAATATAGTTGAACCACATTTATATGATGGTAAAAATATATATTATTATCGTATTTATAGTAAATATATTGAAGATAATAATGTATTTAATAAAAATGATAATTTTCTTATGGTTGATTTTAATTCATCATTATTAAATATCTCTAGAATATCACCACAAAATATAAATTTCGATAAATTTGGTGAAACAAAATCATTAAACAAAATATTAGGGAGTGAAAATGATAAAAAAAAATTATTATTGTATTTATCTGGAATTGAACAATATAAATCTAATAATACAGGAATCGAAAAAATAAATGATTATTCAAACCAATTTTGGGATAATATTAAACCAATATTTCCATATCAATTCAATATGAAAGATAAATTTAATACTCTTACAATAAATGCAGAAGATTTTAATGATAAAATATCAAATAATAATACATTTGATGGAAGTGAATATTTTAATGAAATAATATTTGAAAGTATATTCGATGATAATACATACAAAAATGATCAATTAGATAAACAGAAATGTCTTGAAAACGCGGAATATTTTAATAGAATAATGATGAAAATCATTGAAAATTTATATAATGAATTTATTAAAAAATCAGTTGAAATTATATTGGAACATTTAAATAAGAATTATGGTAATTTAGATTTGATTATTAAATTAATAACATCAAAGGGTTTTGATACCAATAGAAATCTGTTATTACCGATTCAAGAATTTGTAAAAGACTTTGAAATTTTAATTGGTAATTGTAAAAAAATTATATTAGAAAGAGGTCTAGAAATATGGAACATATATGGGGATAAATTTGGTCAAGAAGAAAGAAACGGATTATGTGGCATGTTGTATTATTTACCAATTGAATTATTACAAAAATTTGGAATGGTAAATGAAAAATACAAAAATGGTTTTGAATATTGGATTGAAATGATTAATACGATTAAACAATTAAGCGAACAATTAAATAAGTTTGTGCAAAAATATAAATTGATAAGTGAAAGTGGTGATAAACCATTAATATTTAAACAAATTGAAACTATTTCAATCAAAATTCAAAATGAAGCTGGAATGTCTGGAAAAAGTTTCTAATTTTTAAATATTCGGGAATAATTTGAAAAGAATTATTATAAATAATAATATAATTAATAATAATCTAGTGCGATATTTAATAAATCCTCTGAATGTTTCTGATTTAAAAGTCTCCTTAACTACTGTATTGAAAAAATTGATTTCCATTTTACTATTTATATATTAATAAGAAAAACAATCAGTTAAAGACAATTATATTTAAAACAGTAAAAAGTAAAAAGTAAAATATAAATATGTATATCGAAATTTTATTACTTATTATTACATTTATGACATGTATATTCGCCGTAAAATTATTTATATCAAGAATGAAAACTTCTTATTTACAACAACATTTTCCTTTAATTTTTGTAATTTACAGTTATTTTGAATTATCACGGATTGAAAATAAAATTCGAAAAAATCAAGTTATCCGAGATAAATTACAATATTATTTTCCACAAGACAAAACAGATGAAACAGTACAAGAAAGAGTTAAAATTTTAGAATGGTTTTTAACAAATTCAAATGAGACACTTACAATTATGTTTGATGATAACACAAACGAAATTTGGAATGTGAATACTAAATATAACGAATTTGTTAATACATTTTATAATAATTTCAGTATTTATCCAAGTCTTAATGAAGAATATGTGGTTGAAGATAAAGAAATCGAATTAGAATGGGATGAATATACAAATACAGTTGAATGGAGTCAAGTTGCTATATATATTTGGTTAATTGAGAACGGTATTCTAGAATATTTTGATGAAAATTATAATTTGATTCAAAATTTATTCTACCAAAAATCAAATAAAAATATTAAAATGATTGATGAAGATGAACCAGAAAATGAACCTGAAAATGAACCAGAAAATAAATATGTTGATAATAGTAAATCTAATGAATGGAAGAGTGTATTGAATGATATTAATAATCAGAACCATAGAATGTTTTCAAAATATAAAAGTGGATTAGATGAAAGTCCAGTTTATGTGAATCAAATTGATATTGATGGTATTTATTAATATTTATCAATCTAGACGACATATTTGTTTTAAACTATTATGAATTTGTTCGGCAAATTGATTTGATGGTATATTACTTTCTATTTTTTTCAATTCAATTGGATCACATAACCACCAATTTGCTAAATCATTTTTTTTATCATTTAAACATTTTTCACGTTGGTTTTTTGGAGTTGTTAGCCATAAATCACCGAATGCTGTATAAGCTAACATGAATTGAGTAATATCAGTTTCATGTTTTTCTTTAGAATAACATCTTTTTGTTTTTTTTTCTGGAAATTCAAGACAATATTTGTAATTTTGATTATCAGAATCTTCTTTTTTTGTTAATTTAATATTTGGACATGAATTCATATCTTTAACTTCTTGAAATGATTCTTTTGATAATTCTTTAAATTTATTAAGTAAATGAATTGGTGGGGGTGGAATTGTCTTTTGTGTTTCAAATCCTTCATTTAAATATGGTAAACATCCACAAGAATATATTATAAAGAATGTTAAAGATAAAAACAATAACATTAATGACAAAGTATGATTATTCATTGTCTGTATATCTATTATTTTTTACTATGTAAATAAGAAAAAAAGTAAATTGTAAAATAATTGTAAAATAAGTACTCATTCTAGTTATAAATTATTTTGCTTAGATATTTGTGTTGTGTAATTAATGAATTTTCATCATAATATATCTCAAAATTATCATTCTTAATAAGTATTTTTGGAATTTTTGGTAATGTTGTTAATTTATTGAGATTACATACAAGCCCCACCGCTGTTTTTGGATTTTTTGGTAATTTTGGTAATTTTGTTAATTTATTTCTCGCGCAATTAAAATATTGAATTGAATTTGGAAAATTTATTATGTGTGTTAATTGATTATTTTGACAATAAAATTGGGTTATTAAATTCGGAAGTTCTGGTAATGATGTTAATTTATTATTTTGACAATCAACATAATGAAGTAGATTTGGAAGTTTGGGTAATGATGTTAATTCATTATCTTGACAATAAAGTACTTCTAGATAAGGTGGTAATTTTGGTAATGATGTTAATTTATTTTGATTACAATAGAAATTACGTAAATTTAGTGGTAGATTTTCAGGTAATGAAGTTAATTTATTACGCCATAAATCAATAAAAACTATATTATCATAATTCGAAAAATATTTTGGAAAATCATCAATCTGTGTAAACCAATATTCATCATAATTTTCTCCTTTTTCATCAATATATGTTATTTCTATAAGTATATTTCCAATATTACGTGGTTTATTCTGCCATGATACAAACATTTATTAATATCTTTACAATTTTTATTTTTTAATCAATTTTTATTTTTAATCAATTTTTATTTTTATATGTGTTATTATTAATTCTATAGAATATTGTTCATTCTAAAATAAATATTATCTTTAATATAATAAAATGTCAAGTATCAAAAATAGTACTAATCTTATAACATTAATTGAAAACAAAAATGAAAACAAAAATGAAAACAAAAATGAAAACAAAAATGAAAACAAAAATATCAACAATCATTTAAAAAATGGGAATCAATATACATGGATCCAATTAGTAAGAGAATTAATGAATGGGAATAGTAAAATATTAAATGAGACAATTTTACAATCAATTTGTCAAAAAGTAAAACCAATATTTGATAGGGAACCAAATTTATTAAGAATTAAAGCTCCAATTTTTGTGTGTGGTGATATTCATGGACAATTTACTGATTTATTATATATATTTAAAAATATTGGATTTCCTCCGAATGTTAATTATTTATTTTTAGGTGATTATGTTGATAGAGGTAAACAAAGTATTGAGGTGATTACTTTGTTGTTTCTTCTTAAAATTAAATATCCGAAAAATATTTATTTAATTAGAGGTAATCATGAATGTGCCTCAATTAATAAGATGTATGGTTTTTATGAAGAATGTAAAAAAAAATATACTATTAACATCTGGAAAACATTTAATATTGTTTTCAATTCATTACCCATAGCATGTTTAATTGATAAAAAAATATTTTGTGTTCATGGGGGATTATCTCCTAATTTTACATCATTACATATGATTGATGGGATTAAAAGAGGAACATGTATTCCAGAAAATGGATTATTATGTGATTTAACATGGGCAGATCCGGCAAATCATAAAAAAAAATGGGAACATAATGATAGAGGTGTTAGTTTCACCTTTAATTCCGAAGTTGTTAATGAATTTACTAAAGCAAACAATATTGATTTAATTGTTCGTGCTCATCAAGTTGTTAATAAGGGATATGAATTTCATCATGGTGGAAAATTATTAACTGTTTTCTCTGCACCAAATTATTGTTCTGAATATGGAAATAATGGGGCTGTTCTTAAAGTTGAATCGGATTTAACATGTAGTTTTGTTATCTTTAAGCCACGTAAATAATTTATCTTCTTCTATATGATCGATTTCTATTTGTTCTACTTCTTCGACGATATGATTTTCTACGTGTTCCTCCATTTTGTGGTTCTCCTTGTTGATTATTAACCAATCGTGGTTGTTGTGTTTGTTCTAGCGTTGTATTATTAGCCGGTTCCTGTTTTGGTTGTTGCGTTTCTTCTTGTAATGTTGTATTAGTTGGTTCTGTCAAATTATTACCTTCTTCTGGTTTTACAGAGTTATTTTGTTGGTTATTTTGATTTTGTAAAGCTTTTATTTGTGTTTCAAGTTGTGAGACTCTTTCTAATAATGATGTAATATGTTTTGCTAATTTAGTAGCGAATTCTGATAATGATTTATTAACATTACTAACATTATTTTCTCTTGATGTATTTTGGAGTTGTTCATTTTGGGGTTGTTGTTTTGGTTGTTCATTTTGTTTATTATTCATGAATTGAAGGTGTAATTATAGTTTTTATATTTATTATTATGAATAGATTTTATTTAAAAATAAAAATTCTAGGAAAAATAAAAAATAAATAATTTTTTATTTGAAAATATCGTAAATGCTTTTAGTAATGCCTTTAGTATTCCAGTTATTAGGTGAAATTTGGATAGTAAAATCATCATTTGATATATCATTATAGTTATCAAGTTCTTGAATATTTTCAATAATTTCGATATTTTGATTGGGTAAATTTATTGAATTTGAATTGCGAATAGATTTTTTGATTTCATGTGATATTTTTTGTTCTAATATATAATGTTCTTTATGTTTTTTAGGTAATGAAAACCCTGTTGGAATTAGAATAAGATTTAACATATGAGAACCGATTTTTACCAATGTTTTAACTGGACGTAGACTTTTGATAATTTTAAATTTCTTTTGATTTAAAATAATTTCTAGATAGTGTTGTTGAATTGATTCGAATAAACGTTGATATCCAACAATACGATTAAGATAGTATGGTTCAAAAATCAAGTGAAGTTTATCTACTTGAAGGAAGTTTAATAATAATATTTGATTTGGTAAATTGAGGTCAAATATTTTGGATGAATAACTTATTTGTAAGTATAATTGGTCTATATTAAATTGTTCAAAATAATTTGGATCTTTAGGATCTTCTAGATTAATTAATTGAAAATCTTGTTTATCTTCTTTTTGGAAATAATGATAATAATCTAGAATAAAATTAATTAAATGTTGTGTTAAATGAATTGTGGTTGGAAATAAATGTATTGATATATCATTATCAATTGATACATTTCCATCACGACTTTTAAAATGAATTTGTATTCCTTTATTAGTTTCAATTTTGGGTTTCCATTTAAGATAATTGATTTTACTAGGTTTAATCTTTCCAACATAACTTTTGAAATCAGGAAATGGTTTAATATTAGGGCTAACATCTCCAGATATTAAATAATTATCAACAGAGATTAAATATTCTGTAATTTTCCGTTCTAAACATTCATAATTTTGATTTGAATTAATATTAATATTTATATTTATTAAATCCATTTTTAATAATTGATTTAAATTTCGACTATTCAAAAAGTCAAAACCTTGATAAAAATTAATTTCTAAGTTTCCAATTTCTATTTTACTTTCATCTTTTTTAAGACATGATTCAAATTCTAAAGTATTATCAAGTGATGATAAATATTTTAATCCTTTCGATTCTAAATAATTCATCTTATTTATTATACTTTTACCTCCTGATGATTCCAACGCTTGTGCTATTAATTTAGATACTAATGATGAATCCATATCAGAAATATAATAATCTAAATATTCTTTTGGTTTGTGATTTTCTCCAATTAATTTTTTAAATTGATAAATAACATCTTTCGTTAGATGGAATATTAATCTTTCAAATTTATATAATGAATATTTATCTAATATATTTAATTCTATAAAATTTGATGAAAATATTAATATTTTAGATGACATTTTATTTAAATATGATGTTAATCCTTCACAATGAATAAGATGTTGTGATGGTTTATTTTTTTGTTCGTCTTGAAAATAGATTTTATTAAATGTATAATCAAGTTGTGTTGCGTTAAATTGGAAATGTTCTCCTTTAATATAATAATTAAGATATATGTCTTGAGATGAAACATATAAATTTGAAATTAAGTCTTCTTTTTTCTTTTCAAAACATGAACATATTGGAAATGTAGTTGATTGAGTTGGAGATGTAGTTAATAGGAAACAATAACAAATTTGTTCAATTGATAACATTTTTAAAATATCCCATAACCAAAAGGTTTTTTCATTTTCAGTATAATGATCATATTCAAAAAGGATTTTATTAATATTAATACAATGTGTTATATTTTTAATTTTTGATTGAGGATCTGATTTTTTATAATGTGAATCCGAAGCATATGTTAAAATATGTTTTATTCTAGAGTCCATTTTTCTAGCAATTAAAGTGTTATCTTTTTGATTCCATACAATTAAATCTCCTATTGTTAAATATGAATATTGTGTTTGATTAACTGAATTAAATGCTCCTTTATAATTAATATTTATTCCCTTAATAGCATATATATTTTGGAAAATTAAATAGATTGTATTAATAGTTAAATCAATTATAAAATATGAATTAACAAGTGGAAATGGTGATTGATAATTTCCCAGACCATTTATTAATTGTCCAACTTGATTAAATAAAACAGTAAAAATTAGATGTGTTTCATGTGAGAAAATAATTGAAAGTGTCCCTGAAGAGTTATTTTCTAAGTTTTTACGGAAATTACCGTATGAAATTTCATCTGGACAATAATAGAAATCATTTGTTTTTGAATTAAGAAATTGTTTATTATTTATGAATCCAGATGATTTATTTTTGTTATATGTTTTATTAATTGTGTATATAACATCAAGTCTTTCAGTTTCAAAAAATTTCTGTCCCCAATTAGTTTCATTGATATAATCATCTAAAATTAAATTATCATCTGACAGATATAAATTCATGTATGGAAGACGGAATTTATATTTAGAAACTGATAGAACACCTTGTAAATTATTAGCTTTACAAAATAATGTATATGGATAATATAAAATTTGTAAATTATAATCAATTGGTATGCGTAATTTTAAATAAATAGATTGTATTTTAATCATTAATAGAAAACTTGATGCTGTTTCCCAAAATATATCTAGATTTTGTTGTGTATGATAATCATTTTCTAAGATTTTAATAAAATTATACCATCGATTAAGAAATAATATATCATATAAACAAATTATTCTACCAATGCCCAAACTTAAATAATATTTTGGAGTGTCTTTAGGTTCTAGATGAAATCCAATTTTATTAATATCTAGAATTTTAATTTGATTTTCATAAACCAAAATTGATGGTATTTTTATAGTAATTTTATCACAATCTAATATTTCAAATTCTAATTCATCAGAATTTAATATAAGTTGGTTTTTCATGTCATCCAATGAGATTTTTAAATAATTAATTTTAAATTCAATTGATGAATTATATAAATTAAATGAACCAATTGATATTCCGTCTTCTTCATCAATATTAATAGAAGAATCATCAGTGTTTATATTATGATAGTTTTCACGTAATTTTTGAATAAATGTTGTATCATCGAAAAAACTCTTTTCAGAAATTCCATTAATCAAATATGTTGAATTGTGTTCTTCAATTAAATTGGTTGTATGTAATAGGACTAAATTTAAATCATTGAGATAAAGTAATGTTGATGATGATAAATTACAATTAATATCTCTGATATTTGAGATTAGTTTTGATTTAGAATTAGAATTATCTGAATAGTCAAAATCAATTGAATTAATTTTAATAAATTGTTGTTTATCTAGATTAATAGAAATTTGATTTATCATTGTTTTAGATGAACTTATTTCTAGAGACTCTAGAATAAAATCCAATGAATGTTCATATTTTAATGTGATATTAATTTTGTTTATAGATAATTGTGTTCTAGTAAATATATCTTTAATTAAATTACTCAAAATTTCAATACCATATTCTGGTTCTGTAAATTCATTTTTAATGTCAGTAAATGGATTTTCAAGATTATTAAAGAATTTATTTATTTGTGGTTGTAATTTATTAATTTCATCCTCTTCTAGAAACTGAAGATTTAAATTAAGTTCTGGAATTTCAATATAAATATAATCCTTCCAAAAATTTGACCATGAAAACCTTAAAATTATTTGATTTATAATAGAAGAACATATTTTCAATGGTATTTTATTACTAATATTCTGTAAAATATCTTTTCTTAATTCTAGATTATTTAATTTAACACATCCATCCGAAAAATAATATTCAACTTGTTCCTCTCTAATCGTATTTTCTAGATACTGTCCAATTAATTTTTTTATAAAATATATAATAATACGTTTTTTAATCGTGTTTCCCCACGAAAATAATCTATCCATTATTTAATTATAATAATTTTATTTATCCATTTATCTTCATACTTTAATTCAATTTTTCCTTTTTATTATTTCCTTTTTATTATTTCACACTAAACGGTGTTTAGTGTGTGTGATTTCTCCATATGATTTCTAATGCGAAGCATAATATTTTTTATGGAGAAATCACACACACAAAATACATTCATTAAAATCTAAAAAAATACATAATAAAAAATATAATAAAAAATATAATAAAAAATACATGAATTATTTAACGATGATAAATATATTTTAATTTTCCTCTAGGTAGTACTAATCATTTTTGTTATATATTTTTATCAACCATTCAATTATTTTATTCCCACCCCCCCATATGACTTTGGTTTAAAAATCAGCATTTAAACTGAATTTGCGTTCTTCTGTGGATTGACCAACACTAGGTTTAGCATATTCAGAACTTCTTCTATCAAAGAAGTTATTTTTTCCTCGAATTGAAATACTTTCCATGAACTCAAATGGATTTGTCGAATTAAATATTTTATTGTATCCAAGTTGGACTAATAATCTATCAGCTACAAATTCAATATATTGAGACATTAATTTGACATTCATACCAATCATACTACATGGAATTGATGAAATAATAAAATCTTTTTCTAATTCAACCGCTTCCAAAAACATAGTTTTTACTGTTTGGAATGGAACACGATTAACAATTTTTGAATATAATAAAACCGCAAATTCTGTATGTGTTGCTTCATCACCACTAATAAATTCATTACTTAAACATAAGGCAGGCATTAAACCACGTTTCTTTAACCAATAAATAGCACAAAAAGCACCTGAGAAAAATACACCTTCAACAATCGCAAAAGCAATTAATCTTTGAGCAAATGTTCCACTATTATCAATCCAATTTATTGACCATTCGGCTTTCTTTGAAATACAAGGCATTGTGTTAATCGCATTAAATAAGTGGTTTTGTTCTTGTTTATCAGTAATATAAGTATCAATTAATATACTATACATTTCACTATGAATTCCTTCAATCGCAATTTGGAAAGCATAGAATTGACGAGCTTCAGCAATTTTAACTTCATTGTAAAAACGTGTTGCTAAGTTTTCCATTACAATACCATCACTACCAGCAAAGAAAGCAAGAATATTTTTAATGAAGAATCGTTCATTGTCATTTAATTTAGTTTTCCAATGAATAATATCAGTTTCTGGATTCACTTCTTCAGGCAACCAATAGGCACTAGTTGCTTTTTTATAATGTTGATATATATCTGGATAGGATAATGGGAATAAAGTATAACGATTAGCTTGTGGAATTAGGAGAGGTTCTTGTTGATGTTGAGACATTTAATATTATATATTTATTTTTTTTTAATATTTATTTTTAAATTTATATATTTATCACAAAAAAAATATTAATTATTTTTTGAAATCAATTTTATTTTTAATCTACATATATATTAATATTATAATATATGTCATCAATGAGACGTTTAAGTAGAAGTTATTCAAATTATTGGAGAAGGGAATCAAATGGTTCAAACAATAGTTCACCAATCGGAAGAGTTTCGCGTAGGCATACAGGTAATAATTTTCCTTGCGAATCAACTTTTAGCTGGGAATATTATGGAAATACAATAGAAATTAATTTACAACAAGACCCAACAAAAAATCCAAAAAAAAAATGTTTTGATAAAGATAATGAAATAATATTAAAACAATATATTGATAATTTTATATTCCATTATAGTTATGATTCGTACAAAGAATATAATACAGTTTATATATATGATACTGAAAATATTATACGAAAAAATAAAAAGAGAAGTGGATATATTTCAGAAATAGAAAATAACGAAACATCAAATACTTATAATGAACATTCACAACCAATTTTTGGTAAAACAATAAATAATTTTAAAAAAATAATTGATTTAATAAGAAGAGATAAAACCGACAGTTTTCATATATTTATATCACAAAAAGTAACCGAAGAGTATTTACGTATTATATTTAATCATGATGCTAACGAAATGAATGAGTATGTGCGATCATACATATCAATAAAATCAGAAAAACCAAACAAACCATTTGGATACCTTAATTTTAATGAATTATTTGAAAACGAAAATGTTTTTGTAAATGGTAATATAATGATTATAATGACTCAACCTCAATCCGAATATGATGATTATTTAGTTGTTTTATTAACATTATTTTTTAAATATATTTTAGGTAAAAACACATATTATTCTACTCGAGATTGGTATAGTTGGTTAGATACATATTTTATTAATAGTAAAAAATATAAAACTAATGAACTTAGGGAATTTAGAATTTATTGTATTTCATGTTTAAGTAATACTAAAGAAACATGTTTAAAAGGATGTCCAAACAAAAAT
>Ga0172376_10007045_pt1 | contig 12052 bp, 24 predicted proteins | sample Lak35m_FD_121114 | JGI IMG/M metagenome (GOLD analysis project Ga0172376, IMG submission 121114) | Freshwater microbial communities from Kabuno Bay, South-Kivu, Congo - kab_092012_35m | ecosystem: Environmental > Aquatic > Freshwater > Lake | place: Democratic Republic of the Congo: South-Kivu...
ATGGAAATCACCGTATGAACAATGAGCATACAATCTGTATATTGGAGTTCGGTGAAGGTGAAACAATACCACAAGATATTCAAGATAATTTAATCGACACTTACACTCACCAAGAGGCACTAGAATTAGTATCTGGTGAAGAATGGGCAAGTGAATTACCGTTTTAATAATAAACTTAAATAAAAAATAAATAAAAAATATGAACGTACATTTATTGACTGAAGAACAAAAAGACCTCCTAATAGGTCAAAAATGGAATGGACAAGCATTCTTTAACCCAACACAAGACGCTGATGGAAATTGGTTCATCTCAGTAGAGGAAGTAAACGGATGCACACATGAGAATGGAGCATTTGAGTGGATTCACGAATTACCATTAATCCCATACAACCCAGTTGTAACTGAGTTCCCAATTCAATAATTTTTTTTTAAATCCCCATCTAATATGGGGATTTTCTACTTTAGATTATTTTATATTTCGTTTTTTTCCTATATTCGCTTATGCATGATTCTACAGACGCGCTGGGCACGTTCTCGCTGGGTCCGGGGACTTTCATGATGCTTAGACATATAGACGATGGCGGAAGGCCGCTGGATGCCGAATTCTCCTGCATAGAGATGGTCGGAGGAAAGCTAGGCCTGAACTCCACATTGATGAAGAGCGTGAGAATGAGGCTTCCCGGATATGGAAACTCTTTCATGCTGGGAATGCTGGAGTCCGAGCAGGACGACTGCGGGGACTGGGCGGCTGGCTCCATGACGCAGAGGTGGCGCTTGGCGACCATGGAAGAATACGGGATTCCTGGAAGCGCTGGAAGAGCTGAGAGACATCGACAGCAGCGCTGGTATAGTCATAGGGATTCTCCATGCGGAGATGCGAGAGCTGAGGCTGAAAGATCTGCTGGATTAGCAGGTCTTTTGAATATTTATATCTATATTTGAGATATGAGAGAGATTATAGACGCGCTGCTCTACGAGGCTAGGAAGAGAGACAAGAAGATTTCAGAGATAGGGATATGAGCGAAGATCGAGATTTCCTGAAGTATCTGGCAGAGTCCAGAGAGAAGATCCGGAACGAGATGTCCGAGTCTCAGAGAGAATATATCCTAGCTCTTCAGAAGAGGTTCATAAGAGAGGACCTGGACAAGAAGAGGGCTGCCGTCCGGAAGAAGAGGATGGCGGCGGCGAATGCCGTATTCGCGTCAAAATCGACTATATGACAAGATCTATTTGATAGGTGAATCTATCTCCGGCGGTATAATTGAAAGGGGAAGCCTCGATAGAAACATCTTGGTAGTCTAGATGGTCTTCTAATATCCCGACGAAGCAAATAAATAAGAAAAACGAGATGACTGCTCAAGTTTACGATATGGCTCACATCCTTGAAGGAACAAGATTCTTAGGAGTTACGCAAACGTTTGAAGCTGACATCTTTTCAAAATACAAGTTTTAGTTATGGATCCGTATAGAGCAATCGTTCCTGAATTAGATGAAGAAGACGAAGTAACAATCGATCATTAAGATTTTGTTGTTTTAAACTTTCTGCGATACTCATTCCTACGCAGTAACTTACATCGCGTCCAGAATCAGGCCTATCCTTGTAGGTCTTGGCGTATCTATGCATATCAATAGAATAGAGACAGGCATGCGTTCATGTCGGCAGGCGTGCTTATCCTGAACGAAGACTCGTCTACTATCAGTCCCGGGCTGTCCTTCCATCTCTTCTTCGCCTTGCTGATGGCGCTTCTCTTCGTCTTCGCGAATTCCGAATTCCATCCTCCTCCGACGAAATCGTATAGGTATTCTTTTTCTTTTGTTTCCATAAGGCCAAGATACGGAAAAAACATTTATTTTAAATGAAAAAAGAACAAAAACAAGAGAAAAATGGATATTTCCGTTTGGAAAAGATAATATATACCGAATGGAAAACAAGATGAAACACTTAAAGACCTTCGAGAGCTTCTCCACAAACGAAGAGATAAGCCTCAAAGGAATCGCGGCCGGCGCCATGATGGCTCTGATGACCGCGTGCAGCAACGGCCATGTCGACGGGGCGCGCGCAGAAGGATATACAGGCGACATGCTCGTGAAGAGGATCGAGATGGGCGGAGGAAAGCACAACTACTTCATAGTGCACGGATCCGACGAGCACGGAAAGAAAGTAGAATTTGGGACAGACAACCTTACCTTCAACGTAGGAGACTCGATACACGTCGACTTCGAGAAAGGAGAGGCGTGTCCTTTGGACGACAAAGAAAACGTAGGGAAATTTTCTAAAAGATCCTGGTGAATATCAAAGACTAAAAGCGACTACAAGCCATACCACGACAGGTGGGCTAGAGAAGGCCTTATAGAGGCGAAGCTGGAAAGCATATATAGAATATAAAATTAAATTATAATTATGAGAAAATTAAAATAAGTTGTTTGAAAATTTTATCTTGAATGAAGGATTGTATGATGATTTGAATGGTTATACTTTACAAGATAAAGACAAACAAAAAGAATCTGGTTTTATGGAAGGTGATAAAGTACACATTTTACATAAAAACTTAAAAGGTGATGTTATACAGGAAGTACCTGCTCAAGTGGATGAAATATGGAAAAAAGATAATGATTGGGTGGTAGTTGTTAAAAAAGATAATGGTCGTCAAGCATTTGGAACAGATTCTAAATTTCCATCCAAAATTGATGATTTAAAGAAGGTTTAATTAATTTATATACAAATCGTCGTAATTTAATGATGCCAGTGCCTCCTCTCCCAGATTTATGCTGGTGATGAAACTGGCAGAAAGGCGCCATGATTTTATGGCGCCTTTTGATTTTTTTGTCTATTAGAATCCCATTTGGAAATTCCCAACGTCGTTCCTGATATCGTTATGGACATGTCCGCGTTGGGAGAAGGGCTTATCGACTCGTCGGAGAAGTCGTATACTGCCTTTCCCATGAGCTGCTCTCTGTACCTTATGCCTTCTTTGTCATAAGATTCCTGCTTGGCCGCGTCTATGTGGAACACAAGGCCATCCAATATTATTCCTCCGCTCCATCAACGGCGAAATACCAGGAAACATACAGCTCATAAACTGCATCGTCTGCGCAGTAGAATGGAATCCTATTCCTACTCTCTTCTTCTTCTCTGGTATATGTCGGATTCTTCTATGAACTTCTATAGGGATATAGATCCTCTAGTCTGCTATTCCTATCTCTCTCAGCCTGTCTTCTCGCTTCTGCCTATCCGAGAGCCGGTACGCGGTGAAAGTGCATTCCATCACCATGTCGGTGACTCTGTATTCCTCGTATATTTCCTGGTTGTGCGCCCTTAGCGGGTCGAGCTTCGTCACGATGTACAGCCGCGGCCATTCCTCGCCGGTGCCTCTGTCGTACAGGACTATCTCGTCGCCTATCCTCATCTCTCTTTCCATTCTTTCTCCTTCTCGAACGCGGCGAATCTGTCTATTCTTTTCATAAGGTATATATTAACCTATATTCCCAGATATTCGAGGCCTATATTATCTTTCCTATCCTGTCTTCTCTCTTCGACTGCGCGTCTGTGTATCCGTCCCATTCGGCCAGCACCTTGTATTTCGGGGCTTTCGGAGCTTTCTTTTTTTCCTTTTCGGCCATGTATTCGTCCAGGCTGCCTTTGATCCTGGACACGAGCCTTTCTTGCTCGTCTGTGTATTCGACTCTTCCGATCTGTTTCAGCAGCAGCCATCTCTGCTTGTATATGCAGACCGTCGCGCCCCATGAATTCATCTGTGTCCGAGTGTCTCCTTCTTCGACCTGCGCCCATGCTTCTCCCGCCTCTGCGTGGAAGATCCTCTTGTCGGGCGCCCAGAACCAGAACGCGGGCGTGCATATCTTTGCTGCCATGCAGAAGAAGATCATCGCTATGTAGTATCCTGCGAGGCTGAGGAAGTATATCGCCCATGCCCAGGGCTTGCTGGCGCCCCATATGAAAAAAGGCGCGGATAGGTGCGCTATCGTCGTCAGCCAGCCGATGGCCATGAATATCTTTCGCTTCATATCTGTTCGATTAGGCGGCGCTATCCTTTAGTCTATTCTTGTTTCCCACAGCCTGACTCTGTCGTACTGGTCCTTGAACTCGACCTGTATCTTGCTGGTGCTGTGCATGGTGTGTATGTACCTTATCAGGCCTATCGTGTTCTGAGGCTCGTCGTCTACCTGTATGAAGCAGAGCTCTGCCTGCATTATTGGCCTGCGGTGGTTTGGATTGAGCTCGTACTCGTAGTGCTCGAAGATGGCGACAGTCTCTCCTTTCCTGAAGATGGTGTCGTTGCGGTTGGACCATTCCTTCAGCTCTCCTTCGTCCATTCGCTCTATCTGCGGCTCGTAGCCTGAAGATGTCGTCGTTGTGTAGACGGCGGCGACTATGGCGAAGACCGCTGCTGCCGCGAGCGCGCTCTTTATGAAATTTATTCTCATGTTTTTTTTGTTTTTCTTTTTATAGCATAGAAGCTCCCTGGTGTTTCGATGCCGCGAAAAACTTAATATTGGATCACCTCTTCTTCTTCACCGTCGTCGCGGCGGGATACCACTTGCGTATCGTGTCCAGGAACTCCTGCGCATCTTCTTCGGTCTCGAACCTGCCGGCCCTGAGCATCCAGTATGGGGGATCGTAGAATATCTCCGTCTCTGTCTCTTTGTGGTATTTTATGAACTTCTTCCTGGTCTCGGAGAGCCCTTCTTTGGTGTCCGCGAAATCGAGCTGCACTCTCCAGTCAGTCCTTATGCCGATGCATCTGGCCTTTATCATGGAGTCTATCTTGGGATCCATGAATATCCTGATAGACGTGTCTTTCTGCGAATGCCCATGGAAGGCGATCGCTGCGAATAATATGGCTATTGTTTTTTTCATGTCTGTTTTTATCTGGCGAAGAGGATCGAGAGCTTGGTGAATCCTGGATAGCGCGGAGTGCAGGTGCATCCGGTGCCCATTATCCTCCCGTCTTCCGCAAGCCTGATAGGTCCGTAGTTCGAGGTGATGTATGGCTCGTAGCCTTCTCCTCTGGACCATTGCTGCAGCCTGAACAGGAAGTCTCTCATAGGCCGAACCATGGTGAAGTTGCTTCCGGATATGCCGGTTACTTTCCTGGTCCCGTTGGTTATTTCTATCCTCGCGGATGCCAGCCCGGAAGGAGCCGCGCCCCATTCGGCGCCGTTTATGGCGACAGAAAATCCTTCGTCTTTGATCTCTTGGCAGATATCTTCCAAGTCCCATATCTGGTGCTCCGCAGACTCGTGCTGCCTGAAATTCGCTATTCTCTTCATAGAGTTATATATTAATATCCCTATCCGAGAATCTGCTTGAGCGATTTGGCGCGCTTGTCTTTTATCCTTCCGATGACTGTGAAGTGAGAGTATTGGTATTGGTCGCATCCGCATCCGCAAGAGTCTCCCGCGCTTCGGTTTATGACCTTGTCGCCTTCTATGTAGGTAGTCGACTTGGACCAGTCGTATCCGTCGTTGTTGTAGTCCAGGTTCTTCTGGCAGTATCTCACGTAGTGCTCTGCCTTCTTCAGCGTGTTGAATAGTATCATATGAAAAAAGCGCCGATTCGGCTTCTAAAAGCCGCCATTAGCAATGGCGAATCCTCTCAGACCCTCGCTCGGCGCAAGGCGAAACAATAGAGAGAGGCGGAGTCTCTAGAGAGCGTTTGCCGCCTTCCGCGCGGCTGCCGAGATATCCCGGCCGTTATTGTATGCCAAGATACGCAGAAGTTTCAACATATCCTTTTTTTTTCGATATAAGATATATGGCAAGATTTTCTATATGCACCGCGTTCTTCAACGACGAGACCAAGAACGTGGACGAGCTGTATGATTCTATACTGCAGCAAGGCGTGGACTGGGAGTGGGTGGTCACCGACGACTTCTCGGAGGATCCTTCGGTCAAGGACTACCTGATAGCACTTTCGGGCAGGGATACTAGAGTGAGGTACGTGGAGCAGTCCCACAAGATGGAGTTCATGCGAAATCCCGCGCCTTTCGCGCTAGGTGAGTTCGTTTTCCAAATAGACTCTGACGATCTGGTATACAGGGGGTATCTCGAGCTGTGCGAGAGGATGTTCTCTAGCTTTCCGGAAGTCGGGGTCATATTGGCAGGCGGCCAATTTTTGGACCAGCATGGCGGCTTTCGATCCTACAGGGTGCATAGAGAGCAGTCTATTTGCTTTCTCGGAAGATGCTGGAGAAGGAGCATAGAGATAGACTTCTCTGGAATAATAGAAGACCGTTTCTTCACTATGTGCAACGACATGTTCATAGTCAGGATGCTTGGCCTGAAGTCTAGAGTTCTCGTCATTCCGAGAATATTCATAAAGTACAGGGAATTCGTGGAAGACGGGCAATACAAGCCGTTTAGCCACAGGGTTGGATTGTCCGACGAGATGAAGGATGCCAACGCTCGGTCACACGCGCAGTTTTCCGAATACCATGCCAGGCAAATCAAGCGACATTCTTCTCTGTTTCCATGTTTCGAGCCGATCGGAGGCATGGCGGCTGCCGCATATCCTCTACATTGGCTCCCTGCCGGCTCGAATCTGAGGTTCGTCGGATATGATACGGAATGGTGGCATGAGCGGCTTTTGGAAGATCTATATTACGATATGGACGTTTCGTTTGGGAGCGAGCCGCTGGAAGAGTGCATAAACGTGGTGGATCCGTCTTCTTTTATAGAGATAGGTCCTAGATTCAAGGCGCTGTTCCATTTTCCGGAGCCTCATTCTGTCCATTCGATGGATTTCTACAAGGAAATGCTCGGCAGCTATGGATATACAAAGCAGTATGGCCTGGATTTCAACACGCACACATGGCTATACAGGATATAGGCATATGACAAAAAAAGCACGCCAAAGCGTGCTTTTTTTTTTATTCTTCTTCTTCTAAGTCGAAGTCTTCAGCGTCGTGGTCCTTCTGGTCTTCCCACTCCAGCGTCGCGTCGCCTCTGAAGTCTACTTCTTCGAAGAACTTATCTTCGTCTTCTTCGAATAGCGCCGCCTGCTCGTCGGTCAGCTCTGCCGAATACCCGTAGTATGTAGTAGTCGACTCTGTCCATGTTATCCTCTTTCCCATAATAATTTTCGAACGCCGTCAGCCCGTTGTATGCCAGGTTTAGGCTCTGTATGTTTGCCGCCCCTTCGAAATAAGGGAAGGAGCTGAGCGCGCATCCGTTCATCGACACCGAATAGAGGCCGTTTGTCTGGTTTAGAAGCCCGTATGAAGATACCTGCATTCCCTGCACCGCCACATAGCTTATGTTTCCGTTGGGAGTTCCTGACTGGTTGGTCGGTATTATGTCGAAAGTTCGCTGGGCCGAAACGACCGGCACGGTCGTGTATGTCTCGTAGGACGCCGCCGGCGCGAATCTTCCGTGCCAGAGCTTTATCTTGTAGTGTCCGGGCTCGGATGGATAGACCAACATGCTTTTTCCCGCCGCCCTGGCGCCGCTTTGCCATGATGTCGCTCCAGATATCGTGACTCTGAACAATGGCCCGTTGTATGGAGAATGTCTCCAGGCTGCTCTGGGCGACGCTGTCGATGCTGTCATTTCTTATTTTTATTTTATGTATATATAAAATATAGAAATTGGGGAAGCGGAAACAAAGAGGCGAAGTGCGGATATAAAAGGCATGGAACAATATCATTTCGCGCACAGCTACCGAGGAGTAGAGGTAGAAGCGCTGTGCTGCGCCGACAGCAAGGCGGCGCTTGCCGAGATATTCGGCGCAAGGAAATCCGAGATAAAGAATCTCGCCTTCTCTTCTGGAGAGAAAATAGAGGAATGCAGGCAGAATCCTGGAGTCGCCTATATAAGGAAATGGCCAGACACGAGATGCGCCTTCGAGATTCCGGAAGGTCCTGTGCTGCTGTCCGACTTCATCGAGATGGCGGACAGATACGCCAGAGAGCTATATTCCTAGCTCTTCCAGCTTCTTGTCTCTTATCTCTCCTTTCTCCAGGCAGTCTTCCAGCTGCATGAAATCCGCGACGCTCATCTCCAGCTTTTCCTGGTCGTAAGGGCCGATCTTGCCGAAGCCTTGATGAACCTTCTTGCCGTATGCCGCGTATACATTCCAGTCGGAGCGCGTCTTGCTGCCAGGATCGGGCACTGGCCGAGCGTCTTTGAGTATGGCTCTCTTGACTGCCTTCTTAATCTCCAGCTCTTCTATGAATACGGACATCAGGGCGGCCGCGAAGAACACCGTCGAGACAAGCACGATAATCATCTTTCCCTCGCCCCATGACTCCTTCGCTATGTAGCTCCCTTCTTCGTCCTGCATCAGCTCCAGCTTCTTGTCGGATTCGATAACGCTGCCGTTGTGCAGCTCGTAGTAGTATGTTCCGTTCTTGCTCTCGAGCGCCTTGTGCACTTCGTGGAGGCATGTGACCGGCGGGATGCATAGGCTGACTATGAGCGCGAATAGCGCCAGGGAATCATTGTCGCCCTTGCGGGGTTCAGTACGATGATGCCGATGCAGAGGTTCTTCCAGAACCTCCGCCTGTCTTTCTTGAATAGTATCATCTATATTATCACTTCGATTTCTCTTCTCAGCGCTTCGAGCGCTCTCTCGTCTTCTATCCTGATCAATGCCTGCGCCATTCCCTTTTCGAGATGCTTGGCGGATTCTATCGACAGCCCTTTCCCGTCCATCCTCTCCAGGCATGGCATGTCTTCGCGCCTTATGTATATAAGCTTCTTCATTTCGCCTTTGTATTATATTTCTACAAATATACTAAACCGCGGCAGATTGTCGAGATATAATTTCGTAAAAAATCATATGGGAGAAATAGAATGGAACTGGTGCTTCGCGGACGCGCGCAGGGAGGCCGAGGAGACAGGCATGCTCATGTTCGTGCTTTTCACGGCGCCAGACACGTGCAGGTATTGCGTGGAGCTGGAGGAAAGGATCCTCGAGCGTCCTGAATTCGCGAGATGGGTCTCTGGGAAGATACCGGTCCGCGTCGACTTTTCGGAGATTAGCGGATACGGATACTTCGAGGACCGCAGACTGAAGGAAGAGATCGGGCTGGACGGGTTTCCGGGCGCGTTCCTCGTAGAGGCGGCGGGCGGAGAGGCGTTTTCTCTCGGAGAGCTCTGCCTGGACTCCATGGAGGAGCTGGAGGCGAGCGAGGCGTCTCTGATAGAGGCGGGGAATAGGGAACGCATAGAAATGTCCGATTGGATATGAAAGAAATTGTATCAAAAGTATGGCGGTGATAAAGACGATAAAGCCGGGCGAGCCAGACCAGGCGCAGCTCGATTCGGGAATCAAGGTGTTCCTCGCGGGAAGCATAGAGATGGGCAAGGCCGAGGACTGGCAGTCCGCGGTGCAGGAAAGCATGAAGTCGTCGCCGAGGGTATCGGCGACTCTCTTCAATCCTAGGAGGGATTCCTGGGACGCGCACAACTTCGCTTCTACTAGGGCAAGATATGGAGTTTGATAGGATTTTCGAAAAGATGGAGATACAGGGAGACAAGGCGAACCATTTCGTCTATGGCCTTCTTGTATACTTCTTGGGCATGCTGGCGATGGGAGACCTGGCCGGAATCTCCGCGTGCGTCCTGGCGGCAGTAGGCAAAGAGGTATGGGACCATTTCAGCAAAGAGCATGAATGGTGCTGGCTAGACCTGGCATGGACTGTTCTTGGCGGCATTGCCGGGCTTCTCATACACCTCTGCTGACCTCTTCGAACTCCGCGACATGCAGCTTTGGCAGGGGTCCGAAGTCGCGCTTCTTCCATATCATGTCTCCGTATTCGGCGCGTATTTTAGATCCGAATCCGGTCTGCTCGCATCCGGTGAGGCTAGAGGCGTGCCTCCTTCTCAGAAAGCATGTTTCCTTGGCTTTGGCTTCTGGCATCCTGTTCTTGTAGGCCCTTCTCTTGAATTCGCTGTCCGCGCCTACTCTCCATGGCTCGAATCCGTTCATCGAAAGGAATTTGTCCTTTTCTATGGCGAACACGCCGTCCGCGAACTTTCCGGTCTTTTCCGAGGATATGCTTCTCCAGTCTTCTCCGTCCGCGAAGTCTTCGTACATAGACCTTGCTATTCCTCCGGAATCGCGCGCGATGGCCTTCATCTGCTCGACCATTCCTTCTTTCATTATGTCGTCGGAGTCGAAGAATACCAGGAATTCATGCCTGGCCAGAGGCGCCAGCGAGTTCTTTATCACGTATGGCCCTGAGTTTTCCTTGAACATGAAGAACCTTATGCGGCCGTCATGTCTGCTTTTCGATATGTGGTCCAGCGTCTGCTGGCATGCGTCTATTCCCACCAGCACCTCTCCTTCTGGCCCGAGCGCGGCGAGTATGGATTCCAGGCATTCGTCTATGTACATCTCGTTTCGATATGTAGGGACTATAACGGTTGCGTTTCTCATACCTTATATATTGATTCTAAGAATGAGAAAAGGCGCCTTTGGCGCCTTTTCTATTCTATCTCTTCTTCTATCGTCCTGCGTATCCGGATCCAGCCTCTCGTATGCTCTATCTCTATCCGCATCCAGGTCCTGGTTCTCCAGACGCAGACCGCTATGCCTTCCGTCTTTTCGGAGGTCAGCCTCTTCCAGTATCTCTTGTTTTGCGATATCTCCTCGACTATCGATTCCACGCAGCTGTCGCACTCGCGCATTTCGAACCGGTCTTTGGCGAGGACCGCCTTCTTGGCCGCCATCTCCTCTATGATGGATTCCCTGAATTCTTCCATCGCCGTCGAGTCAGGCGCGCGCCCTTTTGCGATCCTGGAGAGCACGGCGTAGGATAGTGCGCTGAAGGTCACTATGCTGTCATGCGGCATAGAGGCTACCAGAGAAGAGTCTGGCCTTATTTCCTTTTCCATGTATCTCGTTCCGTCTTCCGAAGCAGATAAGTAGTATAGCGCGGGAGCTCTGCGTATGGCTAGGCGCTCTTCTTCTTCCAGCGAGTCTTGGAGCCTCTTCCTCTCGTTCTCGTATGTTCGAAGTCTCTCCGACTTTATAGAGTCTATGGCATGTCCTATCTGGCTCGGGAGGACCCATACGGTGTCTCTTCCCATAGTGAGCTTCACTTTCTGCGCGAAGGCGTTTATCGATATCATCAACGCCAGTATTAGCGTTGCTTTTTTGGCTATTATGTGTTTCTTCATTTGATTTTTTTGTTTTTATACGGGCGTTTTTCTGGAAGTTTATTTTTATATATACTTCTACACTTAGATATAGATTTTAGAAATATGAAAGCAAAAAGGATTAGAAACAGTAAAACAAAAAGTTTAAAAATATTTGGACTAAGATTTGAAATATGGAAAGTTATTCAAGGTTATAGACTTTCTGTTGATACCAAAACAACTCGTTATATTTTTAAACCTTTTTGGTACACAGGAAAATGTAAGGTAGCTGATTTAGTTTAATTGACTATAACGGATGGCGGTATGGTTATGTGTGCCTACCATATCACTGTCAATTTACAACAAACTTTCAAAGGTACATTAACTATACCGCTTGTTAGCGTTTCGTTTTTTAGCGTGGGCGGTGCAAAACTTAAATAAAATGAAAAATTTAGAAACTATTACAAAAATTAAAGAAAAATTAAATAAAGGTGAAAAGTTAAATTGTAGTGAAACTCATATCTTAATTAATTATATCAACTCAAAGGAAGAATATAATAGCATTTATAACAAAATTAATGACAATTTGCTTGAAAAAATAATTCACCTGTCCCGCCATCAATGAATGTATAGAACTTTGCGAAAGTTTAGAAATGAATCCTTACGATAGATCTTTAATAGTAGATTTACTCGAAAAGTTAAGAGCCGACAATGAAGAAATGAGAGGTATTTATATAACCACCAATAGTAATACAGATATGCGTCTTTCGGATACGGGCTCACGGACGCCGAGGCTGCCGCATACAGCACGCTTGTCAATGCGTTCTTGACTGCGACAGGAAGGATATAGAAATTCCAATTCTAGATATAGGAAGGCCGCCGATTTGGCGGCCTTCTTCATTTTGAAATATGCCTGCTTAGATATGTTTTTATCTGAATCGACTCGAAAAAC
>Ga0172376_10007046_pt1 | contig 12051 bp, 10 predicted proteins | sample Lak35m_FD_121114 | JGI IMG/M metagenome (GOLD analysis project Ga0172376, IMG submission 121114) | Freshwater microbial communities from Kabuno Bay, South-Kivu, Congo - kab_092012_35m | ecosystem: Environmental > Aquatic > Freshwater > Lake | place: Democratic Republic of the Congo: South-Kivu...
GGGAGCCTTCACCAGCGCCTCGAGCTCCGCCTTCTTCGCCTTCGGGCCGGCGACGGAGAGGCAGCAGAGGTCGGGGCGCAGGTGGGTGCGGGCGACGCGCTGGAGGTCGTCGGCGGTGACGTTGGCGAAGGCGGTGACGAGCTCTTGCAAGTGGTCGTCGGGGAGCTTGTTGCGCTCGGCGCCGATCAGGACCTGGACGCGGCGGGCGGCGCGCTCGAAGCCGAGCACGAAGGAGCCGGTCAGGTAGTTCTTGGCGAGGTCGAGCTCGGGCGCGGGCACGGGCTCGTCTTGAATGCGGCGCATCTCGGCCAGGAAGCCCTGCACGGCGGTCGTGAGGTGCTCGGGGGAAGTGCCGATGTAAGCCGTGAAGGTGCCGGGCAGCGTGCCGGCCGAGGAGGAGATCGCGGCGCTGACCGTGTAGGCGAGGCCGAGCTCGTCGCGCAGGCGCTTCGCGAGGCGGTTCGTGAAGCCGGAACCGGTGCCGAGCACGTGGTCCATCACGACCAGCGGGGCGTAGTCGGGGTGCGCGCGCGTGATGCCGAGGTGCCCGAGGAAGACGTGCACCTGCTGGCGGTCGGCCGGGAAGACCGCCGTGCGCACGGCGAGCGGCGGGAAGGTGAGGCTCGGCGGGCCGAGGTCGGCGCCGGCGGGGAAGCGCGTGAGGCGCCGGTCGAGGAAGCGCTTGACCGCCTCGCCCGTGACGTCGCCCGAGACGGCGATCACGGCGCGCTTGCCGCACCACTCGCGCTTCTGGAACTTCACGAGGTCGGCGCGCGCGATGCGCTTGACGCTCTTCGTCTCGCCGTGCTCGGGCCGGCCGAGCCAGTGCGAGCCGTAGACGAGCCTGCGGAAGCCCTCGGCGCCCTGCACGCGCGGATCCTCGCGGTCGACCTCGAGGCGATCGAGCAGGCGCTGCTTCTGGCGCGCGACCTTGTCGGCGGGATACGTGGGTTCGGTCAGGCACTCGCACAGGGTCTCCAGCAGGAGCTCCCAGTGCGCGTTCGCGACCTGACCCGAGAGCCCGGTCGCGCCGCCCGCGAAGCTGCCGCCGACGTTCTCGAGGCGCGCGGCGAGCTCCTCCTCGCTCGAACGCTTCGTGCCCTGGTCCACGAGCCGCCCCGTGAGGTGCGCCAGGCCTTCCTTGCCCTTCGGGTCGAGCGAGTTGCCGCCGCGCAGGTGGATCGCGGCCGCGAACACGCCCGAGCCCGGACGCGGCGAGACGAGCAGCTTCGCGCCGCAGCGCAGCAGGTGGCGCTCGACGGGCAGCGACGGGATCGCGAGGGTCGTCTCCATCAGCGCCCCGCCTTCGCGCCGCCGCGCTTCGCGGCCCGCCGGACCTTCGCGGCGCGCTTCGGCGCGCCCTCGCCCTTCGGGAAGCTCCAGCCGACGACGCGCCGCTCGGGCTTCAGGTACTGCGCGACCGCGGCCTGCACGTCGGCCGCGGTGAGCGCGAGATGCGCCGCGCAGCCGTCGAAGGCGTGGCGCCAGTCGAGGTCGGTGGCCCACTCGCCGAGTTCCTCGGCGATGTCGGTCACGCTCTCCGCCTCGAAGGCCTCGGCCGCCACGAGCATCGCCTTGGCGCGCTCGAGCTCCTGCTTCGTGATCTTCGTCGTGGCGAGCTTCGCCACCTCGGCGTGCACCGCGGCCTCGAGCTCGGCCGGATCGGCGTCCTGGGCGCACTCGGCGTAGATCCACAGCGCTCCGGCCGCGACGCGCGAGTCGTTCGAGGCCGAGATGTTGGTCGCGAGGCCCTTCTCGAGCACGAGCGAGCGATGCAGCCGCGAGGTGCGTCCGCTGGCGAGCACCAGCATCGCGAGATCGAGCGCGTCGTCCTCCTTCACGCCGACCTTCACGGTCGGCCACACGCTCAGGAAACGGCGCCCCGGATCGTCCCAGGTCATCGTCACACGCCGCTCGCCGCGCGGCTCCTCGAGCGCGCGGCGGAAGCAATCGACCTCCGCCAGCGGCCGACCGCCCGCCAGCGCGCCGAACTGCGCGTCGATCGCCGCCAGCGCGCGGTTCTTCTCGAAGTCCCCCGCCACGACCAGCGTCGCGTTGCCCGGGTGGTAGAAACGCGCGCGGTAGGCGTGCAGGTCCTCGGGCCGCATCGCCTTCAGCGTGTCGGGGTAGCCGATGATCGGGCGCCCGTAGGGGTGGTGCGGGAAGAGCACCTCCTCGACGCGCCGCGCGAGCGCGCGCCAGGGATCGTCCTCGCCCATCGCGAGCTCCTCGAGCACGACCGCGCGCTCGGCCTCGAACTCGGTCGGATCGAGCAACAGGTGACGCATGCGGTCGCTCTCGAGCTCGAGCGCGCGCTCCCAGCGATCGGAGGCGAGCTCGAACCAGTAGGCCGTGTGGTCGTAGCCCGTGAAGGCGTTGTTCGCGCCGCCGAGCTCGGCCGTGATGCGGTCGACCTCGCCCTTGCCGTGGCGTGGCGTGCCCTTGAACATCATGTGCTCGAGGAAGTGCGAGAGCCCGGCCTCGCGCTCGCTCTCGGTGCGCGCGCCGGCGTTGTAGAAGAGCACGCTGGCGACCACCGGATCGGTGTGACGCTCGGCCAGGAGCACGCGCAGGCCGTTCGTGAGGCGGTGCTCGGTGACCTTGGCTCCGGCGCGCAGGTCGGGAGCGGTGCCGGGATGCCGGAACAGTCGAAGTGACGTGGACGGGAGAGTCATGCGGAGCGCGATCCTATCGAGCCGGGCGCCCGGATTCCCGCCCGCTCTACTCGACCGACTCGTGCCGCAGTCGCTGCAGGATCGCGTCCTCGAGCGCGTCGTGCTTGCGCATCTCGCGGAAGAAGGCCTTGAGCGCCAGCAGCCCGTCGAGCGCCAGGTACGGATCGGCAGCCACCTCGAACAGCGTCACGACCTGAGCGAAGCGCACCTCGAGCTCGCGGTGCTGGCGGATCAGGCCCGCGGCGAGCAGGTGCAGCTCCGGATCGCTCGACCCGAAGCCACCCTCGATCCCGTTCTCTTCCTCGAAGCGGAAGTGCTGCACGAGCTGGTCCCGGAAGGTGTGGAGGAGTCCGAGGAAGGCCCCCCCAGCGAGATTCCCCCGCTTTTGGTCTACCTCGGACTCCAACCACCGGATCGTGCTGCGCAGCGCGGCGTGCTGCTCGCGCAGCTCGAGCGTGAACGGAAAGCGGACTTCGATCGTCATGATGCGGCGCAGGCTGGAAGCGCCCGACTGGACTGAATTGTCGCTCGAAATCGAGCTCCGGACAGCCAGCCGTGGTGCGTACCGGAGGTGGCTCCTGTGCGTAGGACGCCCTCCGCGCGCCTCGCGGTCACCTTCAGTTGCCGCGCCGCACGTCGGCGAAGCCGCGCTTCTCGAGCCAGGGCACGAGGCGCGCGCACTGGTCGCCCTGCAGGTGCAGCTCGCCACCCTCGTCGCGCGCGCCGAGGCCGAGCGCCCGGGCGATCTCCCTGGCGAGCTCCGGCAACTTCGCGTTGCGGAGGCCCGGCCCCTCGACCACCGTCACGGTCTTCCCGCCGTGCCCGGCGCGCTCGAAGCGCACCGTCACCCGCTCGGCCGCATGCGGCACCCCCGGGACCTTCTTCGGCGGCGGCGTGAGCGGCTCGGGCCCCGGCGGCAACGGCCCGAGCTTCGCCTTCAGGGCCTCGAATGGGTTGGCGGGACGCTCGGGAGGCTGGCTCATCGCGCAATCAAGATAGCGCGCCCCGAGCCGAGGTTCAGGAGCCACGCAGGGCCGCGACGGCGCGCTCGATCGTGCTCACCGTATCCGCACGCCAGCGTGGAATGCGGTTGTCCGTCGCCAGGGCCGTGCCGGCGTTCCAGGTGAGCGTGGTCTCGCTCGCGCCGGCGCGCCGCTCGAGGCGGAAGACGACGCCCGGAGTCGCGCAGCGCGGCCCCACCGAGGTCAGCTCCCAGCGGTCGTTCCAGTGCCGCGGCCGGACGGCCAGAACCTCGAGCCCGGAAGGAGAACCGAGCCGGAAGACGAGCTCGTAGTCGCGCGCGAGGTAGTCCTGCTGGAGCGCGTCCGCGAGCGCGCGGGGGTCCGCCGCGAGCGCGAGCTCGTCCTTCAGCTCCGTGCGCTGATTCCAGGTGGCCTCGGGCCAGTCCCAGCGCAGGCGCACGTAGCCTGCGCCGGCGAGTGCGAGCAGCGGCGCGAGCCCGAGCGGGAGCAGACTCGTCTGGCCGTCGCGGCGTGCGAGGAACAGGGCCGCGAGAGGCAGAAGCAGGAGTCCCACGAAGAACAGCGCGGGGCCGTCGGTCGGGTGCGTGCGCAGGTACGGCTCGAACGGCCCCTCTTCAGGGGGAAGTCCGGGCACCGGCATCCGCGCTTCGGCCTCGACGCGCAGCGGATTCGTGCTCGGCTCGAACTGGTCGGTGCCGCCCTCCCACAGTGCGATCGAGCCGTTCAGGAAGGCAAAGAGAGCGACCGCCGCAGGCGGTGGACGGCCACCTTGAGGGCGCCCGCGCTGGTGCCGAGCTCGAGCGCGAGCTCGGCGTAGGGCACGGCCCCCTCGTCACCCACGAGGTGCGGCTCGAGCCGCGCGAGGCGCGCCGCCTGACCGGCCGCAGACTGCTCCTCGCGCAGGAGGGCGAGGGCGCGCTCGAGCACCCGCCGCGCGTAGCGTCGCTCGAAGGCCCGCGCGGGCTCGTCGACGCCGGAGAAGAGCTCGTCCTCGCGCGCCAGCTCGTCGAGCGCGAGCCCGCGCTCGCCCCCGCCGCGCTTCGCCGCGCGCTCGCGCTCGTGCTCGTTGCTCGCGTAGTGCTGGAACGCCGCCAGCAGGAACGAGCGGAAGCGTGCCTCGCGCTCGCGCGGCACGAGCCCGCCCTTCTCGACCACGCGCGCGAAGAAGCCCTGTACGAGGTCGGCCGCCTGCTCGCGCTGCTCTCCGCGCGAGCGCGCGAAGGCGAACAGCGCCGGCCAGTAGGCGCGCACGAGCTCGTCGAGGGCCGCGCGCGCGGGCGCGTCGGCGCCCCCACCCGCGAACTCGCCGGCGCGCGCGACGAGCGACCAGCGCGTCGTGTGGAACGGTAACGCCATCCCGGGCCAGCGTAGCAGCCCGCCACGGGAGTGTGCGCTCCGGGCGAGCGCGAGAACGACGCACCTTGACGCCTGGCAACGAAGTGAAGAAGCTCGTACCCGTGCACGTAGGAGGCCGCGCTTGACCGAATCCATCCGTTGCGGGCAGTGCGGAGCCCCGTTTCGCGCCGCCGAGGAGCGCTTCTGCAGCTACTGCGGCACGCAGCGGCCGGTGCCGAGTGCTCCGCCCGTGGCCGCCTCCACCCCGCCCGATCGCGCCGCGCGTTTCGCCGCCGCGCGCTCCGATCCGCGTCTCAAGACGCTGCGGCAGCACGTGCCCTCGACCGCCGGGCACACCTTCGGCGCGGCCTTCTCGCTCGTCTTCCTGGTCGGCTTCTGCGTGGTCGCCGCGCTCATGGCCAGCGCCTTCGGGGCCTTCGGCGGGACGGTCGGCCACTCCATCGGCGGCCCGGCGGGCGGAGCCGGCGGCGCGCTGTTCGGATTGGTCCCGCTGCTCATCCTGGGCGTTGGCATCTTCATGCTCGTCACCGTCGGCAGTCGCCTGTTCCGCTTCCAGTCCGCGGAGCTCGAGCGGCGCCTCGCGCGCGTGCTCGACGAGCGCATCGAGGTCAGCGGCGGCGAGCACTCGACCACGACCTACTTCACGACGCTCGAGTGGGAGGACAAGACCCGCCGCGAGTTCCAGAACCACGCCAGGCTCGCCGGCAAGATCACGCGCGACGACCTCGGACTCGCCTACGTGAAGGGCGACGTGCTGCTCGAGTTCGCGCGCCTCGACGTCTGAGGCTCCTGCGCCTCAGCGGCGACGCTGCGGACGGCGCTCCGGCGTCGCGTTCCAGGGGTCGTCGGGCCACGAATGGCGCGGGTAGCGGCGGCGCAGCTCGGCCTTGATCGTGTGGTAGGCGCCGTTCCAGAAGCTCGCGAGGTCGTCGGTGATCTGCTGCGGGCGGTGGTTCGGGGCCAAGAGGTGGAGCAGGACGCCGATGCGGCCGCGTGCGACGCGCGGGGTCTCGGCCAGACCGAACAGCTCCTGGATGCGCGCGGCGAGCACCGGCGGGCGGCCCTTCTCGTAGGTCAGCCGGATCAAGGAGCCGCTCGGGACCGGCAGCGTCTCGGGCGCCTCGCGCGCGAGCACCCTCTGCTGCTCGTAGGGCAGCTTCGCGTGCAGGAACTCGGCCAGGTCGCGGCGCTTCAGCTCGGCCAGCGAGCGCGCGCCGTGCGCGAACTCGGGCACCAGCGCCACGATCGCGGGCACGTCGAAGACGGGCGGAGCGAGCTCGGGACACCACTCGGCCAGGCACGCGAGGCGCGCGCGGAGCTGCTCGACCGCCGGTTCGGCCAGCGGCAGCCAGCGCGCGGGGTCGCGCGCGGCATGCTCGGCCAGAGCGCGCGCGGCGAGCTCGTCGGTGAGCTGGCCGGTCTCGACCTCGTCGAGCACGAGGTCGTCGAAGCAGGTGCGCCGCAGGGCGACCACGCGCCCGCTCGCCTCGTCGAGCTGCGAGCTCGCCTCGACACGGATGCGCGCCGGATCGAGCCAGGCGCGCTCGACGGCCGAGGCCTGGCGCACGAGCGCCTCGGCACGCCCGGCGTCGAGCTCGACGCAGCAGAAGAGCTCGGCGTCGTGCACGGTGCTGTCGCGTGCCAGCTCGACGCCGCGCCCGCCGATCATGACGCCCTTCTTCGAGCCCGGCTCGCGCCGGCGCGCGAGGCGGTCCGAGTAGGCCGCCAGCACGGCGCGCTCGAAGGCCTCGCCCTCGCCCAGCTCGAGCTCGGGCTCCTTCCCGAGCACCCGCTCTGCGTCGTCGCGCAGCCCGGAGGCGACGCGCACGGCGTAGCGCGCCGCGCCGGAGTTCAGCGGACCGCCGCGCCCGCCCTCGGCGAAATCGCGCAGGGCGAGCGCGCGCTCGAGCACGTCGGAGCCGAGGCCGCTGCCGCCGCGCGGCGCACCGCGCTGGAACGGATCGCGCTCGGCCAGGGCCGCGGCAGCGAAGCTCGCCAGCTCGAGCACGCCACGCGCGTGGCCCTCGAGCAGGAGCGAGCCGAGGCGCGGGTGGGCCGGCAGGCGCGCGAGAGCCCGGCCCTTGGCCGTGACGCCGCGCGCGTCGAGCGCTCCGATCGCGTGCAGGAAGAGGAGCGCGCGCTCGAGCGCGGCCTTCGTCGGCGCCTCGAACCACGGGAAGGCCGCGAGATCGCGCTCGCCGAAGGTCGCGAGCGTCAGCAGCGGCGCGGAGAGGTCCACGCGGCGGATCTCGGGCTCCGAGCGCTCGGCCAGCGAGCGCTGCTCGCGCTCGGTCCACAGGCGCAGCGCGTGGCCGGGTGCCGTGCGCCCCGCGCGACCGGCACGCTGCTCGGCCGAGCTCTTCGCGATGCGCTCGAGCTCGAGGCGATCGAGCCCGACCGCCGGGTCGAAGCGCAGCACGCGCGCGAGGCCGCTGTCGACGACGGCCGTGACCCCGCCCACCGTGACCGAGGTCTCGGCCACGTTCGTGGCGAGCACGATGCGCCGGCGCGGCCCCGCAGTGAGCGCGCGACCCTGCTCGGCCAGCGGCAGGTCGCCGTAGAGCTCGCACAGATCGAGCGCGCGCCGCTCGGCGAGCCCGCGCAGCTCCTCCTTCGTGCGCTGGATCTCGCCCACGCCCGGCAGGAAGACGAGCACGTCGCCCGGACTCTTCTCGAGCGTGCGCCCGACGTGCTGGGCCACGACCAGCGGCAGCGGCCGGTCGTCGTCGCGCTCGAGGTACTCGTGCGTGACCGGGAAGAGGCGCCCCTCGCTGGTCACGATCGGCGCGTCCCCGAGCCAGCGCGCGATCTCCTGCGTGTCGAGCGTGGCCGACATCACGACGAGCTTCAGGTCGGGCCGCGCGTCCTGCTGCACGCGCCGCGCGAGGGCGAGCGCGAGATCGGTGTCGAGGCTGCGCTCGTGGAACTCGTCGAACACGAGCACGCCGACGCCCTCCAGGAACGGATCGTCGACCAGGCGCCGCACGAGCAGGCCCTCGGTCAGCACGAGGATTCGCGTCGAGCGCCCGGCGCGGCGCTCGAAGCGCACCTGGTAGCCGACCTCGCCGCCCAGCTCGACTCCGCGCTCCTCGGCCATGCGCGCCGCCGCCGCGCGCGCCGCCACGCGCCGCGGCTCGAGCATCACGACGGCCCCCTCGCCCGCCAGGCCGGCATCGAGCAGCGCCGGCGGCACGCGCGTGGTCTTGCCCGCGCCGGTCGGCGCGCGCAGCACGACGCACGGATGCGCACGCAGGGCCGCCACGAGCTCGGGCAGCACCGCGTCGATCGGCAGGGCGGTGCTCACGAGCGCGTGCGAGCCGGACGTCCCACGGCGGACACGGGCCTCAGTCCTTGCGCTCGCGCCGGCCGGCCCGGCCGCCGCGCGCAGGTCCCTGCTGCTTGCCGCGCCGCTCGTCCGGGCGCTGCAGCGGCGTGCGCTTCCAGGGGCGCTTCGAACCCGCGAAGGTCTTGCGGCGCGCGCTCTGGCGCCGGTCGTACTCGTTCGTGGGCTTGCGCTCGCCGCTCGCACCCGGCTTCGTGGCCGCGAGCAACGCGCCGACCTCGGCGCTCGAAAGTCGCCGCCATTGCCCGACCTTCAGCTTCCTGTCCTCGAGCGGCCCGATGCGGATGCGCCGCAGGGTCTTGACCGGCAGATCGAGCGCCGCGAACACGCGCCGCACCTCGCGGTTCTTGCCCTCCGACAAGGTCACGCGCAGGATCGAGCGCTGCGTCGTGCGGCGCACGACCTCGACCTGCTCGAAGGCGCCCCAGCCCTCGGAGAGGCGCACGCCCTTCTTCATGCGCTCGATCGCGTCTTCCTCGATGCGCCCGCGCACGTCGGCCCAGTAGACCTTCTTCACGCCGTAGCGCGGGTGGCTGACGCGATTCGCGAGCTCACCGTCGTTGGTCAGGATCACGAGACCCTCGGTGTCCTCGTCGAGCCGCCCGATGGTGTAGATGCGGCCCTTCTTCTTGTCGGTCACGAGATCGATCGCCCGCGCCCGCGCCTCGCGCGGATCGTTCGTGCACACGACCCCGGAGGGCTTGTTGAGCAGGTAGTAGCGCGGCGACTCGCCCGCCTGCTGCAGCACGACGCCGTCGACCTCGACCTTGGACGTGGTCGGATCGATGCGCCGACCGAGCTCGGTCACGAGCTCGCCGTCGACGAAGACGTGGCCCTTCTCGATCAGCTGATCGGCCCCGCGCCGCGAGGCGATGCCGTTCTGGGCCAGGAACTTGTTCAGGCGGATGCCGCTCGAACCCGGCCCGCCACCCTCGAAATCCCCGTCGAAATCGAACGGGTCTTCCTGGGGCGCGGACTCGGGCCTCCCGGCCGGAGTCTTGCGTTTCATGGATGCCTCGTGGGCGTGGGTGCGAGCGGAGCGGGCGCTCCGCGGGGCGAAGATCCTAACCGATCCGGCGTGAACTCGCTCGCGGCCCGTCCTCAGGGCCGCCAGAGCATGTTCACGAGCAGCAGCTCGCCGGCCGGCGTGAAGTGGTGGTAGCTCGCGCTGGCGGGCACGAGCCACACGTCGCCGCGCGCGAGGGCGTACTCGCGCTCCTGCCAGCGCAGGGTGCCGCCGCCGGCGAGCACGGCGTAGAGCTGGAACTGTGACTGGGTCGAGCGGCGCACCGGTGTCCGGATGCGCAGCGCGTTCATGCCGAAGTGCTTCGAGCGCGCGAGGTGCGCCACCTGGAACTCCTCCTCGCGGTACCAGCGCGGGCGGATCGGCGCGCGCTCGGGATCGCCGAAGCGGATCACCTTCAGCGCCTGCTCGACGTGCATCTCGCGCCCCGGACGGCCCCAGTCCCACAGGCGATAGGTCGTGTCGGAGTTCTGCTGCACCTCGAGGATCGTGACGCCGGCCGAGATCGCGTGCACCGTGCCGCCCGGCACCAGCAGGCAATCGCCCGCGCGCACGTCCCAGGCCAGCATCGTCTCGACCACGCCCGGCCCGTCGGCCACGCGCGCGAACTCCGCCGCCGTGACGTCCGGCCGCAGGCCCGCGTAGAGCTTCGCGCCCGGGCGCGCATCGACCACGTACCAGGCCTCGGTCTTCGCCTCGGCGCCCGCCACGCGCCCCGCCGTCTCGTCGTCGGGGTGCACCTGCACCGAGAGGTTCTCGGAGGCGTCGATGTACTTCACGAGCAGCGGGAAGCGCCCCTCCTTCCCAGCCGGCACCTGCCCGAGCAGCTCCTTCGCGTGCGTCTTCATCAGCTCGCCGAGGGTCTTCCCGGCGAGCTCCCCCGCCGCGACGCGCGAGTTCTCCCCCGCCCGGTCGACGACCTCCCACGTCTCCCCGATCTTCTTCCCCGCTGGCAGCGCGATCCCGGGCTTCGCCTCGAGCGCCCGCCCGCCCCAGACCTTCTCCAGGAAGTGCCGCTCGAACTTCAGGGGCTCCAGACGCGTCATGGGCAACTTGATTCGGCCAGGTAGGCGTGCCCACCTTAGCGTTCACCCCGCGCGGAGCCACGGGAGCTTCCGCTCAGCGGCTGGCGAAGCGCACGAGGCGCGATCGCGGACGCTGAAGACCCGGCCTCCCGGGCAGAGGCAGCTCGAACGCGCGCGCCCGCAACTCGCCCGGCGCGCGCGCAGAGTCCGCCCGGAGGTTCCGATGTCGTCGATGCCGTTCCAGCCCACGCGCCGCACCCTCAACGGGCTCGCGCTGACCCTGCCCTTCTGGCGCCGGACGCAAGAGCGCGAGGTCCAGCGCAGTGCCGAGGGCGAGCCGACCTTCGTGGCCTCGCCGGGCGAGCCCTCGAAGGCCGTGCGTGTGCGCGTGCGGGAACTCGAAACGGCGCTGGTGGCGGGCACGCTGACCACGAACGCGCTGCTGCTCGACGCCGCGCACGACGACCTGCGGCCCTACCCGCTGTTCCGAGCGCTGATCGCGAAGCACGCGCGCGAGCCGCGCGCAGAGCTCACGCCGAAGGGCGAGCCCGGGACGCCGCTCACGAGCGTCCTGACCGTGCTCGGCGCCGACGGAAAACCGCGCGCGGGCCTGCGCATCTACGCCTACCACACCTCGTCGAAGGGCTGGTACGCGGCCGAGGCTCCGCACGTCTCCGGCAACTCGGGCGACTGGAAGTTCGCGCGCCTCTTCGCCTACGGACGCACCGACGCCGAGGGCCGCTGCACGCTCGTCGGCGTGCGCCCCGCGCCCTACCCGCGCACCACCCTGCCGAGCCACATCCACCTCGGCTTCGAGGACGGCGACCGCACCCTGCTCGTCTCCGAGCTGCGCTTCGAGGATTGTCCGCACCTGACCCCCGAGGTGCGCGAGGCCAGCTTGCGCTCCGGCTTCGTGATCGTGCCCGTCACGCGCGCCGCCGATGGCGCTGCCCACTGCACGGCCGAGTTCCGCCTGCCGCCCGCTTGATTCAGCGCAGATCGAGGCGGTAGCGCACGAGCCCGGGCCGCCGCTCGAGGAACACGATGAGCTCGCCCCCTGCCGTGAAGGCCGCTTCGTGCAGCCCGTCGGGTTCCACGCACGTAGCGCGGGCGAGCGCGGCCCCTGGCGTCGCGAGCCAGAGCTCGAAGTGCTCCTCGTCCTGACGCGCCACGAGGGTGGCGCGCTCCCCGTCGAAGGCCAGCCCGGCCGGCCAGGCCGCGGTCGGGAGCTCGAGGCTCGCCTGCACGGCTCCATCGTCGAGGAAATGCAGGAGAAGCCCGGGATCGCTCGGCGGGTGAACCTCCGAGAGCTCCTCGAACTCGCACACGACCGCGCGCGAGCCGTGCACGGCCGCCCGCTGGAAACTCCGCGCGGGGCTGCGCGGCCGTAGCAGGATCGGTTGCGCTGCAGAGCCCTCCGACCGGCGCCACGCGAGGCTCCGCTCGGCGAGTTCCAGCACACTCACACCGTCCGCGCCCCGGACGAGGAGCGGGCCGCTGCGCGGCCGCGAGTGCCACTCGCCCGTGACCGGCACGAACTCCTCGAGCGTGTCGTGGGTCGCGCCGTACACGCGACCGTCGGCGCTCTCGTGGAACGCCTGGAGCGGCGCGTAGAGGCCGAGCGAGCCCTCGCGACGCTCGAAGA
>Ga0172376_10007053_pt1 | contig 12041 bp, 11 predicted proteins | sample Lak35m_FD_121114 | JGI IMG/M metagenome (GOLD analysis project Ga0172376, IMG submission 121114) | Freshwater microbial communities from Kabuno Bay, South-Kivu, Congo - kab_092012_35m | ecosystem: Environmental > Aquatic > Freshwater > Lake | place: Democratic Republic of the Congo: South-Kivu...
ACAGGATATCAGAATCCGCAGTTGACATTCGATGTTGCGTATGCTCGTTACAGCACAACGCGCTCCGACACACTTGAAGTGCTTGTTTCCACAGATTGCGGCGCATCATGGACCAGTGTTTACACAAAGGGGGGAACAACTTTGTCTACCGTTTCCGATCAAACGAGTTTGTTCAATCCAACCAACAATCAATGGCGTAACGAAACCGTAAACCTCAACGCATACAGTAATTCTCCTTCCTTGCTCATCGCGTTCCGCAATCACGGTCGACACGGAAACGCATTGTATCTCGACAATATCAACATCAACGCAAGCGCATCAACAGCTCCCAATGTTCAATTCTCCTGGACAGCGCTCTGCGCGGGAACACCGATTGTATTTACCGACAACTCTTCACCTGCACCTTCCTCAAGAACATGGACTTTCCAGGGAGGAAATCCTTCTGCAGGATCACAGCAAACAGAGTCGGTAATGTGGACAACACCGGGCACATACACCGTTACTCTGACCTGCGGAAATTCATTCGGAACAAATTCCGCGCAGCAAATAATTACTGTGTTGCCTCATCCTTCTGCTGATGCGGGCAACGATACATCTGTTTGCGGAAATACATTTGTGCAACTCAACGGAAGCGGAGGCATGTTGTATTCGTGGCAACCGTCTTCTGCGTTGTACACTTCCGCAATCAGCAATCCGCGTGCAGACGTAACGGCGTCAACGACGCATTCACTCACCGTTACGGATTCACTAGGATGTTCTGCCGTCGACACCATTCGCATCACACGCAAAAACATTCCCGCGTTCTCAACCGTTACATCCGATTACTCCATCTGTCCGGGAGATTCTGTAATCATTTTCTGCTCAACAGCATCTTGGTTGTATTCGTGGAATCCCGCAGTTGCACAAAGCACAACTACGGGAGATACAATTCAGGATTGGCCTGCAATCACAACAACATATTCCATCACGGCAACGGACACGAGCAGCGGATGTGCTAATGTTGTCACACGTACAATCACAGTTCACCCTCCTCTGTCAACTCCAAGCATTCTCATTTGGGGATTCTCATTGACCTGCTCTACTCCTGCTGCGTCATATCAATGGTATGTTAACGGAAATCCGATTGCCGGCGCAACCACACAGAATATTCTTGCTACACAAGTCGGAATGTATCAGGTCGAAGCGTTCAGCGTTTATGGTTGTGAGTCCGGGATATCTTCTGCCGTTCTCGTAGATGATATTCCTGAAATCGGTGTAGAAGCATTTGCCGTTTATCCGAATCCTTCCAATGGCATTTTCAAAATTTCCTTCTTCGGTAAAGAACGCGACGACTATTCAATGGAAATTATGAGCGAAGAAGGAAAGATTGTAGCTTCGGAAAATCTTGATGCGTTCCAAGGAAATTACTCCCGTACGTTTGATCTTTCTTCCTGCGGAGCCGGAATGTATACGATAAGGATCACTCGTAACGGTTCCGTTTCTGCTTACCGATTGATAACTTTCTGATGATGCAACTCAGCAACCTGCAAATAACTAATGAGTGGACACTGTTTCTCGATCGTGACGGCGTTATCAATCGTCGCATCATTGATGGTTACGTTAAACGCCCGGAAGAATTTGAATTTCTAAGCAACGTTCCGGAATCGATTGCAACACTCACAGGAATTTTCAATCGCATTATTGTTGTTACCAATCAGCAAGGCATAGGTAAAGGTTTATATACCGCCGAAGATCTCGCCCGCGTTCATGAAAAAATGAAGCTTGGCGTGGAAGCTGCCGGAGGGAAAATAAGTGCTGTCTATTTTGCACCGCATCTCGCCGCCGAAAATTCCCCAATGAGAAAACCGGGAATCGGAATGGCGATGCAGGCACGTAACGACTTTCCGGATATTGATTTTTCTAAGTCAATCATGGTTGGCGATTCCAAAAGCGACATGGAGTTTGCTCATAACGCCGGCATGTTCGCTGTTTTTTGCGGACAAAAAGTTAGCGGCCCCGCAAATACGAATTTTAATTCGCTCTCTGATTTCGCTTCGTATCTTGCGGAACATTTGCAGAAATGAAACTTACCCGAAGAGGACTTGAAGTAAACAATATCTCCTGGCCAAGGTTGGTGATGATATTCATTGCCCTGTCTATGTTCTGGCATTTACTTTATGTGCGCCTTTCGGATAACACACGTCACATGGTTATCGGAAGTGACGCCGCAGGCTATTATGCATATCTGCCAGCAGTTTTTCTGCACCACGATCTGGAATTCAAATTCTGCAAAGAAGGTGAACCAACTAAAATAGATGCGTTTGGAGCGAATCACCATTTCTTCATGAATCGCACTCTGGAGGGAAAGCAGATCAACAAATATTTCATCGGCACATCAATTCTGGAATTGCCTTTCTTCTTCGGAGCGAAAATCGGTGCACAATGGTTCGGTCACCCGAAAGACGGGTACTCATTTCCTTTTCAAGCCGGCGTTGCCATTGCTGGAATGTTTTATGCATTTCTGGGCCTCGATCAGATCAGGAAGTTTCTCATCAAGAAAAACATTTCCGATCCGACAATCGCCCTTACGTTGCTCCTGATTTTCTTCGGCACCAACCTGTATCATTATGCCGTACAGGAACCGGGAATGTCACACGCATTCTCGTTTTGCATAGTGGCATTTTTCATTAATCAGGTACACAGCCTCATTCACAAAAGAAATCCGAAAGCCATTACCGGCGCTGTCATTGCTTTGTCCATGATTGTGCTCATCCGACCGGTGAACGGCGTTGCAATTTTCGCTGTTCCGTTCATTGCAGGATCCTGGCCTGCTTTGCGCAATGGTTTTATGCTCATCCGTTCGCATCTGTTGCGATTTGGCATTGCAGCTCTCATCGGCATGACGCTCCTTTTTCTCCAATTGCTCGCTTGGAAAATATCTGTCGGACATTGGTTCGCAGACTCATACGCTGGCGAAGCATACGATTTCACCAATGCGCACATTTACAACGTACTCTTCAGCTGGAGAAAAGGATTTTTCGTTTACACGCCGATCATGATTCTTGCCGTTGTCGGAGTTTTCACAATGAAAAATTGGTTCGCGCGTGTTTCATTCGTCATTTTCTTCTTGATGAATGTTTGGCTCGTTGCAAGCTGGCAGCTCTGGTCGTACGGCGGAAGCTACGGAATGCGACCAATCATTGATACATATGCGGTGATGGCAATTCCGCTTGCGTTTTTCCTGCACAGCAACAAGAACAGATGGTTTCAAGCCGTGAAATGGCTCGCCGCTATTCTGCTCATGGTGTACAATCTCATTCAGGTGTATCAATACGCGATCGGCGTACTTCCATATGATGAAATGACATGGTCCAAGTACAAAAAGATTTTTTTCGAAACCAGCCGACATTACTCGTGCATTTACGATCCGGGGTCTTTGCGCATGCATACTATGCCTCAGAATTCTGTGATGATCGGATCTAAAACACGGACTTTCGAGGAAGACCCCTCTGCAGGATTCGCAAGTTTCTGGGGAATTAACTCGGAAAAATCTTTCAGCGGTAAACACTCTGCAAAACTCGATACAGGAAATGTAACTGCCGGATTAAACTTACTATTCAGAGAAAACGTCCCGGATTCCGTTTTCCGTTATACGTGGGCGCGCATCAAAGCCAAAATTTTCCTTCCGGAGAAAAAACTCGATGCAAAATTGGCCATTCAATTTCTCGATTCCACTGAAAGCTATGGCTGGGAAGCTCCTCCGTTGTGGTTTTTGATTGATAAAACCGGCGAATGGACTGATCTCCAATACGACGTAAAACTTCCGATTCCGAAAAGTCCGAACGGCGCAATCAACGTTTACCTGTTTCACGCCGATAAATCTCCCGCATACATCGACGACTTGACGATACAATTCTGGGTGGAGCCGCATTAAAACCGTGCTGAAAATTTGCCCCGCATTACCAATCGTCGCACATCCTGTAAAATATCGTTTTTCGTAGAGGAAAATCCGTATTTTTACCGCGCCTCAAAACAACCCTTTTTTTAACCGTTGCTTTGAGAGCAATTTTAAAACGGCTCTTATGACCAATTCGGCGCAAGACTACCTCCCGATTGTATACACAATCATCGTCGCGGCAGGATTTGTGGTTACCACGATGGTAGCAACTCACAAACTCGGACCAAAACGTAAATCCAAGAAAAAACTGGAATCATTCGAATGCGGGATTGATGTGCAAGGCAATGCACGAATCCCGTTTTCTGTTAAATACTTTCTGGTTGCGATTCTTTTCGTGCTCTTCGACGTGGAAGTGATATTCATGTACCCGTGGGCTGTGAATTTCCGCGACCCCGATGGAGCCGGGCCGCTTACCGGTCTTGGCATTGTCGGCTTTATCGAAATGATTACGTTCATGGCGTTCCTGATGGTTGGTTTTTACTACATCATCCGCAAGGGCGCTCTCAAATGGGAAGATTGATTTTTACTGAAGAGAAAAACCATGTCAGAAACTGTTAGAACAAAACTGGAAATGGCCAAAACACCGGAAGGTGTTGAAGGTCCCGGCTTTTTCCTCACTTCGATGGAAAAAGCTGTTGGACTCGCCCGGAAAAACTCCATCTGGCCACTACCGTTCGCTACCTCGTGCTGCGGAATCGAATTCATGGCAACAATGGCTTCACATTACGACCTCGGTCGTTTCGGATCTGAACGATTGAGCTTCTCTCCTCGTCAAGCCGATCTGCTGATGGTAATGGGAACCATCTCCAAGAAAATGGGCCCGGTACTCAAGCAGGTTTACGAACAAATGGCTGAACCACGTTGGGTGCTCAGCGTTGGAGCATGCGCAAGCAGCGGCGGAATATTCGACACATACAGCGTTCTTCAAGGTATCGACCGCATCATACCTGTTGACGTTTACGTTCCCGGATGCCCGCCACGGCCGGAACAAATTATCGAAGGCCTTCTTAAAATTCAGGATCTCGTTGGCAATGAATCATTGCGCAGAAGAAACTCCGAAGAATACAAGAAGCTGCTCAACAAATACGGAATCGAATAAGCAATCATCATGGCTGTTGTGACCGACGAAAAAACACAGGCGCTGCACGATCAAACGCTCGCCAGACTTCAGGAGAAGTTCTCCGCAGGATTAGTTTCATCAACCTGCGATTACGACTTCCCTGTTTTTACAGTGGAGAATGAAATCATTCATGATGTGCTCGCATTTCTGAAAAATGATTCTGCTCTGAATTATCATTTTCTGACGACGCTCTGCACTGTGCACTATCCGGAAAATCACGGAAAAGAATTCTGCCTGGTTTATCAGTTGCACAACATGCCGGAAAATCGTCGCATCAGAGTGAAAACTTTTATCCCGGAACAGAAACCTGAAATTCCAACGGTAACTGACATCTGGGAAACTGCCAATTGGATGGAACGTCAGGAGTATGATTTCTTCGGCGTGAAATTCACCGGACATCCGAACCTGGCTCGCATTCTCAACATGGAAGATATCACGTTCTTCCCGATGCGGAAGGAATTCCCGCTGGAAGATCAGACACGTGATGATAAAAACGATTCAATGTTCGGCCGCTAACAGACTTTCAAGATCATGAGCGAATTCAACGACAAAGAGGAAGCAACAGCGGAGAAAAAAGAGTTCACCACTCTTAACCTCGGACCTACGCATCCTGCAACACACGGAATTTTCCAGAATGTCCTGCAAATGGATGGCGAGATCATTCACGACGCTGTTCCGACAATCGGATATATCCACCGCGCATTTGAAAAACTCGCGGAACGCCGCCCATACGCACAGATTCGACCTATCACCGACCGACTTAACTATTGTTCTTCTCCGATCAACAATATGGGTTGGGACATGACAGTCGAGAAGCTGATCAAGGCGCAGATTCCGAAACGAGTGGAATACATGCGTATCGTGATCATGGAACTTTCACGCATCGCCGATCACATTATCTGCAACTCCGTTATCGGTGTTGATACCGGAGCGCTGACCGGCTTTACGTACATCTTCCAGTGGCGTGAAAAGATTTATGAAATCTTCGAAGATATCTGCGGTGCACGACTCACAACCAACATCGGTCGCATCGGCGGTTTCGAACGCCAATGGACAGACTCAACCTGGGCGAAAATTGATTCGTTCATGAAAGAGTTTCCCGCAATTCTGAAAGAGTTCGAAAGCCTTCTCATGCGTAACCGAATCTTCATGGAACGTACAATCGGCGCCGGCCCTGTAAAAGGTGATCGCGCTCTAGAGTACGGTTTCACAGGTCCGAATCTGCGCGCTGCCGGTATTGATTACGACGTACGCGTGATGAATCCGTATTCTTCTTACGAAGAATTCAAATTCGATATTCCTGTCGGCAAAGAAGGTGATGTTTACGATCGCTTCATGGTGCGCGAAGAAGAAATGTGGCAGTCGCTCAGCATCATTCAACAGGCATTGAAAAAAATCGATCGCAAGGATCCTGTTATACATGCTGATGTTCCTGAATTCTTCCTTCCTCCGAAAGAAGAAGTGTACAACAACATGGAAGCACTCATCTACCATTTCAAAATTGTAATGGGAGAAACTGACGTTCCTGTCGGAGAAGTATATCACGCTGTTGAAGGCGGTAACGGAGAACTCGGTTTCTATCTCATAAGCGATGGCGGACGAACTCCGTATCGTTTGCATTTCCGCAGACCTTGCTTTATTTATTATCAGGCATATCCTGAACTCATCAAAGGATCAATGTTGTCAGACGCGATTCTTACAATGAGTTCTATGAATGTGATTGCCGGTGAATTGGACGCATAAACGACAAACATTATGTCGAAGAGAGAAATAAAATTCAGTGACGAAACACTTGCGCTCATTCAGCGCATCATCCGTCGCTATCCGGAAGGAAAACAGAAGTCTGCATTGCTGCCGTGTCTTCATCTTGCACAGATGGAATTCGATGGTTGGCTCGCTCCTGAAACAATGGACTACGTTGCTTCCATTCTGAAAATTAAACCGATCGAGGTGTATGAAGTGGCATCGTTCTACTCCATGTTCAATCTTAAGCCGGTTGGAAAATGTGTGATCGAAGTTTGCCGCACAGGTCCTTGCTGGCTTCTCGGTGCTGAAGATCTTGTTCGTCACATCGAAAAGAAACTGAATATCACCGTAGGTGAAACAACTGCAGACGGAATGTTCACACTGAAAACAGTAGAGTGTCTTGCTGCCTGCGGTAACGCTCCTGTAATTCAGGTGGGAGAAACATATCACGAGGATATGACCTGCGAAAAAACAAATGATATGCTTTCCGCTTACCGCAACAGAAATGAAGTGGTGACGCATTGGGATAAAAAACACGTCAAAGCGCAATAGTCATGGGTAAACAGCTGCTGTTAGAAAACATCAACACACCCGGCATTGATACAATGGCGGGATATCGCGCTCAAGGTGGATATTCTTCTCTGCAAAAAGCATTGAAGATGAAACCCGAAGAGATTGTTGAAGAAGTGAAAAAATCCGGTCTTCGCGGTCGCGGAGGTGCAGGATTTCCTACAGGAATGAAATGGAGTTTCATTGCTAAACCGGAGGGCGTTCCGCGTCACCTCGTTTGCAATGCCGATGAATCAGAACCGGGAACGTTCAAAGATCGTTTCCTCATGCAGCACAAGCCGCATATTCTCATCGAAGGGATGATCATCTCCAGCTTCGCTCTCGGATGCAACACTTCTTACATCTACATCCGCGGCGAATTACTTTACGTTTATCACATTCTTGAAAAAGCAATTGCCGAAGCATACGAAGCCGGATTCCTCGGAAAGAATATCATGGGAACCGGATTCGATCTTGATCTTTATGTTCAACCGGGCGGTGGCGCTTACATCTGCGGTGAAGAAACTGCATTGATCGAATCGCTAGAAGGCAAACGCGGTAATCCGCGCATTAAACCTCCATTCCCTGCTGTTGCAGGAGTTTGGGGTCGCCCGACCGTTGTAAACAACGTTGAAACAATTTCCGCTACCGTGCCGATCATTAACATGGGCGGGGATGAGTACGCGAAAATCGGTGTGGGCAAATCAACGGGAACAAAACTTATTTCTGCGTGCGGACACATCAACAAGCCCGGCGTTTACGAAATTGAAATGGGCGTTCCGGTAGAAGAATTCATTTTCTCCGAACAATATTGCGGCGGTATCCGCAATGGGAAAAAACTGAAAGCAGTTGTTGCAGGAGGTTCTTCCGTTCCGATTCTTCCTGCCGATCTCATTCTGAAAACCGCAAAAGGAGAACCGCGTCTGATGACGTACGAATCACTCTCTGACGGTGGATTCCAGACTGGAACCATGCTTGGCTCCGGGGGCTTTATCGTGATGGATGAAACAGCTTCAGTAGTAAAGAACCTGTGGAACTTCACACGTTTCTATCACCACGAAAGTTGCGGACAATGTTCGCCTTGCCGGGAAGGAACCGGTTGGATGGAAAAAGTATTGCAACGTATTGTTGATGGTCACGGCAAACAAACGGATGTTGATTTGCTGTGGGACATTCAGAGCAAAATCGATGGCAAAACCATTTGTCCGCTTGGCGATGCGGCTTCATGGCCTGTAGCAAGTGCAATCCGTCACTTCCGTGCTGAGTTCGAAGAGTACATCAAGAATCCTCAGAACATCAAAGACGAAAAACATTATTACAATCTCCGCAATGAGAAAGCGCCAGTTGCATAAAATTAAACAACACCTGGACTCTGTGTCTCCGTGGTAATTTAGAATAAACAACACCTAGACTCCGCGTCTCCGTGGTAATTTGATTAAAAACAACACCTGGACTCCGTGTCTCAGTGGTAATTAAAATAAACAACACCTAGACTCCGTGTCTAAGTGGTAATAAAATAGAAGATGCCAATTGTAACAATAGACGGAAAACAGATTGATGTCCCTAAAGGAACTACAATCCTGCAAGCCGCACGTATGCTGGGACCGGACGTTGCTCCGCCCGCTATGTGTTACTACTCGAAACTCTCGAAATCAGGCGGCTATTGCCGTACCTGCATCGTTCGGGTTACGAAAATGAACTCGCAGAATCCGAATCCAATGCCAAAACCGGTGGCGTCATGCCGCACGGAGGTAATGGACGGAATGGAAGTTGTGAATTACACTTCCGAACAGGTGCTCACCGATCGTAAAGGTGTTGTTGAGTTTCTCCTCATCAATCACCCGCTCGATTGCCCTGTGTGCGATCAGGCCGGCGAATGTCATCTCCAGGATCTCGGTTACGAAAACGGTTCTGAAAAAACCAGATATGATTTCGAACGTCGTACGTACGACATGATCGACATCGGCAAGAACGTCAAGTTGCACATGAACCGTTGTATCCTTTGCTATCGCTGCGTGAATACGTGCGAACAGCTTACCGACGGTCGTGTTCACGGTGTTCTTAATCGCGGTGATGTTGCTGAAATCTCAACGTTCATTGAAAAGGCAATCGACAACGAATTTTCAGGAAACGTTATCGACGTTTGTCCTGTAGGAGCGCTTACCGATAAAACATTCCGTTTCAAGAGCCGAGTGTGGTTTACAAAACCTGTTGATGCGCATCGCGATTGCAAGAAATGTTCCGGTAAAGTTCGCTTGTGGTTCAAAGGTGCGGAAGTTCTCCGTGTTACTGCCCGTAAAGATCAATGGGGAGAAGTGGAAGACTGGATCTGTAATGAGTGCCGCTTCGACAAGAAAAGCGTTTCCGATTGGGAAATGGAAGGTCCAAGCCGCATCAGTCATCATTCCGTTATTTCACAAGGACACTACGAACTTGCGAAACTCAAATTAGACACCGGACGTCAGCTTAAAAACCTGAAAGAGGGCAAACAGAAATCAACTGCTAAGAAGTAATTATGCGTATCGATATCATTCTTGCTCAGTTCTCATTGTATCCGTTCATTCTGGCAGTGATTGTATTTGCAATTACGCTGCTGATTGCAATGTATTCAACATACGCCGAGCGTAAGTTCGCAGCGTTCTTTCAGGATCGTCTCGGTCCGAACCGCGCGGGTCCTTTCGGATTGCTCCAGCCACTAGCTGACGGAGTGAAAATGTTCATGAAAGAAGAAATCATTCCGAGTGTGTCGAACAAGTTTCTGTTCATTCTCGGACCTTCTCTTTTCATGATCACATCACTAATGACAAGCGCTGTTATTCCTTGGGGCGCACCACTTACAATCGGCGGCGAAAAATATGCGTTGCAGGTTGCTGATGTGAACATCGGAGTGTTGTATCTCCTCGGTGTTGTTTCCATCGGCGTTTACGGAATCATGATCGGCGGATGGTCTTCAAACAACAAGTATGCTTTGCTCGGTGCATTGCGCGCTTCTTCACAAATGATCAGCTACGAAGTGGCAATGGGAATTTCCGTTGTTACACTCATCATGCTCACCGGAACGCTCAGCACTTCTGAAATCGCGGCACAGCAACACGGCTTCTGGTCTGAAGGTTGGTTCACATGGAACTTCTTCAAGAATCCGGTAACGTTCCTCATCTTCTTCATCTGCGCATTAGCAGAAACAAACAGAACACCATTCGATCTTCCGGAATCGGAAACAGAATTGATCGGCGGTTACCACACAGAGTTTTCTTCTATGAAACTCGGTTTGTATCTCTTCGCAGAATACATCAATATGTTCGTTTCTTCAGCTGTAATGTCGTTATTCTTCTTCGGCGGATACAACTATCCGGGAATGGACAGCATCGCTGATCCGAATCTGCAGGCGCTCATAGGCGTGGCAGTAATGTTCGGCAAAACCATCTTCTTCATCTTCGTGTTCATGTGGATCCGCTGGACCATCCCGCGCTTTCGTTATGATCAGTTGATGAACCTCGGATGGAAAATTTTAATTCCGTTTTCACTCATCAATCTTGTTGCTACAGGATTGGCAATGTTCGGACTCGGAAAACTATAATTGGAAAATTGCACATCGTAATTCTTAAATAAAAAAGAATGCAGGCACTGACTAACAGATCGAAAATGGTTGTGAACAAAGAGATGAGCTTCATTGAGAAGTTGTATCTCCCGGCAATCATGAACGGTATGCGCATTACTTTCTCGCACTTCTTCCGCAAGAAAGTAACGATCAATTACCCTGAAAAGAAACGTCCGATCAGCGAAGTATTCCGCGGACAACACGTACTCAAGCGCGATGAAAAAGGTGCTGAACGTTGCACGGCTTGCGGACTCTGTGCTGTGGCTTGTCCGGCTGAAGCAATTACAATGACAGCCGCTGAGCGCAAGAAAGGTGAAGAAAATCTGTACCGCGAAGAAAAATATGCTGCAGTTTATGAAATCAATATGCTGCGCTGCATTTTCTGCGGATTGTGCGAAGAAGCATGTCCGAAAGAAGCAATCTTCCTGACGGATCGCATCGTGCCAACTGAATTTGAGCGCGGCGATTTTGTTTACGGTAAAACCAAACTTGTTGAAGGCGTTGAACCTGCGAAACGCATTGACATCAGCAAGCGTCAGACAAACGCAGTTCTTGAATTCAAGAAAAATCAGGAGTACGCACACAATCAGGTTTGGGATCCGAATAAATCTCTCAAGAAGAAAGCACATCATTAATTGAATCTAAGTTCCAATCAATATGAATCTAACCGTTACTGAAATTCTGTTTGGCATTCTTTCGCTTATGGCGATTGTCAGCGGCATTTCCGTCATCTTCAGCCGTAATCCGGTGTTCAGCGTGTTGTATCTCATCATCACGTTCTTTTCCATCGCCGGCCATTACATTCTTCTGAATGCGCAGTTCCTCGCTGCAGTTCACGTCATCGTTTACGCGGGTGCTATCATGGTACTTTTCCTTTTCGTGATCATGATGCTCAACCTGAATAAAGAAACCGAACCGACAAAACCGGTGTGGGTACAGTTCGCTGCTGTTATAGCAGGCGGTGTGCTCATGATTACACTCATCGGTTCTCTGAAAGGTGCGGAAACAATGACGATGGCGCAACCACAGAACAGCGAAATCGGACTCGTAGGTAACCTTGGAAAAGTGCTCTTCAGCGAATTCCTCGTTCC
>Ga0172376_10007054_pt1 | contig 12040 bp, 12 predicted proteins | sample Lak35m_FD_121114 | JGI IMG/M metagenome (GOLD analysis project Ga0172376, IMG submission 121114) | Freshwater microbial communities from Kabuno Bay, South-Kivu, Congo - kab_092012_35m | ecosystem: Environmental > Aquatic > Freshwater > Lake | place: Democratic Republic of the Congo: South-Kivu...
ATCGTGAAGTTATTATTCGAAGAGTCAACGAATGCCTGATTGTTTGCATTGTTCGTTCCATTTCCTGGCAATAACAATGTGGTGTAGGCGAAATATGGATCTGCGGTAAGTGTTGTCGTGCCACCTTTGTTCGAAAATGCTTTTGTTGGTGGTGTGAAGTTGTATGGATAGCGACCAAGACCTTTGGTGATGCGAAGATCGTCAATGTAGCCAGTTAAAGGATAAGTATTTCCAAAAATATTGCCAATGACAGTCGTATTAGCACTCCAAGCCGTTGTGTCTGCAGCAGATGCAACTACAGTGCCATTTTGGAAAAGTTTGACAACTCCTGATGATCTAGAAACAGCAATGTGCGTCCAGACATTTGCTTGTATTGATCCGCCTTTGGCTATTTCTGCTGTGTAACTTGATAATCGAATCTGACTGGTGTTTAATTGAACTTGAATATCGCTAGAACTAGTTCCTGTTGTGCTGTAAATACCTTGATATGTTGTAGCGACAGATGTCGGATATATCCAACACTCAATAGTAAAATCACCAGAACCTAGTGTTAAATTTGGTGAAGATGGAGTCACCAACCAATCTCCAGTCCCATCAAACGCAATCGATCCCGTGCCATATTTCTTGATGCTTGTGTTGACTTTCGTGTCGCCAACAGTTTCAAGCACAGAACCTGAAGTAAGATCGTAGATTTGACCGTTGGTGGCAGAAAGTAAGAATGATGTGTTTGTGACTGCGGTGAGTGGAGTTGTTGGGACTGTAATCGTCGCGCCAGAATAATATGCAGTCGATTGTTTTATGATTCTTGCGTCAGCAATGTATCCAAAGAAATTTCTTGTTCCTGCGCCATCTCCACCAATAATTAAATTTGCTGAATAGTCCATGGTAGCTGGACCATTTGCTCTTGTTGCTGTTCGAACACCATTAAGATAAATGGTTTGATTACCAGAAGAATCAAACACAAAGGCAACGTGGTTCCAAGCATTAAGTTGCGCTGCAGTGTTGGATGTTAAATCGCTACTACTAGATCCTAGCAATGGAAATCCATTATCTAATCGTAAAATATATCCAGGATATGATCCAGATAATTGCAATCTAAAAAATATTGTACGCTCGCTGCCATGAGATGTTGGATACACCCATGCTTCACAGCAAAGATAATTGCCACCTGATGTTGAAACGGCAGCATTATTTGGACCGCTCAAATAATCCCCAGTCCCATCGAAATACGCTGATCCGCCATGTGTTGCTGATGCGTATGCTGTCGTGGTGTTGAATGGTGCGAAGTTTTGAACAGACACATCACCATTGCGAGTGATTGTAAATGCGTTTGTAGAGTTGTCAATAAAACGATTACTTTGGCAAGTAAGTAATACAGTCCCAGTTAAAACACTTAAAGGTGTTGTGGGTACTGTGAACGATGTGCCAGTGTAGGGCAATACAGGCGCGCTTGCGCCAGTGATGTATCTAGCATTAGAAATATACCCATTAAGCCCAACGTATGGATTAGAAATGTATCCGCCTATGTGCCAAGTGTTAAGCGTATTGGTGACAGTTCCAGCGTAACTAGCTGTATTTTGTTGAACTCCGTTGATATAAATACGCAAAGTCGTATTATCTTTAATTCCAACAATGTGATACCAAGTTCCAACAACGGGAGTAAATGACGCCACGACAGCATTCCAACTTCCGTTATAAATGTGAAATCCTAATTTCCCGTTGGTTCCTCCAAGCGATGCCGCGCCATAAGCAATCCACATTGACTCTTTGCCAAAGAAAAGAGTTTCGTTATTAAAAGCATTAAAATACACAAACGCTTCAAGTGAGGCGTAAGTAGACATATTAAACGCGCTATTTGAACCAACCGTTAAATAATCTCCCGTCCCATCAAAATAATTACTCCATCCTTTTGGACTGAATGGAGAGAAACTGCCTTGAGACGCATTACCGTTTCTTGTGATGGTGAATGCATTGGTGCTTGAGTCGACAAAGGCATGATTGTTGCCGTTTGCAGTTCCATCACCACTCAATAATAAAACTGTATTAGTCCAAGTGTCATCGACAGATACAGTGACTGTGATATTAAATGCTCTTGATGCATCTTGATTTTGTGGATCTGTTGCAACAACTGTGAAGTTATAAGTCGTATCGTCTGATGGTGGTGAGGTCAATGTTCCGCTGATCAATCCATTCGCAGCAAGCGTGATGCCTCCAGGCAATGAACTGCCTGCTTGCAATGTGTAGACAATTGTTGCGTCACCCGTCGCAGCAAGTTGAATGCTCCAAGTGTCAGACACACCGACGCCTGTCAGTGCGCTCGAAGTTGTCCAAGCAGGTGTTCCGGAATATAGAATACCAGGAACAAGAATGGCTGTTGCGCCATCATCTGTGTTGATCAAATACAATGGATATGTTGCAGCATTCTGTGCTGCTGTTGTAAAAGAAACTGCATTCGCATTATTAAAAGTAACAGAAGGAACTGCAGTGCCGTTCACATAAATCGTAACGTTGCTCTTAAAACCAGAACCTCGAACAATGACTGTCTGACTGCCACCTGTGTTTGCAGCAGTGTCATCGCCAGGATAAGTCAAAGAGGTGATCTTTGGATGTGTGCCAAGTGTAATATTGGCAGCAATCGGCGCTGACAGTTGAAGAGTGGTGATTGATCCAGATTGAATCTTGGATCCAGTGATTGTATTCGCTACAATTGCACCACCATCGAGTTTTTGAGATTCTGCCATTCTAAATTCCTGATGTTTTTAGTATTTATGCATAAACAATTCCAGGTGCTCGAACAGCATATCCTCCAGCAGTATTAATCACATAAACAAGATAAGTTCCAACAGACCTTGCTGGAGTCACGAAAGTCAGAGAGGTTGCGTTGGTTCTGCTCACAGAAGGTGCTGCAGATACATTGGTTGAGAAAGCAGCAGCGTTTGCAGTTACATCGATATAGACAGTAACGTTTGCATTAAAATTAGTTCCTGTCAATGTAATCGTCTGATTTCCATTCACATTCGCAGTAGTATTTGCGCCGAAGTAAGTTAAATTAGAGATCGTTGGTCGACCACCATAATTTAAATACTCGTTGACCGTAGAATCTAAGTATGAAGTGGAATCAATCGTACCATCTATAAATCGATTTGCTGGAATTGAATTCGCAGAGAGTGCGCTTCCACTTAACTTTTGAGAATCTGGCATCTTGCGTGTTTACCATACCCATGAGACGTACGAATACCTTGTTCCTTTAGTCACTGGCATTACTTTATGAGGATACATAAAGTTGCTTGGGAAAATCATAATCGAACCTGCTTTGAGTTCAATTTTTTCTTGTTCCCAGAAAATTAATTCGCCACCTTCATAATCATCGTTCAATGATCCAAGAATAGAAAGAGTCGGAATACCTTTTCTATTCCCATCAAACATGCTATGAATGTGATCGCAATGCAATTTCATTTGCGTGTTCACATTATAACGATTATATCTTACTTGACTATAACCATTCCAACCACTAAACCACTCAGCCATGTGCGAATGATCTTTCACAATATACCGTTCAATCGCTGACCAAACTTTCTTTTGAAGTTCAATCGTCTCAGGAATCTCAGTTGCATAAGCCACTGACAATTCTTTCTCATAACTGACAAAATCACCAGTATTAGCCTTGTAAAATGTATGCAATTGCCAATCGGTTTTTTTCAACTTCTTGGCAATCGCCTTACATGTTTTTTTGTCAAGAAAATCGTCATAGATCTTCACATAGTCTTTGACGTTTAGTGACATTGGTATCAATTCACTTATCATAACGAATTACTCCAAATCTTAAGGCATCATACCTTCAGTTTCATCCCAAGAACCTGTTTCCTCGTTCCAAACATAACGCTTGCCTTCAACGACAGGCATTGGAATCGGAGCTTCCCATTCAGCTGTTTCGTTGTTCAACACCCATGATTCGAATGGTTTTGGTGCAACGAAAGCATCAAGTTCAGCATTGAAAGTATATCCAATGCCAGCATAACGCTTGCGCATGTTGCCGTTATATGATGTTTGCTTCCAAGTGCCGCCGAATAGTCTTTCGCAGAATGCGGCGCCAATGTGTTCCTTCTCAACACCATTAGCATCGGATGTGTCTGCGTTTCCTATTACAACAACTCGAAGAACAACATTATTTCCGTCTAGTTCTGCAAAATGTGCCATTTTCTATTCCTCTAAAATTAACTCTGTTAATGAATGATTATCACCAATAGTTCCCTTCAAAAAAGTATTGAAGGATAAACTAACTCTTGTCTCTTCATGTCCCACGGCTTCAACCATGTGCGTCAATGAAGAAGGAAAAAGATATAAGATTCCTGTTCCTGCCTCAAGCCACCATGATTCAGAATTATACAAATTAAATTCAGACGCAGGAACAGAGATTTGTTTGTAACCATCTTGGAAAAAGAAAATTTTATCAGTCGCTGGATTAGCATTCACATAAAACACACCAGAAATAAAACTATTCGGATGTGCATGCTTATGATGAAACTGTCCTTTCCCAGTATAATTACACCAAGACTGAGTTATATAGACCTCGAGTTTATGTTTTGGTCGATAAATCTCAGTGAAGTATTTATTTGCGGACTCAATAAAAAACTCATTAAGTTTCTTCAATGATTTGTCGCGCAAAACATAATTACTCACGCTTGTGGTGTTACCCATGTTTGGTCGACGTTCTTGACTCTCAATGAATTTTTGTTCTTGTTTTGTCAATTCGCGACTCAGTTCAAACTTGCCAACTGCTGTTGGGAATAATGAGAATAAATTCACTTTGTTGCATCCTCTATTTGCTGTTCATATCCGCGGATTTCTTTAATTTGCTCCTCGGTCCATACTGTATTTATGGAGTCTTCAAAGGCTTTGATTTTCTCCATGGTCTCTTCAACTTCTTCTTTTGACGGCTGTGGTCTTGGATCTTCCCAACGAGAGAAACCAACACCACCAGTCCATTCCCACTTTGCGCCTGGACGCAAGAGTTCAACTGCTGTGTTAATGCCATACATGCGATAGATCTTGTCATTCATATTCTTGTCACTCCTTTTGAGAATTTATCTATTATTATACTACGATTATTGCGAAAAAACAATTTAGTGGTATCATTATTAACCAGTGTATGATCCAGATGATGTGAATGTGTGTATTGTATATCCGCCAGAAGAAGTCACTGTTCCACCCGAACCTCTTTGTGAGCCAAGATAACGAATAATTACAATGCCTGATCCACCAGCACCACTGGTTCCAGTGTAAGACAAGTAATTACTTTGACCAACGCCACCACCGCCACCGCCAGTATTTGTTCCACCGTTACCACCACTAGAATCATTGCCAGATTTAACACCAGCAGCACCTGCATTTCTTGCAGATCCACCACCAGAGCCAGCGGCTCCACTTCCATTTGACAAGCCACCACCGCCACCACCACCAATGCCGCCATTACCAGCGTTGACAGATCCCTGCCAAACACCTCCACCACCACCACCTGCATAATAATAATTATTACCATCAATATTTACTTGTGATCCAGCACCACCAGTACCTGCTACAGAAGCTGTTCCTGTTGTTCCTGCTGCAGCGGCTCCGCCACCACCACCGCAAGAACGAACATCTCCTGCAGGGCTATATGTGTGATTGCCACCATCATAACCTTGTCTTGCTTCATCAATAAACGTTGATCCAGGATACACACCTTTACCACCAGTGCCATTGCTGTCTGAACCAGAACCACCACCTGATCCGCCGTTTCTACCATTTACGTTTGGAGTTGGATAAATGCCACCGCCACCGCCACCATATGTTGTTACAGTTGTTATAGTGGAGCCAGTGATGGTTGAGTTACTTCCATTTGCACCAATCGCTCCGTTCGAAACAGCGGCTCCACCGCCACCAATAGTAATGGTTAGTGAACTCCCTGTTGCAAAAGAAGTTAAATTACCTTGCAATAATCCACCAGCACCACCGCCGCCGCCGTGGCGACCACCGCCAGCGCCACCACCAGCAACTATCAAATATTCGATTGTATAGCTGCGTCCAGATCTAAAATTATACCAAGCTGAATCTGCAACACTATACCACTCAGGTTCGCCATTGGTTGTGTTGAATCGAATCATTCCATTCGCTAATCCAGAACTTGGACGTTGTGCTGTGTTTCCAGAAGGCATTTGTAAAAATCCAACACTATTAAATGTCGCATTTCCTGAGACAGTCACATTGCTTGAGAATGTTGTGTTTCCTGTGACAGTGCCACCTGTCAATGGCAGTGCACCAAGCGCAGTCAATGCTGCTGCTGATGTATTCGCTCCTGTTCCACCTTGTGCTATTGAGACAAATACTGGCATTTAGGAAACCTCTATTACGTCTTTGGATATTTAGTTTTTATCTCTTCAATCTTATCTCGCATTGCATCAGCAGCGTCTCCACCTTTCCAGAATGCATCTAATTGTTCGCGCATTTCTGGATACTCTCGAGCTCTCAAGACGTAATAATCAGGATAAGTTGGTTTAACAATATCCAACAATTCAATTGGAACGTTAATAACTTCCCCAGTGTCATGGTCTAAAACTTCTCGCGTTTTAGGATTTAGATCACTCCAAGTTTGCATTTTCGCAGCAACATCTGAGAGAATTGAACTCTTTTTTGAATCTATGAAATTTTGAAATGATCCAACGAAGTCTCTTGGCATTCGAATGGACCATGGAAAAATATTGTTATTGTAATTAACTGAAAGTAGAATCAAAGTTCGATCATCATTAGCATCGCTCTGACCAATTCCAGTAAGAGTTACTTCATTCATTCTTCTTCTCCAATAGATTCTTTGTCACTGCGTCTGTTGTTTCAGCCCAGATCTTATCAATCCTTTTTTTATCTTCCATTGTCAATGGACCAGCAATGGGAATATTTGTAATATAATTATTTAAATTTATATCTGAGTGCGCAGTATATTTACCAGTATAAACATCCATATGCAAACATTGCACATTGGTGTCTACTAATAATTTATATCCTGATTTTCTTAAACGATGGACGAAGAAATTATCTTCTCCGATAAATGGAATATCTGGAATCCCATGAGCAATACAGCAAAAAGGCAAATCTGGATCTTCTTCGTACATCTTTCTAAGAATCTTCATAGGAATTAACATACAATCCATTCCAGTTTGCCATGCTTCGAATACTTGCCCTGGATCAACATTTGGAACAAAAATAGTATTATTCTCTCGAACCATAATCATTGCATCACTGAGTTTAATATAATAAACTCCAACAACAACTGCATCTGGATTTTCTAGTGATGTTTTATGTAATTGTTTAAATGCGTTATATGGGCTTACTGTATCGTCGCCAACAAAAAACAAATACTCTGCATTTGTTTCCAGAGCCTGTTCAATTAAATAATTTCTTGCTGAATCAACTGGAAGATTAATGCATTCGACATAACCATGACTAAATCCCAAAAAGTCAACATGAAGCCCAACTGTTCCATTTAGACGCTGTGCCTGTGGAGATTCTTCCGATCTTCTTGGTTGTGCAATCACAACATAAGGTCCAATTGTCTGACTTTCTGCTTTAATCTCTTGCAGAACATTCATAATCTTTTCTTTACTATAGGGAACACTTGACATAACAACCTCACAATTTATTAAAATATGGACTCAAACACACACCTTTACTAAATGGCACACCACCATCAAGTACCATTTTTTGCCCAACAGCAGCATTACGTGGAATAAAATGAACTTCACCGTTAAAATTCAATACTCCACCATACCAAGCATTTGTTGTAGTGTAAGCCATTGAATATGTGCTCACAGTACCATCAACTGCAACCTTTTGACCAACAGAAGCAGAAACAGGTATGAAATGCACTTCGCCATTTGGAGCAAGAATTCCACAGAAATAATCAAAAGTAGTCGTTTGTGCAAGACTATATGTTGAAACGACACCGTTTATATCAATCTTTTGCCCAACCACACTACCACGTGGAACAAAATGAATACTCCCATCAGTATCTAGTACACCACCAATGTGATGAAATCCTGCAGTTTTATAAACTAAATCATAAGTGCTTACTGCATTATTTGCAGAGACTTTCATTCCGAATGCTGGAACAATATTATTCGCAACAAAATGAATATCACCATATGGATCTAGTACACCACCAACAAATGATCCTGACCAGTTAGTGTATACAATGCTATAAGTGCTGACTGTTCCGTTTGCAGAAACTTTTTGACCCACGCGAGCAAGACGAGGCACAAAGTGAATATCTCCATTCGGTGCCAATACGCCACCGACATAGAAATCATTGCCTGTTGCAATCAATGCATAAGTGCTTACAACTCCGCTAGGTGATATTTTTTGACCAACTGGAGCATCATTTGGAATAAAATGAATCTCTCCATTTGATGATAATACTCCACCACCATAAGCATCAGCAGTTGTATATGCAAGAGAGTAGGTGCTCACAGTTCCATTAAGAGCAACTTTTTGACCAACAATTGCATTTCGCGGAACAAAATGAATGTCTCCATTTGGCGCAAGAACACCACCAGAATAAGTTCCTGAGCCGCCAGCAGAGGTATAAACTAAACTGTATGTTGATACAATTGGGTTGCTTGTTCTTGTGTTGGCAGTCACACCTCGTTTTAACAATGCTTGAAATTTTGTCCAGGCTGCTAAAGAAGAATCGATTGAACTATTGTCTCCAGTCGGCAGAGTACCATAATCGATTTCTTTGACTTCGGGTTTAAAACTTGGTCCTAAATTAATTGTGGACATTTATTTTAAGCCTCTACATAAAGCAGGTGAAAATTGTACAGCAGGAAGTGTTGATATTTTTTGACCAATACCACTATCATGTATTATAAAATGCACGTCACCATTAGGAGTAACGACACCGCCGATATGACTATTCACTAGAGTGTATAACAAACTATAGGTGCTGACAACACCATTTGCCGATACTTTCTGTCCAACAGCGGCATCTCTTGAAACAAAATGTATATCACCGTTTGGAGCCAAAACACCCCATTGATATGCATTTACTTGTGTATATACAATGCTGTATGTTGATAAAACATTGTTAATTGAAATTTTTTGACCAACAGTTGCATTCCCTGGAACAAAATGAATTTCTCCATTCGAAGATAAAACACCACCAGAATATACTGCTGACCCTGCACTTAACGTATATGCTAAACTATAGGTGCTTATTGTTCCGTTAGCAGAAATTTTCTGTCCAACGGGAGCATTTCTAGGAATAAAATGTATCTCACCAGTCGGTGATAAGACTGCACCATTATACGCTGATGATGTGGTATATGCAAGAGCATAAGTGCTTACTGTTCCGTTAACAGCAATTTTTTGACCAACAGATGCTTCCTGAGGAACAAAATGAATTTCTCCATTTGACGATAAAACACCATCGTGATATGCTTGTGCAGTAGTGTACACTAAACTATAAGTGCTAACAACACCATTAGCTGATACTTTTTGCCCAACGGTAGCACTTCTAGGAACAAAATGCACGTCTCCATTTGGAGCCAGCACACCGCCATTATAAGCACCACTGGCTAATGTATAAATCAAACTATATGTGCTAGCAACTCCAGCAGAAGAAATTTTCTGTCCAACGGGAGCATTTCTAGGAACAAAATGCACTTCACCATTAGTATTCAAAACACCACCAGCATAAGAAGCAGCTGTTGTATATGCAAGACTATACGTCGATACAATTCCACCAACGTTGTTATTATTAAACGTTGATCCTGCAGTCACGCTCTTATTGATCAAACTCTGCATTCCAAGCCAAGATCTTCTTGTGCTTGTGATCGAGCTGTTTTCTCGATTTCGAATTGTTCCTGCAACAACTTCTTTTGCTTCAGATACAAATGTTGGTGAGATTCTATATCTTGTCATTTTAGAATTTATTGAAGAATGGTGAACAGCATATACCTATTCCGAATGGTTCAGCTGCGCCTGTGATTAAAACTTGACCAACATTAGCACCATGTGGCACCATATGTATGTCGCCATTTGGCATTAACACGCCACCACTATAGAAAACGCTACCTGTATTTACTAAACTATATGTACTCGATACACCATTCGCAGAAAGTTTTAGACCTACTGGTGAACTCCAAGGAATAAAATGTATATCTCCATTTGGCGCAAGAACACCACCTGAAAACATAACTCGAGTTGTATAGGCTAATGCATAAGTGCTGACAGTTCCATTCGTTGAAATTTTTTGCCCAGGAGTTGCTGGTGCTGGATTTAATCCTGCTCTTGGTATAAAATGTATTTCTCCATTGCTCGATAAAACAGCACCTGCATAGGCTTGCTCTGATGTAAACACCAGTGCATAAGTGCTTACGGTTCCATTAGCAGAAACTTTTTGACCTACGATAGCATCTCGAGGAATAAAATGTATTTCTCCAGAAGTGCTTAAAATTCCACCCTGATATGCATTTGCTACAGAATAAGCAAGTCCATAGGTAGATATAGTTCCATTTGTTGATATTTTTTGACCAACCGCAGCTCTAAATGGAACAAAATGAACTTCACCATTTGCAGATGACACAGCACCGATATAAGCCTGAGCTGTTGTGTAAGCAAGTGAATAAGTCGATACAACACCACTTGAATTTATTTTTTGACCAACTGTTGCTTGAAATGGCGCAAAATGAATATCGCCATTCGCAGTTAACACGCCACCCAAATAAGCATCGGCTAATGTATAAACCAGAGAGTAAGTGCTTACAACTTCATTCGCTGAAACTTTTTGCCCCACATTCGCGCTACGAGGAATAAAATGCACTTCGCCGCTCTGCGACAAAACACCACCATTATAATAAGCTGATCCTGTTGCGATCAAAGAATAAGTTGAGACAATCGGATTTGTAAAAACTTGCCCAGTATTTGCGCTGCGTTCCAATAGTCTTTGAGTATTATCCCAATTAATTGTATTGCTTGCATAAGAATTGTTATCAGTAAAACTTAATTTACCAATCGCAGCTTCTTGAACATCAGCAATCCAAGTAGAAGATAATTTATATCTTTCTGTCATGATCAATAACCAATAATACTTACACGATATTCATTCGATGTTGGAGTAATTGTAAAGGTTAAATTTGCAGCATTGTTTGAGACAACTGATATGTCTGGATAAACAAGTGCACCTGAACTCACTCTTCTCACCTGCACAACTTGAGAACTGGTATTTAAATTATGTGTGACAGTATAGACAGTATTTGATCCATCTCCAATTAATTCAGTGTGCAAACCAAAGGTTGTTGTGCTTGTTCCGCCAACTTTTCTTGTGACAATTGTTGTCATTTGCTATTCCTGTTTATGACCATTTGAGAATGACAATTCCTGAGCCGCCAGAACTTCCTGATGGATAACCACTACCAGCACCACCACCTCTATTTGCAGTTCCGTCTACACCTAAAACTGCTGTAATAGAAGGACCAACGCCGCCAGCACCACCGCCTCCTTCACCACCAACACCTCCAACTGATGCTCTACTCCATCCACCGCCACCACCTGCATATGCGATTGATGTGCCTGATATAGTTGTAAATAATCCAGAACCACCAGCACCACCGTTTGTGCCAGTTCCATTAGATCCTGCAGTAGCAGCACCACCACCTCCACCACCATCATTACTATTTGTATTAAGTCCACCATTATTTCCTTGAGATGGACTTACAGATGGAGTATTTCCATTTCCTGCAACTCTTCCTGGTGCATCGTGAGCGCTACCACCACCAGAGCCACCATTTTTGCCGCTTGCAGCAGGTGCTGACGTACTTGCCGCACCACCGCCTCCACCACCATTAGATGTGATAGTGTCAAATAATGAATTCGACCCATTAGCGCCGATTCCACCGCCAGCACCAACTGTAATTGTATATGTGTTGCCAGCAACGACTGGATAACCAGAACTAGTACTAAATCCACCAGCTCCTCCACCACCACCTGCAGCACCAGAACCACCTCCACC
>Ga0172376_10007057_pt1 | contig 12036 bp, 9 predicted proteins | sample Lak35m_FD_121114 | JGI IMG/M metagenome (GOLD analysis project Ga0172376, IMG submission 121114) | Freshwater microbial communities from Kabuno Bay, South-Kivu, Congo - kab_092012_35m | ecosystem: Environmental > Aquatic > Freshwater > Lake | place: Democratic Republic of the Congo: South-Kivu...
CCGTACTCCTTGGGCCACGTCGCGCAGATCCAGCCGCCCTCGTACAACTTGCGCGGCCAGTTCTCGTTGAAGTCCTTGCGCGCTTCCGGGCTCAGGTCGAAACCGGGTGCACCCCAGCCCTTGGGCAGGTTGGCGACCAGCCACTCGCGGATCTCGGCGCGGAACGCTTCGGCTTCGGGGGAATAGCTCATGTCCATGGGCGCCATTCTCACCGCTCGACCCCCGACGTTCCGAACTCGCTCGGTGGTTTCCGTTCACAGACCATTCACACGCCCTGAACAGGCCCGTGACCGGGGCTTCGTACCTTTCCAGCAGTGACCGAAGCGACCGCTCATTCGAGGCCGAACCTCGGGCCGAACGAAGTGTCGGTTCTCCGTGTCCTCCTCGATGCGAACGGCAAGGTTGTCAGCCGCCAGGAAATCGCTCGCCGGGCCAACCTCCGTGACTTGGGCGATCGACGAACCGACTCGCTGATCGTTGCTGTCCGACGGGCCCTCGGCGCCGAGGCAATTCGGACGGTCCGCGGACGGGGCTGGATGCTCGTGGATTCGGCGCGCGACCGCGCTCGCGAACTCTTGGCCAAAGGTCAACAGCCCGACTGACGGGCAGAATGTGACATGGCTCTGACGGCGGCGGCGACTGGCTCGTACGACCTCGCGCTCGTACTCGGCAATCTGCTGTTGATCATCGTGGCTGCTCGCGTGGGCGCCGAAGTCGCCGAACGTCTGCGGGTTCCGGCCGTGCTCGGAGAAATCGTGGCCGGTCTGCTGATCGGACCGTCGGTCCTCGGCTGGATCGACCCACTGCGCTTCTCGTCGATTGCCGACATGGTGCTGTTGCTCGGAGAGATCGGCGTGATTCTCCTCTTGATGCAAGTCGGCCTCGAGATGGATCTCGGCGAATTGGGCAAGGTGGGACGCACTGCGATCTCGGTGGGCGTCATCGGTGTGGCCGTACCGATGGGAGCCGGTGTGGCGGTGGCGAGTGCGTTCGGCGAGTCGGGGAAGATCGCTCTCTTCCTCGGTGCCGCCCTCACCGCCACGAGCGTCGGCATCACCGCGCGAGTTCTCGGTGACCTGCGGGCTCTGGCCACCACCGAAGCACGCGTCGTGCTCGGGGCCGCGGTGGCCGACGACGTTCTCGGTCTCATCATCCTCACGGTGGTGGTGAAAGTGGTGACCGAGGGGTCGATCGGTGCCGGTGTCGTGCTCGAAACGATCGGACTGGCGCTCGGCTTCTTGTTGGTGACCGGACTCCTCGCGGTCTTCGTGATTCCGAAGGCCCTCGATCGACTCCACGCCGTGTCACGTTCGTCCAACACCGTGGTGGTGGCCGCCTTCGGCCTCACCATCGCACTTTCGCTACTGGCCAGTGAAGCGAAGCTGGCGTTCATCATCGGCGCATTCGTGGCCGGACTCGGTATCGGTCGCAGTACGCAACACGAGCGAATCGCCGAAGGGCTGCACCCCCTCGGTCACGTTTTCATTCCGATCTTCTTCGCCAGCATCGGAATCAACGCCGACCTCGCAGCGATGGTGAAACCCGATGTGCTCGCGTTGGCCGGTTGTCTCACCGTGGTCGCCATCGCCGGCAAGTTGGTATCGGCGATGGGTGTTCGGCGAGGTCGCGCCGATCGACTCCTGATCGGTATCGGCATGGTGCCGCGTGGTGAGGTCGGCCTCATCTTCGCGTCGATCGGACTCACGAGCGGGATCTTGGACGACGATCTCTACGGTGCGCTTCTGTTGGTGGTTCTGGTGACGACGATCATCACTCCTCCGCTGCTCACCGCCCGACTCAAGAAGGGTGGGGCCGCGACAACTCCGGCCGAAGCCGAGGTGGTTCACGAGCCGCGCGGTGGCTGGATCGGTGTTCACGACGGTCGACTCATGATCGACGCCATGGCACCCGAAGCGCTGTTGATCCCGCTCGCGCTCCGCGCTGCTGAACTGGCAGCGGTCGCGCAACCGAGTGACGAAATGCTCGATTGGTTCGCGGCCCGACGATCGGTCGCACTGAAGTGGCGTCCGGTCGACACCGAGCAATTGCTGAACCTTCTTCGTGACGGCGACAACGAATCGTGGAAAACGCTCGGAACTCTCGGGGTTCTCGAGCGGGCTCTCCCCGAAGTGGCCGACACCATCGGTCGTCGTCGTGCCGACCCCGATTTTTTCGACGCCACGCGACCGCTCCACCTTCCGCTGGTCGATCGCGTTCACGAACTGATGTCGTCGCCTGGCTTCGATCCGAACTTCGATGCGCTGTTCGAGCAGATCGAACATCCCGAACTGCTCACTCTGGCCGCCTTCGTTCACGACATCACCGATGACGACGCTCGCGCTTCGTCATTGGCTCGTCGACTTCGTCCGTCCGATGCGAACACCGTGATCCGCGCACTCAACTTGTCGCGGGCCCTGCACCTGGCCGCTCGTGGCCCCGACATCACCGTCGACGACGCCATTCGAGCCATCGACGATCGGTCGGTCCTCCTCATCGGGCTGGAGCTGGCTCTGATCACCTCGTCCGACGTGATCAACGCGGCGCTGGCCGAGGCGAGCCGTCAGTTCCTCCACCAGAACTGACCCGGTTCCCCGTCAAGCTCACACCCGCACCAACTGCTCACATTCCCGAAACATTGCGAAGAAGAGCAGGAAACACGGCCCTTCTACTTTCGCAGGCGGATGGCGCCAGCGCTGCCGCACTCCCGCTGAATAGAAGTCAGCGACCTCATTCACCCCTACCAAGGAGAAGTCAATGCGAAAGAAAGCATTACGTCTCGGCTTGAGCATCGCGGGAGCGTCGGCTGTTGCCATCGCCGCTCCGACTGCTGCTCTGGCCGAAGACGTCGACCCCATCGCCGCCATCGACTCGGTCAAAGCCACGCTCGACAACGTATGGATCTTGATCGCTGCGGTGCTGGTGATCTTCATGCAGGCCGGATTCGCGCTCGTCGAAGCGGGTCTCACCCGGGGCAAGAACGTGGCGAACATCTTCATGAAGAACCTCATGGACTTCTGTGTTGGTGCGCTGCTCTTTTTCGCAGTTGGCTACGCAATCGCTTTCGGTGGAAAGTTCACAGGTGCCGGGAAATACATCGGCGGTGACGGCTGGTTTCTCGCGGGTGACGGCGTCTTCTCGTACGGCACCCTCGACAAGTTCGTGTTTTTCACCTTCCAGGTCGCATTCGCAGCCACCGCGGCCACGATCGTGTCTGGGGCAATGGCTGAGCGCACGAAGTTCAAGTCGTACGTGATCTACAGCGCTGTGATTTCCGCGGTGATCTATCCGGTTGTCGTGCGCTGGCAATGGGGTGGGGGCTGGCTCTTCCAGCTCGACACGCCCTTCCACGACTTCGCTGGAAGCGCCCTTGTCCACATGACCGGAGGCGTCGCGGCCGCCATGGGCGCCTACTTCCTCGGACCGCGCAAGGGGAAGTACGGACCTGACGGTAAGCCCCGTGCCATTCCAGGGCACAGCATTCCGTTCGCCATCCTCGGCTGCTTCATTCTTCTCGTCGGCTGGTACGGCTTCAATCCCGGTTCGTGGCTCGGGGCCGACCCGGTCATCGGCAAGATCGCACTCAACACCACACTCGCAGCAGCTGCCGGCGCGGTCGTCGCCATGCTCGTCACGTGGTTGAAAGACGGAAAGCCGGATGTTGCCATGACTGGCAATGGGCTACTCGCCGGCCTGGTCGGCGTTACTGCGGGATGTTGGGTTGTCAACGGTCTTGGTGCCGTCATCATCGGAGCCGTTGCCGGAATTCTCGTGGTCTACTCGGTTCTCTTCTGGGATCGCGTCAAGATCGACGACCCGGTAGGCGCAGTAAGTGTTCACGGCGTCTGTGGTGCATTCGGAACAATCGCCGTGGGCTTGTTCTCGGCAACAGAGGCCGACGGAGTCGTCGCAAAGGGTCTCTTCTATGGAGGGGGCACCGATCAATTGGTCAGCCAGTTGATCGGTGTCGTTTCGATTGCGGCCTTCGTCGCAATCACCACCGCGATTCTGTTCTTCGCGATGAAGAAGACCGTCGGCCTTCGTGTCAGCGAGCAGGAAGAAATCGAGGGTCTCGACGTGCACGAGCACGGCGTTCCCGGGTATGTGAACGACGACATGGTGCTTCGCTGAGCATCACCGAACTATCTCTGGAGACTCCATGAAACTCATCACAGCAATCATCAAACCGTTCAAGTTGGACGACGTGAAGGACGCGCTAAAGGCCATCGGTGTTCAAGGCATCACCGTCAGTGAAGTGCGTGGCTTCGGTCGCCAAGGCGGACACAGCGAGACGTATCGCGGCGCGGAGTACAAGATCGACTTCGTGCCCAAGGTGCGACTCGAACTCGTGGTGGACGACGCTGCGGTCGGAACCGCGGTGGACGCCATCAAGGCCGCCGCGTCCACCGGCAAGATCGGCGACGGAAAGATCTGGATCACCAGCGTCGACCGCATCGTGCGCATCCGAACCGGCGAAGAGGGTTCCGACGCCATCTAGTCCCGGCTCACCGTCGGACCCCATCTCCGGGGGGAGAGGCAAGCGACCGTCCGTGGGCGGTCGAAACGGAAGGGACCGCCTTCGGGCGGTCGAAACGGAAGGGACCGCCTTCGGGCGGTCGAAACGGAAGGGACCGCCTTCGGGCGGTCCTTTTCGCATCTCGGCACACGCACGAAACAATCACGAAACATTGATACAGGAAAGTCCTTTCGCCCCGACACGAAAGGAATCCTCCATGGAACCTGCATCCCTCACGTGGGTCCTGGTCTCAGCAGCCCTCGTGCTGTTCATGACACCGGGTCTCGCGTTCTTCTACGGCGGTATGGACCGCGGCCGGAACGTTCTCAACATGCTGATGATGAACTTCTACTGCGTGTTGATCATCCCGGTCGTCTGGATGGTCCTCGGTTACTCGCTGTCGCAAGGCGGTAGCGGTAACTGGATCGGCAACTTCGACTGGTTCTTCTTGAAGGACATCGGAGTGCTGGAAGACAACGGTGGACAGTTGGCCACCATCGCCTTCCTCGGCATGTTCGCCGCCATCACACCCGCTCTCATCTCCGGCGCCGTGGCCGACCGCATGAAGTTCTCCGCCTGGGCGATCTTCGTGCCGGTGTGGTCGCTCCTGGTCTACGTGCCCGTGTTCAAGTGGGTGTACGGAGGCTGGCTCGGTGATCGCGGTTCGCTCGACTTCGCCGGTGGTACCGCCATCCACGTGAACGCAGGTATCGCCGCACTCGCCGCCGTGCTCGTGCTCGGCAAGCGCAAGGGTTGGCCGCAGGAAGGTCATCCGCCGCACTCGATGCCGCTCGTCATGATCGGTACCGGCATCCTGTGGTTCGGTTGGTTCGGCTTCAACGCCGGCTCATCTCTCGCCGCGAGCGGTCAGGCCGCGCAGGCGTTCATGAACACCTTCCTCGCCGCGGCCGCTGCTGGTCTCGTGTGGGTCATCACCGAGTGGCTCCGTGACGGCAAGCCCACCAACCTCGGCGCAGCGTCGGGCATCGTGGCCGGTCTGGTGGCCATCACCCCGGCCGCTGGATACGTGTCGGGTGGAGCACCGCTCGCCATTGGCGGAATCGCCGGACTCGTGTGCTGCTACGCGGTGAAGTTGAAGAGCAAGGCCGGTTACGACGACGCACTCGACGTGGTAGGTGTCCACCTCGTGGGTGGTCTCGTCGGATCACTGCTCATCGGCTTCTTCGCCAACCCCGAGTTCTTCGATGGTTCGTTCGGGGAAGGACTCTTCTACGGCGGTGGTGCTGGTCTCCTCGGAGAGCAGGCTCTCGCCAACCTGGCCGCCATAGTGTGGTCGTTCATCATCACCTTTGGCATCATGTTGGTGCTGAAGAAGACCATCGGAGTCCGCGTCAGCCCGCAAGACGAGGCCGACGGACTCGACTACAGCCAGCACGCCGAGTCGGCGTACCACTGATCGGGAGAACCAACGATGAAACTCATCACAGCCATCATCAAGCCCTTCAAACTCGACGAGGTGAAGGAAGCGCTGAAGGCGGCCGGGGTCACCGGCATGACCGTCAGCGAGGTGCGCGGGTTCGGCCGTCAGGGCGGACACAGCGAGACGTATCGCGGTGCGGAGTACAAGATCGACTTCGTTCCGAAGGTTCGTTTCGAAATCGTGGTCGATGACAACGTGGTCGAATCGGTGATCGCGTCCATCAAGGCCGCGGCGTCCACCGGCAAGATCGGCGACGGAAAGATCTGGGTCACCAGTGTCGACCGCATCGTCCGCATCCGCACCGGCGAAGAAGGTTCCGACGCCGTCTAGAACGACGTCATCGTCAGCTCGTCACGAGCTCTTCGATTCGGCCGATCGTCTCGCGCATGTCGTGGGGCGATCGGCCGAACTCGTGTGCGGCCAGAAAGTCGGACACCGTCCCGAGACCAGCCGTGTCGAGCAGCCGCTTCTCGTTGAGCACCCATCGACGATCGGCGCACACGCGACGATGGGCTTCTTCGAGAACGGCCCGCGTCACGTTGCCGAGAGCGCCCACCGCATTGCCCCGATCGGCGTGCGAGTGCGCGTACTCGAACGAGAAGTCGCGCTGAAAGCCCCACCGGAACGTGGCGGTTTCGCGGAGCGCATCGGTGAAAGCACTGTCGATGGCGAGAGTTCCGCGTACCACCTTCGAGAGGGCCACCTCGGCCGTGAGCGTGTAGGTGGGGAACCCGGCCAGGTGACCCAACAACTGATCGAGTTCGTAGCGACCCGCGGCCGCCTCGGCCGACCAATGCGCAACGGTGTCGATGTCGCGCAGGATCACGTCGACAGCCGCACCGTCGATCGTCAACCAGGCTCCGCCGTTCATGAGACGACCCCACGAACCCGGTGCGTGCACTTCGCCTCGCGCGGCCACCACCGACAAGTCGACATCTCCTCGGTAGAACACACCGAGATCCCAATCGCTCGACGCGTCGGCGGTGCTGTTGGCGCGAGAGCCACCCACCGTCACGGCCTCGACACCACGCGCACCAGCGAGTTCGTCGACGAAGCGTTCGAGTGCGGACGGCAGATTCACGCGATCATCCCACTGCGCTGGCGATGGCTTCCCACACTCGACGCGGCGAGCAGGGCAGATCGATGTGGCGAATGCCGAGATGCGACAACGCATCGATCACGGCACTCTGTACAGCCGGCGTGGCGCCGATGGTTCCGCTCTCGCCGATGCCCTTGGCCCCGAGATCGTTGAGCGGCGTGGGCGACTCGAGGTGCACCGTCACGAACGACGGGAACTCGGCCGCCGACGGAAAGCCGTAGTCGGCGAAGTTGCCCGTGAGCGGATTGCCGTCGTCGTCGTACACCACTTCTTCGAACAACGCCTGGGCGGCACCTTGCACCAAGCCGCCGTGCACCTGACCCTCGGCGAGCAGCGGATTGAGGATGCGGCCAGCGTCGTCGACGGCCACGAGAGAACGCAGCACCACCTTGCCGGTCTCGGTGTCGACCTCCACCACCGCGACGTGCGCACCACTCGGGAACGTGCCGTCGGCTTGAGCGAAGTCGCCGATGGCGCTCAACTGCTCGGGCTCGGCGTTGTCGACGACCTGCGACCACGTGACCGACACCGCGGGCGTGCCCGCGACGTGGAACACGCCATCGGACGCCACCACATCGGCCACGTCGGCCTCGAGCAAGCGTGCGGCGATGTCGCGAGCACGATCGACCACGGTGCCAGCGGCCCGCCACACGTTGGTCCCACCCAACTGCAAGGACCGCGACGCACCCGACACTTCACTGTGCGGGACGATGTCGGTGTCACCGTGCAACACGGTGATGTCGTCGAGCCGAAGTCCGAGTCGATCGGCGGCGAGCATGGCCCAGGCGGTGCGGTGGCCCTGTCCGTACGGCGTGGTTCCCGTGACCACAGTGGCGCGCACCGCACCGTCGTCGCCTTCGTGCACCGTGACCGATCCATATTCGCCACCAGCCGACGCCGCGGTGATCTCCACGTACGAACACACACCGATACCAAGCACGACTGTGTCGCCAGCGGCGCGACGGCGGGCTTGCTCGGCTCGCAACGCCGTGTAGTCGGCCGCGTCGAGCACGAGGTCGAGCGCCTTCGCGTACTGACCACTGTCGTAGGTAGTGCCCACCGCGTTCTTGAAGGGGAAGCAATCGGGCGCGATCACGTTGCGTCGACGAACTTCGGCGGCGTCCATGCCGATCTCGGCCGCGAAGAGATCGACGACGCGCTCGATGGCGGCGGCCGCTTCGGGCCGACCGGCTCCGCGGTACGCGATGGTGGGCACGGTGTTGGTGAGCACCGACGACGCCGTGAACGCCACGCTCGGAATGTCGTACGTCCCCGTGGCCATACGCCGTGTGAGCACGGGCAAAAACGCGCCGAAGCGCGGCCACGCCCCCGAGTCCTGCACGACGTCGAGAGAATACGCGAGCAGACGGCCATCGCGTGTACCACCCAGCTTCACGTACTGAACCTGCGCGCGTCCATGACCGAGACCGTTCATGCTCTCGGTACGCGTCTCGGTGTAACGCACGGGTCGGTCGTGCTTCTTGGCCAACCACGGCAACAAGATGTCTTCGGGGTAGTTGAACGCCTTGGCGCCGAAACCGCCGCCCACGTCCGGAACGATCACGCGCACTTGTTCGGTTGGCAGTCCGTACATCTCGCAGATGGGAGCGCGAACCGAGTGCGCACCCTGACACGCCTGCCAATGCGTGAGACGGCGCACGCCGTTCGCGTCGGATGCTTCCCAGCGACTGGCGGCCACCCGCGGTTCGAGCGGGCTGGGTGCGAGACGTTGGTTGACGACGCGCGCTTCGATCACCACCTCGCAGGCGGAGAAGTCGGCGTCGCGACCATTCGGGATCTTCACCACCGTGTTGGTGCCGAAGTCGGGGAACAACACCACCTGGTCCGACTTGGCCTCTTCCATGTCGACCACCACCGGCAACGGGTCGTAGTCGACGATCACTTGCTCGACCGCGTCGACCGCCTGCGCGCGCGTCTCGGCCACCACGGCCACGATGGGTTCACCCACGTAACGCACGACATCGGATGCCAACACAGGGCGACGAATCTGCGCGGGCAACATCGGATGATCGTTGGGGACCAGGCCGTAGCCATCGGCGTCCACGTCGGCGAACGTGTGCACACCGAGAACACCGGGCATGGCTCGCGCGTCGTCGATATCGACCGACACGATGCGGGCGTGGGCCACCGTGGACCTCACGTACACCACGTGAGCCGCCCCGGGCAGAACGAGGTTGTCGATGTAGGTACCCTTGCCCGTCAACAGGTCGGGGTCCTCGGTTCGCAGCACTCGTTCGCCGATGATCCCCACGACTGGTCCCTTCCCCGGCCCCGGCTGGGCCGGTGAGCCGAACCCAAGCGTAGATTGATCCTCATGACGATGACCGAGTCTTCTCCCAAGGCCGAACGCTGGACCGCTCAGTGGAAAGAGCTCTACGAAGAGGTCATCACCACGGGTTTGTGCACCGGTTGCGCGGGTTGCGTGGTCACGTGTCCGCACGACGTGATCGGTTACGAACACGAAGAGGGCAAGTACAAGCCGTTCCATCTCGAAGAAGAGCTCGGCGAATCGAACTGTCTGCACGGCGAGAAGGGCTGCACCACCTGCACCCGCGCCTGCCCGCGCTTCCGTTCGTGGGAGTCGGCCGCCGACATGCATCTGTTCGGACGCATCCGTCAACCCGATGAGATGGCCGGCATCTGGCGTCAACTTCTTCTCACCCGCGCCTCCGACAAGACCGCGCACGAGAAGGGTCAGGACGGCGGCTTCGTCTCGGCGATGCTCATCTGGTTGATCGAGAACAACTACATCGAGGCCGCACTCGTGAGCGGTGTCGAGCCGTTCGATGCGTGGAAGGCCAAGCCGGTTCTCGCACGCACCAAGGAAGACGTGTTGGCCACCGCTGGCTCGCGCTACACCTACTGCGCCAATCCGCTCGCGTTGCGCGACGCGAAGGAGCAGGGTCTGAGCAAGCTCGCACTGGTGGGTATGGGCTGTCAGACCTCGTCGCCCCCGGTCATGTGGGATCGCAAGGCCGGCAAGGTGAGCAAGCCGTTCTTGTTCAACATCGGACTCCTCTGCTCGAAGACCTTCGATGACGCGATCTTCCCCGAGTTGTTCGAGGCCAAGTACGGCTTGAAGAAGCAGGACATGGTCAAGATGAACATCAAGGGCGTGTTCCAGATCTGGATGAAGGACGGCTCGTACCACGAGATCGACTTGAAGGAATGCCACCAGTGGACTCGCGAGGGCTGCAAGAGCTGCCCCGACTTCGCGGCCGAACACTCCGACATCGCCACCGGCGGCATCGGCAAGGACAACGACTGGACGCTCACGATCGTGCGCACCGAACTCGGTGAAGAAGTGATCAACCGCATGATCAAGGACGGCGTGATCGAAGCGCGTCCGGCCCAGGAAGACGAAGTGGCCATGAAGTTGCTCCGCACGCTCAGCATCGTGAGCCGTCGCCGCTGGCCCGAGTGGGCCGACAAGGCTCCGTCGGTCGGTGTTCCGCCGCCCAAGAAGAAGGCGGACGGTTCGGCTCCGGCCGCGCACTGATCATGCCGCTGCATCCGCAGTCCGCGTCGTTGCTCGCCGCCATGGAGGCGTTGGGCGCACCTCCGCTCGAAACGCAAGAAGCCGCCAAAGCACGCGCAGGCTTCAACGCCATGACCATCCCGTCGAACGAGGCGATTCACGAGATGCGTGATCTCGACGCCGACGGCGTTGCGGTTCGGCTGTATCGCCCGAACGATCGCACCGATCTCGGTCTGCTCGTCTACTACCACGGTGGTGGATGGGTGTTCGGCAACATCGATAGTCACGACGACGTCTGTCGAAAGTTGGCCAATCACATGGGCCACGCGGTGCTGAGCGTCGACTACCGACTCGCACCCGAGCATCCGTTCCCGGCTCCGCTCATGGACTGCGTCAACGCGTTGCGGTGGGCGCACACCAACGCCGCGTCACTCGGTGTCGACGCGTCGCGTCTCGCCGTGGGCGGCGATTCGGCTGGTGGCAACTTGGCCGCGGTGGTCGCGCAACTGCAGCCAGTGCCCCTCAAGTTCCAGATGCTCATCTATCCGGTCACCGACGCGCGTCGCGGCTCGCAGAGCTACATCGACAACGCCAATGGCTACCGACTCACTGCGGCCGGCATGAAGTGGTTCTGCGATCACTACCTCAGCGGCGGCCAGGGCGCACCCGACGATCCGCGCGTGTCACCGTTGTGCGCCGCCGACTCGGCCCTCGCTGCCTCGCCGCCGGCCATCGTGATCACCGCCGAGTACGACCCGCTGCGCGACGAGGGCGAGGAGTACGCGTTGCGACTCGTCGAGAACGGCGTGCACTGCTCGCTCACCCGCTACTACGGCCAGATCCACGGTTTCTTCTCGATGAGCTCGTTCGTCGACGATGGCGGCCATGCGATCGCCCACGCCGCTTTCGCGGTCAAGCAAGCACTCGAACGTTAAAGACCAGCGAGTTCGACGGCGCGGTCGAACACCGCATCGAACATCGGCTCGGTGAGCCGACCCGTGAACGTGTTCTGCTGGCTCGGATGGAACGAGCACACGAGCCACTGGCCCGACGGTGACCGAACCTCGGCACCGTGCCCGAACTTCGGACGCGGGCGCACGCCGAACTCGGCGCAAGCCGCTTCGTACGCGAAGTTTCCGAGACACACCACCACGCGCAGTTTCGACAACGCATCGATCTCGCGACGCAGGAATGTTCGACAGGCATCACGCTCGGATGGCTCGGGTTTGTTGTCGGGCGGCGCACACTTGACCGCCGAGGTGACCCACGCACCTTTCAACTTCAAGCCGTCGCCGCGATGTGTGGAGGTGGGCTGGTTGGCCACGCCAACGCGATGCATCGCGCGATACAGCCAGTCGCCACTGCGATCGCCGGTGAAGATGCGACCGGTGCGGTTGGCACCGTGGGCCGCTGGCGCGAGGCCGAGAACCAGAATGCGCGCCGACGGATCGCCGAAGCCCGGGACACCGCGACCCCAGTAGTCC
>Ga0172376_10007061_pt1 | contig 12030 bp, 10 predicted proteins | sample Lak35m_FD_121114 | JGI IMG/M metagenome (GOLD analysis project Ga0172376, IMG submission 121114) | Freshwater microbial communities from Kabuno Bay, South-Kivu, Congo - kab_092012_35m | ecosystem: Environmental > Aquatic > Freshwater > Lake | place: Democratic Republic of the Congo: South-Kivu...
GTGCACCTGCGCGATGGAGGCGGCGGCGAGTGGCGTCGTCGAGAAGTCCGCGAACACGCTCGAGAGCGGCTTGCCATACGCCTGCTCGACGAGCTCGCGCGCCACCGCGCCATCGAAGGGCGGCACGCGGTCTTGCAGCTTGGCGAGCTCCACGGCGATATCGGGTGGTAGCAGATCGCGACGGGTCGAAAGCGCCTGACCGAACTTGATGAAGATGGGGCCGAGTTCTTCGAGTGCGAGGCGCAAGCGTTCGGCACGGGAATTTCCCTTGCGGCGCTCGAACCAGGTCCAAGGCGAGAGCAGGAAGACGAAGCGCAGCGGCCGGTACAGATGTGTTTCGCGGACGAACTCATCGAGCCCGTGGCGTACGAGCACGCGCTGGATCTGTACTAACCTCGCCAGCACACGCAACTTCATGGTGCCGACCCGTGAGCCGGTTGCCGTCGCGCGAGCAGCGCATCGAGCCGAGCCGCAGCGCGATCGACGTCTTCGCGCAAGCGATCGACATCGGCGAAGAACACGTCGGCTTCGGCACGCGGCACGAGATCGCCGCTTTCATGGGCAAAGTATTCCGCTGTGTTGCGCACCGCCGTGCGCGAGCCGCGCCGCCCGAGATCGAGCATGGAGCGGGCGATACGGCCGAGGCTGTGGGCCGGAGCATCGCCGATCAGGCGCGCGAGTTCCTCTTCGAGATCGGGGCGCAGCAGCAGGGCGAGTTCGCGGTAGCGCTGCAGCACCTCTGCATCGCCGCGAACCTGAACGGCGCCACTTTGCAGTTGACGCTCGGGCTGCGGACCGGCGAGCGCCACGAGGCTGAGGGGGCTGCCCTCAAGGGTGGCGTGGCTGTCGCCCTCGGGATTGCGTTGTATCCGCAGCGTCGAGCCGAGTGACTCGATGCCGAGTCGCAGTTCGAGACCGCTGACGACGACGAACAGTCGTTGACCGCGCAGGGCATTGCAGAGGTTTCGCGCCGCGGGCGAGTCGCCGAGGTTGCGATTCAGCATGTTTTCGACGAGTTCGGTCAGCACGGGTGCAGGGTCAGTATTTGTAGCCGCGGTGCAGTGCCACGATGCCGCCGCTCAGGTTGTGATATCGGCAATCTTCGAGTCCTGCCTCGCGCAGCATGCGCAGCAGGGTTTCCTGGTCTGGATGCTTGCGGATCGACTCGGCGAGATATCGGTAGCTGTCCTCGTCGTTGGCGATCAAGCGACCGATCTTCGGCAGCACGCGGAAGGAATAGGCGTCGTAGAGCGGGGCGAGACCCGGTGCCGTGGGGTGCGAGAACTCGAGCACCAGCAATTGTCCGCCCGGCTTGAGCACGCGCTGCATCGAAGCGAGCGCGGCGGCCTTGTCGGTGACGTTGCGCAGACCGAAGCCGATGGTGACGCAGTCGAAACTCGAGTCGGCGAAGGGCAGGCATTCGGCGTTGGCTTGCACGTAACCCACGCCCTGCAGCAGGCCCGCATCGATCATGCGGTCGCGACCGTGACTGAGCATGGCGCCGTTGATATCCGAGAGTATGACGAGGCCTTGCGGACCCACTTGCGCCGCGAGGCCTCGCGACAGATCGCCCGTGCCACCCGCCACATCGAGTGCACGCTGACCGGGGCGCAGGTGAGTTTGCGACAGCGTGAACTGCTTCCACAGTCGGTGTAGGCCTGCCGACATCAGATCGTTCATCAGGTCGTATTTGGGCGCGACCGAATCGAAAACGCCGCGCACCCGTCTTGCCTTGTCGGACCAGGCGACTTCTTCAAAGCCGAAATGAGTGGTTTTGGATGAGGGATCGGCGGACATGAGCGGTGCTCCAGAAGGCCCGACATTGTAGCCTCCGCCACGCATTCGTGGCCGACTGCTGGATTTTGTCCGGCGGAAGGCGTACAAACCCTATCCAGTTATCTCCGAGCTGCACGCGGCTCGGACGAAACGGGGGGAATAAGAACTATCTAGAAGGGACTAATGGCCGGGCGGGCTGCCCGGCCTTTTTTTTAGTCCCGATCTTTTAGGTCCTGGCCTTTGGCTGTAGCGGCCCCCACCCGGGCGAGATACTGCTTCCACAACGCATCCTGGTCTTTGCCGAGCTCGCGCAGGTATTTCCAGCTGTAGAGCCCGCTATCGTGGCCGTCGTCGAAGATGAGCCGTACCGCGTACTGGCCGACCGGCTCGACGGCCGTGACCATCACCGACTGTTTGCCAAGCACCAGCGTTTCCTGCCCTGGCCCATGCCCTTTGACCTCTGCTGAGGGTGAATTCACCCGCAAGAACTCAAAGGGCAGGGCATAGTGCTCGCCCGCCTCGAAGGCGATTTCGAGCACACGGGACTGGCGTCGCAGGCGGATTTCGACAGGCGCTTCGTTCATGGTGTGAATCCTACGGTGAGCAGAGCTCTTGTTCACGGTGACTTTTGCCGCGGCCTCTCCGATACTCGGGTCATAAGAGTGATGGTTCGACTGATTCGGGGGTTGCATGACGTCGACGGACACCTCTCATCCTGACTATTTTCACAAGGTCGTGGATTGCCAGTGGGCCTGCCCGGCCCATACGGACGTGCCGGAATACATCCGGTTGATTGCGCAAGGGCGCTTCACGGACGCCTATCTCGTTAATCGTCACTCCAACGTCTTTCCAGGCATTCTCGGTCGGGTGTGTGATCGGCCCTGCGAGCCGGCGTGCCGACGTGGCCGGGTGGAAGAGAAGCCGGTCGCGATCTGCCGCCTCAAGCGCGTGGCGGCCGACCACAAAGATGAGTATCGCGATCGACTGCCGGCGATTCCGCCGCAAAAGAACGGCAAGAAGATCGCCTGCATCGGCGCGGGCTGTGCCTCACTGACCGTCGCCAACGATCTGATGCCGCTGGGTTACGAGGTCACCATCTTCGAGCAGTTCGCCACGGCAGGCGGGCTGATGCGCACCAACATCCCCTCGTTCCGGTTGCCTGCCGCAGTGCTCGATGAAGAGATCGGCACCATCGTCGACATGGGCGTCGATTTGCGCCTCGGGCAACGCATCGACTCGCTCCGCGCGCTCCTCGAGGAGGGCGGCTTCGACGCCGTGTTCGTGGGCTCCGGAGCCCCGAAAGGCAAGGAGCTCAACATCCCCGGGCGCAACGAGGCTGCCGCCAACGTGCACATCGGCATCGCGTGGCTCGAGTCGATCGCCTTCGAGCACGTGCAGAGTGTCGGTAAGAACGTATTGATCATCGGCGTTGGCAATACGGCGATGGATTGTTGCCGCAGCGCGCTGCGGCTCGGTGCGCAGAGCGTCAAGGTGATGGCACGCAAGCCGCGGCAATTCTTCAAAGCCTCCGAGTGGGAACTCGAGGATGCCGAGGCCGAGAGCGTCGAGATCATCATCAACCGTTCGCCGAAGAGTTTCGTACTCGAGAACGGGCGCCTGACGGGCATGCTGTTCGAGGTGATGCAGTACGAGCTTGATGCGCGCGGGCGCATCGTCGCCGAGCGTGTGGCAGGCGAGGAGTTTTACCCCGCCGACGATGTGATCCTTGCGATCGGTCAGGAAAATGCTTTTCCTTGGATCGAGCGTGACCTCGGCATCGAGTTCGACAAGTGGGATGTGCCAAAAGTCGACTCCGTGACCTTCGAGAGCACTCGGCCTGGCGTCTTTTTTGGTGGCGACGCCGCTTTTGGTCCGAAGAACATCATCTGGTCCGTTGAGCATGGGCATCAGGCCGCGATTTCGATCCACCTGCGCTGCTTGGGTCAGCCGGTCAGCGAGCGGCCGCCGCGGGGCATGAATTTGCAAAGCCGCAAGATGGGCATGCATGAGTGGTCCTACGCCAACGACTACAGCATGACCGAGCGCAAACTCGTGCCGCACGTATCGCTCAAAGAGCGATTCAAGAAAATCAACATCGAGGTCGAACTCGGCTTCACCGCCGAGCAGGCTGCGGCCGAGGTACAGCGCTGTCTCAACTGCGACGTGCAAACCGTCTTCGACGCCAAGCTGTGCATCGAATGTGATGCCTGCATCGACATCTGCCCGGTCGATTGTCTGACGATGACAGCCGCTGGCCCTGAGGAAGAACTGCGTACCCGCTTGAAGGCACCGGCCACCAACGTGACGCAGGCGCTGTATGTCAGCGATGCGCTGAAGTTCACGCAGCGGGTCATGGTCAAGGACGAGGATGTCTGTGTGCACTGCGGGCTCTGCGCCGAGCGTTGCCCCACCGCGGCGTGGGATATGCAGAAATCCTGGGTCAAGTGGCCGCACGCGGCCGACCACGCGGTTTGAGGCGGGAGGGGCGCATGGCCAGCGACGATAGAATCAATGATTTCGTCATCAAGATCGCCACGGTCAACGGGACCGGATCAGCGAGTGCCAACACGCTGTTGATGAAGTCGATCTTCCGCAGTGGCATCCCGGTGATGGGCAAGAACTACTTTCCCTCGAACATCCAGGGCTTGCCGACGTGGTACGAGATCCGCGTATCGAAGGACGGCTACGTGGCGCGTTCGGGCAAGGTCGACATCATGGTGTGCATGAATGCCGAAACCTATGCTCGCGACGTGCGTGAGGTGGCGGCCGGTGGCTATCTCATCTACGACTCGACTTGGCCGCGTCCGGCGCTCTTGAAGCGTGATGACGTCACGGTGATCGGCGTGCCGCTTGCGCGGATGTGCAACGAGCACTTCAAGGGGGTGCGTACACGCATCCTGATGAAGAACATCTGCTTCGCAGGTGTGCTGGCGGCGCTGCTGGACCTCGATCTCGAGCGTATCCGGGAGTTGCTCGCCGAGACGTACGCCAAGAAGCCCGCGTTGGTGGATTCCAACATGCAGGCCATCCAGCTCGGCTACGAGTACGCGCGGGCGCACTTTAGTTGCCCGCTGCCGCTGCGCGTGGCGCGCATGGACAAAACCCGCGGCAACATCATGATCGACGGCAACACCGCCGCAGCACTTGGCTGCGTGTATGCCGGCGCGACGGTGGCGGCTTGGTATCCGATCACACCCTCTACCTCGCTGATGGACGCCTTCAAGTCTTTCGCCGACAAGCTGCGCATCGATCCGCAGACCGGCAAGGCAAACGTCGCCTTCATTCAGGCAGAAGACGAGCTGGCCGCCATCGGCATGGTGCTTGGCGCCAACTGGAACGGGGCTCGTTCTTTCACGGCAACCTCTGGACCGGGCGTGTCGCTGATGGGCGAGTTCCTGGGTCTCGCGTACTACGCCGAGATTCCAGCCGTGTTGTTCGACGTGCAGCGTGTTGGGCCCTCCACCGGCATGCCGACGCGTACCCAGCAGTGTGATGTGCTGGCTGCAGCCTATGCCTCACACGGCGATACCAAGCACGTCTGCCTGTACCCGGCGAATCCCGAAGAATGCTTCTACATGGCCGTGCAGGCCTTCGATCTGGCGGAGCGTTTGCAGACCCCCGTGCTTATACTGCTGGATCTCGACATCGGCATGAACGATTGGATGTGTCGCAATCTGCAGTGGGACGATCACTATCAGCCCGATCGGGGCAAGGTGCTCGGCAAGGAAGAACTCGAGAAGATCGACAAGTTCTATCGTTACCTCGACAAAGACGAGGACGGCATCACTTATCGCACCTTCCCCGGTGTACACCCGAAAGGCGCGTATTTCACGCGCGGTTCGGGGCACACGCAGCTCGGCACCTACACCGAGGATTCGGCCGAATACCAGCTCGTGCTCGATCGCTTGCTGCGCAAGTTCGCCACCGCCAAACGCTACGTGCCAAAGCCCGTCATCGAGGGTACGGGCCATGCGAAGGCGGCGATTGTGTCGATCGGCAGTTGCGATGGCGCGGTGCATGAGGCGCTGGATGTGCTCAAGGCGCGCGGCGTCCAACTCGACTACCTGCGCATTCGCGCGTTTCCCTTTAGTGAAGAGGTCGAGAAATTCCTCGCCGATCACGAGGTGCTTTACGTCGTCGAGCAAAACCGCGACGCGCAGTTGCGCTCGTTGCTCACGCTGGAGTCGCGGGTCGAGAAGTCGAAGCTGCGCTCGCTGCTGCACTACAGCGGCCTGCCGGTGTCGTCCAAGTTCATTGTCGATGGCGTGCTCGCTGATCTCGGTGAAGGTCGTCGTGCCGTTGCGGGAGTCGTGTCATGACTTTCATTCCAAAGCCAAAGATTTCGCATCCCTCGCTGCCGCGCAACGAGCTCGGCCTTACCCGTCGAGACTACGAGGGGGCACTGTCCACGCTGTGTGCGGGATGCGGCCACGACTCGATCACTGCGGGCATCATCGAAGCGTGCTGGGGAATCTCGGTGCGTCCCGAGAATCTCGTCAAACTCTCGGGCATAGGTTGCTCATCGAAAACCACGGCGTATTTCGTCAGTGGCGGACACGGTTTCAACTCCGTGCACGGTCGCATGCCTTCGATCGCCATGGGTGCCAATGCCGCCAACCGCGATCTTTACTACATCGGCGTCTCGGGCGATGGTGATTCGCTGTCGATTGGTCTCGGGCAGTTCTGCCACGCCATCCGGCGCAACGTGAACATGCTGTACATCATCGAGAACAACGGGGTGTACGGACTCACCAAAGGACAGTTCTCGGCCTCGGCGGACATCGGCACCAAGGCCAAGAAGGGCGAAGTGAACCAGCAGCCGCCTATCGATCCGGTGTTGCTGGCCATGAACCTCGGTGCGGGTTTCGTCGCGCGCAGTTTCTCCGGGGACAAGGCTCAGCTCGTGCCACTCATTCAGGCGGGACTGAAGTATCCGGGTTTCGCGCTGATTGATGTGCTCTCGCCCTGCGTCACCTTCAATGACCACGAGGGCTCCACCAAGAGTTACGCCTTCACGCGCGAGAACTACGAGCCCGTGGTCGAGGCGGATTTCGTCCCCAAGCAGCGGGAGATCACGGCAGATTACGCCGCGGGTGAGGCGATGAGCGTGATGCTGCACGATGGCAGCCGCGTGCTGCTGCGCAAGCTGGCGGCCGACTACGACCCCACCGATGCCCATGCCTCCTACGACTACGTCCAGCAGCACATCGCGCAGGGCGAGTACCTGACGGGCTTGCTGCATTGTCGGCCAACGGTCGCCACCGAGTTCCATGCCTTGAACCGCACGCCGGATCAGCCGCTGAATCAGCTGCCGTTCTCGGCCCTGAATCCGGGTTCCCGGCAGCTCGAGAAGCTGATGGCGCGCTACCGCTGACTGTCCTACACTTGCGCCCGGCCGTCAGCGTGACGGGCAAACAGTGGAGTGGATGAGATGGGCAAGGGAGATTCCAGAAGCCGTCGCGGCAAGATCTATCAGGGTTCCTTCGGCAAAACGCGTCCGAAGGACCCGGTTCGCGCGAAGAAGCGCGCGGCGAAGAAGGCGGGCACCGCCAAGAAGTAAGTCGCGCTGTTCATGGCGCGCGACGTCCAAGGCCTGCAGGAGCGATCCTGCAGGCCTTTTCATTGGTAGACCCACCCGCCGGCGGGCGGCGGGTGGTCTGGGCCGGCGGGGTTTAGGCGCCCGGCGTCGCGGCGGTTGCGCTGCGGCGCGCCACCGTGGCCAGCACTGCCGCCCCGAGCAGCAGCGAGACGGCGGCCAAGGCGAACGGTGCGCCTGGGAAGTGCATCGGTCCGGAGGTGGCGATGCTGAACACGTGGGTCATGCTGAAGGGCGTGACGATGGCCGTGAAACCGACGATGCCGCTGATCGCACCCTGTAACTCGCCTTGGGCATTGGCCGGCACGCGCTGCGAGAGCAGCGCACGCATGGAGGGCATTGCAAGGCCGATGAGGCAGGCCAGCGGCACGCTGGCAAAGAGCATGGTCGGCGTGTCGGCGAGCGCATAGCCGCAGAAGCCGATTGAACCGAGCACGAGTCCGAGCAGCGCCGCGCGATACTCACCGAGCTTGCGCGTGAAGAGCCCCACGAGCCCTCCTTGGACCACTGCCGTGCCGAGTCCGAGCACGGCGAGTGAGATGCCAACGCCCCGCTCGTCCCAATCGAACTTCGCCATGGTCATCCACGCCCAGGTGGAGGGCAGTGTGTCGTGACCGATCTGGTACATGAAGATCACGAACAGCAGGATCAGAGCGCCGGGGATGCGACCCATCGAGCGCAGCGCACCGAGCACGGTGGCACGGCGTGCCGAGAATTCGCGGCGGTTGCCCTCGGGCAGCGTCTCGCGCAGCACGGCGAGCGCGATCAGCAAATTCAGCGCTGTGAAGGCGGCGGCAGCGAAGAAGGGCACGCGCGAGCCGAAGTCGCCGAGTAGACCGCCGACCGCGGGACCGACGATGAAGCCCATGCCCCATGCCGCGCCGTTCATGCCGAAATATTTGGCGCGTTGTTCAGGTGGGATGACATCAGCCACCACGGCGTTGGCGGTCGCGAACGTCGCACCAGCGATTCCGGCGATGATGCGCCCGACGAAAAGCCAGGCGAGGGTCGGCGCAAAGCCCATCAGTACGTAATCCACGGCAAGCGCCGCGAGTGAGGCGAGCAAAATCGGCTTGCGTCCGTAGCGATCACTGAGATTGCCGAGGATGGGCGAGAACACGAACTGCATCGAGGCGTAGGCGAGGGTCAACCAACCGGCGATCGGCGCCGCATCGGCAAGGCCGAGCCCAGCGAGCTCCATCACGAGCTGCGGTGCCACCGGGATGATGATGCCGATGCCGAGTGAATCGATGAACAGTGCCATCGCTACCACCGGCAGCATGCGACGACGGGGGTCTGTGGCGGTCATGGCGCGAGTGCCGCGCCGCGTGCGCTGCGATAGCGTTGGACGATGTCGAGGGCGCTGCGTGTGGGCGCCGGCAGATCGATGTCGGTGGTGCCAAGCGGCGTCGTGCGTCCGCCCCAGCGCACGAGATGCGCGCAGAACGTCAGACCGCCGCCAAAGCCCGGCATCAGTAGCAGCGCACCCGGCTTGACGCGCCCTTCTTCGAGCGCCTCGCAGAGTGCGGTGGGTACTGTCGCCGCCGACATATTGCCGTAGCGCTGCACGTTGACGTGCACGCGCTCCATGGGTACCCCGGCGCGCTTGGCAACCGATTCGATGATGCGCAGGTTCGCCTGATGCGGGATGACGAGATCGACGTCGTCGGGGCTCTTGCCGGCGCGGCGCAAGACGTCTTCGCAGGCGAGGCCCATGCCGTTGACGGCCTTCTTGAAGATTTCCTGACCTTCGAACTGCCACTCGGTGCGTCCCAGCAGCCGCCCTTGATGGACGTAAGCGCTGCCGATGCCATGGATACGAAGGATCTCGCGTGACTCGCCGTAGCAGCCGAGTTTCTCGAGCAGCAGACCCTCGTTATCCTCAGTGGCTTGCAGCACCACCGCTGCTGCGCCATCGCCGAAGAGCACGGCGACGTTGCGATCGTTCCAATCGAGGTAGGGCGAGATCAGCTCGCCGCCGACCACGAGCGCCGTACGCACGACGCCACTGCGGATCAGCGCTGTGGCGGTCGATAGTCCGTACAGGAAACTCGTGCAGGCCGTATTGAGATCCATGGCCGCGCAGCCATCGGCACCGATACGTTGCTGCAATCCAGAAGCCATGTTCGGGCACTGGTCGTCGTGAGTGGTCGTGCCAAACACGATGAGCTCGATGTCTTTGCCCTCAAGCCCCGCGCAGGCGAGCGCGCGCATCGCGGCGACGTAGGCCATATCCCCGAGAGACGTGTGCGACACACGCCGCTCGCGGATGCCGGTACGGCTCGTGATCCACTCGTCCGAGGTTTCGAGGAATGTGGCGATGTCGGCGTTCGACAGCGTGCACGGCGGCAGGCACTTTCCCCAGCCCGTGATTCCGGCATTTGGCATGCGACCCCCCTTTGCTTTGCCGAGGATACTCGCGCCGCGGCAGCCGTTCCATTGGTTGGCCACCGGGGTGCGTCACAGTCACACCGCGGTCGCTGAGTCGTTATGGTCGACGGGTACGGTCTGACGTTGCAGTGTTCGGGGGGACAACGCCAATGTGGATGCCGCCGCTTGAAGATGCCTGGCAGGGCAAGGTGCAGTTCTATGAGCTGATCTTCGGTACCTGGACGGTGTACGTGTTTCTGGTCTGGCTCTGGCAGCGGTTGCTGAAAGAGCCGCTCGATGAGTGGCGCTACGTGCTGCTGACGTTCTTCGGCGCCGGAGCGTTCTGGGTCAACCACTACTGGTTGAATGCGCCGAAGCCCACTTGGCTCGTGCTGATCAACCTGTACACGGTGTTCTACCTGACGGCTTGGTGGATCATCGGTATCCGCGGCCGCAATCGCTCCGGAGCGTGGAAACTTGGCGCACTGGCGAGCGCCGTGGCGTTCACCGTCGTGTTCATTCTGTTCGAGAACCTCGCGCGCCTCGGGGTCGAGCGCTGGGGGATGCACGAGTTCTGCTGGATGACGCTGTCGTTCTTTGGCTTCTGGTGGCTGATTCTTTGGCGCAGCAAGTCGACTGTAAAGCCGAAACCCGCCAAGGAGGATCCGTACCCGAAGCCGAGTTGGCGCGGCGCCGGCGGCGACTTGTAGCGCGTCGATCGCGAGTCGATCAAATCGCGCCGAGCACCTCGAGCGAGACGCGCTCGGCCGACTCGAACGCGCCTTCCATGCCGCGGCTCCCGATGGAGGTGTGTTCGCCACAGAAGAACAGCCGCTGATGCGGCTGCGCAACGGCCGCGCGCAGTTCCCGCACCTGGCCGGGGTGGAAAATCGCCCAGTCACCCGCTGAGAACGGATCCGTCGTCCACGAGTGCACTGCACCGACTTTCAGCAGTCCCTTGGAGGCCGGCCGCAGTCGCTCGAACTCGGCGATGATCATCCGCTTGGCATCCTCGACGTTGAAGCGATCGATGTAAAGCCCATTGAGGCCGCGGCACCAGACGGTGAGACTCGTTACCTCGGTGTCGGTCTTGCCGAACTTCTGCGCGAGTACGAGACCGAGCGGACCATCGGTCCACATCGAGGCCGACAGACCGTCGGCTTCCCAGAACGGTTTCTTTGCCAGTACATGGAACTGCGTGATCGGGATGTAGCCGAGTGTGTGGATGGCCTTGTTTTGCACAGGTGGCGGTAACGGATCGAGTGCCACGTTACGCAGCGTCGAGAATGGCATCGAGCAGATGACCGCCTTGGCGCGATGTACCGAGCCGTCGCTACAGGTGACTTTGGCACCGGTGGCCGAGGTTTCGATCGCCACGACGCGCTTACCCTGCAGCAGATCGCCTTTCAGGCGCTGCGCCATGGCCATCGGCAGGCGTTGATTGCCGCCCTTGAAAACGCCGATGAGGATGTTGCCGCCGGTCATGCCGGGGGGTGATGCGGGTGCAGCCGCTGCAGGAGGCGCCGCTGGTGCTGCGCCGGGCGTCGGTGCATTCACCGCACCGGTACGCGAGAACGCCATGATCGCGCCGCGATTGACGTTCTGCCAGTGATCGGAGAACGCCTGCTGCAGCAGCGATACGTCATAGGCGGTGGTGCCGTAGGCGATGTTGGTGTCGTAGCCGAGACGAATCATCGCGTCCGTGGCGCCCTTTGAAGACAGGAACTCGTGGATCGAGACGTCGTACTGCGCATGCGCTTCGTCGTACCAGTTCTGCAGGTCGCGGAAAGGCATGTGCTGCTTGAACATGGCGTCCGCCCAGGCCCAGGGCGGCAGTTTTTTCATGTCGGCCGCAAACGGGTTGCGACGGTGGGTTGGCCAGTCCTTGAGCGGAATATGTTCACCGCCGAGGAACAACTCCTGTCCCGCCCGATTGGCCATCAGGCGAGGCATGACGTTGACGACCTCGATGCCGTATTTCTCGGCGGCGGCGAGACAGCGCCCGTAGGCGTTGGCGATGCTGTTGCCGCCCACCTCCGGGTTTCCCGGCAGATCGAACAAGGTGTAGACGCGGCCACCGACGCGCTGGCGACCCTCGAGGACGCGCACCTTCAGACCGTTTTCTTCGAGCGTGACGGCGGCCTCGAGCCCGGAGAGCCCGGCACCGATGACGATGACGTCGGGGTCACCACTGCTTGCCGTCCAGGCTGTGGTGGACAGGCTCGCGACGGCCGCCGTGGCTGCGGTGCTGGCGACGAATTGGCGTCGGTTCAGTGACATGTGCGTGA
>Ga0172376_10007062_pt1 | contig 12030 bp, 12 predicted proteins | sample Lak35m_FD_121114 | JGI IMG/M metagenome (GOLD analysis project Ga0172376, IMG submission 121114) | Freshwater microbial communities from Kabuno Bay, South-Kivu, Congo - kab_092012_35m | ecosystem: Environmental > Aquatic > Freshwater > Lake | place: Democratic Republic of the Congo: South-Kivu...
CGGCACTGGTGCGCGAGTTGGTTCCCGAACGGCCGAGCACGACCGCGGCGATCAGCGCGGCCTAGGCGCGACCTCGGCGCCACCTCGTTGCAGCGTGGTCGGCTCCACGCGCCGAGAGGCGCTGTCTTCTCCGGACAACCGACCTACAAGCCTGAAGGGCGTCAGAGGCGCTCGGCCTCGGCCATGAGCGCCGCTTCCTTCTCGAGAAGGGCGATCAGCTGTCGCGTCCCCTCAATGGCGGCATCGAGGCTACTCGACCCGGTGACCTGTCGAATCGGGTCGGTCCGGCGGTCCTCGGCCAGCTTCTCCTCGACGATCCGGCGGTTTACCTCGAGCTCGGCGAGCAAGGACCGGGCCTCCGCCAGCGTCTGCTGACAGCAGGCCCTGGGAAGACCCCGGAGAGGCAACTTGGGTTCGGCACCGACGGTTTGGACCTCGGTCGCAGGCGCAGGATGGGACGGGCGCATGCGCGAGTCCATGGAGGGGAATAATGGCAGGGAGTTGGCCCCCCGGCAAGTCCCTAGGCGGAAGTCGGCGAGGGCCGAGAACCGAATCGCGTGCGATGGCTCGGCAGGGCCATCGATACGGGACGGGCACGCGTCCCACGTGCACCGGCCTCTGCGCGGGGGCTCACGATCGGAGTCGGACGGCGTCCGCGGGAAGGCTCAGAGCGCTTCGGACTCGATCGATGCCGCTTCGCCTGCGAGTTTCTTCTCGGCGTAGCGACGCACCCAGTTCTCCCAGGTCTTGCCGCTCGCCGCATCCTTACCCGTGCAGCCGATGGCCCTCATGTCGATGAGCCGGATTCGGACGCGGTCGTTGGAGTCGGTCTTGAGGACCCGCAGTTCCTCGCCCACTTCTAGGTTCTGGTCGAGCGCGCCGGTTCCGGCCTCGCGCAGTCGCGCATCGAAGGCGTAGCCCGAGATCTCGCGTCCGTCGACGCAGCGCACGGTGACGTCGCCGCGGTAGTCGACCGCGCGTCGCACGGCCTCGCGCAGGAGCTTCGGGTCATCGGCACCGACGAATTCGCCGCCACCAGAGGCATCGCTGTTCATGCACGCCCCGTGTTGGAGGATCGGTCGGAGGAATCGTCGGCGGAGGAATCGTCGGCGGAGGCGTTCGCTTCGTCCCCCTCCTCATCATCGTCCTCATCATCGCCCTCATCATCGTCCTCATCATCGTCGCGCTGCTGCGGGAACGAATGGCCGGTCTCGAGGTTCACAAGCGTCCAGCCGTTGCTGCGGACAGCCGTCGCAAGCCGTCCAGGCTTCTCGAACACCGAGCCGAGGAACATCACCTCGAACAGTTCCTTCTCGAGGACATCGAGCTGGATCGAGCTGACCACATCGGACGGATCGACCGCCTGCCGACCTCCGTCGACGAGGAACCGTATGTGCATGCCGGGGCCGTACAACTCGATGCTGCCCGGCCGATCCGGGGCCGTGTTGATCCGGCGGAAGATTTGCACCAGTTCCGCAACGGTTCCGAGCGGCGACGTGCCGCCACCCTCGCGCTTCGGGCGGATGCGCTGGATCGTGTAGCTGTTGTCGTCTGTGGACACGGAAGGGGGGGGTGGATGCGAATGGCAGCGTCGCCGGGGTGGAGAGGATAGCGGGAATCCGACGCGTGCTGCAGGCCAGGACGCACTCCGCACCGCGGGCGTTCACAGCAAACCAGACCTAAGCCCCGGCGGTCTCTCGGGCTTGCGTGCCACCGCCCGCGAGCAGTCCGGCCGCGGTCTCGAGGAGGCGCACCAACGAGATGGGCTTGAAGAGGTACGCCTGGGCTCCGACCCCGAGAGCGAACTCCCGGTGCCGGCGTCCCTGGTTGGCGGTCACCATGATGACAGGAAGGGAGATCGACTCTTCCTTCATCTTCTCGAGCACCAGGAGGCCCGAGCTGCGCGGCAGCATCATGTCGAGGACGAGCAGATCGGGCTTCGACTCGCGCACAAGGTGCAGTCCTCCGAGACCGTCGGTCGCCGTGCACGTCGCGGCACCCTCGTGTCGGAACGCCATCTCGATCGACTGCAGAACATCGGGGTCGTCGTCGACGATCGCGATGGTTCGATTGGCGAAGCGTCCGGACATACCTAGTCACGGTACCGTGGGTCGAGCGCCATGGCGACTGGTTTTCCGTCGTTCGTCGCGAGGAGATTCGACGGCTCGACGGGCGCGTCGATCGGCCGGGCCAGTTCGGCAAGCAGACCGGGGGTCATCCATGGCAAGGCCTCGAGCTTGCGGAGCATGCGGGCAGGCATCTCGGTGCCCCCGCGCTCGTGCTTCGGACGCGAGTTCCAGCGCCTATGCACCCACACGTACTGCTCGGGGCTCTCGCGGATCATCTGCTCGATCGCGCGGTTGTAGCGCGCGCCGATGTAGAGGACGGGGTCGTCCGCGTCCTTCCAATCGGTGGGCTCGATCACGTCGGTCATGCGCAGCTCGTAGCGGAACTGCCCGTCGACTCGGCGCGCGTAGCCGCACACGATCGGAAGCTCGTAGCGGAGCGCAAGCAGGGGAATCGACTTGTACGTGGAGGCGAGGCGCGAGAAGAAAGGCACGAACAGTCCGTCGTTGCCCGCGTTCTGATCGGCGATAAATCCGACCTTACCACCCGACTCGATGATCTTCTGCACCTCGTCGGTCGCACCCCACTTCGTGACGATGCGAAGACCCGTCCGCTGGCGCACCCCAAGCAGCCAGTCGTTCAGGAATCGATTGTCGAGCGGGCGTGCGAGCGCGGACATGCGAAAGCCGACGAGCGCAAGCACGTAGCCGAGGATCTCCCAGTTGCCGATGTGCCCCGTCACGAAGAGACAGGGTTTCGGCGAGGTGAGGTGTTCCATCGCGCGGCCGACGTTGCCGATCCGCACGCGCTCGTACCAGTTCTCGTGCCCGACCACGCGCGGCATCGAGAATGCATCCACCATGAAGATGCCGAACATGTGGCCGATCGATGCGTCGACGAGGTTCCACTGCGTCTCGGGAGCGAGGTGGGGGAGCGCGCGCCGGACGTTCGAGACAGCGCGTGCTCGGCGCTTTGCTCCGAGGCGCGCGTACATCGAGCCGAAGAGTCGCGCGGTCGCGAGGTTCTGCTCCGGGTCGAATGGAGAAAACAACGCGGCGACCGTTCGGGCCGCCGCGTATTGGGTGAGTTGGATGCCGGTGGAGGCCACGTGTTGCTCGCGGGTGCGCGGAGCACGCCGCGCGCAAGAGGCCCGCGCCGCGCGCAAGAGGCCCGCGCCGCGCGCAAGAGACCACCGTCGCCTGTTCAGCGGTCGACGGTGCCGGTCAGCGCCTCAAAGCGACCCCAGTTGAGGACGGGGATCTGCGCATCAGACGCCGTCTTGAAGAGGCTGTCATAGAGTTCGCGCGCTGCACGCTGGTCGGTGTAGGCGAGGGTCTGCGCTTCAGTCGCGTCGGACGGAAGCGGTGCCGGGAAGGGCGGCTGGGAGCCGAGCACCAGGAAGTCGAGGTCGCCGGTGAGGGCGTCGCCTTCGACCACGGTGCCGCCCCACTCGGAGATGCGGCTCTTCACGAAGTCCGCCTCGCCGGTCGTGGACTTGCCGTCGCCATTGGCGTCGAACTTGCCGTGCACGAGGAACTTGAACTTGTAGTCGGGGTTGAAGACCGCGTTCGCGACCACGTCGTCCTTGACGATCGGGCGGCTGCCCGAACCGCGGATGACGCGGCAGGTCGAGGTGGTGTCGCCGACCTTGATGACCTGGACGCTGGCTTTGCCACGGAGCGAACCGTCGCTGTTGGCGGTGGCGGTGATGCCAGCGGCATCGTCGAAGACTTCGAACGTTATGCCGGGGATCACGCGCTTGTTCGAGCCGATGTCGATGAAGATCGTGCCGGTCTTCGGGTCGAAGTCGACGACGCGCGCATCGACGAGGGCGGCGGGGTTGCCGGCCTTCGTCGAAGTGGCTTCCACCTTCTGCTGCAGCGCCGCGATGCGACCATCGAGCACCGAGCGCTCGTTGCGGAGCGTGTCGATCTCAGTCTGCAGCACCTCGGCCTCGCTGGTGTAGCGGGCCTCGAGGTCGGAGCGCGCGCTGTCGAGCGCGGCCTTCGCCGCATCGAACTCGCCGCGGTAGCCGTCGGCAGCCTGGGCGTAGGTCGCGATCGACGCCGTGACCTTCGCGATCGCATCCTCGCGGGCCTTCTCGCTCGTGGCGAGACGCGCCTCAAGCGCATCGAGCGACTTCTGGAGGTCGGCGGCCTTCGTCTTGAGGCTCTCCGCCTCCTGCTTGCGGGCGTCGCGGTCCTGGGTGAGCTTGCGCATCGCCTCGCGGACGGTCTGCCCCTCGTCGACGCCGAGCGTCGAGCGCATGCCGTCAAGGGTCGCCACGCGATCGCCGGAGACGAACGCGCTGACGTCCTGGCCTTGCTTCGTCATGTAGTCGAAGAGGCTGCTGCCCGAGGACTTCTCCATCATGTCCTTGGTCTCGCTCCGATCCCGCTCCTCGGCGGTGATGAAGCGGGAGAGTTCTGCCTTGGCCTCGCTCGCCTGCTGCTCCGCGGTCGACTTGTCCGCGTAGAGGATGATCGAGACCGCGAGAAGCGCGACGCTGAGCACGACGAAGACCACCAGGGCAACGATCACACCGGTGGAAGAACGGGACGCCATCTGCAGACCTCCATGAGCCCAAGGCTCGAGCCGCGGAGTATCGGATGTTTATGGGGCGCCGTCAAACCCACGCGGAGGCTGCGGTTTCCCGCGATGTTCAGGCGGTCTTGACCGCCGCGAGCGCCTCACCCGGCGTCGTGACCCGCTGAGCCACAAGATCGGCGGCGGCGTCTCGGAGCGAGGTCAGGTGGCCCGACCCCATGGCCGCGCGCGCGATTGCCGCGGCGCTGGCCCTGCGCATGACTTCGGCCCGCACCGCATCATCGAACTGCAGGAGCTCGTAGCAGCCGATGCGGCCCCGGTAGCCGGAGCCGCGGCACTCGCGGCATCCGACCGCTTCCGCGACGAGCCCGTCGGCAGGGGCCGCGAAGTTGGCGGGTAGTTCGTCGGGCCGGACGGGGCGCGTGGTCGCGCAAACGCGGCAGACCCTGCGCAGAAGCCGCTGCGCGAGCACGCCCTCGACCGTGCTTGCTACGAGGAACGGCTCGATCCCCATGTCGAGGAGCCGAGTTGCCGCGCCTGCCGCATCGTTCGTATGTAGCGTCGAGAGCACGAGGTGGCCGGTCAGCGACGCCTGCACCGCGGCGTTCGCGGTCTCGGCGTCGCGGATCTCGCCGATCATGATGATGTCGGGGTCGTGACGCAGGATCGCGCGCAGCCCGGTCGCGAAGTCGAGCCCGACCTGATGGTTGACCTGGATCTGGTTGACGCCAGGGACGTGGTACTCGACCGGATCCTCAACGGTGATCGCCTTCACCTCGCCGTCGACGATGCGGCGCAGCGACGCGTACAGCGTGGTCGACTTGCCGCTGCCGGTCGGTCCGGTGACGAGGACGATCCCGTGCGGGCGCGCGACGAGCTCGGCCCACGGCGCGAGCACCTTCGGAGGCATGCCCAGTTCATCAAGTCCCGCGAGCGCAGCGCTCTTCGAGAGGATGCGGAGCACCACCCCCTCGCCGTGGAGCATCGGGATCACCGAGAGACGAAGGTCGTACTCCTGTCCCTTCGAACGCAGCGTGATGCGCCCATCCTGCGGACGACGTTTCTCCGCGATGTTGAGGTTCGCCATGATCTTCAGGCGGCTTGTGATCGCATGGCGGAAGCGGTGAATCGTGGCGGGGACACCGGCGTCCGACATCGCGCCGTCGATCCGGTAGCGCACGTGGAGCTCGTGCTCGTAGGGCTCGATGTGGATGTCGGTCGCGCGCTCGCGGATCGCCTCGAGGAGGAGGTCGTTCACGAGGCGAACGACGCTCGCCTCGCTCGCGTCGTCGACCTCGGCGCCGGTCTCGGCCGCGGCGGACTTCGACTCGGCCTGTGCCTCGCGGCCTGCGCCCAGTGCCTCGAGGACATCGCCCGCCACGCCGTGGCGCTCGCGGATGCGGCTCGCGAGGTCGCCATCCTCCACAACGGCAAGCGCGATCGGCATGCCCGCGGCGGCGCGGATCTGATCGAAGCCGTCGCCGCGGAGCGGATCGCTCGTCGCGAGGATCAGCCGTCCGCGCTCCTTGCGCACCGGAATCGCGCGCATGCGGAAAACGAGGCGCGGCGGCACAAGTGCCACGGCCGCGTCGTCGAAATCGACTTCGTCGAGCCGGAGGTAGGGGAGTCCGAGTTCGGCCGCGAGCGCGCGCATCGATTGTTCGGCGGTCGCGTGGCCGAGGCGCGCGAGCGCGTGCTCGATCCGCTCGCCCGACTTCGCCATCTCGCGGCGCGCCTCGTCGAGTTGTGTCGCGGAGACCACGCCCTGCGACACGAGGATCTCGCCGATGTCGCCGATGGCGGGATCCGCGGCACCACCGACCCCGCCGGGCGGATCGGAGCGTTGGTCGCGGGTGGAGCCGGTGGGCGGCATGAAGCGAGGGTAGCCGATCGGGGGACCCACTCCAAGCGCTCGGCCCCGAATGTCGCGTGCTCCGTGGATCGACGCTTCGTGGATCGGCGCTCCGGCGTCACTTCGCCGTCATTTCGCTTGGCGGAACATGACCACGGACGCCGTCTGGGTGTGCACGGACGAGCGCGACCCGTGCGGGCCGATCTCGCCCGCGCACTGGAAGCCTGCGACGGGGATCCCACCCAGTCGACGGCGCAGCATCGAGGCATCGTGATGGGGTTCGCCGAACATCGCGCTGCCGCGCGCGTTGCACGTGAAGAGGAGCGCCGCCGACGCCGGATCGCGCAGTTGCTCGGCATCAAGCATCATCGCGAGATCGTCGTCGGCGGTGGCCCGGTCGCGGATCTGGAGCCTCACGGTCATGCCGGTGCGGATTCGGTCGCTGATCGAGATCGAGCCACGCGTTGGATGCACGGAAAGCACGGAGCGCACGAGGAAGTCTCCGCGTCCGAGCAGTTCCTTCGATGCGTCGAGCGCGATGCCGACAAGGAGCCCCTGGCCGATCAGCGCGCGCTCGGATTCGCGCAGGCCCTCGACCGTCTGCTGGATCGCATCGGTCGCGGGCATGCCGTTCAGTTCGAGGATCTCGTTGCCTTGGGCGCGCGTCACGACCAGCGGACGTCCGATCGGACGGCAACCTTGGCTGACAAGGCCCGAGACCTCGACGTCGCCGAAGATCGAGAGGCCGACGACGCCGGCGTTCGCAACGTGTCGATCGACCGCAAGCACGTTGAGCCCGGCGTGGTTCGCACCGCTCGCGACACCACCGTGGATGCGCGCACCGCAAGGGCCTGCGGCGGCATCGATCGCGGCGCAGGCATCGCCCGGGTGAAGCGAGAAGGGATCTGCGATGAGGATCGTGGCGCGATGCTGGAGCAGGCCGCCGCACGCGCCTTCGTCCGGCGGGAGCGAGACGCGCTGGCGAATGAGTTCGTGTCCCCACACCGCGGGCGGACCGTCGTTGAGATGAAACCAGAACGGCCGCGCGACGATGCCGGGTGCGTGGAGCGCCAGCACCGAGAGGGCCGGACTGCGCTCGATCTCGCGGTCATCCGAGACCGCGCTCTCGACGGTGGTCGCAAGCAGGTGCGAGGGATGCAACGCGCCGCGAAGGACGTCGAGTGCATCGACGAGCAGCGCCCGGTGGTGGAAGCTCGCGAAGACGAACAGGATGTCGGGCCGCGCGGCCGACGCGGCATGCAGCGTCTCTGCGACTTCGCGTGCCGCGAGTCGCGTCTCGAGGCGCTCGGATACGGCCGAGTTTGCCGAGATGCTTCGTACCGCTTTCATCCGCATGCAGTATGTCCGCGACAAGCCGCCAAGGAAGGGCGCTCTTTTGCGTGGACAGCGGGTTCTCGAGAGAATCGGCGGGGAGGTGGATGGGTTTCGGGTCCCGCTGGCGCCCCGGTCCGGGGTTCATTCCGGTCGGGAGGGGCGTCGAGGCCGTGTTCTGAGGGAGTCGGGACCGCCGCCACCGCCCGTCGACCGGGACGCCGTTGGTGCCGTCCGAGAACCGGTCCTCTCCTAGCCGCTTGCAATCCGGGTCGGGTTTCGGCATCATCCCCGATTCCCCCGGAAGGGGCGCCGGACCGACGCAAGCGTGTCGGGGCGTCGACCCGTTCGGGTGTTGTGTGTGCCTCGAGGAGGCTTGGTTCGATCGGCGACGCCGACGGACTTCCGACTCGCGGCGGCGGTGCCGACGCACCGTGCGACGTCCATCATCTTTCCGATCCGAGAGATCGGAGCCGATCGAACTCGATCGCGCCCGATCCAACAGAGTTTCCAACGCAGGACCGACTGTGCCGAATACCGAATCAGCCAAGAAGCGTCTCCGTCAGACCACCGTCCGCAACGCGCGCAACCTTTGGCGCAAGCGTCGCGTGAAGTCGGACATGTCCGATTTCCTCAAGGCCGTCGCCTCGGGCGATGCATCGGCCGCGGAGAAGGAGATGCGCAAGGCCGCGCGGACCCTCGACAAGGTCGCTGCGACCGGCACGATCCACAAGAACACCGCGGCGCGTCGCAAGAGCCGCATGGCCGCGAAGGTCGCTTCGATGAAGAAGAAGTGAATCGAAAGTGATGCGCTGCTCCGCAGCACTGCAAGGGTGATCGCGCTGCACGTGCGGTCGCGAGCAGTGCGATGCCGGGCACGCACGGGCGTTCCGTCCAAGCCGCTGGGATGATCTCCCTCGGTGACTTCGATGATGGCCGACCGCAGCCGCAAGCCGTCGAAACCCGCCTCCGCGCCATCCGCGCCGGGCGGGTTTCTCTTTGGCTCTGAGCTCGGTGGCGACTACCTCGGGCGCTCCTACGGCGAGGCGTCGCGCAGGCCGCTCGAGATCCTCTTCTTCCTGCTGCCGTTTATCGCGTACTACGAGTATGAGCTCGTTCGCGCGCTGCGCTCGCCGGACGGCTTGGTGACCAACGGAGCGCACCTCGCGATCCTTCGGCTCTTCGACGCGTTTGGACTCGATGCGGTTGCGCTCTCGCTGCCGGGATTCCTGCTCGTTGCCGTCTTTCTCGTGCAACACGTGCTCTCGCGGGGCCCGTGGATCGTCGATCTCTCGGTCGTGGCGCGCATGCTGCTCGAGAGCATGATGCTGTCGGTGCCGCTCCTCGTGTTCGCGGCGCTCCTCGAGCGGTTGACGCCGCTCGCGGGCGGGATCGACCAGTTCAGTGCGCTTCCGCTCGGGGCGCGCATCGCGGTGTCGATCGGGGCGGGGCTCTACGAGGAACTTGTCTTCCGCATGGTGCTCATCGGCGCGTTCACGTTCATCCTGAGCGAGCTGACGTCCCTGCGGCGCGGCGCGGCGGTCGCGACGGCGGTCGTCCTGTCGTCGGTCGCCTTCGCGCTCTATCACCCGCTCGCAGGCCCCGATGGATCGTTGCTCGCGACGCGCATCGTCTTCTTCCTCGGTGGTGGTCTCTACTTTGGTCTCCTGTACGTGCAGAGGGGCTTCGGCATCGCCGCCGCGACGCACGCGATCTTCGACATCGCGACCGCGCTCATGATCCCCGCGGCCGAGGCCTCCTGAGTACGCTCTCGGCATGCTGCCCACGCGACGCACGAAGCTCTCGCCCGATTCCGCGCTCGCGGTGTCGGCGCTGCATGGGCTGCGTGCGGTCCAGACCGCGGTGAACGTCGGGCAAACGATCGGCGAGGCGCTCGCCGATCTCCGCGCCCGGACGATCGATCATCCCGTCGTGTATGTGTACGTGCTCGACGACGACGACCGGCTGGTGGGCCAGCTCCCCACGCGCGCGCTCCTCTTTTCGTCGCCCTCGACGCTGGTGCGCGAAGCGATGCGACGCGAACTGACGACCGTGTCGATCGACACCTCGCTCGAGGAGGCGCTTGCGGTCTTCGGCAGGAGCCGGCTGCTCGCGCTTCCGGTGGTCGACGGCGACGGGCGGCTCGTGGGTGCGATCGACGTCGAGCAATACGCGCGCGAGAGGCTCGCGCGCGCGGAGCGCGAGCGCGTGCGGCAGGTCTTCCAGACGCTCGGCCTCGCGGTCGATCACCCCGAGGCACTGACCGCGCGCGAGAGCTTCCGCATGCGGATGCCGTGGCTCCTCTGCAACATCGGCGGTGGCATCCTGTGCGCGATCGTCGCCTGGCTCTTCACCGATCTCCTCGAGCAGGTGGTGCTGCTCTCGTTCTTCCTGCCGCTCGTCCTGACCCTCGGCGAGAGTGTGGCGATGCAGTCGCTCGCGCTCACCGTCGGTGGCGAGGAGGATCGTCGCGGCCTGTCAGGGGCGCTCAAGGCGCTGCGGAGTGAACTGGGCGCGGCGGTGCTGCTCGCGCTCTGCTGCGGGGCGATCGTCGCGGTCGTGAGCCTCCTCTGGGGCGGGGGTGCCGCGGGTGCCGCGACCATGTTCGCCGCCGTGGCCGCGAGCATGGTTTTCGCGTCGCTTGCGGGAGGTGCGATTCCGATGGCGCTGCACTCCTTCCGCCTCGATCCATCGGTCGCGGCCGGACCGATCGCGCTTGTCCTCGCCGATACGGCGACCACCGCGCTCTACTTCAGCCTCGGGCTCGCGATCTTCGGCGCATCGGCCGCATGACTCGATCGACGTGATTCGAGCGATGTGATTCGAGCGATGTGACTCGAGCGATGTGATTCGAGCGATGTGATTCGAGCGATGTGATTCGAGCGATGTGATTCGAGCGGCGGGGGCGCACCTTCCGGCCGAACCGCCGTGCGGGACGCGGGTACACTCTGGCCGTGTCGCAAGCCACCCACCGATCCGACCCGAACGTCGCCGCTGGCATCCGGCTGCTGTGTCTCGATGTCGACGGCGTCCTGACCGACGGCGGTATCTCGATCGACGACGCGGGCCATGAGACGAAGCGGTTCCATGTACGCGACGGCGCCGCGTTGCGGATGTGGTCGCGCCTCGGACTTGAGATCGCGGTCATCACCGGCCGCAACGGGATGGCGCTGCGCCATCGCCTGCGTGAACTGGGCGTGCGGCATGTGATCGCGGGCTCGAAGGACAAGGGCTCCGCCTTCGAGTCGCTGCTTGCCGACCTTGGCATGCGCGCGGCCGAGGCGGCGATGATCGGCGACGATCTTCCCGATCTCCCAATCCTGCGGCGCTGCGGACTGCCGATCGCAGTCGCCGACGCGAGCGCCGAGGTGCTTGCGGTGACGCGTTTCGTCACGACGCGTCCCGGCGGCAACGGAGCGGTGCGCGAGGCGATCGAGCGGATCCTCAAAGACGCCGGCCGCTGGGAGGAAGCGGTGCGGACGTTCGATCCAGAGTTCGGCGCGCCGGCGGGAGGTATCGCGTGAGGTTGCCGCGGTTTCAGGATCTTCTCCTCCACCGTCGTGGTCTCGTCTTCGCGGTGCCGGCCGGCGCGCTCGCCGTGCTCGTGATCGTTGCGGCGATGAACTTCGATGCGGGCACCGAGACGCGCAAGCGTCCGAGCCGCATCCAGGATGCGCAGGATCTTCTCGCGCCGCGCACCGCGACGGCCGAGGAACTGGCGCGTGCCTCGGGTTCGGTCGGCGATCAGGCGGCGGTGTCGCTTGCATCTGGCGCGTGGATTCAGGTCGCGGATGAAACGGGACGCCTCGCGCAGCAGTACAGCGCCACGCGGCTCGAGCCCCTGCAGGGCAGCCAGCTCGCGATGACCGAGCCGCGCGCGATGGTCTATCTCAAGGATGGCCGCGTGCTTGTCCTTTCGTCGCGCAAGGGCGTCGCGTATGTGCCGCGTCGTGCGCTCGAATCAGGCACGCTCGAGGAGGACGTCGAGGTGCGGCTCTTCCGCCCCGAGGGCGGCCGTCCGGTGGATATTGAGCGCGACCTTCCAGCGGTCGTCGTCACCGCCGCGCAGGCGCAGTTCGACGGGGTGCTCGGCGAGGTGCGTTGCGCGAAGGCGGTGCGGGTGTCGACCGATGCGGGAACCTTCGCGGGCGAGGGGCTCACGCTCCAGCTCGATGCCGATGGCGATGGTCTCGAGCAGCTCGTCGTCGATCGCGCGACCGAGCCGATTCGCA
>Ga0172376_10007063_pt1 | contig 12028 bp, 9 predicted proteins | sample Lak35m_FD_121114 | JGI IMG/M metagenome (GOLD analysis project Ga0172376, IMG submission 121114) | Freshwater microbial communities from Kabuno Bay, South-Kivu, Congo - kab_092012_35m | ecosystem: Environmental > Aquatic > Freshwater > Lake | place: Democratic Republic of the Congo: South-Kivu...
GCAGAGCTCAGCCAGCCCCTTTTGGCGGGTATGCAGGCGGCAGCCCAGGCCTACCAGGTGCCGATCGTGGGGGGGCACACCAACGGCCACAGCCCCTACAACGCCCTCTCGGTGGCGATTTTAGGCCGAGCCCAGCAGCTGATCACCAGTTTTGGCGCCCAGCCCGGCGATCGCCTGCTGGCCGCCCTGGACCTGCGGGGCCAGGCCCACCCCACCTACCCCTTCTGGAATGCCGCCACCACGGCGCCCCCTGATCGGCTGCGGGGGGACCTGGCCATCCTGCCGGAACTGGCGGAGGCGGACCTCTGTCGGGCGGGCAAGGACATTAGTATGGGGGGCCTGCTGGGCACCACCCTGATGCTGATGGAGACCGCGGGCTGTGGTGCCCTCCTGCATTTGGATCGGCTGCCGCTACCCGAGTCGGTGCCCCTGGCCCGCTGGTTGGTGAGCTTTCCCAGCTACGGCTTTCTGCTCAGCGTCCGCCCCGATCGGGTGGCCGGGGTGCAACAACGGTTTGGCGATCGCCAGCTTGCCTGTGTGGACCTTGGGGAAATCCAGCCCACCCGCCAACTAATCCTGGAGCTGGGGGGGGAACGGCAACGGTTTTGGGACCTGGCTGACCAGCCCCTCACCGGCTTCACCCCGGCCTGACCATGGCGGAGCGATCGGGCCTGCGCATTGCCCTGTTGACCTACTCCACCAAGCCCAGGGGCAGTGTGCTGCATACCCTGGAGCTGGCCACCGCCCTCCAGGGTTTGGGCCACTCGGTGACCGTCTATGCCCTGGACAAGGAGGGGAGCGGTTTCGACTATCCCCTGCGGTGCTCCGCCTACCTGATTCCGGCCCAAGCCGTTGCTGGCGGCATGGATGCCCTGATTCAGCAACGCATTCAGGAATTCGTCGAGTTTTTGAATCCCGACCATCTCCGCCACCAGGGCTACGATTGTTACCACGCCCAGGACTGCATCGGCGCCAATGCCCTGCTCACCCTCAGGGAGAGGGGGCAGATTCCCCACGTTATTCGCACCGTGCACCATGTGGAAGCCTTCACCAGTGCCTATCTGCAGGCCTGTCAAGACCGCTCCATTCAGGCCCCCAATCTGTGCCTGAGTGTCAGTGCTGCCAGCCAGGGGGAGGTGCGGCAACACTACGGCCTCCATGCCCCCCGGGTGATTAATGGCCTGAATGGCGATCGCTTCTCCCCCATCCCCGATGGCACCGAGTCGGCCATCAAACAGCTGTTGGGCCTCACCGATAACCCGGTCTATTTAACGGTCGGCGGTATTGAACCCAGGAAGAACTCCCTCACCCTGTTGCAGGCCTTTGCCCGGGTGCTCAGCCATTGCCCCCAGGCCCAACTGGTGATGGCCGGGGGGGCCACCCTGTTTGATTACCAGAGCTATCGCGATCAGTTTTTTGCCCTGGCGGATGATCTAGCCATTACCCCGGGTAGGTCGCTGCTGCTGCCGGGGGTGATTGCCGACGCCCAGCTACCGGGGCTGTACCGCAGCGCCGACGCCTTTGTCTTCCCCTCCCGCCAGGAGGGCTGGGGCCTGGTGGTGCTGGAGGCGATCGCCTCCGGCTTGCCGGTGTTGACCAGCCGCCAGCCCCCCTTTACCGAGTTTCTCCGACTTGACCAGGCCCTGCTGATCGATCCTGAGGATGGGGCGGCGATCGCCCAGGGAATGCTCCAGATCCTCCAACCCCAAACCGCCCGGGCACTGGTGGAGGCTAGCCGCTCGATTCTGCCCCACTACAGCTGGGTAACATCGGCTAAAATGCACCTTGACCATTATCGCCAGCTGCTCTAGCCCCCAGCCCATGCCCGAAATTCGTTTCCAAATCCAATGGCCCGACGGCTCCAGGGAAACTTGCTACTCCCCCTCCCTGGTGGTGAAAGACTACTTTGTGGCCCAACAGGCCTACCCCCTGGAGGACTTTGTGCAGCGGTCTCGCACCGCCCTACAGATCGCCAGCGATCGGGTGCAGGCTAAGTATGGCATGCCCTGCGGTTTAGCCCTGGGCCAACTGCAAAGCATTGAGACCAAAGCCATCCAGTACCAGGACTGGCCCCAACCCCAGGTGCAGGTTTTAGGCTTCCTTTAGCCAGGCTCCCTAGCGACCGCCCTACCTATAGTTAGATCCAAAATTCCCGCCTATCCCGTTGTCCTGGCTTAAGGGAATGTTCCGTCTGATTGCCTATCTGGAACAAACCCAGCCCCCTTGCCCTGGTTCGATCAATCCCCGGTGACCCTACAGTAGACCTCCGATCATGACCCAGACCACCCTTGCCCCGCCGCTCCGCCTCGATCGCTGGGATCCTCAGGCGCTCTTGGCCTACTACCAACGGGCCTGGGCCCTGGAGGACCGGCTATGGCAAAGCCTGGTGGGGGATGACCCTTTCTACCTCAACCCTGACCCCCTGCGCAATCTGCTGATTTTCTACCTGGGCCATACCGCGGTCTTTTACATCAACAAACTCCGGCGGGTGGGCTTAATCCAGGAGGCCCTGCAGCCAGCCTATGAAGAGCTCTTTGCCGTGGGGGTTGACCCAGAAAAACCCGATGAAATAGCCGGAAAGGTCGCCCAACTGCGCCGCGCCCCCCTGGTGGAGGTCTGGGGCTATCGCCAAACTGTCTACCACCGCATCGCCGATCTGATTCACCAGAGCGATTGCACCGCCCCCATCACCCCTGACCACCCCCTCTGGGCCCTGATCATGGCGATCGAGCATCAGTACATCCACATTGAAACCTCCTCCGTGCTGATCCGGCAGTTGCCGGTGGCGATGGTCCGCCGCCCCGCCGATTGGGTGTACCTGCCGGAGGACGGTGAGGCGCGCCCCAACCCCCTGGTGGCGGTGCCGGCGGGGCCGGTGCGGCTGGGGAAACCCCAGGATGCCCCCAGCTACGGTTGGGATATTGACTATGGCGATCGCCCCCTGCAGGTGGCCCCCTTTCGGCTCAGTCAATACCAGGTTACCAACGCTGAGTTTCTAACCTTTGTCCAGACGGGGGGCTACGAAACCCCTACCTACTGGTGCGCCGCCGCCTGGGGGTGGAAGACCCAGCAGGCCGTCACCCACCCCAAATTTTGGCTGGCGGACCCGACAGCATCGGGGGGCTACCGGTACCGGGCCCTGTTTGATGAAATCCCCATGCCCTGGCAGTACCCGGTGGAGGTCAACTACCATGAGGCGGTGGCCTACTGTGGCTGGTACAACCAGGTTACCGGACACCGCACCCGCCTGATGGGGGAGGCGGAGTGGCAACGGGCGGTCTGCGGCCAGTCCCAACCGGTGGCGGACTACAATCTGGACAGCCAGTTTGGCTCTCCCCATGGGGTGGGGTCCAGACCCACCGCCCAAACCGCGATGGGCCTCTACGACCTGCGCGGCAATGTCTGGGAGTGGCTGCGGGATCCCCTCACCCCCCTGCCCGGTTATCGGCCCCATCCCCTGTACGAAGACTACTCCGCCTGCTATTTTGATAGCGAGCACCGGATGATGGCGGGCGGCTCCTGGATCACCTCCGGGGCCGGGGCCCTGCCCCACTATCGCAACTGGTTTCGGCCCAACTTCTATCAACACGCGGGCTTCCGCCTGGCTGAAGAGACCTAACCCCCATGACTTCCTCTCTCTACCTCAGCAGCACCGCCGCCGGCAGCGGCAAGGCCCTGGTTTCCCTGGGCATTCTGGAGCTAATCCTGCGGCGCACCCCCAGGGCTCACTTTTTTCGGCCGCTGATTCCATCGCCGGAGCCGGGCCAGCCCCCACTGGACGAGGATATTAACCTGATCCTCAACCACTTCCAGCTGCAGCAAAGCTACCCAGAATCCTACGGTCTGACGGTGACGGAAGCCAGCGAATTGATCGGCCAGCACCGGGCCGATCAGGCGCTTGACACCATTATTCGCAAGTTTAAGACCCTGGAGCAGCGGGGGGATTTTGTGCTGTGTGAGGGGTCTGACTACCTGGGGGAAAATTCCGCCTTTGAGTTTACCTTTAACCAGGACATTGCTAAAAACCTGGGGGCACCGATTCTGATCCTGGGCAATGCCCAGGACCGCTCCTGGAAGGAGACCCTGAGCCCCATTCAAATGGCGGTGGAGGCCTACCAGAGCCAGGGCTGCGCCCTGGTGGGGGTGGTGATTAATAAGGCCAATGCCGAGCAACGGGGGGGGCTGCAGGCGGAGCTGCAGGGGCGGTTTGGCCAGGAGGGCTGGCTGTTGTCGGTGATACCCCACAACCCCCGCCTCAGCAGCCCGAGAATGCGGGATATCGCCGACCAGCTGGGGGCCCAGGTGCTCTACGGCCAGGGGCGGCTCAAGAACCTGGTCACCAATCGGATTGTGGCGGCCATGCAGTTGCAAAATAGCCTCAACTGGGTGCAGCCCGATTGTTTGGTGATTACCCCCGGCGATCGCGGCGACATTATTGCCGGTATGCTCCAGGCCCACCAATCCCACAGCTACCCCAACCTGGCGGGGCTGTTACTATCCACGGGGCTGCAGCCCGACCCGGCCATCGCCCGCCTGATCGAGGGCATCCCCGACCCCCTGCCGATTCTATCGGTGAAAACCGACACCTTTACCACCGCCGCCCAGGTGAAGGAGGTGCACAGCACCCTCTGGCCCGACGACCAGGAAAAAATTCACCTCAGCATCCAGGCCTTTGACCAGTACGTTGATCTGGAGCGCCTGGGGGAACAAATTCGCACGGTGCGGCGGCGGGGCCTGACCCCAAAACTGTTTACCTACAATCTGCTAGAGCAGGCTCGGGCCCAGCCCCAGCACATCGTCCTGCCGGAGGGCAACGATCTGCGCATCCTCAAGGCGGCGGCCACCTTAGTCAACCGGGGCATCGTCAGCCTCACCCTGCTGGGGGACCGCCAGGAGATCCAGCGGCTGGTGAACCAGCACGGTATTGATCTGGACCTCAACCAGGTGCAAATCCTCCACCCCGCCAGCAGCGATCGCCGGGATGCCTACGCCCAAACCTTCTACGATCTGCGCCGGGCCAAGGGGGTCACCCTGGATAATGCCCTGGACGTGATCCACGATGTCTCCTACTTTGGCACCCTGATGGTCTACCAGGGGGATGCGGATGGCATGGTGTCGGGGGCGGTGCACACCACCCAACACACCATCCGACCGGCCCTGCAGGTGATTAAAACCAAACCGGGGTTCTCCGTGGTGTCATCGGTGTTTTTGATGTGCCTGGAGCAGCGGGTGCTGGTCTACGGTGACTGCGCCATTAACCCCAACCCCACCAGTGAGCAGCTGGCGGAGATCGCCATCGCCTCCGCCGACACCGCCCGCGCCTTTGGCATCGACCCAAAGGTGGCGCTGTTGTCCTACTCCTCCGGCGAGTCGGGCCAGGGGGAGGAGGTGGAAAAGGTGCGGCGGGCCACCCAAATCGCCCGCGATCGCCGCCCCGACCTGCTACTAGAGGGGCCGATCCAGTACGACGCAGCGGTGGATGCGGAGGTAGGATCCCAAAAGATGCAGGGGTCCCTGGTGGCGGGCCAGGCCAGCGTGCTGATCTTTCCGGACCTGAATACCGGTAATAATACGTATAAGGCGGTGCAGCGAGAAACGGGGGCGATCGCCATTGGTCCGGTGCTCCAGGGGTTGAAAAAACCCGTCAACGATCTCAGTCGGGGCTGTACGGTGGAGGACATCATCAACACCGTGGCGATTACCGCCATCCAGGCCCAGCAGACTAAACAGGCCCAATCCTAGTATTCGCCCTCAGCTTCCCTCAGCTTTACCGTACCGATGCAGTAGGCCGCCGTCAGCGGCAAGGAGGACGGTATGGAGGTTTCCTTTGGGGAAAAATTAACGGCGGTGATGGCCCGCCACGGCAGTCTCTGGTACCTTGGTCTGGATCCTAACCCGGAGTTGTTGCCCCCGGCCCTGCGGCCCCTCTATGATCAGCGGGACTGGCAGGCCCTGGCCGCCTGGTTGATCAGCCTGATTGAGGCTACCCACCCCTACCTCTGCGCCTACAAACTCAGCCTGGGCTTCTACACCGCCCTGGGGCCGGTGGGCCTGGAGCTGTTGGGTGAGGTGCTGGCGGCCATGCCCTCCGCCATGGTGGTGATTTTAGATGCTAAACACAGCGACCTGAATAGCAGCTCGGTGCTGGCCCAAACCGCCTTCCTTGACTGGCGGGTGGATGCCATCACCCTTAGCCCCTACCTGGGGCAGGAACTGGCGGCCCGGTTCCTCATGTACCTGGACAGGGGGGTGTTGATCAGCTGCTACGATGCCAACCCCAGTGCCCAGGTCCTGCAGGCCTACCCCCACCCCTCGACTCCCTTTTATCTGCACCTCATGCAGGACTGTCAGGGCTGGGCCAGCCCCGCCCAGTTGGGTCTGGAAATTGGTGCCAGTGATCCGGCGCTGCTGGCCCAGGTGCGTCAGGTCGCCCCCGATCGCTGGATCCTGGCCCGCAGCATCTGGGCTGACCAACGGGGCAGCCAGGCCGACCACCTGGAGGGTTTGCTGGCGGCGGGGCTGGATGCCCAGTCGGGGGGTCTGCTGTTGCCAGTTAACCAGGATGTGTTGGGGGCCCCAGACCCCGGGGCCCTGGTGCAGCGCCTACGGGATCAAACCCAGGCCATCCTCGATCGCCGCCCCGCGGGCAACCCCGCCTGCCCCCTGTGGGTGCCCCCCCTGGCCCCCACCCCGGCCCATCCCCATACCAGCTTGATTTTGCAGCTCTTTGACGTCGGCTTTCTGCAGTTTGGTGACCATGTGCAGGCCTCCGGGGCGGTCTTTCCCTACTACATTGATCTACGTCGGATCATTTCCGCCCCCCAGGTGTTTGAGGCGGTGATCCAGGCCTACGGGGAGATTCTCGAAACCCTGCCCTTTGATCGAATCGCTGGCATTCCCTACGGCTCCCTACCCACCGCCTCGGGCCTGGCCCTGCGCCTGAATCGACCGCTGATCTTTCCCCGCAAGGAGGTCAAGGCCCACGGTGCCCGTCGCCTGGTGGAGGGCAACTACCAGGCCGGCGAAGTGGTGGTGGTGGTGGATGATATTTTGATCAGCGGTAATAGCGCCCTGGAGGGGGCGGCGAAGCTACAATCCTGCCAGCTGCAGGTGAGGGATATTGTGGTGTTGATTGACCACGGTTCAGGGGCGGGGGAGCGGCTGGCCCAGCAGGGCTACCAGGCCCATGCCGTGCTCACCCTGGCGGATATCCGGGATGTACTGTACGGGGCCGGGCGCATTGATGCCCACCAGTTAGCCCTGCTGCAATAGCCATTGATGTATGCAAAATTCTGGCAGGTTAGTCTCCCAGGGTTTTTGGTAACGCTGCTGCTGATTGCTTGCGCTCAATTTGCGCCGTCGCCTCAGTCGAGTCATCCCCAGGCAACTCAACCCACCCCTCAAACTGCGACACTTTTAGTGGCTGCTGCCGCAAGTCTCCAAACAGCAATGCAGGAAGTAACCACCCTCTACATCCAGGCCAATCCGAACCAGACCATCAACTACACCTTTGCGGCTTCTGGTGCCCTACAGCAGCAGATCGAGCAGGGCGCGCCCGTAGACCTGTTTATTTCGGCGGCTATCAAGCAAATGAAAGCTTTGCAGGAGAAGGGGTTGCTGGAGGCGGGAACTCAAAGGAACTTACTAACCAATCAGCTGGTTCTGATTGTTCCTAAGCAAACTGCTGTATCTTTGACGGACTTTAAGCAGCTGATTCAGCCAGAAGTAAAACGTATCTCCCTGGGAGAACCCCGCAGTGTTCCAGCGGGACAATACGCGGTGGAAGTCTTCAAGAACCTAGGAATTTTGGAGCAGGTGCACTCTAAATTTGTGTTGGGCAACAATGTCAAATCTGTGCTGACGGCTGTGGAAACAGGTGATGTGGAGGCCGGGATCGTTTATAGGACGGATGCTATAGGCTCAGACAAGGTGACGATCGCCGCAACGGCTGATCAGACCCTTCATACTCCGATTGTCTATCCGATCGCCGTTTTGAAAGGGAGTAAATCGCTGGAGGAAGCTAGGAAATATGTTGACTTCTTACAAACCAGTAGGGCAAAGTCAGTATTTGAAAAATATGGATTTGGAATTGCCAGGTCCTGACTCAATGCTTTTACCCGATCTGTCCCCGCTGTGGGTTTCCCTGAAGGTATCGCTGTTAGCAACAGTGATTACCCTACAGATGGGAATCCTAGTTGCCTATAGAATGTACCGATATCAGGGAAAGGCGCGATCGCTAATTGACGGCATTTTGATGATGCCGTTGATTCTGCCGCCAACGGTTATCGGTTTTGTACTACTCATTGTGCTGGGTAAAAATGGAGTTTTAGGACAAATTCTAACCCAGTGGAATTTAAGAATTGTGTTTACCTGGTATGCTGCGGTTTTAGCAGCGGTTGTCGTATCATTCCCACTTATGTATCGGTCAGCGTTAGGAGCCTTTGAGCAGATTGATACCTTAATCTTAGACGCCGCCAGAATTGATGGGGCATCAGATCATGCTGTTTTTTGGTATGTTAGTTTACCCTTAGCCTCTCCTGGCATTGTAGCGGGTACGGTCCTGACCTTCGCCCGTGGGTTAGGAGAGTTTGGTGCAACATTGATGATTGCGGGAAATATCCCAGGGCAAACTCAAACGATGCCCATGGCTATCTACTTTGCTGTTGAGGCCGGTGCCACTCAGGAGGCATGGTTCTGGGCCATGATCGCGATCCTGATCGCTTTGGCGGGAATCGTTACGGTGAACTCGTGGAAAATCTAACGCCAGTCCTGAGCAGGAGGTAGCGGTAGAATGGAACTCTCGCTGAGGGTCTTGCAGGAGTCAAATATCCATAGCCAATCTAGCCCAGCCTGACCCCCCGATAGCGCATTTCCTTTTTAAGTGCAACTTGCTTGGCAAAATTGGGCATATCTCCCTGGTGCCCCATGAGAATGACCGAGTCTCCCTTAAGCAGGTAGGTTTGGCGAGTGGGGTGGATCATCACCTCACCGTCGGCTCGGCGCAGAGCCACAATGATAAAGGTGCCCTGACCCCGCAGTTCAATATCACCAACGGTCCCGCCAATCAAGGCGGAGCTTTCGTCCACCACCAGTTCACTGAGTTGAATATCCAACTCGGCCAGGAACTCATTCAATCCGTGATGGCCATCGGTTTGGACTAGAAAGTCTACCGCTGAGGGATTGGTAATCAAATGGGCCACCCGCAGGGCACTGATGGTGGCGGGCAAGACCACATGATCAGCCCCTGCCAACCGCAGTTTCTTCTCCGTAGAGGGCATTTCTCCTCGAGCCAGGATCATCAGGGCTGGATTCAGTTCCCGGGCTGTCAAGGTAATAAATACGTTGGCAGCATCGCTGGGTAAGACGGTAGCCAGGGACCGGGCCCGCATGATCCCCACCGCCTCCAGAACCCCTTCGTCGGTGGCATTGCCCTGGTATACCAGGTAGCCTTCCTCTCGAGCCATGATAATGCGTTCAGGATCGTTGTCAACAATGATGAAAAACTGGCGGTCAGTCTTGAGTCGATGGGCTACTAATTGGCCAATGCGGCCAAAACCACAGACAATAACGTGTTTATCGAGATTTTCAATTTCCTGGGTCATACGCTTTAGATTGAGGGCACGACGAATTTCCCCTTCGGTGATTAACTGCACCAAGCCCGAAACGATATAGGCTACGGACAGGGCTCCAGCAATGATCACTAAAATTGTGAAGAGCTTCAGCCAGGTCGAAGAAATCGGCTGTACTTCCCCATAGCCAACCCCGAACACGGTAATCACCACCATGTAAAGGGCATCTAGCCAGTTCCAGCCCGCTAACATATAGCCGGTAGTGGCGGTAATACCGGTCAGCAGGAAAATGGCAATCCCCGTTAGGATGCGTCGGAGCGAACTGAGGGAATTTTGCATTGGGTTGCGGGCCATTTAATTGCCGAGCCAATAAAGAAGGCGAGGTTCTCCGTTAGGGTACAGCGGTGGATAGAACGGTTGGGGTAGGGTAGGCTGCTAAAGACGATACCCAAGTTGGAACTCTACCTTGCGTCGACCCTGTTCTTAGGTCAACCCTGTTCTTGCGTCGACCCTGTTACAGATGGCTCTCAGCTAAAGCCGTAGTCACCTGTAAAGGGGTAGAGGCTAGCTAGAAGCCAATCCAGTAGTATCTTTCTCCTGTCCCATACTAGGGAGACTGCCAGTTACGAAACACAAAATAGACACATCAACCCAGTCCCTAAAATTCTGGCCAGAGCTATAGAAATGGCTAACGGAGGAACTATGGGTGGCGTAGAATACAAAGACTCCTGCAGTATCTTCTTGGCAAGCATGTTCCTAGGCTAGAGGAGATAGGTGATTGCTAAGTTAGCGATGCTATCATACTTGCCCCTAAGGGGTAGCCATTTTTACATGACAGCCTGGTGATCAAAACTCGCTACGCCTATTCTGTAGGTCACCCTTTTATGTGATCAAATTATAGGGCTAGCCTGACTCAACAACAGTTATGTTCATTACATTTCAGTTCCTGGAGTATTCACTGCTAAGGGACGCCGCCTCGATAGACCTCCGCAACCACCTCTCCCTGAGCCGTCATCAGTTGCACCTGCAGGGGCATTTGACCGGCGGCGTGGGTGGAGCAGGACAGGCAGGGGTCGTAGCAGCGGATCCCCGCCTCTACCCGATTGAGGAAGCCTTCGGGAATCTCCTCCCCGTGGATGTAGTGTTTGGCAATCTGGGTGATGGTCTTGTTCATGGCCAGGTTATTTTGACCGGTGGCAATAATCAAGTTCACCTGCTGCACCAGGCCGTCATCATCCACCCGGTAGTGGTGGAACAGGGTCCCCCGGGGGGCCTCGCTCACCCCCACCGCCTCCAGGGCGTTCACCCCGGCCTGGGCCCGGACCCGGGGGGAAAGGATGTCCGGGTCCTCCAGGAGCAATTGGATGTGCTCCAGGCAGGCGAGGATTTCCACCAGGCGGGCGTAGTGGTAGAAGAAGGAGGAGGTGGGTACGCCACCGGCATAGTCCCGCAGGGCCTGGAGTTCTGCGTCCGCCGCGGGGGTGCCGATGCGATCGCAGACATTCAGCCGGGCCAGGGGCCCCACCCGGTAAATGCCAGCAGGGTAGCCCAGGGGTTTGTAGTAGGGAAACTTCAGGTAGGACCAGGGTTCCACCGCCTCGCCGAGAAAGGTTTGGTAGTCATCCTCCCGGAGGCGATCGGCAACGATGTGGCCCTGACTGTCGGAAAAGCGCAGGTGGCCGTCGTAGTGTTCCCAGAGCCCCTCAGGGCTGACCAGCCCCATGAACAGGGAGGGAAACTCGCCAAAGATCCCCACCTCCTCCCGCATCGGGCCCGCAATCAGCCCCTTGAAGATGTCTAGAGCTCGGCGGATGGTCTCAAAGGACTCCGGCAACCGATCCACAATCCAGGCCCGCCCCGCCTCACTGAGGGGTTCCCGGACGCCGCCGGGTACGGTCCAGGCGGCATGGATCTTGCGACCGCCAAGGATCTCGATCACCCGCTGACCAAACTGACGCAGGCGAATACCGGCCCGGGCCAGGTCTGGGTCGGCGGCAATCAGGCCAAAGACATTGCGCTTAGCTGGATCACTATCCCACCCCAGGAGAAAGTCGGGGCTACTCAGGTGGAAGAAGGAGAGGGCGTGGGACTGGGTCAACTGGCCCAGGTTCATCAGTCGACGCAGTTTGGCGGCGGCGGGGGGAATGGTGACCGCCAGAATCTTATCGCCGGTCTTGGCGGAGCAGATCAGGTGACTGACCGGGCAAATCCCGCAGATCCGGGCAGTAATCCCCGCCATCTCGGTGTAAGGCCGGCCCTCACAGAACTTTTCAAACCCCCGGTATTCCACCACGTGGAAGCGAGCATCCCTGACCTCCCCGGCATCGTCGAGGAAGAGGGAAATCTTGGCGTGCCCCTCGATGCGGGTCACCGGATCGATCACGACGGTTTTAGCCATGGTTGCTCTCCAGGTAAGGGGGGAGTGGGGAGTGGCGGAGTGGTGGTATTTTGGGTCACCC
>Ga0172376_10007064_pt1 | contig 12027 bp, 10 predicted proteins | sample Lak35m_FD_121114 | JGI IMG/M metagenome (GOLD analysis project Ga0172376, IMG submission 121114) | Freshwater microbial communities from Kabuno Bay, South-Kivu, Congo - kab_092012_35m | ecosystem: Environmental > Aquatic > Freshwater > Lake | place: Democratic Republic of the Congo: South-Kivu...
GAACGCCTCGGGCGTGAAAGCGTAGATGGCCATCGCCGCCGTCCTGATGGCAGTGATTTGAATTGGAAACAAATTGGCGTTCTGGGAACTCTCGAAGATCGCCAATTGCCATTTTTTATCGAGTGGCAAACAGAGGATCATCCATCGAAGGAAGCAAAGCCGGTCGCCACAATCGAGAAGTTAGAGATTGCTGGTGATCCAGATCGGGTCCGCGAATGGATTGGTGAAGACTTCGAATCAGCATTCGCTGGTATCGCCTTGGAATGGGTAGATCCAGCAGAGAATGATGGAGAGACTGGAATTTTCGCAGTACATTTCTCAACGCCCAAGGGCACATTTAGACTCGACTAATCTCGACTTGTGACCTGCCGCCTTAGCTCAGGGGTAGAGCAACGCACTCGTAATGCGTAGGTCCCGGGTTCAAATCCCGGAGGCGGCCCCAGAACCTCATTTGCGAACGTGGGGTGCAGCGATTTCTCGCAAGATACTTCGTTCTTACAAGGTGAAATAAAATCGAAAATCAAGACAGAATTCCTGAGGAATTCATAAAACTACGCCCTACTGTTCGTTAACAAAAAGCATTCGCCACCGAAGATAAACAAGAATAAGATAAAGTTTATAACCATGATTCTTTTTGTACAAAAGATGTTCACTTAGCAACTTATATACGAATTCCTTGTTTAGGAGAGATTCATCAGTCATACATTCTATCGAACTTATGAGTACTTGAAGTAGATCTTTTCGCAACAAATCATCAATTGGTGAAACTAAACCCACTTTAGTTCTACGAGTAATAAATCGGGGAAGTACGTCAGAGTAGGATTTTCTAAGGATATATTTCCCTCTTAATCTACGTAACTTCATGTTGTCAGGGACAGAGTATGCAAATTCTACAAATCGTTTCGAAAGAAAAGGAGGCCGAGCCTCGACCGAATGCGCCATGCTAAGACCATCCATCAAAATATTAGCATTATCTATGCAGAAAGTTTTCAAATCTGCATAGAGTTTGCGTTGAAACTCTGAAGGAGCACCCTTGAGATTTGCAGCATGGTTGACGTGTACCGTAAAAGGATTATGACCATAGAAAAGTGCATAATTCTTCCCAAAGAGTTCCTTCTTTTCAGATTCTGAAAATATAGATCTCCAATAGAAATGTCGAGTAAGTTCATCCATCTCAGAACCCTCAAGAAACTTAGTCAAAATCCACTTCAAGGGATATCGCTTCCTACCTTCGGGTACGTAATTGACAAGATACAAAAAAATCTTTCGCAAACGAAGGGGAACTATAGAACGATAAAAATTCGAAAGTTTGTCTGCTTTGTAGGTAGAGTAACCGGCAAACAACTCATCCATTCCCATTCCGGTCAAAACAACTTTGCTTTTTGACTTTGCCTCTCTGAATATGAGGTACTCGGGAATATTGGCGAAATTTGCATTTAGTGCATCAGAGTGCCAAATCATAAAATCGAAAAAATTTTGTAAGTTGTTGTCCGAAACAACAACCTGATTGTTGGAGAAATTAATATATCGAGAAAGACGATTAACTTGACGTCGCTCATCGAAATTCTTGTTCTCAAATCCAACTGTGAGTGTTCGAGGTTCCCCCAAGGGTTCAATCTTCTTCAACTCTGCGAGAAGTATGCTTGAATCTAATCCACTAGAGAGAAGTAGAGTTACTGGAACATCCGATTCAAGAGAAGCTTCCAGAGCAATAGATATCTCTTTACGAAGATGTATTTCGTGATCTTGGTATGATTTGCAATCCGAACATGCTTTGACTTCAAGTTCCCAGTATGTTTGCAAGAAACTACCTTGCCTTGTAAATTTTAAGAACTTACCAGGTTCCAACTGTAAAATTGAACGGAAAGGAGTGCGCGGTGCTGGGACGTAAAAATGAGTAAAAAAATCCGAAATTGAAGTTGGATTAAGTTCTGTTGGCACAGAATCAGAGGCTAAAAGTGATTTAATTTCAGAAGCAAAAAAAATTGTATTTTCTGATTCGAAGTAGTACAGAGGTTTAATACCAAGGGGGTCTCTAACCAAATACAAAACTCCCGCGCTAGCGTCCCATAAAGCAAGGGAAAAGAACCCATCCAACTTACCCCAAACATCTTCTCCAAATTGTTTATATCCGATGAGAATGACTTCAGTATCACTTTCGGTTAAAAATATATGTCCCAATTCAATCAATTCAGAACGTAGAGTTTTTTAGTTATAGATTTCTCCATTGAAGGCAAGCACAATTTTAGAGTCATTGCACGATATAACCATGGGTTGTGATGCCTTATTGGACAAATCAATAATAGCCAAGCGATTATGAACCAACCCAATGTTAGAACTTTCATAAACACCACTCCCATCTGGCCCTCGATGTACAAGGTGATTTTGCATTTTTAGAAGAATGTCCTTATCCAATTGAAATCCTTCAAACGTGCATATACCTGCAATGCCACACATAGCCGCAGACTATCGCAAAAGGAATCCGTAGCCAAAAGGCAAGAAATTTCCTGTCTGTCTTTCTCCAGCAATTTCTATATTGTCGATTTGAATAACTCCATCGCCACATAAAACCAATGTAGATGATGACGTTTTTCCTACAACTCTTCCTGGAACCCCACGAATTATTTGATTAGGAATTGATGCTCGCCATATCTTTATTTGCATATTTTCAAATTCCAAATAAGCTCCTGGATAAGGATGGTCCAGCGCCCTTATTAGATTGTGAACTTGAGTGACGGCCTGTGACCAATCAATCTTTCCGTCTTCGGGATATCGTCTGCCCCATCTCACTGCCCCAAATTCATTTTGTGAGACTCCTTTAGGGATATCCCTTAATTCTGCTATCTGATCCATGACAGAAGGAAGAATATCTGAAAATATATCTAGAACTTTGTCGGTAACTGCCCGCGCGGTATCTGAGGGAGAAATCTCGTATTCTCTTTCTGCAAGTATTGGTCCATCATCTATGCCTTCTGTCATTTTAAGTACATATGCACACCCATGAGATTCTCCATTTATTATCTGCCAAGGTATTGGTGATGCTCCTCTATAATTCGGCAATCTGCCCCCATGGCAATTAATAACACCCCAATTTGCAGAAGAGATAAGAGATTGAGGAAAAATTCTGCTATACCCAACACTAACAAGGACATCAGGTTTGATCACTTCTACTTGTTGTAGATGATCGAGATCTTTGGGAGTAGGGCAAATTGAGAAATCGAGTTTATTTCCACGAAGCCACTTCACAAAATTATCATCATATTTTTCTAGGAATACAAATGATGGAACGTACCCGTGTTCATAGATTGATTTCAGTGATCGAAACCCTCTTTCACTTTTACCATAGAAAATGAAATTAAACATCATCAAAGATTTCTTTCTGGGAGCTTATTTCGCCACGTCCACCAGGAACTTTTTTCTTTACAACTTCAGAGAAACGTTTCTCAGATTTTGAAAATGAAGTGGCTAATTCGCCTACAGTTACAAAATTAAAACCTTTTTTTATCAAATTATCAAGCACGAATAAGAACAATTCCCTCTCTAAAAGTCCTTCATAGTAATCATGAATACACCAAACATTAAAACTAGGTTGAATTGAATGCTCGAAGAAATCGAGGATTCTACTTTTATTTTTAGTCGATAAAAAGCTAGCTACTTCATGCAAACATGGAAGATTAAATGGAACTTGAAGGGTTGTAGATTTCCAATCTTGGAAGTAAGGATAAAAAGGCGAAGAACCTCTCACATCTGCCAAATATGAGAAACCGAGTCCATCCACCATCTTCAGGTAAGCATTACTTATCCTCCAATTCGGAGCAGCAAATGATTTCGGATCTTCACCTACAATTTCCTTAAAGGAGGCTTTTGCGCATGAAATGTCATGTTCTAGTTCTGAAGCACTGGCAGACCAGGCATTCTCAGCCCACCAGTAATGATTCCAGCCATGAATACCTAATTCATGCCCTTCATTCTTAAGGAATGTAAGAATTTTGGGATATTTTGAGCCAACTGAAGACTCAATTCCCATAAGCCTTGCAGCTATATACGGAACACCGAATTTTTGAATAATTTTTGGGGGGCTAAGAATCTTTAGCCTGGCTTGGTAATCTTTGTTTTTAACCCTTTTTAAATTATAACCAAACCCATCAGGACCCATCGCTACATAGTAAGTAACTTTTATGCCTCTCTTTTCAAATTCTCTAGCTAAAAATGGAACTCCTTTTTTCAAACTTTGTGAAAAATCGACATCACACCTTATTGCGATAGTAGTCATTTAAGTATTCTTCGTCGAATTAAAAAAGCAAACTTTCCAAAGACAAAAAAACCATTCTTCTTGGCAAAATTTCTTGAGATACCATTACGACATAATGCCGAAATAAAAAATAGTTCAGGAAAAGATTCTAAGAAATGCCGCAAACAATCAGTACCTAGACCTTGTCTCTGGTAATCGCTATGGACCAACCAAGTTATATTAGGCACAAAGAAAATATAACGTGCAAAAACGACGGTAACTGCAAGCTCTTCAGAATATCCGACGCATAAATGTTTGGACTTTTTTAGATTTTCTAACCGATTTTGCGCAATTTTACCTAAACCAAATAGTTCTGAAGAGACTAGCAAACCATTTTCACCTCTAGAACAAAAATAAGAAATCTTCATATTCGTATCACTAATCACTGACTTTTGTTCCAGAGACACGCCAAGAACAATTAAGATAATGATCAATATGAACATCAGTAAATCGAGAATCAAACCATTTCTCTATAGTTGAACGAGGTATAAAATATTGTTGAGGAGCGTTCAATTTATCGTATACATTCAAGGCATTCCGTGAAAATGTTAATTTCCTAAAATTTTTGAAATATTGAAAGTAAGGCATTGATTTTAGTGGCAATTTATAGACTGTATGAACAAGCAAATGAAGTATGCTTGTCAGCATAATAGAGCACGCACGAATAACCCAATGAGGCTGTTTTTGAAGAAGTGTTTTTCTCAAAGGTTCAACTACTCTGGCCATCAAAAAGTTACCCTCTTTCGCATAAGCCCAAAGTATAAAACGTCCACCTATTTCCAAATGTTTAAATAAATTTTCAAAAGTGATTGAAGGATTATCAGTATGATGAATAACGCCAACACAATTGACTACACTAAATTGTTTTCCAAGGTTCATTGTGGAGATGTCATTTTCAACAAATATTACATTGTCAAATTCTCGAGCTTTGCGACGTGAAACTTCGATTGCTTCCAAATCTACTGCAGTAACACTTTTTGCATATTTTGCAAATAGTTGAACTTGCAAACCCGGACCAGAACCAGCATCAAGCACCTCTCGGTTGAATGCATCAGAATATTTATTGGGAAATATCCATTCGTTATAAAGCCATGATGATTCATGTAGATCGTCGTATCCAAAATCGTGCTGAATTTGCCAGACTCTTGTCTTTCTCACCAATTTACCCCCTTCGTAACTTATGCCTTTTGTGTTGGGAAACCCTTAGTGATTTTCTAAAAAATTCAAAAAAACTATAACAGTTCAGTATGGCCAGAACTTCAAGTGCCCACTGCATGGGGTAACTATATCGAGGCTGTGAATACTCCACGGCAGAAACTACCAAACTAGCCATAAAAACACCTGAAAAAAGCACCAGTTTAATAATAAATAATTGATTAAAGCCGCTACGTCTGTAAGTAAGCAAAAGTGATAACGGAGTAAAGAAGAACAAAATTAGTAAAAGATCCTTAGGCCATTTTTCCAATAATAACTTCACAATCGCGTGATTCACCATCAATAATGGCGTGGGTTCAAGTTGAATTCGATAGTTCAGGTCAATTTGAGATTTTGCGTCATAATCTAAAATTCTGGAAGAAATTGGAGGAGTAGAATCCGCCTGGTTTTTCCCCATGCTTGTCAAGATTTCGATTCCACGACTCTTCGAAAAATACTTTTCCACATAAAATGTAGAAATTCTTTGTTTCAAATAGGCATCTATTACAAACTCATTTGATGGAATGTAATAGAGGGACAGCATGGTGAACAAAAATTTAGAATAGTACTTTGGGTTTTTCTTTATAGAATCGAAAGCAATTGTACGAATCCATTTTCTTGATTCATTTTCATAATTTCCTGCAAGTGACATTGCAATATCTAAGGCACTCCCATTGAAACTGTTGACATAGATAGGGGCTAACTGCGAAAGATTCCACGATGTATCTAGATTTTCCACATCAACTTGAGTTTCTTTATGACGCGAATCAATTATGTTTCTAATTTCACCTATTTTCCGATTAATTCCTGCCGGATATTTCGCATCTTGCTCCCAATATAGCATCGTTGCAACCGCTAGATTAGCCTCTCCCCATGTTGTTGGTGAAGCCACTTGCACCGTTTTAGCATTATATAGTGAAGCACCGCCAAATATTATGAGGATAGGTGCGAGTATTGCTACAGCGATTTTAAACGATCTGATTTTTAATAGAAGATAAATTAAGACTAAGACATTTATTGCTACTAAAAAAATTCCCTGTGGTCGTGTGAAAAATGCAAAAGACGAAAATAATGCCATCAAAACAAGATTAAGAAGACTATGATTTAAAATAGATCTTATAACGTAGGCGAAGCTGAGCATAATTAGACTTGTGTAAACGGATTCACTAAGCATTGCCGTATCATGTTCAAGTGCGGTCACACTAGCAGTTGCCACAAAGATAGTAATAGCACTTGGGATCAAGAAATTCTTGTTTATGCGGTATATTGAAGAAAGCAGGATTAAACTTGCCAATAGTGAAAATAGAGATTGGGCAATAGCGAGAGCTACTAAAGAATTTTGTATTTTGAAAACTAAAAATAAAAAGATTGGATAAAAAAAAGGTCTGTTACCAAAATTTGGCCAAATACCCGAATTAATCAGTTCTCCAGGTGCATAGTATGATCCTGAATCAGGGTGAACGGCAAGAATGGGATAATCGAGAAAGTAGCTTCGGTGCATTAGATACATAAATGTGAAGCTCAAATATGTAACTGTAGGTGAATGATGCTTGAGGCGATCAGTAAGGGCAGATTCCCGGAAAAATTTATATGAAAAGCTAATAAATAAAATCAAATATAAAATTAGTAAAAAGCCGGGAATTGGAGTGGGAATTGTTACTTGATAAGAATTTAGCGAGTTTTCATGTGTAGAGAATACAACTGTGCCATTTTTAGACACATAGAACCTTTTGCCTCCAAATCTCACCGCTCCGTCAGGAGCTTCGTCCGGGAGAATTGCTAAGGTTCTATTGTCCACTGATAATTCACTGCGCTGAGCCATTGAACTAGTAAAAAATGAGAACTTCGAGAATTCTAAATATTTAATTTTAGTGCCATTCGTGAAATTGTCGGCAAATTTTAGTGGATAAGTCGTCTTATGCACAACAAATATTCCAAAAATATGAATGAATAGCAAGATCGTAAAGATTATAAAAATGGCAATCTGAGTTCTTAAGTTGAAAGAGTTTTGTCTAAGAGTGACTTTCTTCATGCAGTCACTAGTGCAATCAATGAGAGTCCAAATGGTTTAGGCAAAAACGTTTCGATAGGACGGTAGGCTGGGATGATATACCTGTCAAAAAAGGTGTAAGGAAGAGAATTAGAGAGTGAATCGTATTTCGTGATTTTTAAAAATTTATACTGATACCACCAACCAAAAGTACCAATAAGATTAAAGTAGCGCATTTGTTCAACCTTGAGACCATTTTTATTAACCATCATTTCAAAAGTTTGCTTGCTATATCTTCTGAAGTGCCCACCATCTTTATCCAAAGTGCCATAAAGAGATTGGTGGGCAGGTACTAGAATCAAGCTTTTTCTCAACTTAGATAAAAGAGTAATTCTCCGCAGAACGGGACCTTCATCTGCTATGTGTTCCAGAGTATTGGTTGAAATTGAAATATCCCACAGATTTGGGACAAATTCTTTTGACATTACGTCATTGTTAGTAAATGAAATCTTAGGACTGAGATTTTTTGAATTATTCTTGAAATAAGCTGCAACATTTTGAGAAATGTCGTTTGCAACAATTGACTCGACTTCAGGTAGTTTAGAGAGAGCCAAGGTTAATCCGCCTGCACCACATCCAAACTCAAACACTTTTCCCGAGATCTCATGTAATTTTGCAAGTTCTTCCACTATCCATTTGTTGTAGTTGCTCAACGATGCCGTAAGTCCGGAGCTTCCATGGATCAATTCGCTCATTTCGCTCATTTATCACGTATCCTTAAGTCCAGTTGTTTGTTTCTTATAACTAACAGACGCTTCGAAAAATATTTATAATCTCCATTCCTTACGTATGACTGTCGTGTCATAATTGCATAACCCTGTAGCCCCAGAAGAAATGACAGGATTCCTGTCGTTAAAGTAACCAATACAGTAGTCCCATTTTCAAGATAAGTTCCGGAGTCAGCATAAAGGTATTGAATCGCATCTAGAGCAAACACAGATATTCCTATCGAAATAGAGAGCAACGAATAGACAAATATCAGCCTGTATGAATAAAAATAAAATGATAATTTGAGAAGACTGCTAAATACTTTTGGTATATATTTAAATGAAACAAACGACTGCCCCTTTTCTCTGGGGTAAAAGTGGGCTTCAGTTTCAGAAAAACGCATCCCTTTTCGTGATGCGTCGAAAAGAGCCTGTTGTGGGGGATTATATGTGGAAGGCATCTCAAATACATCTAGATACCGACTGCTGAATACCATTATTCCAGTTTGTGCATCTGTTATTTTCCACCCTGTAACAAATCTCATGAGCCGTGTAAAAAAAAGATTGCCAAGATATCTATAAAGAGGCATCTTATAGTGAATTTTTCCCCTAAAACGTGAGGCGTAAACTATATCTGCTTTGCCATTCAAGATTAATTCAATTGGCTCATTGAAGTCTTCAATCACGTGCTGTCCATCTGCGTCGAGTTTGGCAAAAACGTCGCAATCTAGATAATCTGCAATCTCCATGCCAATTCTGGTGGCTGCACCCAATCCTTGGTTTACAGATAGTTGATAGATAGCATCGACTGGTAAATTGGCAAGAACTTCAGATGTGCCATCATTTGATCCATCATCAACAATTATCAAAATAACTTCAAAAGAATTCTGATTTTCAATTTTATATTTAATAACTCGATCGACGATATTCTTGATATTCTCATACTCATTGTAACAAGGAACAAAAATTCCAACTCTTGGAAATTTAGATTTAGTCATGAGATATTCTCGCGATACCATTCAGTAATTTCTGAATGACAAAATCAGTTTCTTCAGTAGTTTGCACTGATGAAATTGGAAGCGAAATCGAACTCTTTGAAGTGAGTTCTGTCCGTAGAAGTTTAAAATTTCTACTCGCATAGGCCGTTTGTAAATGAATTGGGGGGTCAAAGTGCACGGACGCTCCAACCCCGTTTTGATTTAGGAAATGAACCAATTTATCTCTCATAGTAGGAAGTGTTTGGACTACAAACATTTGGTAGGAATGATTTTCTGTTTTTAGAATTGGCTCTAGCCATAAATTGTGAGTATTCTTTAATGCATCATAATAAGTCTGGGCTATAACGTGTCTTTTTTTGTTCATTTCAGTCAATCTATTGAGTTGGACGATACCCATGGCAGCCTGAAAATTTGTCATTCTGAAATTATGACCAAAAGTGACTGCATTGCGATACCAAGACGGAGTTACGTTACTTTGAGAGGAAGTGCCTTTTTCAATGCCATGCGCCATACGAAGCCGTAACCATTTCATAAGACTTTGACTATTAGTGGTAACCATCCCACCTTCACCCGTGGTCATGTTTTTTGTCGCATAAAAACTGAATATCCCGACACCACACGATCCGACCTTAATTCCATCTGGAGTCTGCACGCCTATTGTTTCTGCACTATCTTCAACTAAAAAAACATTCTTGTTCAACGCGAGATTTGATATTGCGGATAAATCGACAGGTTTACCCGCGAAATTGACTGGCATTATTGCGCGAGTCCTTTCATTTATTAATGGTTCGATGGTATCGCAAGTTATTTCGTAGGAGCCCTCACCAATTTCGGCAAATCTTGGAATTAACCCTGCATTTGACACGACATTCGCGGAAGCCACAAAGGAAAAGGAGGGCAGTATTACCTCACCCACACCGTATATTTCTCTAATGTATTGAAAAACTAGAAATGCTGCGGAAGTCCAAGAGTTCATGGCCACGGCATATTTCACACCAGTTTTACTCGCAAAATTTTCCTCAAATTCGGTAATACTGCTCCCGTGAGAGACGTTCCCACTCCTTAGGATTTCTCCAACTGCTTCTATCTCAAGCTCACCAACATCTGGGCGACATAAAGGAACTTTAATTTCCATGAATCTCCTTCCAAAAAACAGAGTAGAGTTTCACACCCTGCTCGATATCAATGTGGGGTACATAGCCCAACAAGTCATGTGCTTTGGACATTCCAAGAGTTCCACGTTTGGGACGGACAAGGCCCGGCATGTGTTCTGCTTGTTGGCCAATCTCAATTTTTACATCAGGAAAGTATTTAACGACCTCGTTAGCAAACTCCAGAATTGTCCTACTGTGGCCTCGAGTCATATTAAAAGTCTGATTCAAACCGCCTGGAGAAAGAGATGCAGCAACGATTCCATTGGCAAGATCTTCAACGTAAGTGAAATCTAACACTTCGTTCGGATCAGACACTCTAAGCGGCTTACCTTTGCTTGCATTCGAAATAAAAATTCCAGACACGCGCATATTTGAATCAAGGGGGCCATAGGCAGCAGAAGGTCGGATTATTGTGAACGGAGTGTTAAATTGTTTATTGAATGACTCCACCAGGTATTCACCGCCAAGCTTTATTGCTCCGTACGGATCTCCCGGCCTTTTCGGTGAATCTTCCAATTGAGGATCAGACTCGAAGTCTCCGTAAATCATGCTTGACGAAATGTAAGTGTAACGCTCAACAAATGTTAGATTCTTAATGCATTGTAAAAGGTTTGCGTTAAGCAAATATATAGAGTGTAAAGCTTCGCCAATATTTTTCTTACATTGGTCGGCGACTGAGTTTCCCCCAACGTTAATTATTATCTGTGGTTTATGTGCGTCGAGTATTTCAAGTAATTCCACGGGTTGTGCGGCATCAACTCTGTAAAAAGCTTCAAGCGCGTCAACTAGATTCGCATGCCTATACTCCATATGTTTTTGATGGATTTTCCATTGTTCAGGTTTGTACACTAATAACGAATCGATACCAACTACCTTGTGGCCTTTGTCGGTAAGAGCTTTACAAACGTAGCCTCCGATAAAGCCATGAGACCCGACGACCAATATTGTTTTTTGAGACATGAATCGATAGTATCCTGACTCACGCTGAAGGTAAATAAGACGCGACGAAACGTTCTAGATTTTATTACATTAGAGAAGTAAATCGGGAAAAAAGTATAAACCTGAGAGTTAAGATTTTAGCCGGAATTCAATTATTTATATATTTGTCAGCACAACTTTTCCAACCCCGGAGGCAGCCCCAGTTACATCAGGCTCAGATTAAATTAGTAACGCCGCTGTACTTCTCGATCTTCTCCGGGTCGAATTCAATGCCGATTCCAGGACCTGATGGAATTTCGAGCATTCCATCTTTATCCAATACCCACGGCTTGGTCGTGATGTCATCGACGTACGGCGCACCTGTGCAGTATTCAACAAAATTTGTTCGGTGGAATGCAGAAGATAGTTGTAAATCCGTTGCAAGCCCCACAGCGGTGTTCCAACCATGTGGAATCATTTGGATGCCATGATCTTCGGCAAGGTTTGCAATTCGGCGCCACTCACTAATACCACCGCACTTGACCACATCAGGTTGGATGATGTCGAAGGCGCCTTGAGTGATAAACGGAATAAAACTCTGTCGACGGGTGAGAACTTCACACCCTGAAATTGGCACGGGAGATGCCTTGCGAAGAGTTTTGAAACCTTCGAGATCATCTGGATGGAGCGCCTCTTCAAACCATCCCACGTTGTA
>Ga0172376_10007067_pt1 | contig 12023 bp, 11 predicted proteins | sample Lak35m_FD_121114 | JGI IMG/M metagenome (GOLD analysis project Ga0172376, IMG submission 121114) | Freshwater microbial communities from Kabuno Bay, South-Kivu, Congo - kab_092012_35m | ecosystem: Environmental > Aquatic > Freshwater > Lake | place: Democratic Republic of the Congo: South-Kivu...
TCCCAGGGGATGATCCAGAACTTCAAGCCGTATGAGAACGCCCGGCTCGTCGAGCCGATGACCGTGGATGCCCCGAAGATGGATGCCCAGGGACAGCCGGTCAAGGACGAGAAAGGAAACCCGGTCACGGAAAAGCAGATGGTCACGTCGCAGACCATCGTGCAGGGGCCGATGGCGTCGCAGGCGGCCATCAAGATGCTGGGGACCAACGGGGGCGGGTACACCAACGCCAACGCCGCGCACCCGTATGAAAATCCCACCCCGCTGTCCAATTTCGTCCAGATCTTCTCGATCTTCCTGATCCCGAGCGGCCTCACCTATTACCTGGGGCGGATGGTGAAGAACCAGCGACATGGATGGTCGGTGTGGGGCGCGATGGCGGTCCTGTTCCTTGCGGGCCTTCTGCTTTGCTGGGGGGCGGAGACGATGGGCAACCCGCGCCTTCACGCCCTCGGAGTGGACCCCGCCGCGGGGAACATGGAGGGGAAGGAAACGCGCTTCGGGATCTTTGGTTCCGCCCTGTTCGCCACCGTGACCACGGACGCTTCCTGCGGTGCGGTGAACGCGATGCACGACTCCCTGACGCCGCTGAGCGGGATGGTCCCGCTGATCAACCTGCACCTGGGGGAGGTTGTCTTCGGAGGCGTGGGTGCGGGTCTCTACGGCATGCTGGTCTTCGTGATCCTGACGGTCTTCCTGGCGGGTCTGATGGTGGGCCGGACGCCGGAATACCTGGGGAAGAAGATCGAGTCGTACGACGTGAAGGCGAGCGCGATCGCCGTCCTCCTGCTCATCTTCGACATCATGGTGTTCACAGCGTGGGCCGTGGTAAGTAAATGGGGCCTCGCCGGACTGAACAACGCGGGACCGCACGGATTCAGCGAGATCCTGTACGCCTTCTCCTCCGCCACCGCCAACAACGGGAGCGCCTTCGCCGGGCTGTCCGCAAACATTCCCTGGTACAACACGACGCTGGCCGTCTCCATGATGATCGGGCGGTTCTTCTTCATCGTACCGGTCCTTGCGCTCGCCGGGAACCTGGCGAAGAAGAAGGTCGTTCCCGAAAGCGGCGGAAGTTTCCCCGTCGCCGGTCCGACTTTCGTCCTTCTGCTGGTGGGCACGGTCCTGATCGTCGGCGTCCTGTCGTTCTTCCCGGCCCTTTCCCTGGGGCCCATCGTCGAGCATTTCCTGATGGTCCATTCGACCGTTGTCTTCTGAGAGGAATCCATCCATGGCTGCGAAAACACACTCCCTGTTCGACCCGGAAATTCTCCGGGAGGCCGCCGTCGCCTCGTTCCGGAAACTGCATCCGCGAACGATGATGAAGAACCCCGTCATGTTCGTCACCGAGGCGGGGGCGCTCCTCACAACGATCGGCCTTCTCTTCCGGTCGACGAACGAACCTCTTGGATTCGGTCTTCATGTGGCGGTCTGGTTATGGTTCACGGTGTTGTTCGCCAACTTCGCCGAGGCGATGGCCGAGGGACGGGGGAAGGCGCAGGCCGACGCGCTCCGGAAGACCCGCACCCAGACGATGGCGAACCTCCTGCGCAAGGACGGCACGCAGGAGAAGGTCCCCGCCGAGAAATTGAAAAGGGAGGATATCGTGGTGGTCGCCGCCGGGGAGATCATCCCCGGAGACGGAGAGGTGATCGAGGGAGTCGCCTCGGTGGACGAGTCCGCCATCACGGGGGAGTCCGCCCCGGTCATCCGCGAGGCGGGGGGCGACCGCAGCGCCGTCACGGGTGGTACGCGCGTCCTGTCGGACCGGATCAAGGTCCGCATCACCGCGAACCCGGGAGAGAGCTTTCTCGATCGGATGATCCAGCTGGTGGAAGGGGCTTCCCGCCAGAAAACCCCGAACGAGATCGCCCTCACGATCCTCCTGTCCGCGCTGACGATCATTTTCCTGATCGTCGTGATGACACTCAAGTTCTTCGGGATCTACTCGGGCGTCCCCCTGTCCGTCACCGTGCTGATCGCGCTGCTCGTCTGCCTCATCCCCACCACCATCGGGGGCCTCCTCTCCGCCATCGGGATCGCCGGGATCGACCGGCTCGTGCAGAAGAACGTCCTCGCCATGAGCGGACGCGCGGTGGAGGCGGCGGGGGACGTCAATGTCCTGCTGCTCGACAAGACCGGGACGATCACGCTGGGGGATCGGCAGGCGACGGAATTCCTTCCGGCGAAAGGAGTGTCGCCCGAAGAGCTTGCGGATGCCGCCCAGCTCGCCTCGCTGGCCGACGAGACGCCGGAGGGGCGCAGCATCGTCGTGCTGGCGAAACAGTACGGTCTCCGGGGGAGGAACCTCGGGGAGATGCCCAACGCCCGGTTCATCGCCTTCTCGGCGCAGACGCGGATGAGCGGCGTGGACGTGGACGGCAGGAAGATCCGCAAGGGGGCGACGGACGCGGTCAGGAATTTCGCGGGCGGTCCGTTCCCCGCGGAGGTCGAGGACGCGGTCACCCGGATCTCCTTCCAGGGCGGAACCCCGCTGGTAGTGGCGGAAGGCCGCCGGGTATTGGGCGCAATCTATCTGAAAGACATCGTCAAGGGGGGGTTGAGCGACCGGTTCGAGCGGTTCCGGGCGATGGGGATCAAGACGGTGATGATCACCGGCGACAACCCGCTGACCGCCGCGGCGATCGCGCGGGAGGCGGGAGTGGACGATTTCCTGGCCGAGGCCAAACCCGAGGACAAGCTGGCGCTGATCCGGAAAGAGCAAGCAGCCGGCTACCTTGTCGCCATGACGGGAGACGGCACCAACGACGCGCCCGCCCTGGCCCAGGCCGACGTGGGAGTTGCGATGAACACGGGCACCCAGGCCGCCAAGGAGGCGGGAAACATGGTGGACCTGGACTCCAACCCCACCAAGCTCATCGAAATCGTGGAAATCGGCAAGCAGATGCTCATGACCCGGGGGGCGCTCACCACCTTCAGCATCGCCAACGACGTGGCGAAATACTTCGCCATCCTCCCCGCCATGCTGATCGGGGTGTTCCCCGTGATCGGACCGTTGAACATCATGCGCCTGGGGTCGCCCCAAAGCGCGATCTTAAGCGCCGTCATCTTCAACGCCCTCATCATCGTCGCCCTCATCCCCCTGGCGCTGCGGGGGGTCCGCTTCCGGGCGTTGGGCGCAGGCGCCCTGCTGCGCCGGAATCTCCTGATCTACGGGCTGGGAGGAGTGTTTCTTCCCTTTCCGGGGATCAAACTGATCGATGTCCTGGTAAACACGTTCCACCTGGCGTAGAGGAGGAAAATCCGATGAGAACGTTGATCGAGGAACTCCGCGCATCCATCGTCGCCACGTTCCTGCTTGCCGTCGTGTGCAGCGGCATTTACCCTGTAGTGGTCTGGGGAATCGCGCAGTCGGCGTTTCCGGACAAGGCCAACGGCTCCCTGATCAGGACGGGCGGGAAGGTCGTGGGATCCTCCCTCCTCGCCCAAGGGTTCACCGCCCCGAACTATTTCCATCCGCGCCCTTCCGCGGCCGGGCGGGGGTACGACACGCAAAACTCGGGGGGCACGAACCTGGGCCCGACGTCGAAGAAGCTCCTCGAGGACGTTTCGGGACGCATCGCCTCCTATCGGACGGAGAACGGTCTGCCGCCGGAGGCAAGGGTGCCGGCCGACGCAGTGACGTCGTCGGCGAGCGGCCTGGATCCCCACATCAGCGTCCGGAACGCGCAGCTGCAGGCGGGAAGGGTTGCCGCCGCTCGCCACAGGACGAAGGAGGAAGTCCTTGAGAAGGTGCGGGCCCACACGGAGAGCCGTGACTTCGGCCTCCTGGGGGAACCGAGGGTGAACGTGCTGATGCTGAACCGGGACCTGGACGGTACACGGTAGGCGCGATGCCGGAAGAACGGGCCGACACGTTCCTCCGACTGATCCGACGCGCGGGGCGCGGACGGCTGAAGGTCTACCTCGGGTACGGCGCCGGCGTGGGGAAAACGTACCAGATGCTCCTGGAGGGGCACCGCCTGAAGGACGAGGGGATCGACGTCGTCGTCGGGCTGGTGGAGACTCACGGCCGGGCGGAAACCGCGAAGCTGATCGAGGGGCTCGAAGTCGTCCCGCGCCGCCGCCAGGAATACCGGGGCGTGGTCCTCGAGGAGATGGACCTCGACGCCGTCCTCGCCAGGAAACCCCAGGTCGCCCTCATCGACGAGCTGGCTCACACCAATGTCCCCGGAAGCCGGAATCCCAAACGGTACCAGGATGTCCAGGACATCCTGGCCGAGGGGATCCACGTCGTCACCACGCTGAACATACAGCACCTGGAAAGCCTGTACGACATCGTGGAGAAGGCGACCCATGTCAGGATCCGCGAGCGGATTCCGGATACGGTGCTCACCGAGGCGGACCAGCTCGTCAACGTCGACCTGACGACGGAGGACCTTCGCAAGCGCCTGCTGGAGGGGAAGATCTACCCGCCGGAACGGATCCATACTGCGCTGGAGAATTTCTTCAAGGAGACGAACCTGGAAGAACTTCGCGAGCTCACCCTCCGGGAACTGGCTGCGCAGATCGACCAACGCAGACGGGAAACCCCGGAGGAGAAGGCCGTCGGCACGCCGGACCAGATCATGGTGTGCCTGAGCTCCCGGGGACCGAACAGCGAGAAATTGCTTCGGTACGCTTCCCGGCTGGCGGGGAAACTCAACCGGAACTGGTACGCCGTTTACGTCCAGACCCCTTCGGAAGAGCCCACCGTCATCGACTCCCATACGCAACGCATCCTCTCCGGAACCTTGACCCTCGCCAAGCAGCTGGGGGCGATGGTCTTCACGTACAGGGGGGAGGACATCGCGGACACCATCCTCCGCTTCGGCCTGGAATACCGGGCCGGCACCATCGTCGTCGGCAGTCCGACCCCCCTCCCCGCCTGGAAGCGGTGGATGGGGGAGCGCAGCACGGTGGACCGGCTGATCCACGACGCGAGAGGGATGACGGTCGTCGTCCTCGACACGCTGGAGGAAGAGGCGGCGCACCCGCGGCCGGCTCCGGAAAGGGGGGAAAGCGAAGCGCTTCCCACGCGAGCCGACGGAGGAGCGGTTCCTTCCGCCTCCAGGCAGCCGGTCCTGAGCGACCTGATCACCCCCCGGGGCGTCGTGATCTGGAACCAGCCGGTGCGCAAGGAGATCGCTCTGCGCACCTTGGTGGACGCCGCAGTCGGGGCTCCCGGAATCGGGGACCCCGCGTCGATCCTCGGCCTGGTCCTGAAACGGGAGGAAGAGGGGTCGACGTTCTTCAGCGAGGGCGTCGCGTTCCCCCACGCGCGCGTCGAGAACCTGGAACATCCCGTCGTCGCCATGGGCGTCACCCGCCAGGGGGTAGAGGACGCATCTCTCGAAAAGCCGGTGGAATACATCTTCCTGGTCTTGACGCCCGCGGAGTCTCCCGAGGCGCAGGTCCGGATCCTGGGGATCCTCGCGCGGATCTCACGGAACCGGCATCTCCTCCTGAAGATCCAGTCGTGCCGCACGCCGGAAGAGGTTCTTTCGGCCGTTCAGGATTGGGAGGCGCAGCAGGTCGTCGGCGGGACCGAACCCGCCCCCAGCGCCAAATAATTACCGTTTTACATCAACAGCATATGGACCTCCAACAAATTGCCGCGCACCCGGTTCGTCTCCATCGGGGCGGAGGTACCATGTAAGCAGGAGTGCCATGCCATCAGCCTGAAGAAGCGGTGGCACATGGACGAGGCGGAATACGTCGCAAATGTGCAAGAATGATACTGGATAGATCGATCATTTCACGGAGGTGGTGATGGTTTATAAAATACCGGCAAGGCCGACCCCTGTCCCGGCCGCGCTCCCGCCGTCGGTGATCACGTTGGAGAAGGCTTCCTTCTTCCCGAGGGTGTACGGGTGGATGGCGCTGGGGCTGCTCGTCTCTGCCGTCGCCTCGTTCGCGCTCCTCTCGTCACCCGCGGCCATGAAGTTCGTCTTCGGATCGAAGGTGGTCTACTTCGGGCTCATCCTCGGCGAGCTTGGGCTGGTCTTCTACCTGAGTTCGCGGGTGATGTCGATGTCGCCCGCGATGGCGAGGGGGACGTTCCTGGCGTTTGCGGGGCTGAACGGCGTCACCCTCGCCTCCATCTTCCTGGTCTACACGGCCGGGTCGATCGCATCCACGTTCATGGTGTCGGCGGCGACCTTCGGGGCGATGAGCGCGTATGGCATGGCGACGAAGCGGGACCTGACGGGGTTCGGCAGCTTCGTCGTCATGGGTCTCTTCGGGGTCGTCATCGCGTCGGTGGTGAACATCTTTCTCCAAAGCGAGGCGGTCTACTGGATCACCACCTACATCGGGGTCCTGGTCTTCGTCGGTCTTTCGGCCTACGACACCTGGAAGCTGAAGCGGATGGCGGAGACCCCGGGGTACGGCGAAGCGCTCGCCAACCTTTCGATCCTCGGGGCGCTGACCTTATACCTGGATTTCGTCAACCTCTTCCTGATGCTGCTGCGGTTGCAGGGAAGGAGGGAGTAGGGTCCCCCTCACTTTGCCCCGAGGGCTTTCGCCGCTTTCCGGACCTCCGCCGGCTTGACCCACAGGATTGCCCCGTACCGGCCTCCGCCCGCGGCGACGGCGTCGAGCGCCGTGATGTTGACCCCCGCCTTCCTCGCCGCCTTCCGGAAGGCCGGCCCGTTCTCGGGGTCCCCTCCCGCGAGAAATGGTCGATCGACTCCACCAATGTACATCAACCGACTCCCGATCGATACGGATGGATCGCGGACATTCGATCGGGGAGTGCGGTTCGATGATTGTGAAAATGTCCGAATAGAATTATCATGGCGGGAAAGTCGTAGCGGATCTCGGTCCGTTTACAACTGGCGTTTTGGGAATAACACGCCGAATAACGGTCGTATCCCACTGTTTCGTATATTTTTAATGATCTATGCGAAGTTCATGAGTTCTCCCTGGCCTTGGGAGATTATCGGTTAGCCTTTCCGGCGCCGGAAAATAAAACAGCGGAGGCCAGGGAGTGGGGGATTGTTGGGCGGCGAATATATTTTAGAAACGCACAGCCTCTCCAAGGAGTTCAGGGGCTTTGTCGCGGTCAACGATGTCAGCCTCCGCGTGAGAAGAGGCTCCATTCACGCACTGATCGGCCCGAACGGGGCCGGGAAGACCACCGTCTTCAACCTGATCACGAAATTTCTCTCCCCCACCGGGGGCAAGATCTTCTTCAACGGGATCGATATCACCAGGGAGAAACCTGCGCAGACCGCGCGCCGCGGCGTGATCCGATCGTTCCAGATCTCCGCGGTCTTCCCGCACCTGTCGGTCCTCGAAAACGTCCGCATCGGTCTCCAGCGGGCTCTCGGCACCTCGTTCCATTTCTGGAAGTCGGAAAAATCGCTGAGCGTCCTCGACGATCGCGTCATGGAGCTGCTCACGGAGGTAGACCTCGCACCCTTCGCCTCCGTGACGACGGTGGAGCTTCCCTACGGGCGGAAGCGGGCGCTGGAAATCGCGGCCACGCTGGCGATGAATCCGGAATTGATGCTCCTCGACGAACCGACGCAAGGCATGGGGCATGAGGATGTCGGGCGGATCGTCGAACTGATCCGGAAAGTTTCCGCCAACCGCTCCGTCCTGATGGTGGAGCACAACCTCTCGGTGGTGGCGGACCTTTCGGACGTCATCACGGTCATGCAGCGCGGTTCGATCCTCGCCGAAGGATCCTATTCCGAGGTTTCGAGGAATCCCCAGGTGCTTGAAGCCTACGTTGGGGCGCCCGATGCGTAGCGGCGACGAGCCCGCCGTCAGCAGCGTCAGCGCCTTCGTCCCCCGGTTCGAATACCTTCGGGTCACCGATCTTCACGCCTTCTATGGGGAATCCCACATCCTTCACGGCATCGATTTCACGGTGAACCGGGGCGAGCTGGTGACGCTGTTGGGGCGCAACGGCGCCGGGCGCACCACCACGCTGAAAGCGATCCTCGGGCTGGTGGGGAAGCGGACCGGGTCGATCATGGTGAACGGAAGGGAGGTGGTCGCGCTTCCGACGCACAAGATCGCCCACCTGGGGATCGGCTACTGCCCCGAGGAACGCGGGATCTACGCTTCCCTTTCCCTGGAGGAGAACCTGCTTCTGCCGCCGGTCGTCTCCACCGGCGGCATGACCTTGACGGCGATCTACGACATGTTTCCCCAGCTTGCGCGGCGAAAGGGTGCCCAGGGCGGTCGCTTGTCGGGCGGAGAGCAGCAGATGCTCGCGATGGCCCGGATCCTGCGCACAGGGGCCACCCTGCTTCTGCTGGACGAGATCACCGAGGGGCTGGCCCCCGTCATCGTGCAGACCCTGGGGCGTATCATCCGGGAGCTCAAGGAGAAGGGTCTCACGATCGTCATGGTCGAACAGAATTTCCGTTTTGCCGCCCAACTGGCGGATCGGCACTACGTGATGGAACACGGCAAGATCGTCGAGATGGTGAACAGGGAGGACCTGGATTCCCGGATCGGCAAGTTGAACGAGTACCTCGGCGTATAACTTCGAGCAGGAAAAGGAGGAAGATGCGATGAAACGGAAGCTGCTGTGCGCACTGGTTTGCTTTGCGCTGGTCGCCCTCGCCGGCGCGGCCGCGGAGGCCGCGACGAAGGTCTCCAACGGAGTGGTAAGATCGGCGTGTTGACCGACATGTCGGGGACCTACTCGGACCTCGCCGGGCCCGGGTCGCTGGCGGCGGTGCAGATGGCCGTCGCGGACTTCATCGCCCGGGAAAAACCGGACTTCAAGATCGAGGTGATCTCGGCGGACCACCAGAACAAGGGGGACATCGCGGCGATCAAGGCGAGGGAATGGATCGATACGGAGAAGGTGGACATGATCGTCGACCTGGTGACGACCTCCACGGCGTTGGCGGTCATGAAGGTTGCGAAGGAGAAGAACCGGATCACGATCGTTTCGGGCGCCGCCTCGACGCCGATCACCAACGAGCAGTGCACGGACACCAACGTGCACTGGACCTACGACACGTACGCCCTGGCGGTGGGGACGGGGAAGGCGGTCGTGAAGCAGGGGGGGAAATCCTGGTTCTTCCTGACCGCCGATTATGCGTTCGGGAAGTCGCTTGAGAAGGACACCTCCGAGGTGGTCCTCAAGGAAGGGGGAAAGGTGCTGGGACACGTGTTGCACCCGTTCCCTGCCCAGGATTTCTCCTCGTTCCTGCTGCAGGCCCAGTCGTCGGGCGCCCAGGTGATCGGGTTGGCCAACGCGGGGAACGACACCATCAACGCCATCAAGCAGGCTGCCGAGTTCGGGATCACGCCGAAGCAGTCGCTTGCGGGGTTGCTGATGTTCCTCTCCGATGTCCACAGCCTCGGGTTGAAAGCCACCCAGGGGATGTACCTCACCACGGGCTTCTACTGGGATCGGAACAACGAGACGCGGGCCTGGTCGAAACGCTTTTTCGAGAAACGGAAGAAGATGCCGACCATGGTTCACGCCGGGGACTACTCGGCGGTGACCCATTACCTGAAGGCGGTCAAGGCGTCCGGCACCGACGACACGAAAACCGTCATGGACAGGATGAAAGCGACGCCGGTCAATGATTTCTTCGCGAAGAACGGGAAGATCCGCGTCGACGGCCGCATGGTGCACGACATGTACCTGGTGCAGGTGAAGAAGCCGTCGGAGTCCAAATACCCGTGGGATTACTATTTCATCCGGCAGGTGATCCCGGCGGGCCAGGCGTTCATGCCGTTGTCGGAGAGCAAGTGTCCTCTCGTCAAGAAGTGACGGGCACCGGCGGGGCGGGAGGTGCTCCTCCCGCCCCGCCGGCTTGCCGCCGGTTCCCGCAAGCCATCCTGTCGTAGGAGAGCGATTCCGTGGCTGAAGTGTTCGGCGTGTCGATTCAGGGATTGTTCGGCCAACTGCTGGTCGGCCTCCTCAACGGTTCTTTCTACGCCATCCTCAGTCTCGGGTTGGCGATCATCTTCGGCCTTCTCAACATCATCAACTTCGCCCACGGCGCCCAGTACATGATGGGCGCGTTCCTCGCCTGGATCGGGATGACGTACCTCGGCGTCGGCTACTGGTGGGCGTTGCTCCTTTCGCCGCTGCTGGTCGGGGCGTTCGGCATGCTCCTCGAGCGAGGCATGCTGAAACGGCTCTACAAGCTGGATCATCTCTATGGATTGCTCCTCACGTTCGGCCTCGCGCTGATCTTCGAAGGTCTCTTCCGGTATCGGTTCGGCATCTCCGGCGAAAGCTACCCGGTGACCGAAGGCCTGGCGGGCGGGAAGAATCTCGGTTTCATGTTCCTGCCGAAATATCGGGTCTGGGTCGTGGCGGCTTCGTTGGCCGTATGCCTCGGGACGTGGTACGTCATCGAGCGCACCAAGCTCGGGTCCTACCTGCGGGCGGGAACGGAAAACCCGGCGCTGCTGCAGGCGTTCGGGGTCAACGTGCCGCTGATCATCACGCTGACCTACGGGTACGGCGTGGCGCTGGCCGCGTTCGCCGGTGTTCTGGCGGCTCCGATCTTCAACGTGAATCCGGTGATGGGGTCGAATCTCATCATCGTCGTCTTCGCGGTCGTGGTGGTCGGCGGCATGGGGTCGATCATGGGTTCCATCGTCACCGGGTTCGCCCTCGGCCTGATCGAGGGGATCGTCAAGTCCGGGATGATCGCCAATCTCCTCGGCTCGATCTTCGATTCGTTGCCGGTGGCGGGATCCGTCATCTATCCGGTCAAGCTCCTGTTTTCCCCCGAGGCGTCGGCGGTCACCATTTTCGTGATCATGGCCATCGTCCTGCTAGTGCGGCCGGCGGGTCTCTTCGGCAGGGAGCGGTAAATCGTGCCGTCGAGGAAGATGAATGCCGTGGCGTGGGGGCTGCTCCTCGCGTTCGGGATCGCGGCCCCGTTTCTCGTCTACCCGGTGTTCGCGATGAAGATCCTGTGCCTTTCGCTGTTCGCGTGCGCGTTCAACCTGCTTCTGGGGTACACCGGGCTTCTCTCCTTCGGGCACGCGGCGTTCCTCGGCACCGCCGGGTACGTGACGGGTCATGTCGTCAAGGCTCTCGGGTTTTCACCCGGGATCGGCATCCTGGCGGGAACCGCGACCGCCGCCGTGCTCGGGTACGTCGTCGGCAGCCTGGCGATCCGTCGTTCGGGGATCTACTTCGCGATGATCACCCTTGCGCTGGCCCAGATGGTGTACTTCATGTTCCTGCAGATGCCGTTCACGGGAGGAGAGGACGGGCTGCAAGGGGTGCCCCGCGGAACGCTGTTCGGCGCGATCGATCTGATGGACCCCCTGTATATGTACTATTTCGTCTTTGCGATCTTCCTCTCGGGGTTCTGGGTCATCTACCGGACGATCCATTCCCCGTTCGGCCAGGTGCTGAAAGCGATCCGGGAGAACGAGCCGAGGGCGATCTCCCTCGGCTACGACGTGGAGAAATACAAATTGGCCGTGTTCGTCCTCTCGGCCGCCCTTTCGGGCCTTGCGGGTGCGACCAAAACCCTGGTGTTCCAGCTGGCATCTCTAACCGATGTGCACTGGCACACGTCCGGGGAGGTGGTGCTGATGACCCTGCTGGGCGGGATGGGGACGGTGTTCGGTCCCATCCTCGGCGCAGCCGTCGTGGTCGGCCTGCAAAACTACGGGGCGAATCTCGGCGAATGGGTGATGGTGATCACCGGCGCGATCTTCGTCATCTGCGTCCTGGCGTTCCGACGCGGCATCGCGGGCGAGCTCGCGGTGCTGTTCAGGAAATGAATCCCTTCGTATCCCCGCCCCCGTGGATGTGATAGTCTATATCCAGAATCTATATTCTCCCGGGAGGGACGATGAAAACGGCGAAGATCTTCCGGAACGGGCAGAGTCAGGCCGTGAGGCTTCCGAAGGAGTTCCGTTTCCAGGACGATCACGTCTACGTCAAAAAATCGGGAAACGTCGTTCTCCTGATTCCCGCCCGCGACTCGTGGGACTCCCTCGCGGTGAGCCTTTCCAGGTTCAGCGACGATTTTCTCGCGGATAGGGAACAACCTCCGGTGCAGAGGCGA